>Ga0209088_10000243_pt1 | contig 39726 bp, 43 predicted proteins | sample S_140625_EF_Meta_FD_187324 | JGI IMG/M metagenome (GOLD analysis project Ga0209088, IMG submission 187324) | Freshwater microbial communities from Lake Simoncouche, Canada to study carbon cycling - S_140625_EF_MetaG (SPAdes) (version 2) | ecosystem: Environmental > Aquatic > Freshwater > Lake ... | reverse complement strand
CGTCCGGATCCAGATCGTTGAAGTCCTTCAGTAAGGGCGGCGGCAGTGGCGGCTGGAGTGGCGGCGGTTGAGCTGGGGCCTCGGACCTTGGCCTGGTCTCCGGGGGCGGCAACGGGGTGGGGCTGGTGGCGAGGTCGAGCTCAGCGTTGACTGTGCCTGGGTTAACCGTGGCCGTGTCGACCGTGGCCTTGCCCGCAGGCATGGGCGAGGGGACCATGGGGGGCGGCTCCGCCGCGACTGGCGGGGCGATGCTGACGTTTCGCGGCTCGGGGTTTCCGCTTCCGTGGGGGAGGGCGCGCACCACCAGCACGGGCAGGGCCAACCCCAGGCCTAGCAGCAGCGGCCAGAACAGGGGGGCCAGGGCTATGGACCAGAACGACGGCCGCCAGAGATCCCCTTGGGCATTCCGTCGCCAGAATTCCCAGACCTTGAGTTGCAGACTGGCCAGGAGGTCCCGCAGGTCAGCAACCAATCGGACCCAGGGGGCCTGGTAGGGGGCCGGAAGGTTGGATCCGGGGCCGGACGGCTCGGCCATGGACCTTCAGCTTTCGCCGCGGCGCAGCAGCTGGGCCAAGGGGTTGCGGGAACGGGCCGGGGCCGCCGCCGGTGGCGCCTGGGGGGCGGGCGGTGGTGTGTCGGCCTCGTTGGCCCCCGAGAAGCGCTTCAGGCTCGGGTCGGCCCCCTGGCCTTGGGAGAAGCGCTCAACCTGCTCGGCATCCGGGGTGGGTTCCTTCACCCCACAGACCTCTCGATACATCGCGTCATAGGCCTGGGCGGAGCGGTCCCAGCTGAAGTCCTGGCCCATCGCCCGGCGTTGCAATTGACGCCAACTGTCGCGGTGGCGATAGGCCTCCCAGGAGCGCACGATGGCCGTATAAAAATCAACCGGTTCATAGCGATCAAAACAGAAGCCCGTCCCGGTGCCTTCGTTGGGGTTATGGGGGGGGACGGTGTCCACCAGCCCGCCGACGTTGCGAACAACGGGAATGGACCCATACCGCATCGCCAGTAATTGGCTGATGCCGCAAGGTTCGAAACGACTCGGCATCAGGAAGGCATCACTGCCGGCATAGATCAACCGCGACAGGGCGTCGTCATAGGTGAGAAAAACTGCGAAGCGACCAGGGTGGCGTGAGGCCATTTGCCAGAGCCCTGATTCATAGCCACGATCGCCTGTGCCCAGGACCACGAATTGGCTGTCCGTGTAGGCCAGGACCCGATCGGCCACTTGGAGTAAAAGATCGACCCCCTTCTGATCCACCAACCGGCTCACCATGCCCATCAGATAGGTGTTGGGGTTCACGGTGAGGCCCATGCGTTCTTGCAGGGCCCGCTTGTTCCCTGCCCGTTCCTCCAGCGTGTCTGCCGTGAAGCGGGTCGCCAGGGCTGAATCGGTGGCCGGATTCCAGTCGTCCCCATCGATGCCGTTAAGGATGCCGCGCAATTTGCCGCTGATGAAATTGAGCAGGCCATCCAGTCCCTCTCCGTATTCGGCCGTACGGATTTCCTGGGCATAGGTGGGAGACACGGCATTCACCCGGTCGGCATAGAGCAGCGCCGCCGCCATGGTGTGATCGCCCTGCATGTACCAGGGGCACCAGGTGATGCGATCCAGTTTCCAGCGCCAAGGACCCTGATACTTGAGGTTGTGAATTGTGAAGACCGTGCTGACTTCCGGATCCTGGTGCATCCACACCGGAATCATGCCGGTGTGCCAGTCGTGGCAATGAAGGACCTGGGGCTTCCAACCATTCCAGGCGAATTCCGCTGCCGCGCTGGCAAAAAAGGTAAATCTCCAGTCTTCATCTTCTCCCCCGTAGATTCGCTCCGAATCGAATACTGGATGACCCACCAGATAGATTGGTAGGTTGTTGGTGGGGTGGCGGGTTTCGAAAATGGCGAAATCATTACCCATCGTGTGGCCACGCCAGATCGGATCCTGGGGGATGTTCAGGCGGCTCCATAACTTGCCGTAGCCCGGCATGATGATGCGCACGTCGTGACCGAGGGCGGCGAGGGCCGGCGGAAGGGACCCCACCACATCGCCCATGCCACCAACTTTCACCATCGGCGCACATTCAGCCGCCGCAAACAGAACGCGCATCCCCTTGACCAGATGGTGGCCGCAACTCTACGGGGGAGTTCCCCGGCCGGCCGCGTTCAAGGGAGCACGGTCACGGGGGTGCCGACCTTCACGAGGTCGTAGAGCTCTTGAACATTTTCGTCATACAGGCGCACGCAACCGTGGGAGGCGGCTTGGCCCACGCTGGCCCGGTTGGGGGTGCCATGGAAGCCAGCCGTGGCGCAGCCGGTGACCACTAGCTCGTCCTGACCGTTGAAACCCCTGCGGGTACGGCAGTCCCGATGGAAGCCGATCCAGCGACTGCCCAGGGGGTTCGCCGGGCCAGCCGGGACCACGTTCCCGTTGGCGGGGTGTTTCCACACCGGGTTGGTCGCCATCTCGATCACCTGGAAACGGCCCACCGGGGTTTCCCAGCCCGGCATCCCCACCGCCACTGGATAGCGCTTCAGCACCACCCCGTTCTCCACCACCTCCAAGCGACGACGACGGCGGTCCAGAACCAATTGGCGCTGCAGTTCGGGGATGGGCTGAGCTTCGACCGGCGGCGGCGGCTGGGCTTGGGGCGCCAGGGCCAGCAGGGGAGCAACCAGCAGCGATAGGGCAGGAATCGACACAGAGGGCATCACCAGGCCCCGGACGCGTCGGGTCAGCCTGCAGCGTGGGCCTCAGTTTAGGAGGAGACCCCGTGGGGGGTTTGTCGCACCATTGGCTCAGGGCAGCCAGGGGCTCGAGGAAAAATCCGGGTCCCGTTTTTCAAGGAAGGCATCCCGACCCTCCTGCCCCTCAGCCGTGCGATAGAAGAGATGGGTGGCCTGCCCCGCCAGTTCCTGCAGGCCGGCCATCCCATCCGTTTCGGCATTGAACGCCGCCTTCAGGCAACGGATCGCGGTGGGGCTGTGGGCCAGCACCTCCCGAGCCCAGGCGAGGCCTTCGGCTTCGAGCTGCTCCAAGGGCACGACCGCATTCACCAGGCCCATGGCCAGGGCCTCCTGGGCCCCATAGCGGCGGCATAGAAACCAGATTTCACGCGCCTTGCGCTGACCCACCAGCCGGGCCAGATAACTGGCTCCGAAACCGCCGTCGAAACTGCCCACTCTCGGCCCGGTCTGCCCAAATACGGCGTTGTCGGCCGCCAAGCTGAGGTCGCAGAGCAGGTGCAGCACCTGACCGCCGCCGATGGCATAGCCCGCCACCAGGGCAATCACCACCTTCGGCAGGCTGCGGATCAAGCGCTGCAGATCCAGCACATTGAGGCGTGGCAAGCCCTCCTCATCGACGTAGCCGCCATCGCCCCGCACGCTTTGATCCCCTCCGGCGCAGAAGGCCCAGACCCCATCGGCCGCGGGTCCGGCGCCGGTGAAGAGCACCACTCCGATCCTGGGGTCATCCCGCACCCGGCTGAAGGCATCGCAGAGCTCCTGCACCGTGCGGGGCCGGAAGGCATTGCGCTTTTCCGGACGGTTGATGGTGATCCGGGCGATGCCCACCCCGGAGACATCGAACAGGATGTCCTGGTAAGTCCCCACGGGAGACCAGGTCGGCGGGGGCTCGATCGGGCGGGAGGGCGGAACGGTCATCACAGGGCAAGCAGACAGGGGAGGGTCAGGGCTGGACCGGATCCCAAGTCGCCATTGTGCGCAGCCGCCGCCGCAGGGCGGCATCCCCCCGTCGCTCGCACATCAGGCGTACCAGGGCGATCGGCTGCGCCAGGGCCCAGTGCAGGCTTGCCTCCAGCTCCTCCACCCGCTCCACCACTTGCCCGGGCACCCCATGGGCCGCCGCCAGGGCCAGGGGATCGAGGTCCTGGGGCATGGCAAACAGCCGTTCGAAATCCAGGGCGGTTTCCGGTTCCGTGCGAATCGGCAGCTGCTCGAAGATGCCCCCACCGCCGTTGTCAATCAGCAGCACCGTCAGCTGGCCCCGCAGCTGCTGTCGCCACAGCCAGCCATGGCTGTCGTGGAGCAGCGCCAGATCTCCGGTTACGAGCACCAGGGCGCCGAGGGCATCCGCCAGTCCACAGGCGATCGAGAGGGTGCCATCAATGCCGGAGGCCCCGCGGAAGCCGAACACGGTGCGCGGACACGCCCGTGGATCGGCGAAGCTCTCCCAGTCCCGCACCGGGCTGCTGTTGGCCAGCATCAACGGCAGCTCTGCCGGCAGCAGCCGACTGAGCTGTCGAGCCAGCCAGGGTTCCCGCAGCGGCTGCTCGGGCCCGATCGTCAGCTGCCGATCGAGGAGGGTCTGCACCCGCTCCTCGGCCCGCTGCCAGGCCAGCGCCAGGGCCCGGCTGGCCAAGGATGGGGAGGGGGGTGTGTTGTCGGACCAGAGCTGCGGCTGGGCCCTCAGCCAACTCTCCAGGCCACCGCTCCACTGGCTGACCCCGCAGCCGAGGGGATCCAGGGGACGGGGATCGCTATCGCTCACCAGCCACTGCCGGGGACCCTGGCCCGCGATCCAGTGCTGGAGGCGCCGACTGGCCGGCAGGCTGCCCAGTCGCAGCAGCTGGGGCGCCGCCAGGGCCAGGGGCGGTTGCTCCAGCAGCAGGTCGTAGCCGCTGATCACGGTGAGCTCCGCCTGACCCCGCAGGCCCGAAAGCTCATCGGCTAGCACTGGCCAGCCCGTCCGTCGCTGCCACTGGCGCAGCGCCGCAAGGTGGGACAGCCAGGCGGATGGGGCCCCCCGCCACGGTCCGGCCACCACCACCCCGGGTTGATCGGGATCGGGCTGCGGGAAGGGCGGGGGCGTAGCCAACGGCTGGAACGGCCGCTCCGGGGCTGGAGTCGGCACGGTCATCGCGCGGGGGGCCAGGGTTCTCAGGGCCTCCCCATCGGCATGCAAGGGTTCATCGAAGGGCAGGTTCAGATGCACCGGTCCCGGCGGCAGGGTCCGTCCATCCCCAAGGGCGGCCGCCATGGCCCGCTCCGCCAGATCGGCCAGCGCCGCGGGCGCCATCTGCGCCAATCCGGTCGGATCGCCGCTCCCCAGCCAGCGGCAGCTGCAGGCGAGGAACTGTTCCTGATTCACGCTTTGATTGGCCCCGCAGCCCTTCAGCCGCGCCGGCCGATCCGCCGTCAACAGCAGCAGGGGGACCGTGCCGTGATCGGCCTCCACCGCCGCCGGCAGCAGGTTGGCCACGGCACTGCCGGAGGTGGTGACAACCGCCGCGGGCCACCCCGTCGCCCGCCCCAGCCCCAGGGCGAAGAAGGCGGCGGAGCGTTCATCGATCGCGGTGACCAGGCGCAGACCAGCGGGCTCCAGCAGGGCCGCCGCCACCGCCAGGGGGGCGGATCGGCTGCCGGGGCAAAGCACCAGGTGACGCAACCCCAGCCGCTGCAACTGGATCAGCAGCTCTAGGGCGGCGCGGGGATTCAGGGCGAGTGGGGGGCCCGACGCCAAGTTGCGTTCTCCACGGGATCAGGATGGGGCGATCATCCTCAAGCGCCCGCCTGCCCGCCCATGACCAGTTCCGACCCGGTCCGGCCCGGCGATCGCTCCCCAGATCCCTCCGCCGTCTGGCGGGCCTTGGGTTCGTTGCTCGCCTGGATGCTGCTGGCGCTGCTGCTGCGTTGGGCCCTGATCGAACCGCGCTGGATTCCTTCCGGATCGATGCTGCCCACGCTCCAGTTGAAGGATCGAATCCTGGTGGAGAAGTTGAGCACCCATCTGGGAAGGCCCCTCTCCCCTGGGACCATCGTGGTGTTCCATCCGCCCGAGATCCTGAAGCAAGCGGGCTACGACCCCAACACGGCCCTGATCAAGCGGGTGGTGGCCGTGGCCGGCGATACGGTGGAAGTGCGGGGGGGGCAGCTGTGGCGAAATGGATCCTTGGCGCAGCCTGACTGGCGCCTGCAGGCCATGGACTACCAGCTCGCTCCGATCACCGTGCCCCCGGGCCAGCTGCTGGTGCTGGGGGACAACCGTAACGCCAGTTTGGACTCCCACCTCTGGGGCCCCCTTCCGGCGGACCGGGTGATCGGCAGGGCAATCTGGAGGTACTGGCCATTCAACCGCTTCGGCCCGATACGGTTCTCCCCCACTCCCGCCGCCGGGTCCACCTGATCAGCTGCGGTAAGGTGCGTGTCGTGTTGTAGAGCACACCGGAGGGAAATGTTCAACCCGGAGTTCCTGACTACGGATAACGAGGCGATCAGCGGTAATTCGCTGATTCAGTACCTGCAGGAACAATCTCCGGATGTTCTGCAAAGGGTTGCTCGCTCCGCCAGTGGAGACATTCAAGACATCATTCGTCACAATGTGCATGGCCTGTTGGGCATGCTTCCTGGCGAACAGTTTGAGGTGAAGATCCAGGCCAGCCGCGACAACCTGGCTGGGCTCCTGGCTTCCGCCATGATGACTGGTTACTTTCTGCGCCAGATGGAGCAGCGCATGGAGCTGGAAACAGCCCTGATTGGCTCCGGTGGTTGCCAGGACGAGCCTGACGACGACCCAGGCGATCTGATGCTTTGAATCCCTGTTGAATCACTGATTCAAGACATCCCAGATCTTGGTGATCAGTGCTTCGCCGCTCGGTCATCGCCGGGCACAAGGCCCAAGGCCAGCAGGCTGCCGTCGATTGCGGCCAGCAGGCTCCAGGAGCCCTGGCTTGGTGCCCATTTCCGATGTTCCAGCTCAAGAGCCATCATCCGCAGTTGCTCCGCACTGATCGGCACGGGAGCGGAGTAATGGGCTGGAATCAGCTGCTTCACTCCCTTCAGCCTGGCCAGCTCCTGGAGCCATTGCACCAGGGCACCTCGGGCACGGACGAACACCAGCCTCTCCAGCACGGCCGCGACCTGGGGGACGGGATCGGCTCCCAGAGCAGACCCGGTGAGGGCCTCGGCCTGGGCTTGCCAACCAGGCTGCCAGCGGAACGGATAGAGGCCGAAATGGCTTTGAGGTGATCGACAGCCGGGCGCCAGGGCCTGTCCCAGGACCTCCTTCAGGGGGGGGATCGTCAGAGGTTCGGGACGCAGGTAGTTCGCAAACAGCACCAGCCGGAGCCATCCCCTGCGGCGACGTTCAGGGCTGTCCTCCATGGGCTCGTCGCCCCGTTCCCGGGCATGGAACAACATGGGGGTGGGATCCAGCGCCATCACCGGTGGCGGCTCGGCGGAGATCGCCACGAGGGCATCGGTCACCAGGAGGGAGCCGGTGGAGCGGTGCAGGCAGGCGATCTCCAGAAAGGTGCCCAGGCCCAGATCAAGCGGCCCCAGCGGACACCAGTCCAGCTCATCGCCATGGGGCACTCCATCCTGGAGCAAAACCCGGGTGCGCCCCGCTGGAAAACCCAGCCAGGGGAGCGGTAACGGCAGCGGAAAACTCCATTGGTGCGCCGTGACCCACACCGTGGCTGTCGGATAGGCCCGGGCCATGGCAGGCACCGGCAGCTTGTGTTCCAGCCCGGACGCGGAGGGCAACACAATTGTGCATACGGGCCCATAGCGCCGCTCGAGCGCCGCCAAGGCCTCCAGCACCTCCGTGGTGGGCGCCACCGGCGCATACAGCACCAGGCCAGCGCGGACGCGCAACACCGTCATGCGGATCGGCACGGCCACGTACCAGACCCCCTGGACCTGCTCAAAGGCCCACACCTGGTCCGGCACCAGCTCGCGGACCAGGGTGCGGCGTCGGCCGTAGGGATAGAGCGGCAGCAGGGGCCACCATGGCCAGCGCTGGCGGCGCCGGAGCTGGCCATCGTCGGCGGAGGCGAGTTTCGGCATCAAGCCGCTGGCCCCTGGGGGGGGGAGGGGAGGGTCAGCCGCCTTCGCCGATGGGCGAGCAATCCATGCTGGGGCGCCAACACCATCACCAGGATGAAGAGCAGGGTTTGGACCACCACGATGCATCCCGCGGTGGACGCATCCAGCCAGTAACTCGCGAGCAGACCTACCAGGGTGGCGGTGAGGGCCGAGGCCACCGCCAGCAGGGTCATGGGCCCGAAGCGATCGGTCAGCAGGTAGGCCGTTGCCCCCGGCGTCACCAGCATCGCCACCACCAGAATGATCCCCACCGCTTGCAGTCCGGCCACGGCCGCCAGGCTCAGCAGGGTGAGCAGAAGGTAGTGGAGCCGGCCGGTGCGCAGTCCGATCGAGCGGGCGTGGCTGGGATCAAAGCAGAAGAGCAGCAGGTCTCTCCCCCGCACCGCCAGCACCGCCAGCACCACCAGGCTGATCAGGATGGTCTGAACGATGTCGCCATCGGTGATCCCCAGCAAATTGCCGAAGAGGATGTGGCTGAGATCAACGCTGCTGCGCAGCTTGGAGATCAGCACGAGACCAAGAGCAAAAAAGCCCGTGAACACCAGGCCGATGGCCGTATCCTCCTTGACCCGGGTGTGCTCCCGGATCCAGCCGATCACCCCCACCGACCCGACGCCGAACACGAAGGCCCCCAAGGCGAAGGGCAGTCCGAGCGCATAGGCCAGGACCACACCGGGAAGCACGGCGTGGGAGACAGCGTCCCCCATCAGGGCCCAGCCCTTGAGTGTCATGAAGCAGGACAGCACCGCACAGACCACCGCCACAAGCATGCCGATGCCCAGGGCTCGCTGCATGAAGAGCTGGTGCAGTGGCTCCAGCAGCAAGGAGCTCAGGGAGCTGGCCGGTGCCGGTGATGCCATGGTCACGACAGAGAGCATGGTCATGGCGTCAACTGGGGAGCCGCCCCGAACGTGCGCAGCAGGTTGGCCTGGGTGAACACCTCGGAGGTTTCGCCGTAGGCCAGCACGGTGCGGTTGATCAGCACCACGCGATCACAAAAGCTTGGGATGGTATCCAGGTCGTGGGTGGCGATCAGCACCGTGGCTCCCTGCTGCCGTAGCTCCAGCAACAGGGTGATGATCAGCCGCTCCGTGCGGATATCCACGCCGGTGAAGGGTTCATCAAGCAGCAACACCCTGGCGCCCTGGGCCAAGGCCCTGGCCAGAAAAGCCCGCTTGCGCTGGCCTCCAGACAGCGCCCCGATCTGCCGCAGGCGAAGTGACAAAAGGTCCACCCTGGTCAGGGCACTCTCCACGGCCTCGCGATCCACCGCCCTGGGCCAGCGCAACAGGTTCATGCGGCCATAGCGCCCCATCATGACCACGTCCTGGACCCGGATCGGAAAATTCCAGTCCACCTGCTCGCTCTGGGGCACATAGGCCACGGCCTGGCGGCGTTGGGCCTGGGCCACGGGCAGCCCTTCAATCAGAATCGAGCCCCGCTGCGGCGCCACAAACCCCATCAGAGCCTTGAACAGGGTGGACTTGCCGGCCCCGTTCATGCCGACAAGTCCGCAGATGCTGCCCGGTTGCAACTGCAGATTCACATCCACGACAGCCGGCACGCCGTTGTAGGCGATGGTGAGGGCTTCGATGGAGATGCCGGCCTGGGGTGCGGGGGAACCATCCATTCCCCTATTCAACGCCCCCCTTCCGCTCCCTGGGCCCCAGCAGCCCCGATCGGAGGGTTGCGATGTTGTGGCGCATCAGCTCCAGATACGTGGGTGCGGGGCCCTCGGCCGGGGAGAGGGAGTCCACATGGAAGGTGCCGGCGAGGCGGGCTCCCGTCTCGGCGGCCACCCGCTGCATCGCCCGTGAATCCACGGTGCTCTCGCAGAACACCGCCGGCACCTGACGTTCCCGCACCGTGGCGATCAGATGGCGCATCCGCTGCGGGGTCACTTCCCGTTCGCCGTTCACCGGCCAGAGCCAGGCCTCATCCAGGCCGTAATCCCTGGCCAGATAGCTGAAGGCCCCCTCGCAGGTCACCAGTAGTCGGCGCCGTGGGGGCAAGGCGGCCAATTGGCTGGCCAGCTCGTGGTCGAGGCGGATCAGCTGGCGGCTGTAGGCCGCGGCGCAGCGCTGATAGGTGGTGGCGTGGGGAGGATCCAGCACCATGAAGGCATCACGGATCCGGGCTACGTAGTGGATCGCGGCTTTGGGGGACATCCAGGCGTGCGGGTTCACCTTGCCGCTGCCCGGCTGTCCTTCGATCGGCAGAGGGGTGATGCCGTCACTGAGGCTGACCCGAGGAATGTTGCCGAGGCCGGCCGTGAACCGTCGGGTCCAGAGTTCCAGTCCCAGGCCGTTTTCCAGAATCATCCTGGCTCCGCTGGCCCGCCTCAGGTCACTCGGGGTGATCTCGTAGCTATGGATTTCGGCGCCGATTTTGGTGATCGATTCCACCTGCAGCTGGCCACAGGCCACCTGATCCGCCAGGTCTGCCAGCACGGTGAAGGTGGCCAAGACCCGTGGGCGGTTGGCGTGGGGCTGCGGCTGCGGCTGCGGGGCGCAGGCGTTGAGCAGCAGCAGGACGCCCATGGACATCGCTGGAATCAGGGAGCCAGCGCGGACCAAGCGGATGGGAACTGAGGACGTGCAGGCTAGAAGCGCTTGGGCAAAAAAAGCCCCCTCCTGAGAGGGGGCTTGGAACGGTCTTGAAGGGCTAGCCGTTAGGCGATTGCCTGGGAGAACTAACTCGAATCAACCGATCGCAGGAGCGCTCAGGGCCACCGGGCTCGACTGGACAGCGGCCAGGTCGAGCGGGAAGTTGTGGGCGTTGCGCTCGTGCATCACTTCCATGCCCAGGTTGGCGCGGTTGAGCACGTCGGCCCAGGTGGGAAGCACCTTGCCCTGGGAATCCAGGATGGACTGGTTGAAGTTGAAACCATTCAAGTTGAAGGCCATGGTGCTGATGCCCATGGAGGTGAACCAGATGCCAACCACGGGCCAGGCCGCCAGGAAGAAGTGGAGGCTGCGGCTGTTGTTGAAGGAGGCGTATTGGAAGATCAGGCGACCGAAGTAACCGTGGGCAGCCACGATGTTGTAGGTCTCTTCCTCTTGGCCGAACTTGTAGCCGTAGTTCTGGGATTCGGTCTCGGTGGTTTCACGCACCAAGGAGGAGGTCACCAGGGAGCCGTGCATGGCGGAGAACAGGCTGCCACCGAACACACCCGCTACACCCAACATGTGGAAGGGGTGCATCAGGATGTTGTGCTCAGCCTGGAACACCAACATGAAGTTGAAGGTGCCAGAGATGCCGAGGGGCATGCCGTCGGAGAAGGAACCCTGACCAAAGGGATAGATCAGGAAGACGGCAAAGGCAGCGGACAGCGGGGCGCTATAGGCCACACAGATCCAGGGGCGCATGCCGAGGCGGTAGGAGAGCTCCCACTGACGACCCATGTAGGCAGAGATGCCGATCAGGAAGTGGAAGACAACCAGCTGGTAAGGACCGCCGTTGTACAGCCACTCGTCGAGGCTGGCGGCTTCCCAGATGGGATAGAAGTGCAGACCGATGGCGTTGCTGGAGGGGATAACAGCGCCGGAGATGATGTTGTTGCCGTAAAGGAAGGAACCGGCAACGGGCTCGCGGATGCCGTCGATGTCGACGGGGGGAGCGGCGATGAAGGCAATGATGAAGCAGATGGTGGCCGCCAGGAGGCAGGGGATCATCAGCACACCGAACCAACCGATGTAGATGCGGTTGTTGGTGGAAGCAACCCACTGGCAGAAGCGTTCCCAGCTTCCAGCCCGGCCGCTGCGGAGGGCAGTGGTCATGGATAAGGACGGAATGAAGGCCTGAAAACAGACCGAAAGATGCTCCCCTCTAGGGGGAGTCCAATCAAGCTAATTGTCCCGTCGGCCCATGCCACCACCCCACGGGGAGTTAGCGCCAATTGATACCCAACTTTATGAACTTCAATGAAGGGTGGCCGCTGGGTTGGGCGCCTGCAGCCAGCGGCGCCCTTCCTGCAGAAAGCCGGCCCAGTCCAGCCGTGCGGAGGCGGCCGCCTCGGCCACCAGCAGCGGAGCTTTGCGTTTGATCTCCTCCAGATCCGGCTCGCTCACCCCGGCCGACAGGGCCAGGACGTCCGCCATGGCATGGCCCACCACGCGGGTGAGATAGGCGGCACTGAGGGCCTCCACCGCCCCGCCCACCAGCCAGGTTGCTCCGTGCAGCCGCATGGCGCCCAGCAGGGCCTGGCTGCTCCACTCCACCACCCCCAGGGCCAGGGCCGCTCGTCCCAGCTCCAGCGCTGCTGCCCGGAGCTGGTCTGCGGTCCAGGGGCAATCCCAGAGCCGGGCCATCTCCTGAAGCATCAAGCCATTGGCCACCGCCAGCACCACCAGATCCAGGGTTGGCAGCGGAGCCGCCACCACCGCCGCCGCCACCAGCCCCTGGGTGCGCAGCAAGAGTCGCTGCAACCGCCGGCGCCGCAGGCTTTCGAGTTCCGCCTGCCAGCGGCGATGGAGGCTCTCAATGCCGCGGCGGGCCGTGGCGAGGCGAAGGGAGTGCCCTTCCCGGTTCAGCCAGCTGTTGAGGGGGTGCAGGGCCTCAACCAGGGTGACGGCCTTGCCATCCCAGGGGAGTAGCTGGGCGCTGCTCCCCGCCGGCCACTGGCTAAGCAGATCGGCTTGCAGCCCCATCCAGTCGACGGGCGACGCCCCTTCCACCAAGAGCCACAGCGGTTGGCCTTGGGGCATGGCCTCCAACCAACGCAGATCGGCCGCCGTGAGCGGTAAGCGCAGATGGAAGATCACCAGGTCGGAGTGTTGAAACCCCTCGGGCCAGCACCAATCCTGGCTGTTGCGTGGCAGGGGGTGGCCCCAGAGCAGGGAGAGGGCCAGGCGGCTGCGCAGGCTGGTTCCAAAGGCAGGTTGCAGGGAGCCATTCGGGGGCTCCAGTCCCGCCAATGCCACGCTGGCGGCGGGATCGCTGCGTTGGTTCTGCCAGCGCGCCAGTTCTGAGCGACGCTGCGTCTGGCCTGGGGCGGCGTCGACGTCGAGGCGCTCAAACTGAGTCAGCAGTTGCTCACAACGGCTGATCCAACCGTCCAGAGTCTCCGGCAGACGTGGCACCACGGCCGTCCGTCGGCGAGACAGCCACCACCAACCGCCCGCGACGGCCCCGGCGCCCAGCAGGGCAGTTCCATCGAGATGGAGCAGGTGGGTCAGGGCTTCGCTCACCACCAGTCCCCCCGCCAGCATCAACACCGGCCGACGCCAGGAGATCCCGGCTCCGACACCCCAAGCCTGAGCCAGGGAATGCCCCGGCAGGGCAGCTGGGGTGGAGACGGATGGGGCGGCGGAATCCGGGGAACGCACGTCGACTGCCTCTAGACCAGGTTTGTTTAGCTCAGTTGTCCCTCCCTTGGCATGGCGGACCCCTGACCCGTCATCGCCCCGCGGCCGTGACCCGGTGCCATGACCTATTGCCATGGTTAACACCTGCCCAAGGCTGATGTTCACCATAAGTTGGCCTGCAATGGGGCCCCTGCCCAACCACCATCCCCTCCAGCCCCAAGCCGATGCAGGCAGCCGTGCCGGCCCAAGACAATCGACGGGCTGTTCGTCAGGTGCTGCTCGTTGCCCTGGTGATCAACCTGGCCATGGGACTGCTGAAACTACTGGTGGGCCTCGCCAGCGGATCCCTGGCGGTGGTGGCGGACGCCATGCACAGCGCCACCGATGGCCTCTCCAGCCTCATGGCCCTATTGAGCAACGGCCTTTCCGATCCCCGTCCCGATCGGGATCACCCCTACGGGCACCACAAATACGAGGCGGTGGGGTCGCTGGCCATCGCTGCATTCATCTTGTTCGCCGCCTTCGAGATCGTTCAGAGCGCGGCGCACCGCCTCCATGACGGCTTTCGCCCCCTGCAACTGGACAGTGGGCAGCTGCTCTTGCTGGTGTTGGCCCTGGCCCTGAATGTGGTGCTCGCCACCTACGAACGGCGGGCCGGTCGCCGACTCGGCAGTCGCCTGCTCATGGCTGATGCGATGCACACCTGGAGCGATATCTGGACCAGCTTGATCGTGCTGTTAGGCCTGTGGGGTGCCCGCTGGCTGGGGCTCGCCTGGCTCGATGGGGCGCTGGCGGTGCCTCTGGCGGTCATGCTTGTCAAAGTGTGTTGGAGCGTGCTCCAGGAAAATTTGCCCCTTCTGGTGGATCAGATCGCGATCGCACCCGAGGCGATCCATGCGATGGCGATGGCCATTCCCGGGGTGCTCAACTGCCATGACATCGCCAGCCGTGGCGTGGTGGGCACGCAGGTGTTCATCGATATGCACATGGTGGTGGATGCGGAGGATCTGCCCACGGCCCATCGCATCACCGAATTGGTGGAAGAGCATCTTCAGGCCCGCTACGGGCCAGTGCGCTGCACCATCCATCTCGAACCACGCGAGTACGCCAGCGCCGCGATCACCTTCCGAGGAACCCATGGCTGATCGAACCAGCCCGGGTGGCTCTCCGGACCCGATGCCCAGCCTGACCCTTCGCCAACGCGCCCTCGTGGAGGCCCAGCTGGTCAGCCTTCAGCAGGCTCCGAGTTGGCATGGCGCCTTGCCGGTGCTGGTGCTGGACCGCTGCTGGATGCGCCTCACGGTGTTGGGGCTGGATGCGCTGCTCTTGAAACTGCCCCCCGACAGCACCCTGGAGGCCCCGGAACTGGTTCACTACCGCGGCCTGATCGCCGCAGGGGTGCCGGCCTGGCAGGCCGAGCAGCTCGGTTGGCAGGCCTTCGGCGTTGAGGCCTGTCAACAGGCTCTTCAGCGGTTCTGGGCGATGCAGGAGCGGGGCAACCAGGGATGGAGTGCCGCCACCTATTTCGCCCTTCTCCACGACTATCGCCGTCGCTTCGAACGGCAGAGTCCCCGGCCCTTGCCCCTGCTGGTGCTGGCCCGTGGCGGCGGGCGCCAAGGCCGGGAAGCCCATCAAGTGCACTGGCTTGGTCCTCTCGGTCGGGAAGCGGAGCGCTCGATGCGCCACACTTGCGCCTGATTGCAAGGCTGCGGCCATGGCGGACGACACCACCACACCTTTCCCTTCGGATTCCGACGACCGTCCCGAACGTCAGGAGGGTTCCGGCCGGGGCCAGCGGGCTGGCGGCCAGCGGGATGCCGGTGGTTTCCGGATCCGATTGAGTGACAACGAAATGCAGGCGGCCCGGAGCCTTCAGGAGGCCTTTGGCCTGCGTTCCACCGTGGCGGTGCTGGGCTTTGCCCTGCGCACCCTGGCGCAACAACTCCAGGAGGGTCAACTGGAGGCGTTGGTGGCCCAGCAGCGTGCCCAGGGGGATCAGCGGCCAGGGCGGCCTGAGGGCCGGGGGGCTGATCGCCGTGGACCACGACAGGACCGCGGCGAGGATCGCGCGCCTCGTCAGGTGCGCATCGATCCCTTCGCCCGACCCAGCCGGCCGGCCCCGGTGACAGCCCCGGTGATCGAGGAGGCCGAGGGCGAAGGGGCCCCCGCCCTTGAGGACAGCCCCGTCCAGGCCGACGCGGGCACCGAGGCCTGAACCACAGGGACGAACTGGCCCCCTTGCACCGGCAAACCTTGATGACGCAGCAACAGCCGCGGGTCCTTTCGGGCGTCCAGCCCACGGGGGCCCTGCACCTGGGCAATTGGCTCGGGGCGATTCGCAACTGGGTGGATCTTCAGGACAGCCACGACACTTTTTTCTGTGTGGTGGATCTGCACGCCATCACGGTGCCCCACGATCCGGATCGCCTGGCGGAGGACACCCTCAGCACCGCCGCCCTCTACCTGGCCTGTGGGATCGATCCCGCTCGCTCCACGGTGTTTGTGCAGAGCCAGGTGCCCGCCCATAGCGAGCTGTGCTGGCTGTTGAACTGCGTGACTCCCCTGAACTGGCTTGAACGAATGATCCAGTTCAAGGAGAAGGCCCTGAAGCAGGGCGATGCCGTGTCCACCGGGCTGCTCGATTACCCGGTGTTGATGGCGGCTGACATCCTGCTCTATGACGCCGATCGGGTGCCGGTGGGGGACGACCAGAAGCAGCATCTGGAATTGGCCCGGGACATTGCCCAGCAGCGGATCAATGCCCGCTTTGCTCCCAACCCCGACCAGCCTCTGTTGAAGGTGCCGGAGCCGTTGATTCTCAAGGAGGGGGCCCGGGTGATGAGCCTCACCGATGGTCGCGCCAAGATGAGCAAGAGCGATCCCAATGAGGGCTCACGGATCAGCCTGCTGGATCCGCCGGAGCTGATCACTCGCAAGATCAAACGTGCCAAGACCGATCCAGTGGTTGGGCTGGAATTCGGCAACCCCGAGCGGCCGGAAGCCGACAACCTCCTCAGTCTCTATGCCCTGCTATCTGGCCGCAGTCGGGAGGCGGTGGCGGTCGAGTGTGCCGCCATGGGCTGGGGTCAGTTCAAGCCGCTGTTGGCGGAGGCTGCGGTGGAGGCTCTGCGGCCGTTGCAGGCGAGCTATGCCGAGTGGCGACGCGATCCGGCGACCCTCGAGGCGGTGCTGGAACAGGGCCGCCAGCGGGCCCAAGACGTCGCCGGGGTCACCCTGGCCCGGGTCCGCCAGGCCCTGGGCTTTCTGGCCCCCGGCCGGCCCGATCAGGGCTGATCCGGTTCGTTCCGGTCAGGGCTCGCGGTAGACCACTCGCCCCCGCTCGTCGTTGCCCACATCCAGCAGATGGGCATGGAGCAGGCGTTCGATTTCAGCGCCCACGTCCGCATGGCTGATGCTGGCCGGCAGTTGCAGGTCAATCAGGGCATCGTTGATCGTGAATCCACCTTGACCGCTACGGCGGGCGAGTTGCAGCAACTGCCGATCCAGGGGGGGCAGCTCCGGCCAGGGGGCTTGCGCCAGGGCCTCCTCCAGCACCAGGGGCTGGTTGGCCTGGCGCACCAGTTCAGGGATCAGAAACAGGTCTACCAACTGGCCCACGCCGCAGAGCCCTTGGGTGAATAACCAAAGGGCTCCGCTGACGGGTTTGCCGCAATAAAAGCGATGGACGCCACTCAGCCCCAGGGGCAAGCCGAAGGGCAGGGCCAACAGACCTAGGGCCCAAAGCAGATAGGCCACCGCCACGCTGCGGCGCTCCTGCTGAACCCGTTGCAGCCGTTGACGCAGAGACAGGGAAGGGGGCCGGATCACGGCGGAGCCGCTGATGTTCGCCAGGGTAGAAACGAAGTCCCCCTGAGTCCGGGGAGATAACCGACCGGGGCCAGGCCCTGAACCATGGCCCGAATGTCCCGTCAAACGCCATCGCTAGGATCCGGGACCCTTTCTCTCCATTAAGCCCGTGACCGTTGCTCCCCCCTCGGCCTCTCCCGCGAGCGAGGCCAGGGGAGCGACCACGATCGCCCTGCCCCGGACGAGCGAAAGCCCGGAGCTGTTACGCATTCGCCATTCCATGAGCCATGTGCTGGCGATGGCCGTGCAGAGCCTGTTTCCCAAGGCCCAGGTGACGATTGGCCCCTGGACAGAGACCGGGTTCTATTACGACTTTGACAATCCCGATCCGTTCACGGAGGCTGATCTCAAGGCGATCAAAAAGGAGATGGGGAAGATTATCGGCAGGCGCCTTCCCCTGGAGCGGATCGTGGTGAGCCGCGAGGAGGCCGAACGTCGCATCCGGGCCCAGAACGAGCCCTACAAACTGGAAATCCTGGCCGGCCTGGTGGAGCCCATCACCCTCTATACCCTCGGGGACGGCTGGTGGGACCTGTGTGCGGGGCCGCACGTGGGCAATACCAGCGAACTCAACCCCAAAGCTTTTGAGCTGGAAAGCGTGGCCGGGGCCTACTGGCGGGGGGATGAAACCAAGGCCCAGCTGCAGCGGATCTACGGCACCGCCTGGGAAACCGCGGACCAGCTGGCCGAGTATAAGCGCCGCAAGGAGGAAGCCCTGCGCCGCGACCATCGCCGCTTGGGTAAGGATCTCGATCTGTTCTCCATCGAGGACGAGGCCGGAGCGGGGCTGGTGTTTTGGCATCCCCGGGGGGCGCGCATGCGCCTGCTGATTGAGGACTTCTGGCGCCAAGCCCACTTCGACGACAGTTATGAGCTGCTGTATACCCCCCACGTGGCTGATATCAGTCTCTGGAAAACCTCCGGCCACCTGGACTTCTACAGCGAAAGCATGTTTGGCCCGATGCAGGTGGATGAACGCCAATATCAGCTCAAGCCGATGAATTGCCCATTCCATGTCCTCACCTATGCCAACACTCTGCGCAGTTATCGGGAGTTGCCGATCCGCTGGGCGGAACTGGGCACGGTGTATCGCTACGAGCGCCCTGGGGTGATGCACGGGCTGATGCGTGTCCGCGGCTTCACTCAGGACGACGCCCATGTGTTCTGTTTGCCGGATCAGATCGGCGATGAGATCTTGCGGGTGCTCAACCTTACCGAGCGTATTCTTTCCACCTTTGATTTCAGGAATTACGAGATTAATCTTTCCACGCGTCCTGAAAAGTCTATCGGGGATGATGATGTCTGGGACCTTGCTACCCGGGGCCTGGTGGAGGCTCTGGAGCGAAAGGGATGGGCCTATAAGATTGATGAGGGAGGCGGGGCATTTTATGGTCCCAAGATCGATCTAAAAATTGAAGATGCGATCGGGAGAATGTGGCAATGTTCCACAATTCAACTTGACTTTAATCTCCCTGAGCGCTTCGATCTTCACTACGTTGCCGCCGATGGATCACGCCAACGACCGATCATGATCCATCGGGCCATTTTTGGCTCCTTGGAGCGTTTCTTCGGGATCATGATCGAGAACTACGCGGGGGATTTTCCCCTGTGGTTGGCTCCGGAACAAATCCGCCTGCTGCCAGTCACCGATGAGGTCCGAGCTTATGCCGACGATCTTCAAGCCCAGTTGCGGGCCGCCGGCGTGCGGGCCACGGTGGATTCCAGCGGCGACCGCCTCGGCAAGATGATTCGCCAGGGTGAGCAGCAGAAGATTCCGTTGTTGGCGGTAATCGGAGCCCAGGAAGCGGCGGCGGGGTCCGTGAGTCTGCGCAGCCGCCGTGACGGCGATCTGGGCAGCCTGCCGGTGGCGACCCTGATCACGGCGGCTTGCACCGCCAACGCCCAGCGCCTGGCCACCCTGCCCCAATGACCACCCTGTTGGCCGGCGATATCGGCGGGACCAAAACCCTGCTCAGTCTTTACACCAGCGGAGTCCAGGGCCTTGAGCTACTGGTTTCGGAACGCTACCCCTCGGCGGCCTGGGAAGGCCTCGGGCCGATGGTGCGCCATTTCCTCACCAGCGTGGATCCGGCGCAGCGGCTGCGTCCCGCCGCGGCTTGTTTCGCCGTGGCTGGGCCGGTGCAGGCGGGTCAGGCGCGGCTCACCAACCTGCCCTGGCTGCTGAGCGAGGCCGAGCTGGTTCAGGCCTGTGCCATTCCGACGGTGGAGCTGGTGAATGATTTCGCCGTGCTGATCTACGGCTTGCCCTACCTCGAACCCAGCCAACTTGCCCACGTTCGCGATGGGTCCGCCATCGCCGACGCCCCGCTGCTCGTCCTGGGCGCCGGCACCGGCCTGGGGGTGGCGATGGGGATTCCCACCGCCCAGGGGTTGCGGGCTGTGGCCAGTGAGGCCGCCCATGGCAGCTTTGCCCCCCGCACCCCAGCAGAATGGCGGCTGCACCAGTGGCTGCAGGCTGATCTGGGCGTGGATCGCCTGTCGATTGAGCGGGTGGTGAGCGGGACGGGCCTGGGCCATGTGGCCCGCTGGCTGCTGGCGGAGCGGGACCCGGAGGGCAGCCACCGGCTCCGCGATGAAGCCGAGAGCTGGGCTAACCCCAGCCGCGATCGGGGCGGTGCTGATCTGCCGGCGGCGGTGGCCGCCGCCGCCGCCGACCGAGACCCCCTCGCCGTCGAGGCCTTGGCCCTGTGGCTCGGCGCCTACGGGGCCGTCGTCGGTGACCTCGCCCTGGCCTGCCTCAGCCGCGGAGGCATCTGGCTGGCGGGGGGCACGGCGGCCAAGTTGCTCGATGGGCTCCGCAGCAAGGAGTTCATTACCGCCTTTCTGGCCAAGGGGCGCTTGCAGGTCGCCCTGGAAGCCATCCCTATCCAGGCGATCACCGACCCGTCCGTCGGGCCCTTCAGTGCCGCCTGTCGGGCGCGCATGTTGGTGACCTGAGCCCAGGCGCCGGGGCTGTTCCCTCGGGTGGGACACTGAGATGAGTGATGGATCAGGAATGGGTAGCCCCCAGATCGGACAGGGGGTTGCGGTGGATGTTCCAGCCACCACAGCCAATCTCGGGCCAGGGTTTGATTGTCTTGGAGCTGCTCTCGATCTCGGGAACCGCTTCGAGCTGCGTGTGATCGAAGGAAGTGGTGAACATTTCGACCTGGTGATTGAGGGGCCGGAAGGCTCCCATCTGCGCGGTGGGGCTGACAATCTTGTCTATCGCTCGGCCCAGCGGGTGTGGCGGGAAGCCGGACAGGAACCGGTGGCCCTGGAGGCACGGGTGCGGTTGGCGGTACCGCCGGCCCGGGGTTTGGGCAGCAGTGCCACGGCGATCGTGGCGGGATTGATCGGTGCCAATGCCTTGATTGGCGAGCCCCTGAGCAAGGAAAAACTGCTGGAGCTGGCCATTGACATTGAGGGTCACCCGGACAACGTGGTGCCTTCCCTGGTGGGCGGGCTTTGTCTGACGGCCCGTGCCGCCTCCCATCGCTGGCGGGTGGTGCGCTGTGAGTGGGATCCCCGGGTGCGGGCCGTGGTGGCGATCCCGGCCATCCGGTTGGCCACCAGTGAGGCCCGACGGGCCATGCCGCGCAGCATTCCGATCCCCGATGCCGTGATCAACCTCGGTGCGCTGACGCTGCTGCTCCAGGGCCTGCGCACGGGCAATGGGGACCTGATCGCCGATGGAATGCACGACCGCATTCATGAGCCTTACCGGTGGGGCCTGATTCAGGGCGGTCGGGCCGTGCGTGAGGCGGCCCTGGCGGCGGGTGCCTGGGGCTGCGTGATCAGCGGGGCTGGTCCGAGCCTGTTGGCCCTCGCCCCGGCCGAGCATTGTCAGGCCGTGAGCACGGCGATGGTGAGCACTTGGGCAGAGGAGGGGGTGAGCAGCCGGGCTGAGGTGCTGGACCTGCAGCTGGCCGGCAGTGCCTGGCATCCGCTGCCGCTAGCGGCCTAGCAGGCCCGGTGAGTAGATCTACTCAACTGATAGATTCCCTCCGACGCTGCAGTCCTTTCAAAGGCTGCGCCAACCAAAATCCCCCTTAGGCCAATGCCGGTAATGGATGTCAACCTCCCCCACCTGGTTGCGTCCCTGGCCAGTGCTTTGCCCAGTGTTGATGGCAGTGGTGCCTTCCCCTGGCTGAGCCTGATTGTGTTGCTGCCTGCGGCCGCCAGTCTGCTGATGCCCTTGCTTCCCGGCGACGGCAACGATCCCCTGCTGCCTCGCTCCCTGGCCCTGGGCACCCTGCTGGCCGATCTAATCTTGATGATGGTGGCGTTTAGTCGCCATTTCGATGGTGGCCTCAGCGGCCTGCAATTGGTGGAGCGGGTTCCTTGGGTGCCGGTCCTCGGACTGGAGTGGTCCCTTGGTGCCGACGGTCTCTCGGCGCCCCTAGTGGTGCTGAGTGGTCTGGTGACGTTGTTGGCGGTGGCGTCGAGCTGGTCGATTCGCAGCAAGACCCGGTTGTATTTCGGCCTGCTGCTGCTCCAGGCCTCGGCCCAAGCCCTGGTGTTTCTCTCCCAGGATTTCCTGCTGTTCTTCCTATCTTGGGAATTGGAGCTCGTTCCCGTTTACCTGCTGATCGCGATCTGGGGGGGGGCTGGTCGGCAGTATGCGGCCACCAAGTTTATTCTTTATACGGCCCTCGCTTCCCTGCTGATTCTGATTAGTGGCCTGGCCATTGCCCTGTCCGGCGATAGCTTCACCCTCAATCTTTCTGAATTGGCTGCCCGCTCCCCAGGTGGGACCTTCGGCTTGTTGTGTTACCTGGGTTTTTTGGTGGGTTTTGGGGTCAAGCTGCCCATCTTTCCCCTACATACCTGGTTGCCCGACGCCCACGGCGAAGCCAATGCACCGGTCTCCATGTTATTGGCTGGGGTGTTATTGAAGATGGGCGGGTACGCCCTGTTCCGATTCAATGTCCAGATGCTTCCGGACGCCCATCTCCAATTGGCTCCAGCCCTGATTGTTCTGGGAATCGTTAATATTGTTTATGGGGCCTTGAATGCTTTTGCTCAGGATAACGTAAAGAGGAGAATTGCTTGTAGTTCGGTGAGTCATATGGGCTTCGTTTTGTTGGGGATCGGAGCCTTTAATCCCTTGGGTTTAAGCGGAGCGATGTTGCAGATGATCAGCCATGGCCTTATTGCTCCCTCGATGTTCTTTGTCACTGGTGTGTTCCATCACCGCACCAAAACCCTCTCCATTCCCAACATGGGCGGCCTCGCCAAGGTGCTGCCGATCACCTTTGCCTTTTTCCTGGCCAGTTCCCTGGCGTCCCTCGCCCTCCCGGGCATGAGCGGCTTCGTCAGCGAGATCACCGTGTTCCTCGGGGTCACCTCCAACGATGGCTTCACGATTGGCTTCCGGGTGATCACGATCGTGTTGGCGGCGATCGGCCTGGTCCTCACTCCGGTCTACCTGCTGTCCTTATGCCGACGGGTGTTCTTTGGTCCGCGGATTCCGGCCTTGGCCGAGGTGGGAGACATGACCCCGCGGGAACTGGTGATCGGCCTCAGCCTGCTGGTGCCCACCCTGGTGATCGGCTTCTGGCCCCGGGTGGCCATCGACCTCTATGAAGCCAGCACCAACAGCCTGGCCGAGCAGCTGGCCAGCCACAGCCAGTGGGCCCTGGGGCGGTTGGCCACCCTCGGCTGAACCACGGCCCGGTTGTGGCTCCGCTGGAATGGGACCACCTTCCGGCCGACAGGCTCCCCCCCCCTCCATGGGCATCAGCAATCCCAGTCCTGCCGCCCTGTTGCTCGGCACTGGCCTGCCACCGTTCGAGGCGATCACTCCGGCCCAGGTGGATCAGCACATTCCCGAGCTGCTCGACCAACTGGATGGGGAGCTGACCGCTCTGGAAACCCAGCTGGAGCAGGCCCTGGCCGCCCAAGCTCCACTCACCTGGCAGGGCGTGATGGATCCCCTGCAGCGCCTGGGGGAGCGTCTGCGCTGGAGCTGGGGGGTGGTGAGCCATCTCAACGGGGTGTGCAATAGCCCGGAGCTGCGCCAGGCCCATGCCAATCAGCAGGCGGCGGTGGTGCGCTTCGGCAACCGGGCGGGTCAGAGCGTGGTGATTCACCGTGCCCTGCAGGCCTTGGCAGGGCAGCCCGACCTCGATGCCACCCAACGGCGCATCCTGGCGGCCGAATTGCGCGACATGGAACTGCGGGGCGTGGGCCTGGCCGGGGAGGTCCAGACGGCCTTCAACGCCGCCTCCCAGGAATTGGCGGAGCTGTCCACCCGCTTTGGCAACCAGCTCCTCGACGCCACCAACGCCTGGAGTCTCACCCTCACCGATCCAGCCCAGGTGGAGGGACTGCCCACCACTCTGTTGGACCTGCTGGCCCAAGCCGCCCGCGAGGCGGGCACGCCTGACGCCAGCTCCGAAGCCGGTCCTTGGCGGATGGGCCTGGATATGCCCCGCTATGGCCCCTTTCTGCAGTACAGCCGCCGTCGGGACCTGCGGGAGCAGGTCTACAAGGCCCATGGAAGTCGGGCCTCCGGTTTGGAGGGGGGAGCCGACAACACCCCGGTGATCGAGCGCATCCTGACCCTGCGCCAGGAGCAGGCCGAACGCTTGGGCTATGCCAACTGGGCCGAGGTGAGCCTGGCCGCCAAGATGGCCGACTCCCCAGCCCATGTGGAGCAGTTGCTGGAGGATCTGCGGGGGGCCGCGTTGCCCGTGGCGCAGCAGGAACTTGAGGAGTTGCGCGCCAGCGCCGCCCGACTGGGTGCCGCCGAAGCCGACGATTTTCGTCCCTGGGACGTGAGTTTTTGGGCTGAGCTGCGCCGCCGCGAGCTGTTCGACTTAGACAGCGAGGCCCTGCGGCCCTGGTTCCCGCTGCCCCAGGTGCTGGAGGGTCTGTTTGGCCTCTGCGATCGCCTGTTCGGCATCCGCATCGAGGCCGCCGATGGCGCCGCGCCGGTGTGGCATCCCGAGGTTCGCTTCTTTCGCCTCCATGACAGCAGCAGCGGTGAGGCCCTGGCGGCGTTCTATCTGGATCCCTACAGCCGCCCCGGCAGCAAGCGGGGCGGCGCCTGGATGGATGAATGTCTGGGGCGGTCCCTGGCGGTGGATGGCACACCGGTGCTGCCGGTGGCCTACCTGATCTGTAACCAGAGCCCGCCGGTGGGGGACACCCCGAGCCTGATGACCTTTCAGGAGGTGGAAACCCTGTTCCATGAGTTCGGCCATGGGCTGCAGCACATGCTCACCACCGTGGAGCGGCCCCAGGCCGCTGGCATCAACAATGTGGAGTGGGATGCGGTGGAACTGCCCAGCCAGTTCATGGAGAACTGGTGTTACGACCGGGCCACCTTGATGGGCATGGCCCGCCATTGGCAGACCGGCGCAGAGCTGCCCGCCTCGGAATTCGCCAAGTTGGTGGCGGCCAGGACGTTCATGGCTGGCGCCGCCACCCTGCGCCAGGTGCACTTTGCCCTCACCGATCTGCGGCTGCACAGCCAGTGGCGGGCCGGCAGTGGCCAATCGCCGGAGCAGCTGCGCCGTCAGATCGCCACCACCACCACCGTGCTGGAGCCGATTGCGGAGGACGCCCTGTTGTGCTCCTTCGGCCACATCTTTGCGGGCGGTTATGCCGCGGGGTATTACTCCTACAAGTGGGCTGAGGTGCTCAGCGCCGATGCCTTCAGCGCCTTCGAGGACGTGGGGCTGGAGAACGAGGCGGCGATCCGCGCCACCGGCCGCCGCTTCCGCGCCACCGTGCTCAGTGCGGGCGGGAGCCGCCATCCGGCGGAGGTGTTCGAAAGTTTCCGCGGTCGCCAGCCCAGTCCGGACGCCCTGATTCGCCACAGCGGACTGGCCAAGGTGGCGTGATCAGCTGGGTGGCGGCGTCTGTCCCGCCGCCAGGGCATCCACCAAGGCCAGCTGGGCGGGGAGACACCGCTGCCTCAGGTCGTAGTGCTCGACCATGGCCGCCCTTGCCGCCAGGCCCAAGGGCCGGTAAGCCTCGGGATCGTCCAGCACGGCGGCGATGGTGTTCACCATCGCCTCGCTGTCGAAGTAATCCACCAACAGCCCCGTGCGCCCGGCTTCGATCACCTCTTCCAAGGGGGGAGTCGCCGAGCCGATCACCACGGCGCCACAGGCCATGGCTTCCATCAGGCTCCAGCTCAGGACGAACGGCACCGTCAGGTAGACGTGACAGGCGCAGACCCGGAACAGGTCGTGCAGCACGGCATGGGGTACCTGGCCCACGAAATGGATCCGGGACAGATCCAGCTGCCCCTCCAGTTCCTTGAGTAGCGCCGCCCGCCAGCTGCCACCGCCGGGCGGAGGCGTGCCGTAGCTGACCCCATCACCGCCCACGATCACCACGTGGGCCCGGGGCCGTCGCGCCTGCAGGGCCGGCAGGGCCCGCATGAATCGATGGAAGCCGCGATAGGGCTCCAGCTGCCGCGAGACAAAGCTCACCACTTCATCCCCGGGCCGGAAGGTGACCCCGGCGCGCTTCAAGTGGATCTGGGAACCGGGGCGCGGCGCGATCGCGTCGGTGTCGATGCCTTCATGGATCACGCTGACCCGTTCCCGGAAGGGCTCCGGCACGGTGGAGGCCTGCCAACGGGTGGGCGACAGGCCCCAGTCGAGGTCGTGGAAAGCCAGCAACTGGGGAGCCCGCCGCAGGCGCAGGCGGGTCTGCTCGGTCCAACCCGGCGTGCCCAGTTCCGGATCGAAGCCCACATCGCCGCCCTGGAGCTGGTAAACGAACTCCACTTGATGGAGCACCGGCACCCCAGGCAACACATCCTTGATTCCCAGCAGTTCCCCCCAGCCGGGGTGGCCCACCACCAGGTCGGGTCGGAGTTGCTTCGACTGCACCAGTTGATCGATCAACCGGGCCACGGCCTCGGCCCGCAGGCTTTTGGTCTGCAGGTCTGCGACCCAGGGATGGCAGTCCGGCACGCCCTTGGCCGGCATCGGGTCGTAGCGGTGCAGGGGGATGGAGGGCAGACCCCGGGCACCAGGCCCGGCGATGGCATGGACCTGGTCCCCCCGGGCCGCCATCGCCGCCGCCAGGTGGCGGTACTGGCCGGGGAAGTTCTGGTGGATGAACAGCACCTGCATGGGCCATCACTAGCAGCAAACCCCAGGCTGGATCGGCGGGAGGGGCCTCGAGGGATGACGTCGTTACAGATCTTCGTTAAGATCCTGAGAACGTCCGTAACGGAGCTGGCATGGGTGAGGTGATTGAGCTGGGCGGTGTTGGTGTGGAAGGCGGCTTCGGCCTCCTGCCCGCGTTGTTCTCCCTGGTGGCCCTGGGCATCTATGCCCTGCTCACCAGCGAAACGGGCAACAACAATGACGACGATGATTCCTCCCCGGGCGGTGGCCTGATGCAGCCCGTGGCCTAGGCCCCTTTGGAGGGTGCCTCCCCAGCCGAGGAGCCAGTGGCTTAGGAGTCAGTTGCCTAGGAGTCAGTGGCGGAGTGGGTTGGGCTCGCTGGGGCTGCGGCCTGATCGGCGCGAAAAGCGGCCGGCACTAGCACGAGAAACACCCCCCACCAGGCCAGCACGGCCAAGGCCACCGGAGCGGTGATCCACCAGCGATGCAGGGCCAGCCAGCTCAGCAGGATGGCAATGCCGCCGCTGAGCAGGATGGTCCAGGGCTGACACCACCAGGGTTTGAGCTGCCACAGGGAGGTCGCCTCACCCGGACCATCGGCCGTTTCAGCGACCACCGAGGGCCGCCGGCAGGTTGGTGCCGGTGGGGAGGAACGGTTTTTGAAGCGCTGAGGCGGTGCGCAACTGCTTGGTGAGGGTGGTTTCGGCGCTCTGGTACTGGGTGTCTTTGCGGCTGCCGAGGTCGTCGAGGGTGAGTTGCTGGGCCTCCTTGTCCGTCATCTTGGCCAGCACGTCGGGCTTGATGCCGCGGTGATGGATGTCGTGATTGAGGGGGGTGAGGTATTTGGCAATCGTGACGGTCATGCCCGAGCCATCGGACAGGCCCCGCACCGATTGCACCAGGCCCTTGCCGAAGGTCTTCTGGCCCACCAGCACGGCCCGGCCATTCTCTTGTAGTGCTCCCGAGAGGATCTCGCTGGCACTGGCGGAGCCTTCGTTGACGAGCACCACCAGGGGCTTGGTGGTGATCGCCCGCCCGGTGGCCCGCTTGATGTCCTGGATGCCGTCGCGGGTTTTGGTGGAAACGATCGTTCCCTCATTCAGCCACTGGCGGGCGATTTCGACGCTGGCCACGAGGAGGCCGCCCGGGTTGCTGCGCAGGTCGAGGACATAGCCCTGAACGCCCTGGGCCTCGAGATCCTTGATTGCCGCCCGCATGTCCTTGGTGGCATTGGCGTTGAACTGCTTCAGGCGGATGTAGCCCACCTTCACCCCATCGGGGCTGGTGTTCACCTGATGGTTCACCGCATGGAGCTCAATCAACTCACGGGTGAGCGCCACGTCCTTCAGTTGTCCTTGGCGCCGCAGGGTGAGGTTCACCGTGGTGCCGGCCTTACCGCGGATCAACTTCACCGCGTCTTCGGTGCTCATGCCCTTGGTGGCCTTGCCGTCGATCGTGACGATCACGTCCTTGGGCTGGACACCGGCGCGGGAGGCGGGGGAGCCATCGATGGGGCTCACCACCACCAGCTCCTTGCTGTCCTTCTCGATGCTCAGTTGGATTCCCACCCCGGAGAGTTCCCCGGAGGTGTCAATCTGCATCTCCTTGAACTCCCGCGGATCGAGGAAGCGGGTGTAGGGGTCGTCCAGTGTGCCGAGCATGCCGCGGATCGCTTCGTAGGCATCCTTGGGGCTGGCGTAAGTTTTGGCCAGCACGTCACGACGCAGCTTGCGCCAGCGCTCGGGGGTGTATTTGCCCGTGGTGTCGAGGTAGTCGCGGAAGACGATCTGCCAGGCCTGGTCCATCACCTCCTTGGGGCTGTCGGTGATCGAGACACCACCGGATGGAGCCAGCACCAGTTCCCTGGCCACCACGGCGGTGGCGGCACAGGCTGCGAGACCAACGAGCACCACGAGCGTGGTGCGGCCTTTGCGCATGCTAAGAAGCCCTCGACGAAATTCACATTGGATTCACGGTAGCGCCGCCTTCCCCAGCCGCAGAGTCCCTCAGGGGTCAACCCAGCGGCCGTCCTCCTTAATGAGGGCAATCAGGGCCGCCACACCCTCGTCTTCCGGCACCTTACGGATCTCGTCGCGGCCCCGATACAGGGAAATGATGCCAGGGGTTTTGCCCACATAGCCGTAGTCGGCGTCGGCCATTTCGCCGGGACCATTGACGATGCAGCCCATCACGGCGATGTCGAGACCGGTGAGGTGGGCGGTGGCGTTGCGCACCTGATGGAGCACCTCCTCAAGGTTGAACAGGGTGCGGCCGCAGCTGGGGCAGGCCACGTACTCCACCATGGTTTTGCGGAGCCCCAGGGCCTGCAAAATGGAGTAGCAGACAGGGATCTCCTTCTCCGGCGCCTCGGTGAGCGACACCCGGATCGTGTCGCCCAGGCCTTCGGAGAGCAGGGTGGCGATGCCGGCGGTGCTCTTGATGCGGCCGTAGTCCCCGTCGCCGGCTTCAGTAACGCCCAGGTGGAGCGGGTACGGGAATCCCTCGGCATCCATCCGGTCGGCCATCATCCGGTAGGAGGCCAGCACCACCGGGGCGCGGGAGGCCTTCATCGACACCACGATGTTGTGGAAGTCGAGGCGGTCGCAGAGACGGATGAACTCCAGGGCGCTCTGCACCATGCCCAGGGGCGTGTCGCCGTAGGTGAACAGCATCCGTTCGGCCAGCGACCCATGGTTCACGCCGATCCGCAGGGCCTTGTCCTGGGCCTTGAGCAGGCTCACCAGGGGTTCGAAGGTGGTGGCGATGCGCTCGCCGATGGCGGCGAACTCTTCGGGGCTGAAGTCGCTGCGGTTCGGATCGGGCTTGTCGAACACGAACAGGCCCGGGTTGATGCGCACCTTGTCGACGTGCTGGGCCACCTCCAGGGCGATCTTCATGCCGTTGTGGTGCACATCGGCCACCAGCGGCACCGGCTGATACCTGTCTTCCAGGCGCTGGCGGATTTCGCCCATGGCCTTGGCGTGGGCCAACGACGGCACCGTGACCCGCACGATCTCGCAGCCGGCCTCATGGAGGCGGCGGATGCCGGCGGTGGCGCCCTCGATGTCGAGGGTGTCCTCATTGATCATCGACTGCACCACCACCGGGTGGTCGCTGCCGATCCAGATGTCGCCGACGCGCACGCTGCGGGTCTTACGGCGGCGGATGGTGGTGGCGTAGCGGGGATCAGCGGCCCAGGCCGGCACGGCGGTGTCGGGGCGGGACGGGGCGGCGGTCATCGCGGGGCGGGGCGCTGGGGCAGGGGCGCGTGGCCAAAGCCTGTCACAGCGGACGGAAAAGTGGCGAGGGAAGGCAGGTGAACAGGACCCGGGGCGGCTGGGCTCACTCCTTGGCGTAGGGCACCAACACCTCGGCCAGCATCGGGAAGTGGCGCCGGTTGAGGGTCACCAGGGTGGCGCCGGCAGCTTCGGCCGAGGCGGCGATCAGCGCATCCGCCAGGCCGGTGCCGTGGCTGGGGCCGTACTGCCGGCGCCAGAGGCCGGCGCGCTGGGCCGGCTGGCGATCGAGGGCCAGCACCTCGAAGGCCGCCACGAAGGCATCGAGTCGCTGCCGTTCCTCGCCAGCGCGCACGCCGGCGTAGAGCTCCGCGACCGTGATCACCGATGCCGCCATGGGTTGCGCGGTGCCCTCCAAGAAGGCCACGGCTTGGGGCTGATCCCGCAAATAATCGATCAGCACATCGGTGTCGACCACCAGCAGTGGCGGTGCCGATCGGCTGGTCATGGCTCCAGAGCCACCATTGAGCGATCCAGTTCGCCGCGCAGAGCGGACCAATCCGGGAGATCGGTGCGCTCAGCCCAGAGCCCGCGAGCCTGGCGCAGGCAAGCCAGGCGCCCTTGGGGCTGCTGCTGCTGAAGGAAGGCGTCGATCGCCTCGCGGATCAGGGCACTCTGGCTGCGGCCGCTACGCAAGGCCAGGGCCTGCAATCCCTGGCGCTCCGCCTCAGAGAGATAAATCTGGGTGCGCAGCATCGCGCTGGTAGATGGCGATGAAGACACGGCAGAAGAAGCTGAAGACGACATGAGGCGAGCTTCGGCTGCTGAGTCAGCCGGTTGAGCGGGCTAGCTGAGTGGTCTGACTGGTGTATACACCATACAGCGCCCAACCTGATCCTCACCCCGTCCAGCGCACGCCTTCGCCGTAGCCGAGCAGGGTGCGATCGGCCGTGAGCAGGCTCAGCCGCTCCTCGGCGGCCTGGGCCACCAGCAGGCGATCAAAAGGGTCGCGGTGAATTCTGGGAAGGTGCTGCACAGCCAGCACATGACTGACCTGGATCGGCAGTTCCAGGAATCCCTGCTCCAGCAACCCGAGGCGCAGGGCCGGTGGGTTCACCTGGAAATCTTCTCGACCCAGGGAGGCTTTGATCGCCATCTCCCAGATGCTCACAACGCTGAACCAGATCACGCATCTCCGATCCACCAGTTCGGCCGCCAGGGAACTGCCAAGCCGCTGCGGCGCGTAGCCGACCCAGACCAGAAGCTGGGTGTCCAACACCAGGCCGTTCATCCCGGCTCGATGGCTGGTTCAGGACCCAGGTCGAACATGGCGTTGATCTCGTCTTCAAAATCGCGCTTGAGATCGGCATCAATCCGAGCTGTCCCCGCTAGAAACCCCAGACGGCGGGGAGGCTGCTCCTCCATCACAGGGATCAGCCGCACCAGGGGCTTGCCGGCGCGGGCGATCACCACCTCCTCGCCGGCCAGGGCCCGGTCCACATAGCGGGAGAGATGGGTCTTGGCGTCGTGGAGGTTGACCTGCATGGAGGGACGCCAGCAATGGACTTAGTCCAGGTTAGTGGCTAAGTCCGGTAGTCTGCCGCCATCACTGTGATCGTGCGTCTGCTGGTTGCGGCGGTTGCTGCCGGCTGCAGCCGTTGTCGGCACCTAACTTGATTGCATGGGAAGCGACGGACTGAGCCCCCTCGAACGGTTGCGCCGCCGGCGCCACGAACGCTGGCTGGAGGCGCTGCAGCAGCAGCTGGCCGTGACCCTGGCCGAGGTGCCATGCCGCGTCTGGCTGTTCGGCTCCCGGGCCCGGGGAGATTGGGATGGCTACTCGGACACCGATCTGCTGGTGGTAGCCGAGTCCGCCGAACTGGCGGAGCGGGCCGCCGATCAGTTGCGCAGCGCCCTGGTGGGCGATGACGTGCTGGCCCTGGATCGGTGCCGCTGGCAGGCCATGGCCGCTTCGCCCTCCCCCCACTGGCGCGCCGTGCATGCGCAGGCCCGTTGTGTGCACCCGCGGCCATGAGTCAGGCCCGCACGGGTGCCTGGTGGCGCCAGGCCCGCAACGACCTTGAGCTCGCGGAGCTGGCCCGCCGCTACGGCTTCCATGCCCAGGCCTGCTTCTTTGCCACGCAGGCGGCCGAGAAACCGCTGAAGGGCGCCATCCTGGAACTCGGCGGCGAACCGCCCCACACCCAGGTGCTGGGCCAGTTGGTCAAGCTGCTCGCGGCCGAGGGGCTTGATGTGACGCCCCTGGCTCCCCTGCCGCTGCCGGCCCTGAGCCGGATGACCGTGACCAGCCGCTACCCCCTCGACGACACCCCACCGAGCGAGCTGTTCGATGCCCGCGATTCCGATCAGGCCCTCAGCACGGCGAAGGCGGTGCTGTCCTGGGTGGAGCAGCTGGATCAGCCGCACGGCTGAAACCCCGAGTCAGGGTCGATCACCAACCTGATTCTTGATGCCCACCAGTTGGCGATCCGGGAGCATCTCAGCTGGTTCGATGCCCTGATCGCCGAAGCCGCCATCCGCAGCCGCTGCGCCGTTCTGTTCTCCGAACACTTCGGCCACGGGCGCAGGATCGCCGGTCTGGACGGGGTCAATCCCCTGAGGGGTTGAGACAAAGCTAAATGGGCGGACGAGCTCGACCAACGGGCGCCTTGACCAAAGGCCTGATCCAGAGAGCGGCTTCGAACCGGATCGGAGGCCTGCCTGGGCTCCCGCGAGGCGACCGATTGATAATGGTGGGATTGCTGATGCTGGGCGCCGGGTGCGCCGCCCATGAACAACCCCGCTGCCATGGCATGCAATGGCGTCATCCCGGCCGCAGCAGTGCGGCCTGATAACAGCCGCGGCATCCAGGTCGACAACCTCCCGGAAGCTCTGCGGGAGCAGTTACTGCCTGCCCTGGAGACCCTGGTGCAGCAGGTGGAGCCGGAAGGCCTCTGGCTGTTCGGCAGCTGGGCACGGGGTACGGCCAGCCGGCGGTCGGATGTGGATCTTCTGGTGATGGGCCTTGAGCACTGCCGCGTGCTCGATGCCTATGACGCGGTGCTGGAGGCGTTGCAGAACTGCCGGCTGCCGTTGCAGCCGCTGGTGGCCACGCCCCAGCTGCTGGCCCGACATGGCGACACCCCCTTCTGGCGCACGGTGCGCCTGGAGGCGATTCCCCTGCTGGCGGGCAGCCACTTCCCATGAGCCTGGAGAGCGCTCGCCAGAGGGCCAGGCTCTGGCTGCTTCAGGCCAAGGACGATCTGCGTGCGGCCCGCTTGCTCGAGGCTGGTGGCCAGCCGGCGCAGGCCTGTTTCCTGGCCCAGCAGGTGGGCGAGAAGGCTCTCAAGGCTCTGCTGGCTGCGGAGGATCGAGACCTGCGCAGCCATTCGCTCACAGGGCTGCTCCGCGAGCTGGGCGACGAGCCAGCTCAGGACTGGCAACGGCAGGCCCGCCTGCTCGACAAGCTCTACGCCCCCACGCGCTATCCGGATGCCCTCGGCGATGAGCTGCCGGCCGATGTGTTCGGTCCCGAGGACGCCGCCGCGGCCTTGGAAGCAGCGACCGCCTTGCTCGACTGGGCGGGCGAACAACTGACTTGAGACTGTCCCGCGGAGTGTGGGCAGGCACCCCCTGGAAACACCCAGCCCCCGCGACGACGCCCCGACCGCCGTGGGCAAACCGTGACAGACCCAGCGGGCCATCTACCGATTAATCGGTCAATCGGGGCGGTTCGGGGGCATCATCTACTCATTAATGGGTAGACCAATGATGGGACAGGAACAGCATGACAAGCAAAAAGGGGGGCGGTAGATTTGGAGGAGTTTCAACAGCATTAATGGCACTCTTGCAAGTCGCGCTCACCAAGTCGATGGTTTCTGAAGTGCATCTCTCAGTCGGGAGTGCTCAGCAGTCTTCACTCCGAAATCTCAGGCGATTGATCGGTCGCGCCGCCTTCGGTGCTGCTCTGCTGGCGAGCTGCCTTCAGGCCGGAGCGGCTTCAGCGCTCAGCTTCGACTTCAGTTTTACGGGGATTGATAATTTTAATAGCCCAACAAAGGTGGTGGGAACCGTTGCTGGGCTGGTTGACAACCTCAATGGGCAGACGACAGGATTGACTGTGACTATCGAAATGTCATGGTATCGAATATGGATACTTCCAAGTGAGTTCACGGATGCAGATTATATCTCGGGAACTGGTTTTGACGTTGCCGACGGGCTGGTGACTGGCGTAAATATATTTTATAAATCCGAATTGTATAAAGACGATAGTTTCTCCCTTTTTCATAATCTATTCTTGGGCAACCAGGGGCTCTATAGCCCCGAGTATTCTGATAACCATGGAGGCTATAATCTCGATCCTGATAGTAATTCAACTAATACCCTCCGCTTTGCCCCAGTCTTCACGCCAGTTGCGCCATCTGCCCCAGGCCCCCTCCCCCTCTTCGGCGCCGCTGCCGCCTTCGGCTGGAGCCGCCAGCTGAGGCGCCGCATCAAGACTCCGGCCTGAATCAAGTCCCATTGAGGTAGCCAGCCCTTCTCGCCTTGAGAAGGGCTTTTTTGTGGGCCGTTTTCTCGGCTGATTGTGATGCTGTTTTAGCCACTGTTTTAGTCGCTGTTTTCTCCACGGTTTTCCCTACTGCCTCGACCCAGCCCGATCCCGATGGCCACCAGATTCGATCTTTCAGCCTCGCTGCCCTCCGCCCCCGCTCGCGGCATCGCCCTGGCGGGGGTGGTGCTGATCGTGCTGTTTCTCACGATCCTTTCGGCCTCGCTGCTGCCGGCCCGCCTGCTTGATGCCGCCTGGCAGCTGCGGGTGGGCGGGGCGTTGAGCAACGCCTAACCGCGTCGCTGGCAGGCTGCAGCCGAGTCGGGGAGCTCCCAAGGAAGCCAGTTGCGCCAGCTCACGGAACAGGCGGAAGCAGAGGAGGCCTCCCCCCATGGGCAGGCTCCATCGAGTTCAGCCGCTGGTGCACCGCCGCCAGATCGGCGCGGGTGAGCCAGCGGGGCGATCCCTCCGCTTCGTTGGGGAAGCGCAGCAGATAGGAGGGGTGGAACAGGGGCATCAGCCAGCGGCCCTGCCAGGGCATCCATTGGCCCCGCAATCGGCTGAGGCCCTGCTTCACCCCCAGCACCCCGGCGAGGGCCGTGGCCCCCAGCAGCAGGATCAGGGGCGGATCCACCGCCGCAATCTGCTCCTCCAGCCAGGGTCGACAGGCGGCGATCTCCGCCCCGCTGGGGCGTCGGTTGGCCGGGGGCCGGCACTTGATCACATTGCATAGATAGGCGTCCCGGGCACTGTCCAGATCCGCTCCTGCCAGCAGCTGGTCGAGCAGCTGGCCGGCCCGCCCCACGAACGGCTGGCCGCAGCCATCCTCCTGGGCACCCGGGGCCTCGCCGATCAGCATCAGCCGGGCCGTGGCCTCGCCGCGGCTGATCACCACCTGCTGGCGGCCCGCGGCCAGGCCGCAGCGCTCACAGGCCCCACAGCGCTCGCGCAAGCTGGCCAGGCCCGTTACCGGGGAAGACGGGGCCGCGAACGGCACCGACGGATGAACCTTGGCAACCATCGCCCCATCATCAACGGCGCACTCGGGACCTGCATCAGGCAGGATGGCCGATTGCTGACGCAGCGCCCGCCCTGATGCCGGCCCCGTTGACGCTGTCCGCCCGGGCCGGGGCGCTGCAGCCATCCCTCACCCTCTCGATCGCCGCCAAGGCCCGCCAGCTCCTGGCCGACGGCCAGGACATCTGCAGCCTCAGTGCGGGCGAGCCGGACTTTGAAACGCCTGCCTTCATCCGCCAGGCGGCCTGCGAGGCCCTCGAAGCCGGCCACACCCGCTATGGCCCCGTGGCCGGGGAACCGGCCCTGCGGGCGGCGATCGCCGCCAAGCTCAGCGCTGAAAATCAGGTGCCCACCAGGGCCGAGCAGGTGCTGGTGACCAACGGCGGCAAGCAGGCCCTGTTCAACCTGTTCCAGGTGCTGCTCAACCCCGGCGACGAGGTGCTGCTGCCCTCGCCCTTCTGGCTGAGCTATCCGGAAATGGCCCAGCTGGCTGGGGCCTCGGTGCGCTACCTCCCCAGCGACCCCGCCCGTGGCTTCCGGCTCGATCCGGCCGACCTCGACGCCGCCATCACCCCCGCCAGCCGCCTGCTGGTGCTCAACAGCCCCGGCAATCCCACCGGCATGGTGCTCAGCAAGGCCGAGCTGGAGGCGCTGGCGGCCGTGTTGCGTCGCCACCCCCAGCTGGTGGTGGTGTGCGACGAGATCTATGAGTACCTGTTGGCGCCCGGCCACCGCCACCACAGCTTCGCGGCCGTGGCGCCGGATCTGGCGGACCGGGTGTTCATCGTCAACGGCTTTGCCAAGGGCTGGGCCATGACCGGCTGGCGGATCGGCTGGCTGGCCGGCCCCAAGGAGGTGATCGTGGCCGCCAGCGCCCTGCAGAGCCAGAGCACCAGCAACGTCTGCAGCTTCGCCCAGTTCGGTGCCCTGGCGGCGATCACCGGTCCGCGCGACTGCGTGACGGCCATGGCCGCCCAGTTCAGCGAACGGCGCACCCTACTGGGGGACGGCCTGCAGGCGATCCCCGGGGTGCGGCTGGTGGCGCCCGAGGGGGCCTTCTACGCCTTTCCGGATGTGAGGGCCTGGGGGCTGGACTCCATGACCCTCTGCAACCGCCTGCTGGAGGAGGTGGGGCTGGCGGTGGTGCCCGGGGTTGCCTTCGGTGACGACCGCTGCATCCGCCTCTCCTGCGCCGCCGCCCCCGCCACCCTGGGCGATGGCCTGGAACGCCTGCGCCGCTTCGCGGCCCGTCTCTGACCCCTCAGAAGCGCAGGGTGCTCTGCACCAACAGGCCCAGCACCCCAATCTGGCCGTCGCCGCTGGAGCTCTGGCCCGAGTTGGCGCTCACCGGGGTGAGCTGGCCCAGCGGTCGCGCCGCCCAGAACAGGGCCGGCGTGATGGTGATGCGATCACTCACCCCCAGCTTCAGGTACAGCTCCAGCACCACGTTGTTGACACCGTCGCGGCTGTGGAAGTGCGACGTGCCGAGCTGGGGCAGCTGCCGCCGGATCAGGGAGCGGTCGGCCCCGAGCACATAGGGAGGTTGGCCCACGGACAGCCCCAGGGCGGATCGGTTCCAGGGCCAGTTCAACCAGTTGAGGCTCGCCGTCCAGGACCAGCTGTCGCTCACGGCCCCGCCCGGGGGCACCAGTCCGGGGGTGGAGCCCTGGCTGCGATAGGTGGAGCGGTTCCAGCCGGTGCCGACGATCACCTGGGGCCAGCCCGTCCCCGGCCCCGGCTTCCAATAGCCCCCCAGGCCCAAGGCCTCCGTATAGCCGTTGTCCAGCAGCCGACCCTGGCGGCGGCTGGGGTTGAGGGCGAGCACCAGGGGGGTGCCGCCGATCGTGGCGTCGGCGTCGATGTGGGTGTAGATGCCAGCCAGCATCCAGCGCTTGCCCACATAGCCCAGTTGGGCACTGCCATAGGCGGCGGAGCCCGCCGTGGCCAGGCCCCCGGCCGACGGATCCGAATCCATGCCCCGGGCGGCCAGGTAGCTCAGGCCCGCCACCCAGCCCGGTTTGCCCGGCCGCGCCTGCCGCCACCAGAGGGCCCCGCCGGGGCCGGTGGTCACGGTGTAAGCCCCCACGGCCCCATTGAGCTGGAACAGGGCCAGGATGCGATCGGCGGCCACCTCACTGGGCCAGAGGGGCAACAGATCGTCCTGGCGCACCACCGGGCCGGCCACCAGGGTGAGGTGGCCCGGCAGGGGGGTTCGGTAGAACAGGCGGCGGATCTCAACCGTATCCGCCAGCGGCACCCCGAAGCTGGTGCTCAAGGTGCTGACCAGGGTGGGTGCGGCGCCCCACGGCCCGTTCACGAAGTTGGAGGCGCGCAGTTGGGTGCGCAGCAGGTCGATGCCGGTGAAGCTGGTGTCGAGATTGAGGCGCAGGTCGTAGTTGAAGGCCACGGCCTCGGGCAGGGCCACCGGCTGGCGGTTCGGGCCGGGGATGGCTCCCTGGCGGTAGAGCTGGGCCCCTTCGCCGCTGAACTGCAGCCCGCCGATCACCGAACGCTGCACCACATTGAGCCGGGTGGTGGGGCTGAAGCGGGTGGCCTCCAGGGCCCGCAGTTTCTCCTCCAGCCGCCGCAGCGCTTCGCCGTTCAGCTCCGGCATCGCCGGCGCCGGGGGGAGGGCGGCGGCCTCCGGCAGGGGCGGGCGCAGTGGGGGCAGGCCGGCCAGATCCTCGAGGCCGATCGCCTGCAGCTGCTCAGACTGCTGCTGCTCCGCCTGAAGCCGCTCCGCCTGAAGCTGCTTCGCCTGAAGCCGCTCCGCCTGCGGCGCTTTGCTCAGAGGTGCCTCAGCTCGCAGAGCTGTTGGGAGATCCGCCGCCGAGGCCGCTCCCCCCAGCGCGAGGACGCCCGCCCACGCCAACCGAGCGATCGAACGACCCCGGATCACTGAACTCGTCAAAACGTGGTGCAACTTACGGCAGTTTATTGAGCCTCGACTAAAGGGGTGTTCTGCACGCGTCCAGCCCTTGGGGGATCGGTTGATCAGGGAAGATCGGCGGAGCTGAAGACCCCTGCCGGGGTCGTGCCCTCCCCCTGGCCTGATGGTGTTCTCGATCCCCAAAAAACTGGTGGCCCTCGGTGACAGCGGCGTGATGGGCTGGGGCGATCCCCAGGAGGGGGGCTGGTGTGAGCGGCTCCGGCGCCACTGGATGGAGATCCCTGGCGGTCCGGTGCTCTACAACCTCGGCGTGCGGGGGGACGGGTTGGAGCGGCTGGCGGCCCGTCTGCCGGCGGAAGTGGGCTGCCGCGGTGAACTGCGCCGCCAGAGGCCGCAGGGGATCCTGCTGGGGGTGGGCCTCAATGACACCGCGCGGGTGGGTCGGCCGGATGGCCGCCCCCAACTGGCCCCTGAAGCCTTTCTGTACGGCCTGGACCAGCTCCTGGTGCAGGCCAAGGCCATCGCCCCGCCGCTGGTGATCGGCCTGACGCCGGTGCTGGAGGAGGCCATGCCCTTCGCCGATCTGCTCTGGTACGACCTGGCCAGCCTGCGGCGTTACGAGGGCCTGCTGGAGGAGGCGTGCCTGGAGGCCGATGTGCCGTTCCTGCCCCTGCTGGATGGCTTGTTGGCGGATTCCCACTGGCCCCGTTGGCTGAGCAGCGACGGCCTTCACCTCAACAGCCTGGGCCACTGGCAGGTGTTCGAACGGGTGCGGCAGTGGCCGGCCCTGTTGCGCTGGGCCGAGCTCATGCCCCTGGCGGCTCCCACCGTCACCTGACATCCCTCCAACGGGGGATTGCGGCTCCCTCCAGCCAGGGATGTCGGCCAGGGCCTGGCGAATTCACCGTGAATTCACTGATTCGCCCTCCCTTCGCCCCATGGATCCCAACCGGACCCATCCGCGCCAAGCCAGCGAGCGCAACCGCCAGTTGCTGTCGGATTACACCGGCAGCACGGACGCGACGACCCGTCTGGCCTGCCGCAATGCCCTCGTCGCCAACAATCTGCCCCTGGTGTTCATGGTCGCCGGTCGGATGAGCCGCGCCAGCCAGCTCAGCTTTGACGACCTGGCCCAGGTGGGCAGCCTGGGGCTGATCAAGGCGGTGGAGGCCTTCGACCCCCGGCGCAGTTTCCAGCTCAGCAGCTTTGCGGTGCCCTTCATCCGCGGGGCGATCCAGCATGAGCTGAGGGATCGCCAGCTGATGCTGCGCATTCCCCGGGCGGTGTGGGAGCTGCGCCAGCAGGCGGCCCAGCTGCAGGCCCAGCGGCGCCGTGAGGGTCTTCTCCCCCTGGTGCCTGAGGCCCTGGCCCTCCGCCTTCACTGCCGACCGGACCAGCTGCAGGAGGCGCTGGCGGTGGCGCAGGTGGCCCACCTGTGCAGCCTTGATGCCCCCCTGGGCCGGGGCCAGGACGGCGAGGCGGGGGCCTGCCTGCTCGATCAGCTGGCGGACCCCAGCGGGGCCGCCGCAACCGCCCCTGGGCTTGAGGACCCCGCCGACCCCACCGACTCAGCCGACTCCGCCGAAGTGCTCTGGTTGCGGGCCCAGCTGGCCCAATTAGAGCCTCCCCTGAGGGAGCTGTTGGAGGGCAGGCTGTTGGTGGGGTGCAGCTGGGTGGAATTGGGGGCGCGGCTGGGGCTCCACCCCCGCCAGGCCCAGCGGCGCTGTGACGCCACCCTGGCCCGGTTGCGCGAGGCGGCGCTGCTTTGGCAGGACCAGCGGCGGCAGAATCAGCTGCCGGCCCCTGGGGGCAGCAAGGTCCACGAGGCCATCGCCAGCACGGCGGCCACCAGGGTCTGAAGGCCGTTCACCACTTCATTGCTGAGCCAGGCCACCCGGCTCTGGAGCGTGGCCCCGATCAC
>Ga0209088_10000242_pt1 | contig 39823 bp, 38 predicted proteins | sample S_140625_EF_Meta_FD_187324 | JGI IMG/M metagenome (GOLD analysis project Ga0209088, IMG submission 187324) | Freshwater microbial communities from Lake Simoncouche, Canada to study carbon cycling - S_140625_EF_MetaG (SPAdes) (version 2) | ecosystem: Environmental > Aquatic > Freshwater > Lake ... | reverse complement strand
AGCGATTCCATTCTCGGCGTGACCTTGACCTCCCACTTCTGTTTCCAACGAGGAAGAATGTTCGCAAGAAACGCGCCCACCTTTCCCTCCCCCGCTAAGGTATAGCGCTCGGCCGCACGCTGGCCGGGCAGAAAACCTGCCGCCAACAACTCCCTCTGTGCCGTCCGCTCAATCGCCCTTCCTCGCACCCGGTATCGTTTCGGATCCGTTCCATCCGGCATCCACGCATCCATCCCCTCATTCTGCCCTGGCATACCCGTTAACACATGGGACTCCTTCCCATAGACCGCTTCGAGTTGGCAGCTAATCCCAGAAAGAAGTCCATCCAGCTCGACCCGAATGGCTGGTGCCATCGTCTCAAACTGCAAACCACGCAACCTCTCTCCAGGCTCCACCCGCACATGCCGCTCCAACAAAGGCATCTCTCTCTGCAAAAAGGTCGCAAGCCCTTCACGTGCCACCGATCGACCCCCTTTTCGCAACCCCTCATACGCAACTGGCAGACTGTCCAGAAGCTCCAAGTGATCCCCCGCAAATCTCCAACGACCATGACTCCCTTCCAATACTTCACTCCCCTCAGGTCCTGCAGGAGCCGCTAAAAGATTTAAATGTAAAATTCCCTCCTCATCCAACTCCGCTTTTAGCCGAGTCCCCTCCACAGCTCGTGAAACGACAAAATGCTTTTTACGCCCAAGAAAGATTCGCGGATGCCCTAACAAGACAGGAAAAAAAAGATCTCGGTCCGCTGGGCTTAATTCAGCCTCCCCGTGAACCGAAGCCCCCTCCATTTTTTCTAACATCGACAACAGTACCGCATCCGACTCATCCACAATGTACGGCTCTACTTTATCCACCGGCACCGCGTCCAAACTTTTCGTCGGCCCTCCATCGACCGAGGCCTCTACAGTGAGCGGAATTTTTCCCGCACGCCATGCCTTGCCCAACTCGAGCGGGAGATGCACTTCCAAGCAAAGAGGCTTAGAACCTTTACCCGCCAACTGACCTAAAACCCGAGGAAATCGTGGCGCCATCGCTCGTGCCGCTGCAGCGACAGGCCCCGCTACGGCACCGTTCGGTCGATGCACCGGCCCTCCTGCCGCCTTACCGTTTTTCTCTAAATATTTCAGACTTAATGCGATGACATGGGGACAAACCGTTCCGTACTCTCTGGCTTGTCGGCAACTACATAAATTTTCTACATCCGATAATCTTTTACCCAATTTAAGCCGTGCATTCACAGTGCCCGTCCCAGCCTGAACGACTCCCCCCAACATTGGATCCACCCAATCTACAGACATCACCTTCCCGGCCTCCCATAGGGAGCGGCCCTCCTGCATCGCCCTCCATCCCCCGATTTCTAACAACATCTCTTTCGAGAGCACGGAAGGTGCCGAATTAGTTTCCGACATACTCCTAAATCCTATGAAAAACCGACAAGACGAAGCAATACCCCCCTCCACCCCCTGTGCCATCCTTGGGAACAACTTTTTCTTCACTCCCACCCTTCCATCGCCCCAATTCCCCTGTAAGATAGGGTCGTACTGTGACACGCCCAAAAATTCTTATCTCCATTGTCGCTCTGCTCGCTTTGACTTGGTTAGGGCTGTGGATCCATAGCGGATGGGGAACCATCACTTTGGACTTTGAAAATAAACCCCTCTCAGCGGTTCTTCGCTCCTTTACAAACCAGTCTAAGCTCAAGGTCATTACCGATCTCGACCTTGCAAAACCGATCACAATTAAAGTCCGCCGCGTCCCCGTCACCGAAGCCCTCGAAGCACTCCAAACCGCTGCGGAATCCCGCGGCCGCCTAGCCGTCCTTCTCGCCCCCGATCCAACCTCCATGAAAAACCTTCTCTCCTCTCTTCCCTCCCCTTCAGAGAACTCCGGCATTCGCTCGCTCGAATATCGTACTCCTTGGCTTTTTCGAGGTGGCATAGACGGCCTTCCAATCGAGCGCGATCCCAGAAATCAGTTCTGGAAACCCTCCCCCCAGCTCGCCCTCCAACTTTTTCCTACAGCCGAACACGCCGCTCAAACCACCGAGATCCGCATTTTGATCCCCGAATCATGGAACCCACCCTTAAAAAAATCCCCTCAAGCTGGACCTCTTTCCTCTTCAATTCCCGCTCTGGCAAAGAGCGCAGGGGGCGTCTCCCAGCTAGTCTATCTTCTCCCCGCAAGCTCGGAGCGCGATGGACCAGGGGGACCGCCCATTGCCCGTGAGGGCAGTGGCGGCAACTTACGCTGGACGGAACCCGCTTCCCTTTCACCCGAGGCTCTGCTTGCCCGCTTCGAATCAAGAATTGGCGATCTTCCCTCCTCCCAGCAAGCCGAGGCTCGCCAAACCGCAAAGGATTCAGTCCGCCAATATCGTGAATGGTCCACACTCACCGAAGAGGAGCGGGACAAAAAGAGGCAGGAACTCATGAACGATCCAGTTCGATCCGAGCGCACAGGAGAGGGCTTCTCCCGCGCAATGCGCAAAATGAGCCCCGAACAAAGATCCCAACGCTACCAACGGTACGTCGATCGTCGCTCCTCTCAGAAGGGTGGCTAAAACCTCCATGCTTCGAGCATTTCGCCAGACGAATGCATTCACTTTGGTCGAACTTCTGGCCGTCATCACCATTATTGCCATGTTGGCAGGCATGATCTCCCCTTCCCTCCAAAGAGTTCGCGCCAAAGCCGAAACCACAGCCTGCCAATCCAACCTCCGCCAGATCGGCACCGCCGTCTGGCTTTATGTCCCAGACAACGGGAATAAGTTTCCAAGCATCAATAATCCGTGGGGGAAACAATATTTCACGAATGAGAGTGCCACAAACCTACTCGGTGCATTGGGCCCCTACGGCCTAACCACCAAGGCCCTCGCTTGCCCAGCTGACCTGCGCAGCAAAGACAGCTACTATCGAAAGTACACCAACAGTTATGAGTTTCCCCCTTTTTCCTCAGAGGAAGAAGCTGCTCCGGGAACAGCTACCATTTATACAGGGGACAGCACTTTTGAAATTCCATTCCGCCGCCTCACCTTGGCTTGGGATGCCGCGAATGTTCATTCCGACGGTTACGGCTATAATGGTATCCGAGCCGATAACACGGTCTACAGCAGAACCAATAAACCAGCGTACAAATAATCTTTTTACAAACTCAAAAACACTCAACTTGGGTTGATATTTGCGATAGGATGAAGGTGTGATTCGGCTTGGCGTAAACATCGATCACCTCGCCACCCTCCGGCAGGCCAGGTACCGCGTTCCCATTCCTGGAGTCGTGCCTGAGCCCGACCCCGTTTCCGCCGCCTTACTCTGCCTCAGCGTCGGGGCACACTCGATCACCGTTCACCTCCGCGAAGATCGTCGCCACATTCAAGACGATGACGTTCTTCGACTCGGCCGCGAATGCCGCGAAAAGCTCAACCTCGAAATGGCTGCCACCCCAGCCATGCTCGACTTCGCCCTTCGGCTGAAGCCGGCTGAGGTCTGCCTCGTCCCCGAAAACCGCGCTGAAGTCACCACCGAAGGCGGTCTCGATGCCGCCACCCAGATCAACACCCTTCGCCCCATTATCGAAAAACTCAATCAAGCCAAAATTCTAGTTAGCCTCTTTCTCGACCCCGACCTCCATCAAATCAAAGCCGCCGCATCTCTTCAAACCCCCGTTGTCGAACTCCACACCGGTCGCTTTGCCGACTCTCCCACCGCCCAGCGTCCCGTCGCCTTCGCCAAACTCAAAGCAGCTGCTGAAGAAGCCCACCGGCTAAAAATTCAAGTCAACGCAGGCCACGGTCTCCGCCTCTCCAATCTTTCCGATCTCCTTCCACTTCCCCACCTCCACACCCTCAACATCGGCCACTCTCTCGTCACTCACGCCCTCCAAGTCGGCCTCAGTCAAAGCGTTCGCGATTTCCTACAAGCCATCTCAAAGAAATGAACAACGAGCAAATCCTCGGGCTCGGCATGGATCTTGTCGAAATTGACCGAATTCAACAATCCTTGGACCGCTTTGGGGATCGATTCCTCGAAAAGATTTTTCACCCCTCGGAAATCGAGTATGCCCGCACTCAATCCCGCCCTGCCATCCCACTCGCCGCACGTTTTGCCGCAAAGGAAGCCGCCTCGAAAGCTTTCGGCACGGGGATTGGCGAATCCTTGCCCTGGCTCGGATTGGAAGTTTGTCGTCGCTCTACGGGAGAACCTTTTCTCCGCTTTCATCATGCCGGCGCCACGCTTGCTCAGACTCGAGGTGTGACCCGCTCGCTCGTCACCCTAACGCACACCCGAACCCACTCTGCGGCAACCGTGATTCTAATCGGACCATGATCGTCCTTCCTCCGATCGTCGCACGCAGTTGGGAGGAAAAAAGCTTCCAAGCTGGGGATCGTATGAAAGATCTGATGCGACAAGCCGTTAACGGATGCCTCCGCGAGCTTACCCCTTTTCTCCCCAAACCCAGCACAGCTCTCATTCTCATAGGTCCAGGTCATAATGGAAACGATGCCCTACTACTTGGGATGGAGCTGAAGGAGTTAGGGTGGGATGTAGATCTCCTGCTCTCCCGTCCTCCCGCTCGCCGAATTCACCCCGACTCACGAGTGAAATCAAAACACTGGAAAAAAGCCCTCATCTGGCCCGCCAAACCCTCCCGTTTCTTAAAAACAAAGGCCCCACGTCTCGTCATCGATGGCCTTCTCGGATTAGGTGCTACCCCTCCTGCTCGTCCTACCGAAGCAGGGATTCTTTCTTGGATTTCTCGGGAAAAGAAAAGCTCCGATCTCTATGTGGCACTCGACATCCCCTCAGGTCTTCATCCCACCACTGGCGCCACTCTTGGTCCTACTTTCCCAGCGGATCTGACCCTCGCCCTTGGTTCTGTCAAAACAGGTTGCCTCCGTGATTCCGCCCTGCCCTTCGTAGGTCAACTCCGAGGGGTGCCGGTTGATTTCGCCGCCCCGCCACCCAAGTTCACCTGCGATTTTTTCCTTCCCTCCGATGCCCACTCCATCATTCGCTCGCGTCCCGTCAATGCAAACAAACGCTCGACAGGCGTGGTTCATCTTTGGGCTGGTTCACTAGAGTTTCCAGGTGCTGCATCTTTGACTTCTCTTGGCTCACTTCGCTCCGGTGCAGGATACGTTCGGCTCTTCTCAGACCGCCCGATTCCCGATTCCATCTCCCCTACCCTGCCGGAGATTCTTCTTCACTCACTCGACCCAGGCCAAGCCCCCCAAGTGGATGAATTTCTTCAAGGGGCATCCGCTCTTGTGATCGGCCCAGGACTTCTGCCCTCTACCGTTTTGGAAAGTTTTCTTACACAACTCCTGCCAAAAGCAAAGGTCCCGGTCGTTCTCGATGCAGGTGCGCTCGAAATTATTGCCCGCCAACCAGAAATTCTCACCTCATCGATCAGCCCCATTCTTCTGACTCCACACACAGGGGAGCTCTCCCGAATGCTTGGAAAGCCGATCGAGGATCGCGCCGATGCGGCCCGCGAATGGCTTACAAAGTTTCCCGCCTCTCTTCTGATCGCCAAAGGACCCCACACTCTCATCGCCTCCAACGAGCATCCATTCAGCTTCAATAGCACGGGAGGACCAGCCCAAGCCACCGCGGGTATGGGAGACCTCCTCTCAGGCCTCCTAGGCGGACTTCTCGCACTTGGGTATCCCCCTTTCGACTCAGCCCGCCTCGCCGTTTTATGGCACGGACTCGCATCCGATTTAGCCCTCCAAAAGGGCGGTCCCACCACTCTGGCAACCGACCTCAACCGCACCCTTCCCTCCTCTTGGCGAATTCTCTCAAATCGTGCAGAGTAGCAGAGCCAATGTTTTTCAACCATCACCGCCACTCTCGCGTTGCGCTGCAGATTACTGATGGACTCCTTGCTTTTATCTCAATCGCTCTGGCGTACTGGATTCGAGTCTATTTTCTGCCGGTTGCTGTACCCTTAGAATCTCGCGAAATTGGACAAATTCCTGTTTATCTTCCCTACGCCTTTCTGATGGCCTTTGCGGCACCGATTGTGCTGGAGCGGCGGGGGTTTTACCGCCATCTGACACTCAGCGGCTCTGGCCGATTCGCCACCCTTCTAGAGGTAGCCCTTGTTCTCTTTCTGTTAGCCGTCTCTCTCATCTTTTTCTTTAAGGAAAGCCCCAGCCGACTGGTCTTCCTGCTTTTTGTTCCCATCCTCACTCTGCTCCTTTATTTCCGCCAATCCTTACTGGAGAAGCTCCAACAGCTACGCCGAAACAAAAATGAGTATTCCACTAATTTAATTTTGGTTGCCGACACAGCATTCGGAACTCGCCGCTGGCCCGATCTCTTAATGCAGTCTGGCTCTGGCATTCGCGTCGCTTGTCACCTAGACCCCTCCAAGATTTCGATGGCCGACTTTGTGCAATCCCTTCACGACGAGTCGGCAGGAATCGTCCTTTTTGAGGTCAGCTCGCCAAACCTTCCTTGGGCGACCCAAGCGATCCAAGCATGCGAAGAAGAAGGCATTGAAGCATGGCTAAGCACAGAATTTGTTGGAGCCAAGATTGCCCAGGCTCACTTTGAGGAGGTTCTCGATCAAAACCTTCTGGTCTTCCGAACCACTCGAGCTGGGATATGGCAATCGGTTCTGAAAGTTATCTTTGATCGGCTCGCAAGTGCCCTCTTACTCATCTTTCTATCCCCAGTCTTACTGATTATTTCTATCGCCATTCGCTTGGAGTCTCCTGGATCATCAATCTTCCGGCAGAAGCGTAGCGGTCTTCACGGTGCCCCTTTCACGATGTACAAGTTTCGCACCATGGTGAGTGATGCCGAGATGCAACAAGCCGAGCTGAAAGCTCTTAACGAGATGAGTGGGCCTGTCTTTAAAATTAAAAAAGATCCTCGTGTTACAAAGGTGGGTAACTTCCTCCGCTTCACCTCGCTCGATGAACTTCCCCAACTTTTTAATGTTCTCTTTGGGCAAATGAGCCTTGTCGGCCCGCGTCCCCTGCCGACTTACGAAACGCTCGCCATGACCGCAAATAACCAGCGCCGCCGCTTGAGCGTTGCCCCAGGCATGACCTGCCTTTGGCAAATATCGGGGAGAAATGATGTGAACGACTTCTCTGATTGGGTCCGACTCGACCTGGAATATATCGACCAGTGGTCCCTCCTGCTCGATTTTCAGATCCTCCTACGCACCATCCCTGCCGTCCTCTTCGGCCGCGGCGCTCGTTAGTACTGTTAGGTCATCCGTCACACCGCTTCCTATGGTAGGTTAATGGAAATGCTTCCCCTCCTCCTCGATCAACCTGTAGCTGCGTGGGAGCTTCCCCCAGACCAGCCCTATCGCGAAAAACAGATCCGTACCTGGGTCCTTCAACGCTTCGTCTCCACCTATGACGAAATGACCGACCTCTCACTTCCCCTCCGCACTTCTCTCGCCTCCCGCTTCCGCCTCCGTGCGGCGGAGCCTGTGACCATCCAAGGATCTGAGGATACCACTCGAAAGTTCCTTTGGAAATTGGGAGATGGATCGTTTATTGAATCGGTCCTCATTCCCGCCACCCCCGGAAAGGAAGGAAATCGCAGTACCCGACTCACTCTTTGTGTCTCCAGCCAAGTCGGCTGTGCCTACGGCTGCCGCTTCTGCGCTAGCGGCATTGACGGATGGCGCCGAAACCTCACGACCGCTGAAATCATCGGCCAAGTCCTAGAAGCTTCCCGCATCGCCGGACGCCGACCCGACAATCTCGTCTTTATGGGTATGGGAGAACCCCTTGCCAACCTTTCCAATCTACTCCCAGCCCTCGATCTCCTCATATCCCCCGCCAATCTAGGTATGGGAGCCCGTCACGTCACCATCTCCACCAGTGGACTTGCCCCCCAAATCGAGGAGCTCGCCTATCATCCGCTCCAGTTTCGCCTCGCGCTCTCCCTTCACGCCGCCAGCGACGCCATCCGAGATAAAATTATGCCAGTCAACAAACGTTACCCCCTCGACCGACTCCTCGAAGCCTGTGACGTTTTTGTCCGTGCCAAAAAGAAACAAATTTTCTTTGAATACATTCTCCTAGCAGGAATCAACGATTCCCCGGAACAAGCCACCCTCCTAGCCCAACACGCCCGCCGCCTTTTTGCAAAAGTGAACCTCATACCCTACAACAAGGTCGAAGGCCTTCCCTACGAACGGCCCTCGGAAGACACGATCAACCTCTTCTGCCGTACTCTTCTTAAGGCTGGAGTACGAGCCACAGTCCGGCGCGAGAAAGGTCACGACATCGATGCCGCCTGCGGACAGTTACGACTTCGGGAGGAAATGAAACAATCCCAGCCCACCTAATCTCTCATGTATATTCTGGAAACTCCAAATCACACACCCCAGAATCTTGCCCTTCCCCACGCTGAAATCGAACGACCGGGACGCCCTCCACTTCTTCAGATCTACTCCCCCACCCTTCCCCCACTTCGTCATCTTCAACGCCAACTCAAAGGAAAGATACGAAAGCTCATCGTTCGACCCTCAACTCCCTTCCAACTGCGCATCGCCCAACGCCTACTGATCACAAGCGACCACAGAGTCGTCGCCAAAAAAGACCGCGCCATCCCTCGTCTTAAGATTCGTGCAGGACCCGCTTTTGGATCAGGAGAGCATGCTACGACCCACCTCTGCCTCCGCTACCTGACCCACTTTTTAGCCTCCTCCCCAAAGCCGAAACCCACCGTCCTGGATCTCGGATGCGGCTCAGGAATCCTTGCACTGGCTGCTGCAAAGTGGAGCGCAAACTCGATCGGTTGGGATCTCGACCCCACCGCAATTCAAGAAGCCCAAAGAAATGCACGAATCAATCGTCTCAACAACAAAGCGAAGTTCTCGGTAACCGATGCTCTTCGCTCTCCCCTCCCTGACGCAGATCTGATCGTCGCCAATCTTTACGACTCGCTTCTGCTCCATCTACTTCCTCGCCTCGAGCGACACAAAAAGTCACACACATCTCTGATTTTTTCAGGAATTCTTCATGGTCAAGAAAACAGCATCATTCGCGCTGCTCGTCGGTTTCGGTGGAAACTTCAACGTCGGGGTCGGCTCGGCCGTTGGCACTGCCTCCAGTTCCGAGCCTAACCTCAGTACCTCAACACCTCTCTTAGCGCAGCCGCGATTCTGACCGCAGTCGGACGATGAGCCGCCCATAGATTCGGATGATAGGGAATAGGAGTATCCTTTGCGTTTAAACGTTTCGGGGGTGCATCCAAAAGTTCAAACCCTTCCGATGCCACCCTTGCCACCACTTCGGCAGACGCTCCACCCCACGGCCACGACTCGCCCACCGCCAGCAATCTTCCCGTCCTCGCAACACTTGCCAAAATAGTATCCGTGTCCAAGGGCTTCACCGTTCGTAAATCTACCACCTCTACCTCATATCCCTCTCCCACCAGCTCCTTCGCAGCTGCTATCGCCTCGTGCACCATCGCGCTATACGTAACACATGTGATGTCCCGCCCAGGACGCACCACCTGAGCACGAAATGCGGGTACTGCACTCTTCGGCAATGCATCCGCCTTCAAGTGGTAGTACAGCAACTTATGCTCGCAGAAGACCACAGGATCCGGCATCGCAATGGCCTCCAAAAGCATCGTATAAGCGTCGTCCACAGTCGCTGGGGTCATCACTACGATTCCCGGATAGTGGGAGTAAATCGTCTCCATCGACTGACTATGAAAAGGTCCGCTTCCGGGAGTTCCACCCGAAGGCAAACGGAGAACCATCGGACAAGGCTTACCCGTCCTCCAAAAGGTGGTCGCTGCATGATTCAACATCTGATTCAGCCCAACCGTCGAAAAGTCAGCAAACTGCATCTCCACAATCGGTCTCATTCCTTCCATCGCAGCCCCCACTGCCATCCCCACCATCGCATCTTCCGAAATCGGGGAGTCGATGACTCTGCCAGGATATCGCTTTGCTAAATTCTTCGTTGCCTTAAAGGCACCACCAAAGGCTCCGACATCTTGCCCATAGATAAAAACGCTCGGGTCATCCTGCAATGCCTTCTCCTGCGCAGAGCGAATCGCATCTAAATAAGTAACGCTCACGGGGATCCCATAACCTCCGTGCCTGAACCCATCTGAGTCGCCCACCAATCCTCCTCAAATGGATCTGGAACTGGTTCTGCCGAAACCTTTGCCACAGCCTTCTCTACCTCTCGAAAAGCCTCCTCCCTCCAAATCATCCAATCCTTTTCCCGCCCCAGATTTTTCATCTGCCCCCCCATCACCTGAATGCAATCCTGCCCCCGGCTAGAACTTTTTATTTTGGAATCGATATACAATCCATCATCGTGCTCCCCATGCCCGCAAAGTCGTAGCAACGTCCCCACCACCAACTGCGGTCCCTCCCCCCGTCTTGCTCGCTCTACCGCATGATGAAGAACCTCACCACAAGCAATCGGATCGGTCCCATCCACACCAACTCCAGCCACTCCATACCCTTTGGCACGATCCACCAGATCCACACACGCAAATTGCCTCTCCCGTGGCGTCGAGTACGCATATCCGTTATCCGCCACCACCACAACCAAAGGCAATCGCTCCACCGCCGCTAAATTGAGCCCCTCATGAAAGGATCCTGTTGAGGTCGCCCCATCTCCTAAACAGGTCAATCCCACCCCTCCCCTCTCTTTTTTCATCCGCTTAGCCATTAGTACCCCTGAAACGGTCGAGACCATTGCGCCTAAATGACTAATCATTGGCAAGATTCCTCGAGACAGATCCCCCCGATGAATGTTCCCATCCCGCCCTTTCATCGGACCCAATCTCGAGCCCAAATAGGCTCTCAACGCATCCTCCATCGGCTCCCCAAAGGCTAACCTTCCCGCCATATCCCGAATCAAAGGAGCAAACACATCCCCCTTTTGCAACGCCACCCCACCCGCCCCGCTCAAAGCCTCCTGCCCCCTGCCCAAATAAACCCCACCTACAATCCTGCCCGCACGATACAGGCTTCCCAACTTTTCCTCCAACAACCGTGCTCGTAACATCGCACGACCAAGCCGCTCATTCCTTAGCAACAACTCCTGCTTCGACTGTGAAGCAACTGCACCAGCCGTACGTGTGGCCATCAACCTAAATTACCTGCTTCTTACCCATCGCCAAGCTCAGCCCCCTAAATCGCCCAACCCGCATACATCTTCTCCAATGCCGATCGTACCGCCGCCGCTGTCCGCGGCTCTCTCCATGCCCCCTGATACATCGGTAGCTGCTCCAATAATCGCACTAATCTACGCGCCAGTGACTCCATCATCTGGCGCTGAAACTTACCTCTCCCCCCATACCCAGATCCTAAAAGTTTCCTTACCTTGGCCCCAGGTACGATCAAAGCACTCACACCACTTTCCGCCACCACAGTCGCGGATCGTCGTCTTCCAGTCAAAATCGACAGCTCCCCAAGAATTTCCCCTGCACCTAATCGCGCCAATACCAAAGAATCTCGACCCCGAATCCTCTTCTCCACCCGCGCCTTACCCGTTAAAATGACAATTAAATCTCTCGCCAATCCCCCCTCCAACACCATGACCTCTCCTTTTAGAAAATCTCTGCGCCTCTCTTTGGGAAAGATACTCTTCCACTCTGCTGCTTTTAATTTCACATCACTTTTCTACCCTCGATTTCTCCATCCCACCAGCTCGGCATGAACAGCGTCCTCAAAGCAGGCACACGGGAGCGAAGTCTCCTCTATGCGCTCCTTTTTTGCCTTTTGGACGTTCTTCTTATGGGCACAGCCGCCTACCTCTCCAACTCTCTGACCATTCTCAGCGACCTACTCAAAGAAAGTGCTGACCTCCTATCAGTCCTGGCTGCTTTCCTCACTATTCGAGCTGTCCGCCGATCCCCCGATCACCGATTCGCCTACGGAATCGGAAAGTTGGAAAATCTCGTCAGCCTCAGTATCGGCATGCTGATGCTGATCTCAGCACTTTGGATCACTTGGCACTCCGCTCATCATCTTGCCTCACCCCAAATGACTAAAGGAACCATCCCAGGTATTTGTATCTTTTTCACCTATACAATCATCGGTTATCGCATCTACCTCCAAGCACACCACGTTTCCCAAAAACAACCTTCCGCTATCATGGAGTCACAAGCCCGCCTCTGGTTCTCAAAAGCCAGCTTCGATGCCTTGATGGGATCCTCCCTCCTGCTGGCCTACTTCTTTCGTGATCAATCCTGGAGCTGGTATCTCGACCCCCTTGCCTCTCTCGTCGGAGTCCTCTTCATGCTCCACGCCGCTTGGGCGATGACCTCATCCTCCGTGAACGATCTCCTCGATGCCACAATCGAGGAGACCACCCAACTCCGTATCCTTCGCCAACTTGTCCAGCACTTGGACGACTACGATCGACTTCATAAAATCCGTACCCGCCGCTCGGGTCCGCGTATCTATGTGGAAGTCTTCCTTGAGTTCGACCCCCTCCTCCTCATGGGCGAAGTACAGCGCCGCATCACCCATCTTGAACAGGCTATCGATAAAATCATTCCCGGTTCCGATGTGTCTATTATTCCCTCAATTCAAAAGCCGAAGTAAGAATGCCCCGTCTTTGCCCTAACTGCAAAATAGAGGATGGCTTTCCACCTGCCCTCCGTTGAATCAATCAAAGGCATGAGCATAAAAAAGAGGGATGGTTGGGGTTCCACGATCGGAGTGATCCTCGCTGTGATAGGAAGTGCAGTCGACTTAGGCAGCTATCTCCGCTCTCCTCCAAAGGGAGCAAAGTACGAGGGCAGCGCCTTCCTCATCCCCTACTTCCTTACACAATTACTTAAAATTAAATACTGTGATCTTAGGAGTTTTCATAGTCTTTAAAAGATAGTTTAAAATAGAACTATTGGATGTAGATTACAATTTGAAGATAATACAATTTAACATGGCGGAATTATATTTGGATTGGGGGTGATAAAACTCAACAGTAACTCACGCACAATTTGGGTCATATTATTCATATACAAACAAAGAAAAGATGTTTATGGGAATATCGAATCATTGATGATGGTAAAGAGAGATTTTTTCAATAGAAAAAAAGTTCTAATAAAATATTTATAACTTAGTTTGAGGATGTTGAGTTAAACATTTGTAGTTTACTTTCAAAAGTTAAAGATTCAGAATCAATATAAGAAATGCCATTCAAAGAAATAGAGAGGGTTGCAATTACAAAACTTTGGCAGCATTTTTAGTGAAAACTTATAATAAAATATTTAAATAAGAATATGGAAACTTTTATTTTTGTGCATGACGAGAATATAATTTTAGATTATATAAAGACAAACAAATTCTATAACATACACGATTTGAAGTATGTATTTGTTGGTAATAATACAACAAGTAGAATTAACCATTTGAGTAATGTTATAATTTGTAGAAATTTAACTTATAATTTAGAGAATCACCCAAAGCTAACTTCATTTACAGGGTGGTACGCACTTTGGAAAAATAATCTTATAAAATCAGATTTTATAAGTTTATTTGAGTATGATGTTAATTTGAATGCAAATATTGAAAATCAAATTAACTTGAATTTTAATTTGGGATATAAAATAATTGGTTATATACCTTTACTTATTTCGGATCCCGCTTTTATCGACCAAAACCAATGGATATCTCATTTACGTTTATCATTAAAAAAATATTATAATATAAATTTAAAAGATCATATAAATTATTTTCCTAAAGACAAAAAGATAACAGTAACTTCTAATCATTCATTTAGTATTGACTGCTTTAATGAATATATGAATTGGTTAGAGCCAATGATAGACGATATAAAACTTTCAAAGTTTTCAGGTCATGAAGTTGAGAGATCAATTAGTATTTTCTATCTAATTAAAAATATAAGATACATATTACTACCTGATTTATTATACCATTTTCAATTTGATTCACACGAAACACAAGGCACTAGTAGGCAGCGTTTTGAATCTGAATATAAATATTTATTATGAAGTATTTAAGCTTTTTTTGTGGGGTACCCTTTTTTAAAGTTGGGGTATTTAGAAACTCTGAATTATCAAAATTAATTTACCCAAAGACATATAAAACGATTATTTAATAGATACATTGGTTTTTTCGGCCGATGAGATGGCCGACCGAATTGCAGCCCAGATGGCCTCGCCGTTACGGCGCAGACGTGCAGTGCTTTTTGCGATTAGGACCTTCCCGTCACGCGGAACAGCGGGCTCCTCTAAGGCAACCTGCATCAATTGCGCTAGCGCGACATGGTTTCCGCGGGGGAAGAATCGAATATCGCCGCCGTCGACCTCCAGGTTCACTGGCAGGTCCGAAAGGAGCACGCGTTGGCCGAGCGCGACCGCCTCATAGGTCGAGCCCCCTCCGGGGGCACCTTCGAAGATCGTGGGCTGGACCAAGGCCACGGCGTGCTTGAGCAGTTCGATCTGATCGCGCTTCGGTATATGTCCAAGGAAACGGAGGCGCGAGACCAGGCCTAGCTTCGCTGCCTCCGCCTCTAGCTTGCCGAAGTAGCTCGGGTCACGGTAGTCGTTCGTACCGCCCGTACAGATCAGCGATACGTCCGGTCGTTTCAGGGCGAGTTCCGACACGGCGCGGAAGGCCGTGAGGTGATCCTTGTGCACCCAGAACTGGTTGCAGACGATGAAGTAGGGACCGTTGATCTCGTATTTTGAGCAAAGCTCAGGCCAATCATTCAGCCAATCTGGGTCGAGGTTGGGCGAAAAGGGCAGCACGTGTAGCCCAGGCAATGGCTCGGGTGTGAATCGACGCATGTCTTCCGCCACAGCGCGTGCGTTCATCACCATAGCATCGCTGGAGGCGATGAGGTCGCTAAACACCTGGTCGCGCTCCGGCAGTTCCTTGGCCGAGAAGAGATGCGGCAGGTGCCGATGCTGGTAGTCGGGTACGTAGCCGACCAGCGCGCACTCCGGTCGGGGCTTGGGCAATCGCATCGCCAAGTAAACCGCATCCAGGCGAAGGTCAGCCACCGCTTGCGCCATCCCGTCGTCAAGGCCGGCGGAGTAGCAGACTTCGAGGGACGGGTCGATTTGCTTGAGACGGCGGATCAGCTCATCCGTCTTTTGGCTTATGGTGATATCTGGATTCTGCTTATGGCGTGGCCGACCTATCAAGGCCTTGACCGCATCCTTGATGGCGTAGCGAATGGACTTCCATGTGATCTTCGGTCTGGCCGGCGCTGCACCGGGGACGAGCAACCACATTGAAGAATCCGCCTCAGCTGCCTTTATGGCACGCAGTTGATTCACGACCAGATCTATGCCACCGTTCCAGACGATGAGGGGGTCGGCGCATAAGCCAATCCGAGGCTTATGCGAATGAGTCCTCGCGTTAAGTTCGACCATGCCAACGAGCCGGCCTGGACTCAGGGGACTAAACTGAAAGCCGAAACGCTCGCAGAACTTGATGAACCGTGCCCGGGTGGCGTCCACGCTCATCCGGAGCTTTGATGCGCCGCGGTTTCTAGCCAGTCTAACCAGTTCGCCCATCAACGCTTCAGCGATGCCTTTGTTTCGGTGCTCAGGGTGCACCGCTAGTCCGAGGCTGGGTATCGCGTAGCCTTCGTCCCAGCCCCTCAGCATGGCATACCCAATGACCTCCCCAGATTTCGTAGCTACAAAGTATTGGTCGAGACCCACGTATCGGCAGAGTCGGTACGACTCGGCGGCGGTCAGTGGGTGAGGATAGAAGAGGCTGCCATCGCCATTTACGCAGAGGGCCTTGAAAAGGGCAACCAGGCCCACCTCATGGCGTGGGGCCAAATCTTCGAATTGGATTTGGCTAGGCAGGCTCATTCCTTCATCCACCGTAGTATTGTCGGCAAGCCTGGGCGATTTCCGCCACCTGCTCGGCGGAAAGTCCGGGCCAGCTCGGCATGTTAAGGCCGCGGGCAGCGAGGTCCACGGAAACGTCTAAGCCGACTTGGCCAGCGGCATACATCGGCAAGGTGTGCGCAGGATGGAAGACCGGGCGGGTCTCGATGCCTTCGAGCCGGAGCGCACGGCGAAGGCCATCTCGCTCCGCTTCGGTCGAGGCGAGCGCGGAGATCATCCAGAACGAATGCGTCGTGCCTGGCTGCTCGAGATGGAATACGAGCGGCAGGTCGGCCATGGAGGCGCGCATCGCCGACGCGAGGGCGCGCTTGCGGGCAATCAGCTCAGCCGCCCGTTCCATCTGCGCCACGCCGATGGCCGCGCAGATATTGGTGATGCGGTAGTTATAGCCGACGACGTCGTGCCAGTACTCCTTGTCGCCGGCCAGTCCCTGGCCGCGCAGCTTGCAGATGAGCGCGTGGACTTTGGCGTCGCGGGAGACGACCATACCGCCCTCTCCTGTGGTCACGGTCTTGTTGCCGAAGAAGCTGAAGGTGGCGACATCGCCGAAGGTGCCCACGTGCTGGGTGCCGATGCGCGTGCCAAAGGCCTCGGCGCAGTCTTCGATGAGGCATAAGTCGTGCTTACGGCAGAGGGCACCGAGTGCGGCCAGGTCACAGGCTTGGCCATAGGTGTGCACGGCGAGGATCGCGCGGGTGTGCGGGGTAACCAGTCGCGCAACATGGGCAGGGTCGATCTGCCAGGTGAGAGGGTCAGCATCCGCGAAGACGGGCGTCGCTCCCACATAGCGGATTGCATTGACGGCGGCGACATAGGTGAGGCTGGGCACGATGACTTCGTCGCCGGGTCCGATGCCCACGCCGAGGAGGGCTAGATGTAGCGCGACCGTCCCGTTCGTCACGGCCACGACGTGCTGCGTGCCAATAAAGCGGGCGAAGTCGGCCTGGAAACGTTTGATGAACTCTCCTTTCGAGGAGATCCAGGTGCTCTCGAGGCACTGCTGGACGTATGCCATCTCGCTGCCGCCGAGTTCGGGTCGGTAGACGGGGATACGGATGGCGGGGAGGGCCGTGCACATCGATTTACGGATAGTGTCCATAGTTGAACCCGAGTCAATCGACTCGCATCCGGTCCCTCAGCCTAACGAGGGCACCGGGCCGCGAGGGCGGGTTGGATTCGTTGATGTAGCAGCTGTTAACATAGAGCAAGGAATCGGCGGAAGGGGAGGTCGGCGAGCATCTCCCGGATCTTCTTGACCCCGAAGTGGCCGTACTCCACGCAGAGCACGCTCGGCGAGAAGGCGCATTGACGCATTTTATAGGAAATAGACGACTCTTAATGAAATGCTTGATGAAGTAATTCCTTGGATAGAGGATACAATTAAACTAGGAACTATTTAGTGAAATGTGAAAGAAGCTCGCCAAAGAGATCAGATTTACCAAGCAGATTATTTTCCCAAAGTGCTACTGGCACGGTTATCCATGTGAGAACTTCGAGTTTATATAAATATCTAGTCGCATTTTTGTGAATCATTAAGTGGTGTAATGAAGAATAAAAAAGTGCAGGAAATGTTGTCAGAATAAACACTCTTGAATGGTCTCGGGCAAAGATTGCGAGCATCAAGCAAAAGATAAAATATGTGAGCAACGGTAGGAGATGGCGTCTATTGGTTGTTCTGACAAGAAAACAGATAACAACTATCCATAAACTGCCAAAGAGCGACCATATAAAAAGAGGTGCATTATTGATCACTTCGGAAAAACCTAATTCAACAATCTGAATCTTAAAATAGTTAGCACGACCACTGATAGCATGTCCGTTTAAGGTCAAGATTCCAAGAAGAGTGAGTTTGCCAATTACGATTGCGCCACACGCTTTGAGCAGAAACTTTATTTGAAAGATTTCTGGAGGCTTCTGAAGAACATTACAAACTAGTAGGCATCCCAGGATGCCTACACTCGCTTGCTCGAAATGTTGAAAGCCCAAGCCGAATGCTGAAAGTAATGCCCAATTGGTTAATCTCTTGATTGAGAAAAAGAAAAATAATCCCCAAAGTAGAAAAGTGAAAGCGTCGTAGCTACCCACCCAACGAAAAAGTACATACCCAATCTGGCCAAGTAGAATTATTCGAAAAACGGGATAAACATATCCAACCTTTAGTACGCTTTTTAGCGTAAAGAAAATCAGGATGAGTCCGCAAAGCAGTGCCGCAAAATGAAGTAAGCCGAACCAATAAATTCCTTCAACTGGCAGAATTCGGAAGATTACTTGCCCAACCCCGCTGTCGCGAATGTATTCCTGTTCAGGTTTCAGAAAAGCATTAGGCCAAACCTTGGCAACCTTAGCAAAAAAATCAATATATGGAACTGGCCCCAGTGAATATCTGGGAAAAATCAAAAAAAGAAAGGCTGCGATGAGAAGTAGTGGCTGTGTCAGCTGATAGGAAATTGCTTTTGCGCCCACCGAAACGCTGGGCCGAGGGTTGGGGTAAGAAGCTGACATTCCCTATATCACAAGATGCAAGGTTGAGTTTGAGAGTCAATCCCCCACCATCTCAAGGTCCGGGGCGTGCCCTGCACCGCGAAATGCCGAGTTCGGCGATTGGGAGAAGATGAAGTCATCGAGTTTGCCTGTGGCGGCGGCGCGTGCCTTTTCGAGCAGGCGCGGTAATGCACGACGCCCCCGTGTTTGAAACAAGGGCTCCGTGGTGGGTGTGGGGTAAAGTCCGGTGCGGATAGGTTGATCATTGGAGCCGGTGAGTTAGGTGGAAAACCGTTGGGCCGAAGTCAGCCGCTGGCAACCCCTTTGTGCGTTTTTCGCTCTTTAAGTTTGGGCCGAAGCGGCATTGGTTCTATTAGCTTCACCCCCCCCCGTAGAATCGGAAACTGTGGCCAATCGGTCTGCTTTCGGGTAAATCAATGATCACATCCGTCTCCGACTAAAAAATGAACGAAGCACCCAAACCACTGATATCCATAGTAATCCCCTTTTTTAATGAGGAAGCCTCGCTGCCGGTTATAGTGGCGGAGGTTCAGGAGCTGGAAAAGTCGCTGCACGCTGAATACGCCTTTGAGCTTCTGCTCATGGACAATCACAGTTCGGATCGTTCGTCAGATATCGCGCGCGACTTGTGCCGACAGTTTCCCAACATCCGGTATCTGCGCCATTCTAGAAACTTCGGCTATCAAGCGAATATTTTGGCCGGATTTAGAAACGCGAAAGGTGATGCTGCGGTGCAACTGGATGCAGATGGCGAGGACGACCCTCGCCTAATTGTGGAGTTCCTCGCCAAATGGCGGGAAGGGAACAAGGTTGTGTATGGTGTTAGAAAGACTCGTGAAGAGTCGCGGCTACTGAGTATTCAGCGCAAGTTATTTTACCGGCTGCTGAATTCGCTTTCGGAAATTCCCCTGCCGCTCGATGCTGGGGATTTTCGCCTGCTGGATCGGGATCTTCTGGATTTTCTCCGCGAGTCCTCCGAGCGGAATATTTATTTAAGGGGCCTGATCGCGTATGCTGGATACAAGCAGATCGGAATTGAGTACCGCCGTCGGCCACGCCATCGCGGGGAAAGCAAGTTCTCTTGGTTCGCCAACTTGGCGCTAGCCTTGGATGGACTGACCTCGTTTTCTAGGCGTCCCCTTATACTGATCACCTACCTCGGCATGTTTTTCGCGGTGATAAGCTTGATTCTCGGGACCTTCTACCTTTCGCTTTATGTTTTCTCGGACATTCCGGTGCAGGGGTTTACCACGTTGGTGTTGCTGCAATTGTTTTTTGCCGGGATAATTCTGATATGTATGGGAATAACCGCGCTATACATCGGCCGCATATTTGACGAAGTGAAGGGGCGCCCACCCTATTTATTAGAGGAAATGAGGTGAAGATATTAATCACAGGGGCGGGCGGCTTCGCGGGCACACACCTCTCTCGCTGGTTCAGGAACGCCGGTCACGAAGTGATCGCCCTGACTCGGGCTACCTGCGACCTCCGCGATCTCTCAACTCTTACCGCCACGTTGCGACAGATGGATCCCCATTATATTATACATCTCGCCTCCAAGACAGCACCCGGCCGTGGCTTAGCAGATACGGCGGAGCAGATTGAGGCCAATATTCTCACGACAGCGAATCTATGCTTGGCTGCACCCAGCTCAGTCAAGTTGCTCGCACTTTTTGGCTCGATTGAGGAGTATGGTGAGAACGAGCCGCCTTTTTCGGAGAGACTGCCCCCTTCTGTAATTTCGATTTACGGCTGGTCCAAGATCTCCGCGAGGTCGGTCGCTGATTACATATGCAAACAGCGATCCATTCCTTGCACGTGGATTCGCCCGTCGCTGTTTTTTGGGGTCGGATTACCGGAAACGCGGTTCTTCGGGCATGTTCTTGGACATTGCCTTCGGAACGAAACGGCCATGCTCACCCCATGCGAGCAAACGAGGGATTTTTACTACATTGAGGATTTGGGGGGAGCGCTGGAATGCGTACTAAACCATTCCGCCAAGGCTCAAGGGCGCACTTGGAATATATGCAGCGGCCTTCCCCGCCAGCTCAAGGAAGTGGCTATACTCATTCAGCAGGCTGCTGGGCGAGGATCTCTCGATTTTGGTGCCATTCCCTACCGGCCGAATGAAGTCATGAACTTTTATGCCGATCCTAGCGCGTTTCTTCTGCAATTTGACCCGCCGGAACTCACGCCGTTTGTACCTGCCTTGATTAAAACGGTTCAGCAGTCGTTATCGTCGTGAAAGCACCATCGCCAATCTGGCCAATTCTAATTTGCTTCGTCTTGACCGTCACCGCTTGGTTTCTCCGAGTAGGTTTTCTTTCCTCAATGACTGATGATTGGGGCACTTTGAACTATGGAGGAGACCCCTGTCATCACTATAATATCGCTTGGAACATCGCGAACGGAAACGGACCTGTAACAGATTTTATCTTCTCCTATTGGCATCGGCATGCCGGCCTTCCCGCCCTTACGGATGTATATCCGCCGGGAGTGCATTACGTCCTAGCGGCGTTCCTGAAGATTTTTGGAGATAGCTACGGCTCCGCCCGTTTGGGCTGTCTTGTTTTCGGCAGTCTAGCTGGCATATTGATCTACTTCTTAAGCCGCGAATTTGTGGGGCGTGGACTGGCCTGTGTTACGGCGGCAATCCTCGTCTTGAATCCCGTGCACCTAGAGCACTCGACCATTGTCATGACGCCTGTCGTGGCCAGTTTCTTTGTCTGGCTAGTGCTGCTGGTGCTCCTTCGCTATCCGGCTCGTCGTTTTTGGGCCGGGGTGCTGGCCGGCGGGGCGCATTTGTGTTTAAGTTCACTCCCAGCGATTGGCGTAGGCCTTTTAGCTTTTGAAGCGCTAAAGAGTCGCATTGAACACACCCCGCCGAAAGTTGCTTTTCAGAGGATCTTCGCATTCTTCGCTGGCGCCGGTCTGATCTTGGCCCCGTGGGGAATAGTCACTTACTTCTATTTTGGAAAAGCATTCTATTCGAATTTTAACTATTATCCAATGACCACGTGTTGGAGTGGGATGTTTTACGAGACCGCTGCACCGACGCTCAGTACCTTTATTTTATCCTCGGGGGGAATCACGGCAATTGCGGGAATGTATTTCGACCAATTCATTCGCACGGCAAAGCTTGCGTATGAGCACGCCATACCGCTCGGGGCTCCCGCTGGGGGTTACTTTCACGTTCTAAATGTGATTTTTTTATCCTTGGGGACGATACGCCTTGTTCAGAAGGGGGGGGCGCGTTTCGCGCTGTTTTTCGGTTTTTTCCTCGTGATGTTGGTGATCCTGAGCCTTGGCTCAACCGGGCTTGGGGGCAAGCTGCAACCTAGGCACGTGGTTGTCTTGATTCCGTTTGGAGTTATTCTGTGGGTGCTAGCTCTAGATTTTATTGCCCAATATTTTGTTAAACTCGCGTCCCTACGGTTATCTCCATCTTTGATGCCCTATCTGCCTACTGCGAGAAGACTTACATTGGGCGTTTTTCTGGCCTCGTTTGCTGCTGAAGCGTGGAGTTGGCGCGCGAATTTCCGTACATGGGAGCGGCCGAACGCGGAAATGCAGGCGTTTCAACACTTCTGGAGGAGTCAAGCCACTGAACTAACGGAGGCGGCTCGATGGGTAAAAACGACGACCCCTGAAGATGCCGTATTTATGTATGCCTTCACTCCACAGGATTTCTGGGGTGAAACTCACCGCCGGGTCGTGGTGGATCCCGTCTATTCGGGCGGCCGCCCGCCCAGAGCTCGTGAGGAAGTGGTTTTCTATGGAGTCGATTTCTTGGTCTTGGATTCTTCCCATTCGGTCTATCGCCGAGCCCCGCATCCGGAAGATCTTTCACGTAGTTACCCTGGGCTTAAACTGGCCCTCGCTTGGAAAAACAACGCGAACACGTTTACTATTTACCGTATTCTCAAGGAGGATGAACTGGGGCGGTTGAGTGCATCGAAAGTCGGGATGTAGGTTGATATTCATTGGTGCAGCTCGTCGCTTAATTACGCGGATATCTTTACGGCCTTTTTGGCTAACCCTGCTGATCCGGCCATGGCGGCGGCGCGCCAATATCCCTAATGGGACGCTGATAGGTTAGCGGTCTCTGCGCGTTTTTCGCTCTTTAAGTTTGGGCCGAAGCGATCGGGGAAATTATCCCAGGAGCCGATGTCTCGATCCGACCCTGTACCGAGGAGCCGAAATAACCCGTCCACTCCCCCGCTCTTTATCCACACCATTTTCCCCCGAACGATTGCCATCCCTGCCGTTTCAATTCTAAGATCTTCGATCCCCATGTCCCTTTTCCAAACTCTCTTCCGAACCAAACAGATCCATCACCTCCAACACGAGGCCAATCACGAAACCGGCTTCGTCAAAGCCCTCGGCCCCTGGCAACTCACCTTCCTCGGCATCGGCGCCATCATCGGGACCGGAATCTTCGTCCTCACCGGCACCACCGCCGCAAACCACACCGGACCCGCCCTCGTTCTCTCCTTCACCATCTCAGGCATCGGCTGCCTCTTCGCCGGCCTCTGCTATGCCGAGTACGCCGCCATGATTCCCACCGCCGGCAGCGCCTACACCTACGCCTATGCCAGCCTCGGCGAATTCATCGCCTGGATCATCGGCTGGGACCTTATTTTAGAATACCTGTTCGCCTCCGCCACCGTCGCCGTCGGGTGGTCCGGCTACGCCGTCAAATTCCTCCACAACTTCGGCGTCGATATCCCCCCTGCACTCTGCTCCTCCCCTCTTGTCTTCAACCACGGCGTCTGGACTCAAAGCGGAGCCCTCTTCAACCTCCCCGCCGTCCTCGTCTGCCTGGCTGCCACCGTCCTCCTTGTGATCGGAATCAGTGAATCTGCCCGCTTCAACAATGTCATCGTCGTCATCAAGCTCGCCGTCATCGTCCTCTTTATTCTCTGCGGCTCTTCCTACATCGATACCCACAACTGGGTCCCCTTCATTCCGGAAAACACCGGCCGCTTCGGCGAGTATGGTTGGAGCGGTATCCTCACCGGTGCTGGAGTCATCTTCTTCGCCTACATCGGCTTCGATGCCGTCTCCACCGCAGCGCAGGAGTGCAAAAACCCTCAGCGCGACATGCCCCTCGGGATTCTTGGATCCCTTCTGCTCTGCACCGTCCTGTACATCCTCGTCTCCCTCGTCCTCACCGGGATCGTGCCCTACAAGGACCTCGCTGTCCCCGCCCCCGTCGCCTTAGCCATCGATCGTGCAGGAGAAGGCCTCCGTTGGCTCGGACCTCTCGTCCAGTTGGGTGCCATTGCAGGCCTCAGCTCCGTGGTCCTCGTCATGATGATGGGCCAACCGCGTATCTTCTTCTCCATGGCCAAAGACGGACTTCTCCCAAAAAGCTTTGCCCAACTTCACCCTAAATTCGGAACTCCGCACGTCACCACAATCATCACAGGCCTATTTGCCGCGTTTATGGCGGGACTCCTCCCCATCGGCGTTCTCGGCGAACTCGTCTCCATCGGCACGCTCCTCGCCTTCACCATCGTCTGCCTCAGCATCCTCGTTCTTCGAAAAACCCACCCCAATGTGGAGCGTCCCTTCCGCTGTCCTTTTCTGCCATGGATTCCGATTGCCGGAGCTTTAGTTTGCTTGGCCCAAATGATCGCTCTTCCCTTCGACACCTGGATCCGACTCATCGTCTGGTTGGCCATCGGCTTAGCTATCTACTTTCTCTACGGCATCCGCCACAGCCGCCTGAACTCACCCGCGAAAAGCTAAATCAGCTCACCGGCCAGAAAAGTAGACGCCCACAATTCTCACACGTTGCTCCCGCTTTCCCGGATTTGGCTGCGATGGCCGAACCCTGCGTCAGCTTCATATGACAACCCCCGCAGTTCGTTCCGTGCTCCACCGAAACCACCGCAACATCCTTCTTGTTGGCTATAATCCTCCGATATTTGTTCAGCAATCCTTCCTCCACCCCCGAGGCCAAGGTCTCAATCTCTTTCATCAGGTCCGCTAACCGAGTCTCCAACTCGGTTTTCTTTTTCTTCAACTCTTCCTCTTTCACCGCCAACTCCCCCTCTTTCACCTTCGCCCCCTCCGCCTCCACTACCGCCTCCTTCTTCGCCTTCTCCCCTAAAGCCATCAGCTCCAACTCTCGATCCTCAATCTCCTGCACCTCTTTCTCCTCCCGCTGAATCTCCGTTCCCAAGGCCGTAAACTCCTCATTCTTCCGGGTCTCAAACTGTTGCACCTTATAGCGCGCTACCTTCGCTCGGTGCGCCTCCGCCTCCAGCTCTAGCTTCTTTCTCTCCACCTCAGCACTCTGAGCCTCCAACCTCTTCTTCTCCGCCCCAGCCCGAACGTCCGACCTTCTCTGCTCCAAAGCCTTCATCTCGTTCGGCCACGCCGCCAGCTCCTTGTTTAATCTCATCTGCCTCTGCTCTCGCTCCTGCAGAACCAGCAGCTTCTCCAGTTCCGGTGCCAATCCACTCATTTTTTCACTCCGCTCATCTTTTCAACATACTTGGCCAGCAGGTCGCACTCCAGATTCACTTTATCCCCCACTTTCCGATCCCGCAGAGTCGTCACCTCGTAGGTGTGCGGAATGATCCAGACATTGAACTTACGCCCCTCGACCCTTCCGATCGTCAAACTGATCCCGTCGATCGCCACGCATCCCTTCGGCACCAGATATCGTTCCAACCCCTCGGGCACTTCCGCCTCCAACTCCCAATCTTCCCCCGACCTCCCCCACTTACTGACCCGAGCCGTCCCATCGATATGACCCGTCACAAAATGACCCCCCACTTTGCCATCCGCGCGTAACGAACTCTCCAAATTCACCCGCGACCCTACTTGAGCCGACTGCAAATTCGTCTTTTCCTTCGTCTCATCCAGCAGATCAAAAACCACCGTCTTTCCCTTAACCTCCGTCACCGTTAGACAACATCCGTTCACCGCCACGCTATCCCCGATCTTCACCCCGTCCACAATCGAGCCTACTTCCACTTCAAGACTCCAGCCCTTCCCTCGGCGCGTAACCGCTTGGACTACTCCCGCCTCTTCTACAATGCCCGTGAACATCTATCTAGCATACGCAAAAAGACTTTATCCACCAACCCAGAGAATCCCCACAAAGAGCCCAAGAAACTCATAAGGCTTCGGTCCTAATTAGCAGTTAGTTTTCCTTCAAGAGGCGTTTTATGCATATTTATGAGCTGTCACTAACTAGTTAGAAATAAAGAAGTATATTTACTTTTTTATTATAGACCATAGATAGATTCATGTATGAAAAGGTTTATTCCGTTATTTTTATTTCTTTCGATATCACTATGCTTTTCCCAAGTTTCTTCCGAGAATGAGGAGTCCGAACAAGGGCCATTAAAAGTTGGGTTTGAATATAAATTAAAGCAGGGGGACTCACGAGGGTCGTTGTCTGGAAGCACTGGTTACATTGGAAGTGTCTCCCTTTCTGGAGAGGAAAAGCAAATTAAAGTAGCCAAGAATCTTGGGAATGGCATGTACAGCGTTTTCTTACCTAAAAAAGGCCGAATGGGAGACGGCGGAAAGGTGGCAGGCAAACAGAAGTTTCGTTACGACGAATCAAGCACTGAGATTATTAATATTAATGAATGGCCAATCATCATTCCTTGGGCAAGTAGTTCTAATAAGCTTAACACGATCAATGATTCTGATGCCAAGAAACCAAGTTTATTAGACTCCTCGGAAGAAAAGCTATATACGAGCGTGGGAGAGGGAGGCTTTGAGCAAGATGCTCTTAATAAAGCCATGAGTGATGCCAAAATCTATGCAATAAATCACGATCTTGAATGCGAAGTAATCGAAACAAAAACCGAAAAAGGAGCATACAAATGGATGGCAAAGGTAACCTATAAACTAAAAAAGAAGAATCCGTAGATCCTGATTATTTTTCTCCTTCCAGCTTCCCACGCAAGCACAGGTCTTCTCCCGCGCAGGAGCTGACCACCTCGCACCACCCCCAATCCGCCCATCCGTCGATTTTAGGCAATCCCTTCCCCCGTTCCCCCACCAGAATCGGAGCTAGATAAATCACTGCCTCATTCACTTTCCCGGCCTTGATGAGTCCACCCGCCACCTCCGCCCCACCCTCTACCAACAGTCGCGATACTCCCCTGCGGTACAGATCCTTCAAAACATCCAACCACCTCTTTTTACGATACACCAGCGTCCGTTCTTTATTTCGATCTCGGAAAAGATTCGCTCCCTTGGGCAACTTACCCGACCTCGTCACCACCACCCGCCAAGGTTGCGCTCCACCGACATTTCGACTTTCTGCAGAATGTCGAAATGTTCCTCGGACTATCAGTTGAGGGTTGTCCTTTCGCACAGTCTCCGCCCCCACTAAGATCGCATCGCAGCCAGCCCGCAACTTCTGAACCTCGGCCCGGGCGGGCACTCCCGTTACCCACCTCCTCCCCGGCACTACCAGATACCCATCCAGCGTCATCGCCAACTTAAGAATCACCCATGGCTCCTTTTTTGTCGTCCAGTGCCGGTAATCCTCATTCAACTTCTCACACTCCTCACGCAAAATCCCTTTCACGACCCGGATATTTTTTCGGGCAAGAATTCGCCCCGCTCCTCCCGCATTCCTACGATCCACATCTCCCGCGCCATAAATCACCTCACGGATCCCAGACGCCACGATCCGATCGGTGCATGGAGGCGTCCTTCCATGGGTCGAACACGGCTCTAAAGTCACATAGAGATCCGCTCCTTTGGCCTTCACTCCAGCTTTCCGCAATGCCTCCACCTCCGCATGGGCGTCTCCGGCCTTACGATGGAATCCCTCCCCAACTACTTTCTTGTTTTTCACCACCACTGCACCCACCCGTGGATTTGGCCTCGTTGAATTCCCTGCCCGTTTTGCCAACTCTACCGCTATCCCCATCCACTTTTCGTCCAACCGAATCCTCATTCTTTTCGAATCCTAAGTTCCAGAGGGGGTAATCGAACGTTCTGGCCTGCTCAACCCCTGCCGTGCCCTATCCAGAACTCCGTTCACGAATTTTCCTGATTCCTCCGTGCTCAACGCCTTGGCTACCTCGATCGCTTCATTCAATGCCGAGATCGGAGGCACATCATCCGCAAATTTCATCTCCCACAGCGCCAATCGTAAAATAGCCCGATCTACAGGAGCCATCCGACCCGGCTCCCAATTCGTCACCAACTTCTTCAGCTCTGCATCTACCTCCACCTGCTTCTCAATGACGGCTCGGATCCGCTTTTCCGCAAAAGCACACGCCTCGGGCTTTGCCTCGGTCTGCTCCCAAAGGTTTTTTAGCGCTTCATCCAACGGAATGCTCGAAATCCCCACCTCCCGTTGATACAGGAACTGGGCCGCTAGAATCCTCCCCTCCCTGCGCTTACCGGCCACGACCCACCCCCTTTAGCTTCCACATCCGCAACGCCGCCTTTGCCGCCTCTTTCCCACGATTCAACTTCCCAAAACAACGATCCTTCGCCTGCCTCTCCGTCTTCACTCCAACCAAATGATGCAAAACGGGAATATCTGTCTCAATCATCATCCGCATCAAAGCCTCTGTGGCCGACTTTAAAATCAGATCCGCATGAACCGTCTCCCCCTGCCACACCAACCCCAAAGCCAACACCGCATCCGGCTTTTTCCTTAACGCCCGCTTCACCGCCAGCGGGACTTCAAATGTTCCCGGCACCCGCACCTCCTCCACCTTGTGCCCCTGCAAAACCATCCGTGCCGCCTTGACCATCCCATCGGCATACTTCTGGTGATAATCGGCCAGGACGATGATGAATTTTCCTTTTTTCACAACCGATGCCCCATTCTTTTTTTCTTCGTCGCAAGATACTTTCGATTGTGGGCATTCGGCTTCGTCTTGATCGGAACTTGATCCACCAATTCCAATCCATAACCCGCCAACCCCACCACTTTCTTCGGATTATTGGTTAACAATCGCATCCTTCTCACCCCCAGATCGGTCAGAATCTGCGCTCCGATCCCGTACTCTCTCAAATCGGCCGAGAAACCCAACTTCCTGTTTGCATCCACCGTATCGAATCCCTTCTCCTGCAACCGATACGCCTGAATCTTGGCAGGCAATCCAATCCCTCTTCCCTCTTGCCGCATATACACTAACACTCCGTTTCCCTCCTGCGCGATTCTCCGCAACGCATCGTGTAGTTGGTTTCCACAGTCGCATCTCCTCGAAGCAAACACATCCCCCGTCAGACATTCGCTATGAACCCGCACCAAAACCGCATCCTTCGCCTTCGGTTTTCCTTTTACCAAGGCCAGGTGATGACTCCCATCCGTCACCGTCCGGTATAGATACAGATCAAACATCCCGTAATCGGTCGGCAACTTCACCACCTGCTCCCGCACTACCAACCGCTCCTTCCTCCTGCGGTACTCGATCAGATCCTGAATCGTTCCTAGCTTCAGTCCATGCTTCTTTTTAAACTCGATCAGATCCGTCCACCTCGCCATCGATCCGTCCGGATTCAGAATTTCGCAAATCACCGCCGCATCCCCCAACCCCGCCAGTTTCGCAAGATCCACCGCCGCTTCAGTATGCCCCGCCCGTACCAGCACCCCCCCCTCCTTAGCACGTACCGGGAAAATATGTCCCGGTTGAACCAGATCCTCCGCCTTCGGACTCGCTTTGCCCAAAACCCGAAGAGTGGCCGACCGGTCATGAGCACTAATCCCGGTGGTGATTCCCTTTGCTGCATCAACCGAAACGGTGAAATCGGTCCCAAACTTCTCCTCATTTCTCGGCACCATCCGACTCAGTCCCAACTTTTCTGCCCGCGCCTGTGAAACCGGAGCGCAAATCAGACCCCGCCCTTCCCGAGCCATGAAGTTGATCAGCGCCGGAGTCACACTCCTCGCCGCCAACACCAGATCCCCCTCGTTTTCCCGTTGGGCATCATCCGTCATGATCACCATCCGACCCTTCCGCATGGCGGCAATCACCTCTTCGATCCGATCCGCCCCCAAAGGTTTTTTCATGCCCCACCCCCCAGCGCCGTCTTCACAATCTTCTCAGCCACCGCCAACGCTTTGCCAATTCCCGATGCATCCGCCCCCGACCCCTGTGCCATATCAGGTCTTCCCCCGCCTTTTCCCCCCACTTCCGGCGCCGCAGCTTGGATGATCTTTCCCGCCTGAACCTTCTTCGCCGCTTCAGCCGTGCAAAGCGCAACTAAAGGCACTTTTTCTCCCTCTTTTCCGATCAAAAACAGAACTGCCTCCCCTTCTCTCTTCAACCGATCCGCCAATACAGGCAAATAGCCGCTTGGAACTTCACCCAGATCCACCCCCAACCACTTGATCCCATTCAAAACTGTTCCTTTCGGCCACAAATCCTTTGCGTCCTGATCAGCCTTTTTCTGCATCTCGGCCATCCGATCTTTCGCCGCCTGCTTGTCCACCTCCCGCAACGACTCATCCGCTTTGGCGATTTCCGCATCCCGCTTCTTCACCAAATCCCAAAGCTGTTCCGGCGTCTCCTTCCCGCTCTCCTTGGAGAGTTGTCCAGCTCCAGTTTTTTTCTTTTCCAAAAAAACCGCCTTTTCATCCTGTTTTTTCATCTCTTCACGGCACCAATCGGCCAACGCTACTCCCGACACCGCTTCGATTCTCCGCACTCCTGCTGCGATGGCTGACTCCCCCACCACCCGAATCGCCCCAATCTTCCCGGTCGATCGCACATGAGTCCCTCCGCACAGTTCCTTTGAAAAACCACCGATGTCCACCACGCGTACCGTTGCCCCATATTTATCTCCGAAAAATTGGAGAATCGTCGGGTCATCCTTTACTTCGGCATAAGGTCTCTCCCCCCACTTCACCACCAGATCAGCCTTCACCTTCTCGTTCACCTGAGACTCCATCTTCGCCAACTCCTCCGCACTCATCGCTTTCAGATGGGAAAAATCAAACCTCAGCCGATCCGGCCCCACATAGGAACCCTTTTGCCTGACTCCTTCTCCCAAAACACTTCTCAACGCCCAGTGCAAAAGATGGGTCGCAGAGTGATGACCCTCGATTCTCGCCCGTCTCTCCGTATCCAAACTCACCTTCACCGGACCTTTTGCATCCACGATGCTCTCCGTGAAATGTACCGGCACTCCACCCGCCCCGCGGATGGTCGCTACCACCTTCACCTTCTTCCCATCCCACTCGATCCACCCCGTGTCCCCCACCTGCCCCCCCATCTCACCGTAAAACGGTGTCTGCCCCAAGAATACTCGACCCTTCGCACCAGCCGGCCCCACCTCTTTCAGCGCCTCAGCTGCAACTTTCTCCACCTTTGCCTCCTCAGACTTCTCATACCCCGTGAAGACGGTTGGGAAATCTGCTCCGGCCTCATCCTCGACTTTGATCGTTGTCTTATTCTGTGACTGCCGTGCCCGCGAACGCTGAGCCTCCATTGCTTTTTCAAACCCCGCTCCGTCTACCTTCATTCCCCGCTCTCTCGCCAGCAATTGAGTCAGATCCAGCGGAAACCCATACGTATCGTACAAAGCAAAGGCATCCTCACCCTTGATCATTTTCCCACGCTCCAACGTCAGCTTATCAAAGATCGCTAACCCTCTCTCTAATGTTCTCGAAAACGAAGCTTCCTCCGCTACCAAGACCTCCCGAATCTCCTTCTCGTGCCTTTTCAGTTCTGGGAAAGCCTCCCCCATCGTTCGACTCAAGATCACCGACAACTCCGCCAAAAATCCCTCTGGCAATTTCAGTCGGCGCCCAAACATCACCGCCCTTCTCAGAATTCGCCGTAAAACGTAATTCCGACCCTCATTCCCTGGAATAATCCCATCGGCGATCGAAAATGAAAGCGTCCGCACATGATCCGCCAGCACCCGAAAAATACAGTCGTTCATCTCGTCCCCACTCAGATCACTCCTCTTCTTAGGAACACGCGCGCCATACTCATGACCCGACTCCCTCTGAATCTCCGCAAAGATCGGTGCGAAAAGATCGCTGTCATAGTTCGAAGGTTCTCGTGAGAAATTCTTAAATCCATCGGTAGTGGCCATAATTCCTGCCACCCTCTCGAGTCCCATCCCTGTATCCACATGACGTTCGGGCAATGGCTTAAACTTCCCGCCCGGCTCAGCGTTGAACTGAATGAAGACCAGATTCCAGATTTCCAGACAGTGCGGATCACCCCGATTCACTAGCTTCCCCTGCGTCTTTCCTTCCGGCGTCAGATCCACATGCACTTCGGAGCACGGTCCGCACGGACCCGTCTCTCCCATCATCCAAAAATTGTCCTTCGCATTTCCCATCACCACGTGAACGGCCGGATCCAGCCCTGCTTTCTTGAACTTCTCCACCCAGAAGCCGTGGGCCTCAGAATCAAACTCAGCTGGATCCCCAGGTCCAGGTTTATAAACCGTCGCATAGAGGCGGGCGGGCGGAAATTTCCATATATCGACCAAAAGTTCCCAAGCCCAGTCGATCGATTCCTTTTTGAAATAATCCCCGAATGACCAGTTCCCCAGCATTTCAAAGAAGGTGTGGTGGTAGGTGTCGAAACCTACATCTTCTAGATCGTTGTGTTTTCCGCCTGCCCGAATGCACTTCTGCGTATCAGCCGCCCGAGCCGGAGAGTTGGGAAATTTGGCCTGCCCCAGAAAAATTGGAACGAACTGATTCATCCCCGCATTGGTGAACAGGAGATTCGGCGAGGTCGGCATCAAACTGGCCGAGGGCACGATCGTGTGACTCTTCCCACGGAAGAACTCTAAGTACCCTTTTCTGACTTCAGCCGATTTCATAGAACTAGTTGATAATCATATCTTAACCCCCCTTCCTCCTCAAGCCTGCCGTTAGCTCATAACTTGGTAGGGACGATTATCCTTAATCGTTCGATCGTAAAGCACGTTCATGAAAAGCTTTCGCTTCGATCGGCAACTAGGATAATCAGCCCATGAAAAGACGCTCCTTCTTCCAAATCCTACTTGGCTCCTCCATCGCCTCCCGCTTCCTGCCCTTCTCTGCCGTTGCGGCGGAACCCTCCTTAGCTCAGCAAGGATTGTCCACACCACCCCCGACCGGGCCCTTCACCCTGCCACCTCTGCCTTACGCACCCAACGCCCTTGAACCTTATATCGATGCCGAGACGATGACTCTGCATCACGACAAACACCACGCCGCCTACGTCAACAATCTCAACAAAGCCATTGCCCCTTATCCCGATCTCCAGAAGAAATCGCTCGAGGAACTTTTAGGAAACCTGGATGCAGTTCCCGCCGAGATACGCACCACCGTACGCAACAATGCCGGGGGCCACTCCAACCACTCCATTCTCTGGAAAACCCTTTCCAACCCCGGCAAGAAACCGGAGGGCAAACTGGCCAAGCAGATCGACGATACCTTTGGCAGCTATGAAAAGTGGAAGGAAGAAATGACCAAATGCGCGATGGGCATCTTCGGGAGCGGTTGGGCTTGGTTTGGTCGAAGCAAAGACGGAAAACTTTTCATCGAACCCTTCCCTAACCAGGACTCTCCCCTGCTGACCGGCCGCACCCCCATCTACGGGATCGATGTTTGGGAGCACGCCTACTACCTCAAACACCAAAACCGCCGCGCCGATTATGTGGAATCTTGCATTGAGAGTGTTGGAAGTTTTTCTTAGATCCTATTTCGGCGGAGGCGCGGAAGGATCAAAGCACTTAATATCCCCATCTCCATCAAGCTCTACTCCATAAACCTCAATCTCATTATTTTTTATCTGATCACTTTGCACTCTTCCCTCTTTTAGGAATTTCACTCGGTAACCCTTTTTGATAAGGGCTTTTTCTTTGACGATATTTGCGTTGGGGCCCTTGTAGACATCTCCGTAGCTATCCATTACGAATACATCAGGCGACTTAATAACAAGCTTGATGTACAGAGGATCTTTTCGATATCCGTATGAATCCATTCCGTGGAGATAAAACACGTCGAACTGATCATCTTTGATTTTCTGCGAGGCTTTTCCTTTGTTTAAAGGATCCCCAATACCCGCATTTGCAATGCCTGAGAATTCAGATCCACTACTTATCTTATCTACTACTCCCTCAATTAGAACAAACTTTCCATTAAATTCAGAACCCTTGCTCTCAACAAACATCTTCGCAAGATCCTCAGCTGTGATCTCTTTGCGGTAGATGTTAGTGGTAGTAGCCAGAATCGGTTTCGTTCCTGAGTTTGGAGTACTCAAAATCAGATCATTTCCATCTCCAGATTTAGCTTTGATGCCAGATAGACCACCAGCATTTAAGCCAACTTGTAGAATTGCTTTCATGGACTCAGCAAATGCAGACCCCAACGGCTCAGGACTCACCACTTTACCTATGGATATCCGATCGGGGGCAATCCCTTGCCAAGACTCAGGGGAGGGTATTTTCCCCTCAAACACAAAAGACACAGCAATGGGGATTCCTAAAGCAGTCACGGGTTGACTCCATATGTATCGATCCTTCACAACCCATAACTTTCCCTCTTTCAACTTCCCTTTAAACATTCCAGCAGCTTCCTCAGAAGGAGGTAGGGACGCGAGAATGCCAGTTGCAAAATCGTGGCTTGGCACTCGAAAATCCATGCTGGGGAGAAAATAAACCGGCTTCACACTGTTCTTTGCATATGTCACCACTCGCTCCATCTCAGGCGAAACTGTGAGTCCAACTGGGTCGCCCTCCCCACCTACAGGCCACCATATCAGTGCCAATCCAGCTAGGATCGCGAGACCCAGGCCGCCAAAGACGATTCCCCCAAGAATAGCTCCCTCCCGAATACGGGTTAGCCCGCTTGAAGTAAAACTAAGTCCGATAAGTAAACCGAAAAAGGATATCACAAGGACTCCGACCACAACCCAAACCAGTAAATCATCGGCAACAAGTTTTGGTTGAATTTCATTTAGCTTTACCAGATCTGGAAGCGGCCCCCCTTTTTCCTTGCCTACTACCTGCGCCAGCAGAGCTAGCCCCTCACGAACCTTACGTTCATCACCAACCTTTAAATCCAAAAACTTCTGTCCCTGCTCTCGAATTGTAGCCAAATCAATCTCACTTCTGGACTTTTGAAAATCTGCTACATCATTCATCCAATCATTGATCTTGGCCTGTTCCTGTTTCAGTTTTTCTTCCTGCGCCCTTTTTTCTTCCTCCCTCCGTTTCGCATCAGCTTCTTCTGCAGGTTTTCTTAAATCTTTCCACTTTTGTAAAGTCTCAGTTGACGCTTCCGGCCTTTGCTTGAGATCAGCAGGCAAGGATTCCAACAATTGGATTGCTTCGCCTACGTCCTTCAACTGATAAACAACTTCAGCATTAGGAAGCTTAGGCAAAACAGCAGATACATCGGTTGCCGGAAAAAGAGCCACCCCTCCCTTTGTCGTGATAAGCTCAATCTTATCACCCACGATTTTTACTTTGGTCACCTCTCTTTCCTCAAGCGCCCCTGTTGCCCCTCTCACCACCGCAATTTTTAGAAAGGGCGACTCCAAATCCATCGGGGCCTCAGCCCATAAACCGGTAGAAAAAAGTCCTAGACAGAGGAATAACCCCAAACGCATACTTGAGAATTAATGGATTAATTTACTTCTGGCAAACTAATCCTCGTCTCCAAGAATCTCCACTGGGCACTCAGGTAAAATCTTTAAAAAGCTCTTCCCGTAGGTTCGACTCAATATCCTCCCATCCAATACCGCAATCTGACCCCGATCTTCTCGGCTCCGAATCAATCTACCTACCCCCTGCCGAAACTTCAAAATCGCCTCAGGCAACTGCAACTCCCGAAAAGGCTCCCCTCCCTTCTCCTTAATCCTTTCACATCTCGCCTCGAACAAAGGCTCATCCGGAACCGAAAACGGCAACCTCGTCAAAATCACATTCGACAGCGCCTCTCCAGGCACATCTACCCCCTGCCAAAAGCTGTCCGTTCCAAATAACACACTATCTCGATCCTCCTTAAACTCCTTCAAGAGGCGAGTTCTCGAATTTCCCTTATCCTGCACCAGCAATCGAATCCCCTGCTCCTCAAACCATCCAGCCATTCCATCCGCCGTCTTCCGCAACATCGCCCGACTCGTAAACAGCACAAACGCCTTCCCCTTGGTCATCCCCACAAAAAGCTGAATCCAGCCCTCCAACGCCTCCTGAAATCTCTGACCTTCGGAAGGTTCCGGCATCCCCTTAGGAAGATATACCCGCATCTGACTCTCATAATCAAAGGGCGAATCCACCAAAAGTGTTTCCGCCTCTTGCGCCCCCACTCGTTTTGCAAAAAACTCCAATCCCCTTCCCACATCCAACGTCGCACTCGTCATGATCGTGGTACATTCAGGCCGAAAAACCAGCTCTTCCAATCTTTCCGCTACCTCCACAGGGGAGGCGTGGAAGCTCATCTCTCCCCGATGCGCTCTGCCCTCCTCAGGTAGCCTCCTTTCCACCCAGTATGCATGCCCTTCCCGACTCATTTTCAAAAACTCCCCCAAGCCACAGGCACTCGCTTCCAACCTTCTCGCATGATCCTTCAACTCATTCCTCTCCTCTCCATCTCCCGCATCCTCCGCCAACTTCAGCAACTGAGCCCGCACATCCATCAAGCGTGGCCCCAACTCGCTCTTCACGCCTAAGGGTTGCCTGACCCGTTTCTGGCCCGAAGCTTCCAGACCCGCACTTTCCAAAATCTCTTCAAACGACCCCTCTAAAATCCCCAGCACTCCCAACGTGGATTTCACTGCATTTCCATCACCGATCCTCATCAAAACTCCCTTCTTCGTACGCGGATGAACCAACCGCTGCAAAAGAAACCGTAACGATCCTAACCTTACCTCCAATCCCAACGCCTTCGCTGCTACGTCCTCCACTTCATGAGCCTCGTCCAAAACTAGGAAATCGTTCGGAAAAAGATATCCCTCGCTCGGACCCTCTTCACTCTCCTCCGCGCCCGCCAGCAGTCCAAAAAGCAGCGCATGATTCAAAATCACCACGTTCGCATCCTGCACCTTCGTCCTCGCCATCTGGTAAAAACATCCTGTTGGCCCCCCACAATGCCTTGGAGTACAGGCAAACGCCTCGCTGCACACTTGCGCCCATACCGCCGCATCGACCTGAAAATCGATATCTGAGAGTGTTCCATCCTTCGTTTTTCCTGCCCACTCCACCAAGCCCCTTAACTGCTCCGCCTGCCCAGTGGCAAAAAGATCACCTTGATGCTGCTGTGCTTTTTTCAACCGATGCGGACAAAGGTAGTTTTGCCTCCCCTTGAGAAGAGCCGCCGTGAATTCAAACGGCACCAGCGACTGAACGATCGGCACATCCTTCCCGAACAGCTGCTCCTGCAGATGAATCGTATAGGTACTAATGATCGCCTTTTTTCCCAATTCCTGAGCCGCATAAGCCGCCGGCACCAGATAGGCCAAGCTCTTGCCTGTCCCCGTCCCAGCCTCTACCACAAGATGCTTCCGATCCTCGATAATCTCCGCCACCCGCTCAGCCATTCGGGCCTGCCCAGGCCTCGACTCATATCCCTTCGCCTTTCCCAACTTTCCCCCATCAGAAAAGAACTCCCCCATCCGAAAGGCCAAGTTTCCAAGCGGATCCCGGCTCATCGATTCCCTCCGCGGAGCTTGGATTTATCGGCCAGCAGGAACATCATCCTTTAGGTATGGAAGCTCTGGAGTCACTTTGCGAGTCCTGCCTCCAAGCAGGGGCAAGCGACCTTTTTCTACGCGAAGGGGCCACTCCTTTCATCCGCCTGGGCGATCAACTTGTTGGAATCGAAACGGAAGCCACCACCGAAGAACTTTTCAACTATCTCTGGTCAGTCTGTGGAGCCAAGCCCGAGGCCTCGGATCACGATGCCAGCTTCGTCACGCGTTCTGGACTCCGCTTTCGCGTCAACCTGCACCGCCAACTCGGAGTACGCGGAGCCGTTCTCCGTAATATCAAAACCAACATTCCCTCCATGGAAGAGCTAGGCCTTCCCGTTGCACTTCTTCAGAAATGGTTTTCCCGCCCTTCGGGTCTCATCCTAGTCACTGGCTCCACAGGAACGGGAAAATCCACCACGATGGCCGCGGGTTTGGAGTGGCTCAACCAAACCACTACGCGCCACATCATCACGATCGAAGATCCAGTCGAATATCTCTTTCAGGAAAATCTCTGCCGCTTTACGCAGCGAGAAGTAGGAGCCGATACCCCCACATTTGCTGAAGGACTACGACGCGCACTGCGACAAAGCCCTGATATCATTCTCCTGGGAGAGATTCGGGATGCGGTTTCCGCCAGTACCGCCCTCCAAGCGGCTGAAACTGGTCATCTCGTTCTTGCCTCCTTACACAGCAGCAGCGCTGCCGAAGCCGTCGAACGCCTCCACCGGATTTTCAGTCCCGAAGAGCGCGAGGACGCCTCAGCCCTTCTCGCCGCCCAGCTTGTCGGCGTCTTCACCCAACAGCTTCTTCCGGGATTAAACAAAAAGCTCTTTCTCGTCGGAGAGCACTTCGAGAACCAAGCGGCCACACGCCAGTGGATTCGCAAAGGCGGAGGTACTGAACTGGTCGACTTCATGCAAAACTCCCAATCTCCAGAAAACCGATCAATGACCACCTCTCTTGTCCAATCCTACCGTGATGGAAATGTTTCCCATGAAGCAGCCCTTGCCGCCGCACCTGTGGTTGATGAATTCCGAAGGGCCTCGATGGGCATATCCAGCCAAGCTTTACAAAGTGGACAATCCCACTCATGAGCGAACTCAATATCCTCCAACTGCTCACTGAAGCCAGCCAACGCGGGGCTTCCGATCTTCACTTTACCGTCGGGCAACCTCCCGCCTGCCGTGTCGAAGGGGTCCTTCAACCCCTCCCCTATCCACCCATGACTTCCCAACTGTGCCGTGAACTCACCTTCAGCGTTCTCACCGAAACCCAACGGGCAAAACTAGAGTCTGAGCTAGATCTCGACTTCTCGATGGATGTAGCCGGGATTGGACGCCTACGTGGAAACGCCCACTTTGCGCGTGGCACAGTCGAGGCCGCCTTCCGTTTCATCAATCGCAAGAACCCATCCCTAGAGGAGCTAGGCCTCCCTCCTATCGTTAAAAAACTCTGTTCCACCGACGAAGGCCTAATTTTGATCACGGGTGCCACCGGCTCTGGAAAGTCCACCACTATGGCCGCCATGATCGAAGAGATCTCTCGGACCCGTTCCGGTGTTATTGTGGTTCTGGAGGATCCCATCGAATACGTTTTTCCTCCCGCTCTTTCATTGATTAAACAACGAGAAATCGGTCGGGACACCCAATCCTTTCCCGCAGGCCTTCGCCACGCTCTACGACAAGACCCCGACGTCATTGCCGTCACCGAACTCCGGGACCAAGAATCGGTCCAAGTCGCACTCCAAGCGGCTGAAACAGGTCACCTTGTTCTTGCCACCTTCCACGCCTCCGACCCGGTGAAGGCTCTTGACCGAATCCTTGAAATGTTTGGTTCGGAAATGCTTCCCCAGATCCGCGCTCAACTGGGTAATGGTCTCAAGGCCGTCATCTCACAGCGTCTACTACCCAAGGCAGATGGCCAAGGCCGTGTTCTTGCTACTGAGGTTCTAACCGCCAGCCCAGCCGTCTCCGCTTGCCTACGGACCGGCCGGATGGAACAGATTGTGGGCATTATGGAAATCGGAGGACGGGACGGAATGCGCACCATTGATTCCAGCCTTGATACTCTTGTTGAAGCAGGCCTGATTACCTCCGAAGAAGCGGTGCAAAATGCTCGCGACCCGACTCGTGTTGCCTTGGCGAAAGCCAAGAAAAAAGGCCTCTTCGGCTAACTCTCGACACAACTCCAAAACATTCCGCATGGCCCCGTGCAAAGCATGGGCATCTTGGCATCGCTATCTACAGGCTTTTCCCCTGCCCACAGGATAGTCTTTAGACATCGTTTCTTGCAATTTTCCTCGATCACCCTTCGAGGCATATCTCCTGTTTGCGATACTTTGTTCCGAACCCGCTCCGTCTGCTTTGCCAAGGCCACGTCCCATGTTTGAAACTTCAGTCTCCCATCCCCCCAAGCCTCAGCAGTCCCCCATAAACCCGGATAAATGACCTCCATCGCCTCGCGAAACTCCGTCACGCTGTTGGCGTCATACTGCCAACCCGAAACTAGATTCCCTTCACTCCGAAGGGGTCGGTACTTTCCCTGCCCATCCCAACGCACCACCTCCTCCAAATCATCCAGCGTCGCTACGCTGCGCAACTGCCCAACCGCATCCTGATCCTGAATATGCCTGACCTCCCAACCCTTCCCTTTCTTAATCCAACACACTTGCCCCATTTCGCCTGCTTCATACATCGTTTCCATGACTATTTACTTTGAAGCCTTGGCTACTGCCAATTCGATAATCATTTCTTCCACCTCTTCCGGCCTTCCCAAGGGCTCGCCATAACCCACTTCACCCTTTTCAGATTCATACCAACCCTCCAC
>Ga0209088_10000238_pt1 | contig 40067 bp, 25 predicted proteins | sample S_140625_EF_Meta_FD_187324 | JGI IMG/M metagenome (GOLD analysis project Ga0209088, IMG submission 187324) | Freshwater microbial communities from Lake Simoncouche, Canada to study carbon cycling - S_140625_EF_MetaG (SPAdes) (version 2) | ecosystem: Environmental > Aquatic > Freshwater > Lake ... | reverse complement strand
CCCAAAAAATCAAGAAAATGGATCTTTTGAGGGATTAATTAAGTATTGCATCAAAAATCAACACTGGAGCATCTTTGAACATGCATTCCTTACAGTTGAGATTAATACCTCGCTTGCGATTGCTACGCAAATCCTCAGGCATAGGAGTTTTACTTTTCAGCAATTCAGTCAGAGGTATGCAGATAGTACAGAACTTCAACTTGAAATTCCTGTACCTGATTTGCGGAGACAAGATACAAAAAATAGACAAAATAGTACAGATGATCTTGGAAGTGATCTAAAAGAAACTATGAGTTTGATGATCAAAAAGCATTTTGAAGAGAGTTTGAATATTTACAATCTTCTTCTTGCTCAGGGTGTTGCCAAGGAGTGTGCTCGCTTCGTGCTTCCACAAGCGACTCAGACTCGCCTTTATATGAGTGGGAGTATTCGCTCCTGGATTCATTATATCGACCTTAGAAGTGCCCACGGAACTCAACTGGAGCACAAGCAGATTGCTGAACAATGTAAGTGTATTTTTGTTGACCAATTTCCAACAATATCTGCAGCACTGAATTGGTCTTGTGTAGATGCTCCTTCAATTATTATAACTTAAAATTATGCCAACCTACAAATTTAAAGATAATGCTACTGATGAGGTGTTTGAAAAGTGGATGTATATGGCTGAACGGGAAACCTTTCTAGCCAAAAATCCAAATCTAGTACAAATTCCATATGCTGCCAATACCGTTAGTGGTGTTGGTGATTTTCAGAATAAGACTGATGGTGGATGGAATGAAGTTCTACATCGTGTTTCAAAAATTCCAGGTTCAGTAGTAAAACCCTACAAGTAAAACAAATGGCAAGAAAGAGAACGTCTAATCAGCCTTCCGCCAATCTTTCAGTAAAGGAGACGAGAAGAAAAAAACCGATTAATAATGACCTTCTACTTGACATTAAGCCACTTACACAAAATCAGGAAAAACTATTTGATGCATATTCTGAGGGGAAAAATCTTTTTGCTTACGGCTGCGCTGGTACTGGTAAAACTTTCATTACTCTATATCTTGCTCTACGGGAAGTTTTAGATCTACTTACTCCCTACGATAAAATTTACATTGTTCGTTCACTAGTAGCCACAAGAGAAATTGGATTTCTTCCAGGAACTCATGAGGATAAGGCATCCCTTTATCAGATTCCTTATAAGAATATGGTAAAGTATATGTTTAAGCTGGAGGATGACAGTGCCTTTGAGGGATTATACAATAATCTCAAGGCTCAGGAAACGATTAGTTTCTGGAGTACGTCATTCATTCGGGGAACTACCCTAGACAATTGCCTCATCATTGTGGACGAATGCCAAAACTTGAATTTTCATGAACTTGATAGTATAATTACTAGAGTTGGTGAAAACTCTAAGATCATGTTCTGTGGTGACGCCACTCAAACTGACTTGATACGACAAAACGAAAAAACTGGTATTATTGACTTTACAAAAATTTTACATGCAATGCCTGAATTTGCATGTGTTGAATTTGGTGTTGATGATATTGTACGTTCTGGTCTTGTTAAGTCTTACATTGTAAACAAACACAACCTAGGATTATAATGTTTAAGCATATTGAGATTGAACTTCCAGAAATGGAATCGACTACACTTGATGGAATTCGCTATTATCCAACACCTACGGGTAATATGTACCCCTCAATTACTTCAGTAACTTCTCACTACAATCGCCAAGTCTTTAAGGAATGGCGTGAACGAGTTGGGAATGTTGAAGCTGATAGAATCTGTAAAGAATCTACAACGAGGGGTACAAATTTTCACCAAATTTGTCAAGATTACTTAGAAAATAAATTACTTGAATCTGATAGATATGACGAAGAAGCCTACTTCATGTTTGACTCTGCAAAAACAGAGCTAGACAACATAAACAATATTCATGCAATTGAAAGTTCACTATACAGTGACTATTTTGGTATTGCAGGAAGAGTTGATTGTATTGCTGAATATAGGGGAGAGCTTGCGGTTATTGATTTTAAAACTTCAAAGAAGATTAAACCTGAGGAGTGGATTCAACAGTACTTTGTTCAAGAAGTAGCTTACGCCTGCATGTATCACGAATTGACTGGAAAGGTGGTAAAACAACTGGTCACCATTATGGTAACTCCTGAAGGTGAGGTTAAAGTTTTTATAAAGACAAATTTGGGAGTTTATATTGCTCTACTTACTCGATACATTAAAAAATTCATAGAAGAAAAACTGCAGGCTTATGGAAATTCTCACTGATCTACAACGTGAACTTAAGAATAAATTTTTAAGTCAATCTAAATTTTCTACTGAGATTGAAAATTTTGTTAAAACTGGCAATATCAATTATATTGAAGCTATAGTTCAATACTGCGAAACCAATAGTATTGATATTGAAAATGTTCCAAAGCTTCTTTCAAAACCACTGAAGGAGCGTTTGAGATGTGAAGCCATGCAGTTAAACTATCTTCGTAAATCTTCTAAGGCAAAACTTGCAATATGACACCACATGAATGCTATAAAACTTACTTAGCATTTAAGAATCATTTCAATAGAGAAAATTTTGATTACTTTAAGTATCATGGAAAGACAAATGCAAGTGTGAGTGCATTCAATAAGAGAAATGATCGTTATTTTTTTGAAAAACTTTCAAGGCAAAAAAATGACGAGGAAATTAAAGAATTTTTTCTTGCAAGCTTTATTGAATGTACAGATTCTCAAAAATTATGGATTCGAGAAATCATAAATTGTGGAAACACCTACTACAATACTTGGAAATCTAGAACTGATAGTTTAACGTATACCTTTAAGGAAAATATCAATACTCTATTGGATGAAAATTGTAATTTAGATGATGTAATGTTTTGTGAATGTGGAAAACACTCAAAATTAATTAAATTGCATAGCATAAATAAGGTGTCCATAGAAACTATGGTCATCCTTGATCACATCTTGCATTATGTCAAAAATTATGATAGAATATTGAATGATCCAATTTGGAAGTTTTATAGTATGAGGATTAGGAAATATCGACCATTTATGCAAATTGAATCGGATACCTATAAAATAATTTTAAAGGAGAAAGTTACAAATGACTGAACAGCAAACTCATCTTAAAAGCTGTGTCGAACAGCAAAGGCAACTCGTTGGCGACATTCAAAATCTTAATAATCAATTAACAGAAAAGCGGGAGATCGCATTGAAGCTTCAGGGTATTATTGAATATCTTACTGGCCAGGGGGTGGAACTACCTACTGATGATGAAGCACAAACTGAAGGTCCTGGTGATAGCACTGGAGGAAAGGTGACCAAAGCTGATGAGTGATTTATTCAATTCTGAATTAATTAGAAAAGAAGTCTCTGAGATAAGTGCTCTCCAGAAAAAAATTCTGGAGAGAAGTTCTTCTCGGGATGCATTTGATATTGATCACAAATTTGAACAAATTGAATTACTCAAAGAACTAGTAGAAAGACAAAAACTTATATACACACGATTTTCGTTAATGGAGGATCCAGAGGCTAAGGATGTTCTGAAAAGAATGATAGCCACTGCACGGGGACTTAACGATATGCCCCCAGATACTTCACTCTATGAGTATTTTGCTCAAATGGAGAAGCGAATAGATCGTATGCTGCAAGGTTTTACTGATGTCCGGGATGCCCTTGACAATCTTGATTGACCCTGCTATGATGAACAAGTACAAACGATCCAACACATCCAACACATCCAATGTCATTTTCAAATCTCAAAAAACAATCTAATCTCGGCAGCCTTACTGCAAAGCTTGTTAAGGAAGTTGAAAAACTGAATAGTAATTCTAGTGGAGCTTCAGACGATAGACTCTGGAAGCCCGAAGTTGATGGAACTGGTAATGGGTATTCCGTTATTCGGTTTCTTCCAGCACCTGATGGTGAAGAACTTCCGTGGGCAAAGCTTTATAATCACGCCTTTCAGGCAACTGGCGGCTGGTTAATCGATAACTGTCTCACAACTGTTGGCGGAAAGTGCCCAGTATGTGAATCTAACAGCATTCTTTGGAACAGCGGTTCCGATGCAAACAAGGAAATCGCTAGAGCACGTAAGCGTAAGCTTTCCTACTTCTCGAACATCTATGTAATTAAGGATCCAAAAAACCCCGAAAACGAGGGGAAGGTATTCCTCTTTAAGTATGGTAAGAAGATTTTTGATAAAATTCAAGCGGCAATGAAGCCAGAATTTGAGGATGAGGCAATTGTAGATCCCTTTGATCTGTGGAAGGGTGCAGATTTTAAGCTGAAGATTAAGAAGGTTGCTGGTTATTGGAATTATGACTCAAGCGAATTCTCAGCTGCAGCACCTCTTCTTGGTGGTGATGATGATCTTCTGGAAGAAATCTGGAAGAAGGAATTCTCTTTGAAGGAGATTATTTCTGAGGACAAGTTTAAGACTCATGAGCAACTTAATGCTCGTTTAGAAGTTGTTCTTGGTAAGGCTGCAGCAACTAAATCTGCTCCGGTTGATGAATCCTTTGATGATGAAGAAGATGGGCGAGGATCTGTTTCCTCCATCGCTTCAACTGATGATGAAGATGATGCACTTAGCTACTTTCAAAAGTTGGTAGACGACTGATTGAGTTAATAGGCCTCCCCTCTGGGGAGGCTTTATAGTATGCAGGGACTTTCAACTCGTATTGTTTTTTCGTCTACAAATTCGGAAGACCTAGTATACTGGAATATGCTTCGTAAATCCTTCTCTAAAATTGGAACGTACTCACGTCTCAGTAGAAGTATTGACCTCTTTTCATCATTCTTTTGAATTTCATATTCTAAGTTGGTGATTGCATTAACTGGATTTGTTTCTTCGACAACATTATCATCAACATATCTAATAGTAAAATTTTGCGGAACCTTTATTCCACTCTTAAGTATAATGTGATTCTTTGAATTTTTAACTTCAATAGTCTCATAGTATTTTACCTGCTCAAGCTCAGCCTCCGTATATTTCTCATAGAGATGATTGTATAAGATCTTCTGTGGCATTGGCCAATCTTCACGTACATTTTGAATGTTGTTGGTGATTAAGATTATCCAGTCTAATCCTGAATTATTGTAGTACTTTTCTGCAACATTATCTGGACGATCATCTCCAATGATTTGGTAGTCTTCAAATGCTACATAAATGTCAAGTAGGCCATCAGATATCTTTGCGTACTTGAATAAATTTTTAATCAGAGTATAATCATGCGAAGACTTCTTACCATTTCTCAGTGATGGATATAGTATGTTCGGTAAATTTTTAAAGTATGCCATTAGATTCCTACGTCGTCTCCGGTTGATGAGCTATACTCATTAGCAAAAATGGGAGTTAATTCTGCAAATCTGGTAGTAATTACAGTTGAAACTGGATGAGAATCTTCATAGGATGCCCACCCAACTCCATCTGGAGTATGATCTGCAGAAAACCCAGTTAGAGCACAAATCTTTGGTTTAGGAAGACTCTTATTTGGGGAACCATCCATTCTTTCATATGTCATCACAAATACGTTGGGAGTTTGAAGTAAAACCGCACTCCCATCAGTAATTCTAGGAAGCATATTTACCTTCAAGAATCTAATAATCTTTCTTAATTCTTGTGCTTCTGCTGCAGATCTTGGAGATAGTTTCCAGTTTAATTCAAAAACTCTAAGTGATGGTGCTCTGAAGAGTAGTTCAGCATTTGCATTTACGGTCTTTCCGGTAGATCTTGTGAGAAGATCTAATGGATTTACCTGTTGATTAATTCTAGAAATGATAGAAGAAATAGCATCATTTTTGATAATTCGTTGCAGATCTGGACCCCCAGATGCATATGACTTGATGAGTGATCCAATTGCAGTTGCATTTGCTCCAATACCAAGTATATCTCCAAATGCCTTGATTGATCCGAATGCTCCAGGTAATTCTTGCATTCCTGCAATATTTCCAACCATTGCAAATCCAAGAGCTGAAATATCGGAAATGCCCCACTCAGTCTTTAGGGTATCTCTAACTTCACTTGGCATTGGTAGAATTACTTCTCCCTGATAGTTCATTCCCTTAGGAACTGCTTGATTTAGTGATGCCATTCCAAATTTTGCAATGGCACCTACAGATGGCTTTGATTTTGGAACACTCTCAAGAAATCCCTCCTGAGGCGGAGTATACTTTAGAGCCTTTATTCTTATACAATCTTGAGAATTTCCTCTTGATCTAGATGCATCTGATTTGTTTGCAATTAGATCGATTGGAAATATGTGAACCCCAGTCGTGATTGGAGCTTCTGGGGACATTGCTTGAGCTGCAATTGCCTTTGATAATCTATTTGTATTCTGTAAATTTAACTCATTATTTAAAATTGAATTTAAATTTTGATCATACTGCTGAGTATAATTTCCTTCTGCTATAGTTGCATTAGCACTGTTAAATTTTGGAGGAGAACCAGGAGTAAATAAATTTGCAGCTCTTAGTGACTTATTAATATCACTAGTCCAATTGGAATTTTCTGAATTTGTTATTAATGTTTGGGCTGCAGAATATGTTACTGGATATCTGTTAGTATCTCTTAGTATTATAATTTTTCCTACATCTGCTCCGGCTGATGATACGTCAGCATAGTACTGGTCACCTACCGAATCTGTTAGTGGGACAGTAATTATAGTGTTTTTTGCTGCAGCGGGAGTTGCCATTATGGGTTAGGTTCTCCAAACTTTGTTTGGACTGACTCGTTTACCTTTATTGTCTACAAAAGATTCAGTTATGAAATCTGATAGACCGTCTACATCATCATCAGGAACTCTTAATGGATTACTAATACCACTAAGTACATATGTATGTAGGCAGACATCTGGAACATAATTCATACTATTTAGCATGTTAATGGCCACCTTTCCCCGGTATCCACCATCCGGAGTTAGATAGTGTATATTTGCTCCTAAGAAGTAGATAGTGCCCTTTTCATTATCAATGTCCATGGTTAAAATTTTTGAAAGAGGAAACTGGTCCCAGAAGGGGTATCTGTCTGGATATAGCGCATCATAATTGAAGCTATAAAATTTTCCAATTTCAAATCCAAAGGTGTCTCCTAGATCTGTCGTATCGTAATTTCCCTGAATCTGTTCCAATTCTGAAACCACTGCACCCCTATACCACTCAGTCGATGCAAATTTTCCACCAAATTCTCTATTCTTTCTCAGTAGTATTCGTTCCGAAGGTTTGAGAATTTCTTCCGAAACTTCTTCAGTCTCATCTACATCTTCGCTTGAACTTTGAGATTTCTTATACTTATCAAATGCCTTTTGATTGCGCTTTAGATTCTTTTCAAATCTTAGGCGGCGATTATACTGACTATTTGGATCTTGTATATCTCTAAGTAATTTGCCTAGTTTGTCTATCATACGTTAAGATCATCCTCCGTTAAAATTTTAAATTCCATTAACCTATCCTCGCAGTATTCTTTAGCTGCTTTCCACTTTGCTTGATTTGTCGCATAGGTCGTGTTTTCAGTAATCCATCGTTTAGTCTTCTTTTTAGGATTTTGATTTGGAACTGATAGTTGATATTTTGGTTTTATTTCTATTAGGTATTTCTTAATATCTCCAGTTTTTTCAACAACTTTTATATAAAAGTCTACAAAATATCTGCGATATTTGTTTTGAACTGGACAGAAATATGGAATTATAATTTCCTCACTACTCCATTCCAAAATGGAAGAATTCATATCGCAGTAATTCATGAACTTAAGTTCCCATGAAGATCTATATTCAATTTTGGTTGGATTCCCCTTATACTTTGAGTAATTTTTTGGGGAAAATTTTCCGCTATAATACATATACATAGTATACAACCCAGTACTATTTAGAAATGTCTTCTAACCAGACATTACATTATCCAATAGAAAAAATACGGAGAACTTTTAGTAAAGTATCTGTAACTTCGTTTTTTAAAGTCGCATTTCCACTATCAAATAATGATAATGGTCTTGGTGGAGGTCTTCTTAACAGACTGGCTAAGGCTGGTGTTTTGGATTATAATGTTTCTGAAGGATTGGATCCACTTGAACATATTGAGTTGTTATGCTCCAATACAATTTTACCTGGACCAGCATTTAAGGCTTCCGAGGTAATTGGAAATCGTCAAGGAATTGTTGAAAAGTACCCACTCTATAAACAATACCCTGAACTTGCAATGACATTCTTTGTGGACTCTAATCATAAAATTATTCGATTTTTTGAAGAATGGACAAACTATATAAATCCACTCTACGGAAATTCTGGAAGAGAGGCCCCAAGTTTATCCAATGGACAAACATCTCAAGATGCTTCTGCGGAGAATAGTTACTATAGACTTCGTTATCCAGATCAGTATACCCAAAATATCTTGGTTACTAAATTTGAACGAGATCTGAACAGTATTGAAGCTGATGGAAACCAGACAAGGTTTAAGAATAGTAGTTACTTAACCTATAAATTCATAAAGGCATATCCAAACAATATTATAGCTTCTCCAGTAAGTTATAATGGGTCTGATATATTGACATATACGGTGACCTTTAACTATAGTAGGTATATTGTTCTCCAATCTTCTCCAGCATTTGGTCCATCACTAACCATAAATGATGCGACAACTCAAAGCTCCTGGGGAGACTATTTCGAAACCCCCATATCCAGCACATTTGCCTAAGACTAGACCTTTATCAAATTGAACAACTATGCCATTACCGACACAAACTGCTCCACAATATGAATTGATTCTTCCTTCCAATAAAAAGAAGGTAAAGTTTCGTCCATTTTTTGTAGGAGAAGAGAAGATATTAATTTTAGCCCTGGAAACTAGGGAGCTGAGTCAAATTTCAAGAGCAATCAAGCAAGTCCTCGATAACTGCATCATTACTAGAGGGATTAAGGTAGAAGAACTGCCAGCATTTGATATTGAATATTTGTTTCTACAAATTAGATCTAAGTCTATTGGAGAATCTATAGAACTTATTATAACCTGTGGAGACGATGGTAAGACTGAAGTTCCAGTAACTATATTTGTGGATCAAATTAAAGTTGTAGTTCCAGACAATCATAGTTCTACAATTGATTTGGAAAATGGATATAATATTCAAATGAAGTATCCTTCTCTGCTACAATTTATTGAGAATACCTTTGAACTTGATAGAACCTCTGTAGCTAATGTTGAGAAAAATCTTAAGTTAGTTTCCTCGTGTATTGATACTGTATATAATACCGAAGAGTGCTGGTCAGCCTCAGACTGTACTGAAGATGAGTTGCTATCTTATATTGAAAAACTAACCCCACATCAATATAAAAAGCTTGAGCAGTTTTTTGAAACAATGCCAAAATTATCACTCAAGCTTCAGGTTAAGAATCCAAATACTGAGATTGTTAATGATGTTGTTCTTGAGGGACTGAACGATTTTTTCGCCTAGCCCTAGCAAAGGAAGATCTTGAAACATACTATAGAATAAATTTCTCACTCATGACCATTCATAAATATTCTTTGACTGAAATTGAAAATATGATTCCATGGGAACGTGAAATTTACTTAGAATTGTTAAGACAACACATACAAGATAAAGAAGAAAAGGCTAACAATGGATGAACTCAAAAAAATTAATATCAATAAATTTTTTTCGGGCTCACTGTCCTCATCTTCTAATGTTAGGGTAAATCGAACTAATGTGCCTGCAGAACCAGTTATTGTATCTGGTTCAGATCTATCACAAATTCTGCAGGTAGTAAAACAGCAAACAGAACTTACAAAGGTTCAGGAAGTACGGATAATACAGGAAAATAGAGATGATCAAATCCTTCAGGGAATGGTTGGTGCATTGCAACAACGCTTTATTTTCCTACAGAGGGGATTTGCAAATCTGTCAAGTCAATTTCAATTAGAACTACAGTCTAGAAAACGGGAAGTTGATAGGCAGGAACGTCTACTTCTGGCACAGTATAGTGAGAGTAGTAAGACACCACCTACCCAAAATACTACTGGCACAGTTAAAAAAACTAAGGCACTAGAAGTTCTTAGTGACACTAATGATAGTGAAGATTCTTATGGTTCTGCTAATACTTCTATTCTGGGAGCACTTGGCTTAGGTGCAGCGGCTATGGCTATGGAGAGCTTGGGAACTAGTGGTGGTAGTGGTGGTGCTTCTGCTGGTCAGTGGAAACCCCTATTAGATTTAATTGCCTCTGGAGAAGCTACGGAGGATAGCTACGAATCAATGAATCCTAGTACCTATCTCCCAGGAGCAACCAAAATGACTATTGCTGAGGTTGATAAAAAGGCAACTGGGGCAGTAGGAAGATACCAGTTTATGACTCCCAAAGAACAGGCAACAGCTGCGGGATTGGATCCAAATAAAGATCTTTTTAGTCCTGAAAATCAGGATAAGATGGCAGTATCAATCATAGAAAATAAACGACAGGGAAATGCGTGGTTAGCCGGAAAGCTGACAGATGAACAATTTAGTGAAGGGCTTTCGAATGAGTGGGGAGCACTTAAGAGTGCAAGTGGAAATGTTCTTCCAGGAAACATTGGAAGTATTGACTATGAAAAGCTAAAGACTGTACTTAGGCAAATTAGGGGAAATCAATCTAATGCGGAATCTAATAAAGCAAAGTCTAAAAAATCTACAGAAATTTCTTCATCTCCAGAAAAAGAATCTGCTCCACCAGGGCAAGTTGCAACCTCTCAGGTGGGATCTCCAGCCCCATCGGCTGATAATAAGATTGTAAGTTCATATGTACCTTCAGATGGTGGTTCAGGCACAACTCAACCAATATTACTTCCAATGGGGGCATCTGCCGCAAAATCATCCTCAGGAGAACAAATATCCGCAGGATCTGCAATTCCTCCGGGCTACTCCAAAAATTTCAACAATCCATATCCAGATGTAGTTCAGGCACAATTTAATATCTTAGTATAATGGCTAAAAACATTATAAACGATTATACTGAGAGAAGTATAAAAATTATTGAGTCCGATGCTAAAGATCTTATACAGGCAATTGAATCCTTTACAATAAATTTTAGAAAAGATTCCAATACTTTAAGACGAAAGGAAGATAGTATAATAACCAAATATACTAATCTTTCCTCCATTAGGACTTCTGAAACAACGGAAGCAATTCCTCAGAAGATTAAAAGTTTCCAAACTCAACCTATATCTAATGAGGCTGGTGGTGTCATAGCTGCCCCCAAGGCTACCAACCTCATGCCTCAGGAAGAAGAACCAACTAGGGTTCCCCCAATTATTCCACCTATAGTACCTTATTTTCCTCCAGGCGGAGAACAAAATCCTGATGGGTCTAATGGTAGACTAAAGGATAATCAGCTTAAAGCTGTGGGTGATGGGGCTAGATTGTGGACTCCGGCAGCAGATGCATATCTTGCAATGAAAGAAGCCGCTAGGAAGGATGGTGTAAATTTTATATTAAATGAAGGTTATCGAGATTTTGCCGGGCAAGTTATTATGAAACAACGCTATGGTAAGGATGCCGCAGAACCTGGAACTTCTGTGCATGGGTGGGGTAGAGCTATTGACATATCATCTCCAGGAGCACAGGAATGGATTGTTAAAAATGGAAGAAGATATGGGTGGATTCGTCCAAGTTGGGCAAGTTTTTCATATGAGCCTTGGCATTTTGAGTATATTGGTGGTGGAGGATCGACGAAGGTTGAGCCTAAGCGGCAATCTAAAAAGTCCATTGTGGAAAAGATATCTACAAATACAAACTATCAGCCAATCATACTTGTGAATTCTGGTGAAAGAGCTGTACCTTCGGGGAATATCGTTTCAGGGAAGCCTTCGGGTATGAGTCTAAATAACAATATTAGAAATCCCCTCACTAACTTGTATATGCATACTACCTATGGTGTTGGATAATGTCAGCAGAAAATAATTACATCTATGATGAATTTAAGATAACTCCACTTTCCGGTGTAGCTAATTCTATTGATTTATCAAATAATTCTATTGCATCACTCTCATACTATGAGGATATTTTATCCCCAACGGTTACTGCAAAATTAGACTTTGCAGTTGTTGATGTGAGTAATGCTCCAGGGGGATTTGATATTTTTGGTGGAGAGGAAGTTAATTTTCAAGTAAATGTTCCTGGCTGCACAAGTAAGTTAAATTTTAGTACAACGGGAAAGGGACTATTTGTTAGACGAGTAAGTGCAGATAAAAGTTCCACAAGTGCAATATTTTCTACTGAACTTGTAAGTAAGGAAACCTTTGCAAACGAAACTGTTCGAGTTAGTAATAGATTTGATACAACTATAAGTGATAGCGTTAATCGAATATTCTCCACACTAAAGTCTAGTAAGACAATTAATGTTGAAAAAACTGTAAATAAGTATTCCTTTATTGGAAACACTAAGCGGCCATTTGATATTATTACTTGGCTATGCCCAAAATCAGTTCCCCCTGGGGATGGAGGATTTGGTACTGCTGGGTATTTTTTCTATGAGACATTGGATGGATACTTCTATAAGAGTGTAAATACTCTTATTACTGGGGAAAGTGTGTTCACCTACACTCAAACAGAAGCTGCTGAATCTTATGATGAGAATAATAGGTTTAGAATACTTTCATCTAATATAAGTAAAAATAATGATATCTTAAATTCATTAAGACTTGGGATGTATGCAAATACTAGCTTGTTCTATAATTTGTATAAAAATCAAGCAACTAAGGTTGAATATAAGTTGAGTGAAAAGTATAGCAAGAATTTAAAAACTTCTGCAGGCACCAGTCAGTATCCTAAACTTCCATCTGGTATTGAAAATTTCCCATCAAGATACCTACTCAGAACTTTGGATGTAGGAAATCTTACTGATGCGGGAAAGATTGAGGAGACCTCAAATTTGCCTAAATATCAGGCAGAGGCGGTTGTAAGATACAACTTACTATTTTCTCAGATATTGAATATAACTATTCCCTGCAATTTAGATTTAAGAGCTGGTCAAGTAATAACTTGCCAAATTCCTGAGTCAACTGCAAATCCTTTAAAGAAGAGTTATGAATCTCAGCACACTGGAAACTATATGATTTCTAATCTATGTCATACCTTTGAGGGAAATCAATGCTTTACTTACCTAAGTTTAGTTAGAGATTCCTATGAAATTAAAACCAATATTAACTAAGTATACAGACGATCCTCATTATAAAATTTACCGAAACTAATGCTATTAGATCAGTCATCAAATCAATTACTTAAGACCAATTTTTTGGGTAGAGACGGATTTATCTGGTGGATAGGTCAAATTGCTTTACCAAAAACTAGTAAGTGGGAGAAGTCTGATCTTGCTGCAAAGATTGCTGATGAGAATTTATACTACAGTCGAGTAAAGGTTAGGATATTTGGCTATCATACTGGAAATTGTAGTGAATTGCCTGATGATAAACTTCCCTGGGCACATATTCTAATACCTCCAGGTCAAAGTAATGGTGTGGTGAAGCAGGGAATATCTCACGACTATAAGGGTGGTGAGATGGTTATAGGGTTTTTCCTAGATGGGGATGATGCTCAGCAACCAGTAATCTTTGGATCACTCTATAAGCCATCCTTTGTTAGACCAGAAATAACTCCACAGAGCATAGCTTCCAAGTTGTGCTCAGAATTTAAGGCATTTGATCCAGAATCTCCATCGGCACATAATTCTTTGGGAGCCACTAACCCTGGAGGAAAGAATGTAGGAACTGGTGTTGGAAATGTTAATGATCCTGGAGAAACCAAAGCTACCAATAAATCTGGAATTGATGACGTTTCCGCCACGAGTAAGGAAACTATTCCTGCGGCACATAAAATAATATCAGAAAGAATTGATGATAAGCATCAGACTGTATCAATTTGTGAAAATAATGCTATCAATAAAATTCTCTTGGCAGTTGAAAAGCTTCTAAAAAAACTTCAGAATTATTATCAGTTTGCTGGGTTTTATTACAATGCTGTAATGAATAAGGTCTCCAATATTACTGGAGAAATTCGAGCAGTTGCATCTTTGGTGACTGGTTTTATTACTGGATTGATTAAGAAGGGAATGAATATTCTCTTTGAGAAAATAAGTAAGGCAATTAATGAGGCTCTGAGTAATTTAATTCCAAAACCAAAACATGCAAAGGCTGCAAGTCTTTTAGATGTTATACTTAATGAAATCTATTGCCTATTCAAAAAACTTCTAGAATCTCTATTTGATTTGGTGCTAGATTCTCTATTCAATTTTGTAAATCAGGCTGTAGGTGCAGCTCTTTGTGCAATTGAAAACTTTGTTGGTCAGCTCTTAAATAAGATATTAAATTCTTTAGATGCGGCACTTCAACCACTACTTCAGCAAATTAACCAAGTCATTGGGGGGGCTCTTGGTTCAGTTGGAAATATTCTAAGTCAAGCAATGGGCATTCTTGGAATTATCAAGGGTCTTTTAAATTGTTCAGATTCCAGCAAACTTTGTAAGCCACCGGAAACTTATTCAATGGCTGAGGGAGTAAGTCAGGGAAATGTTGATAATTTTAATAGAGTTATGGATACTCTTGGTGCCGGTGGAGCTGCTGAGTTGATTGGAAGTATTGGTGAAGCCTTAGGTGTTGGGGATATTGATTTAACTTCTGGTGGATGTGATCTTGCAACAAAATTCTGTGGTCCACCAAGAGTTGAAATCTTAGGTGGTGGTGGTTTTGGAGCTTCTGGAAATGTAATTGTAAATACGCTTGGACGAATAATTGGTGTAAATATGTCAAATTTTGGATTTGGTTATGTAGAGCCTCCCGTCATTAGCTTCATTGATGATTGCAATAAGGGTCAGTATGGTAGAGGAAGAGCAATACTAGAGAATCAGCAGATAGTTGCAATTGTAATTGATGATGCTGGGGAAGATTATTTAAATAACATAGTTAAAGTTGAGTATGGTATTGGTGATATTGAACAAGTTCCTGCTGGGTCTAACGATACTGGAGGAGTCGGTTATATACCAAAATTAGATGATATTTACATCGATTCTCCGGGATATGGTTATGACAATACCACGACAGTTAGTGTTGGTGGAAATGAATATCCAGTGACAATTGGTCCTGGTGGTAGTATCCTAGGGGTAGATGTTAGTGGAACTAGTTTGTATACAGAAAGCCTTCCAGAAGTTGAAATAAATAATACAACTAATGGTATAGGTGCTAAGTTAATGCCCATACTGAAGTTTATTCGGACAGATTCTGCCGATAGGGAAATCATTGATTCTGCTACAGTTATTACCGTTGTTGATTGTGTTCAAAAATGACAAAACCACACATAGAAGTATACGAAAGATATAGGATTGATTCTGGCAATAGAATGCCAAAATTGGGAACAGTTGATTATGCTATGACCACCAAGACTGGAGCTGGTTATGGCTTTTGTGAGAGTGGAAAGCATTTTCTGGTAACTGAAAACATTTCATATGAGTCTGTTGGCAATAATCTTCCACAAAATAGTAATGCCAATCAACCACATCAACCTGCAAAGTGGATTCATGCAAAAAATGGAGACATTGTAATTCAGGCGCCAAATGGAACGATATACTTAGAGGCTAGAAATATTATTTTAGATGCCGTTGGGAGTGAATCTTCAACGCAAAAAAATGGAAATGTGTTTTTGCAGGCATCTAATGAAGTCTATATTAAATCAAGCGATAAGGTAACAATTGCTGCTACTGATGTTTTAATTAACGCAAGCAAGACAGCAACAATTGTTGGAAAATGTTTTTTGAACATGACTGGTGGAATGGTTAATAGTGCATCCTCAGTAGATACTTTTAATGCTCTTTCTATACTTGATACTAGAGTTATGAAATTAATCACTGCTCTTGGGTTAGTATGATATGGATGTTTCTGTACTAGGAGTAAATAAAACTCTTCATGTTGGCCATTCAGATCCAACATACTTTCCAAAAAATCCACTTAATATTCCAGGTCTGGCTACAATTAATGGCCCCCTTGTTGTTGGTGGAGTGATTGATGGTCAGTTACCGGCTCCACTAGCAAAACTTTCTCTACTTCATATTATAACTCCAGCTACAGTTACTGCGGATATTCCTCCAACTCCAACGGGGTTTACTCCAGCAACTACCTCTGCACTGAAAATTAGTGCTCTTGGAGATGGTGTTATTCCGTATCCTGGTCCAGGAATTGTTGCAAACGCCCTAGGACATACTATTAGTGCAGGTATACCAGTTCCCTCTGCAATAACTGGCCTCAACTTCTTAAGTTCAACTCTCATTAATCTTGATGCAACTGCTACAATTTCAATAAAAAGTCCCGCCACTACTATTTTGGGGGGAATTCTTACTGTCAATTCCTCCACATTTATCAATAAAATTTTAAATGTGGATGGACCATCATTGTTTAATAAGGTTGCAACATTTAATTCAAATGTGATTTTTAATCGGGGCTATACTGCAAACGGAAGTTGTACAGTTAATGGCGCACTGTCTTTAAGTGGAATTGGTGATGTTGCAACAAATATTATTCAAGCAAAGGCTCTGCCAGCAAAACCCTTTGATATTCCACACCCATCTAAACGTGGTCATAGATTACGTCATGTTTCTCTAGAGGGTCCAGAAATATGTGTGTTTTATCGTGGAAAGCAATCTGGGAATATCATTTTTCTTCCAGAATATTGGAAGGATCTTGTTGACGAATCTACGATTACAGTTCATCTAACGTCAATCAATAAGTCCGATTCTCTTTATGTAGATCTTATTGAAAATAATCAAATATATATTGTATCGGATTCGTTTGATCCTCAATATTATTATTATGTTGTTGCTGAAAGAAAGGATTTGGATAAGCTTATAGTAGAATATCCTGGCTGGAATGTGAAGGATTATCCTGGACAAGACTTTATTGGAGTAAAAGATGTCATCTGAACAAACAAAACGATTAGTAGTTGATCTGAGCCAAAAGGTTGCAGACAATACTGAAAATATTACTATACTGAATTCGCTTTTACCTGGCATTCAAACTAAGATTGAAAACTTTGGTCCTGCATGTGCTGGGGTGGATTCAACAATCATACCAATTATTGCCAGTATAAATGCATTAAAAGCTCAAATCCTATCAATAGGATCCACAGCTCAAAATATTGTGGGTTGTGGAACTACGACTATTAGTTCAGTTTACCATGACGCTGAATACTTATATTCGTGGAATGCATCTACAAGTAACTACCAGGGATCTGATCCCTATGGATCCATAACCAGTCAAAGTCTATCCTCATCAAATATTGGTGTTGGAACCTTTAATCAACTTTCTCCTGATGGCGGAGCAAATATTGGTTCATACTACTCACTAACCGGTCCTGGCTATGAAACTAGTCCTGGTGGTATAGCCTATATTGATATGCTTCCCACTCCAATAGTTGAAACTCCAACAGATGTTGCAAATTGTAATGCATGTAAGGCAGCCATAGCAGCTTTGAATGTTCAGATTTCAAATCTTAGAGCTACAGTAGCTGGTCCAACAAACACTGCAAATTCTCTAAAGAATGAAAGACTTGAATATGAAATTAAACGATATGGTTATAATACTTCAATCAAAAATCTTCAAGACGAAAACACTAGAGTTGGAATATCCATAACCACCTTGACAAGCCCGGCATATGATGCTATAGTATAGGGACCGTGTGAAGGGAGTGTTGGAAGAGCCTAGGCTCTTCCTTTGGGGCGTGTAGTCCAGCGGCAGAGACAGAGCACTTAAAATGCTTCCAGGGTCGGTTCGAATCCGACCACGCCTATTGCCTCAGTAGCTCAGGTCGCAAGTTCAAGTCTTGTCTGGGGCTCCGGGGAATTAGCTCAATTGGTAGAGCAGCGCCTTTGCAAGGCGAAGGTCAGGGGTTCAAATCCCCTATTCTCCATCCGTATAAATAAAGCATAATAGATACTTGCGTAATATACGATGCCCCTTTCTAGGTTAGAGAATTTTCTCAAGAATGTAGACGGCAATATACTCTACGTTAATCCATCAGATCTGGATTCGACTGATGCGATTGAAAACCAGGGTAACTCACAAACTAGACCATTTAAAACGATTCAAAGGGCTTTACTAGAATCTGCTAGATTTTCATATAATATTGGTCCTGGAAATGATAGGTTTGATAAGACCTCTATCATGTTGATGCCAGGAACTTATAATATTGATAACCGACCTGGTTATTCAGTAATTAATTCTGGGGGAAGTCCAAGTTATCGAAATATCAACGGGGAAGTTGTAACTCTTCCAGAACTGACAAATTTAAACAATTATGATATTGAAGATCCTGAGAACGATCTCTACAAGTTCAATTCTACAGAGGGCGGCGTTATTGTACCTAGGGGTACATCTATTGTTGGTTTAGATCTTCGTAAGACAAAGATTCGTCCAAAGTATGTTCCTGATCCAACAAATGCTGGTATTACAAGCACGGCAATATTCCGAGTAACTGGTGGATGCTACTTCTGGCAATTCTCATTTTTTGATGGAGATCTCAATAATACCGTATACTATAATAATACTCCTGATGTACGCACACCAAACTTCTCTCACCACAAATTAACATGCTTTGAGTATGCTGATGGTATAAATGGTGTGGGCATTGGTACTTCTTCGGGTCTAACTGATCTTCAGATGTACTACTATAAGATCTCAAAGGCTTATGGTAATAGTTCTGGTAGACAAATTGATGATTTCCCACCAAATACGGATATTGAACCACTTCCACCAGAATTTAAAATTGTTGGTGCTGTAAGCGCAAATGATATTGGTATTACAAGTGCTTCAGCAATATCTGCAAATCCACTAACTGCTACAGTTATCACTCAAGGAGCACATGGTCTTTCGAAGGATGATACTGTAAGAATTTCTGGCTTTACTTCTACAGTATATAATGGATCTTGGGCAGTTATTGGAGTTACTAGCGAACGTCAATTTGATGTTAATATCGGAGCAATACCAGCAACTGCTGGAGTTCTGTTAACTGGACTGGAAAAACTTGTTATTGAACCAGATAATGTAAATGGTGCATCACCATATATCTTTAACTGTACTTTAAGATCCACCTACGGAATGAATGGTCTGTATGCAAACGGATCAAAATCTTCTGGATTTAAGTCAATCATTGTTGCCCAGTTTACTGGTATTAGTTTACAGAGAGATGATAATGCGTTTGTAATTTATAACAAAAATACTGGAACCTACCAGACTAATGAAACTTCGATTTCTGCTGGTATTTCTTCTGTACCACTACATCTAAATTCTCAAGCAATCTATAGGCCAGAATATGAAAGCTATCACGTTAGAGCTTCTAATGGTGGCTTTATTCAGGCAGTTTCTATTTTCTCCATTGGTTTTTCTCAGCACTTCTTGGCAGAAAGCGGTGGTGATATGTCTATCACCAACTCAAACTCAAACTTTGGTGGAAGATCTCTGGTTGCAAAGGGATTCCAGGAAAATTCATTTGATCGAGATGATGTTGGATGTATTACCCACATCATTCCCCCAAAGGATGATGCTACAGATCCAGATACAAAAACTTGGGTTTCCTTAAACGTAGGTTTGACCACAAGTGCTTCTGGTGGTCCATTTTCTAATAGAATTTATTTGTATGGCTCTAGTAGTATTGATAATCCTCCTCCACACATTATAGATTCCTTTGCAATTGGATCGAAGGTCGATGAAGTATTGTATGTAAATGTCTCTACGGCAACTTCAGAGGTGACTCTATCAGCACCAGTCTTGATGCCGATTCCAGCAGGAACTGATGGACCAACCTCTGAAAAATCATTTAAGGTTATTCGTGTTGGCGCAGCAAATAGTATCACTTCAAACAATACCTTCAATCTTGAAGTGCCACACTCATTCTTCACTGGAGAAAGTGTAAGAATTTTGAGTGATAATGGTAATATGCCAGATGGTGTACTTCCAGATAATATCTACTATGCAATTACTGGAGGATCACTTTCATCAAGTCAACTTCAGATTTCTAGAAGTCTGAACGATGCAATTTCAGGAACTCCTATTCCTATCGATATCTTCAATGGAACTGGCGGCCTACTGAAAATTGTAAGTAGAGTAAATGATAAGAGACCAAACGACATTGGACACCCAATACAGTTTGATACTACTAATTTAAACTGGTATATAAACACTTCAACCTCTGCCAGTAAAAATACTGTAGTAAGTGGATTTAATTCTTATAGACAATTTTTGATTACAAATGAAAGCTCAAAATCTTATATTAAGAGGAAAATTGATACAAGAACAACGAATGATAGAATTTATAGATTACGTTATGTAATTCCTAAGGAGTTCTCTGTTGCAAGGGAGCCATCTCTTAATTATATTATTCAAGAAACTAAAACCTCGGGGGTTAATAACTCAAGTGAATTTTCGGTACTGACCAATCAAATTCAGTCCAGGGCAGTTAGAATTTTATCAAACATTGTCTATAACTCTAGTGTTGGTATTTGTACAGTAACCACAGAAAAACCTCACAATTTCATTCTTGGGGATGTTATTAAATTAAGTAATGTTCGGAGTTCTGATAATCCGGTTGGATATGCATATTCTGGCTACAATGGCATTCATAAGATTACTAAATTGAATGATTCTAAGAACTTTGAATTTGCAATTACTGGAAGCATCGGAAGTTATGTTGATACCTCATCCAATAGAGATCAAACTCTTCCAACTATCTCCAGGCAGGAATATAAAAATACCCTATACATCTATAATATTGAAAAGCTCCAGGAACATTCCTATAATAAATCTGATGGCATCTATCACTTAACTTGCCTCTCATCAAATATTTCTCCTAGTGATTCATTCTTCTCTGGACAAAAATATTCACAGAGTCCTTCAAATCTTTATCCAACAATTGATAAGGATAACTATAATTCTGATCCTAATTCAACACTCTCCTATGCTCAAAATGAAATTCTAGGTAAGGTAAATGTTAATGATAGAAGAAATAGTATTACAAAACAGACAGTTGAAACCTTCCTAAAAAATAATTGTGTTGGTATTGCGATTACTAATGCAACAAATTCTAGTGGAACTACAACAATCTATACTAATGTTGAGCATAATTTAAATGCAGCTAAGTCTCTATCGCTAGTTAGTTTTGGTACTAATTATGGATACACTGGCATTTCTACAGTTCTCTATAATGCTAGACTAGTTGGTGTTGGAATTACTGGAGATGGTGCTACCGCAAACATTGCGGTAAGTGCTGCTGGTACAGTCACAGGTATTACACTAGTAGATGGTGGTTCTGCCTATGGTATAGGCATGACTATGACAGTTGTTGGAGTGAAAACTCAAGCATCTTGGAGTCCTGCAGTTGTATCTGTAACTTCAATTATCAATAATGTTGGGGATGCAATTGAAGTTGTTGGTGTTGGAACTACTGGTAATCGAACCAATAGCAACTATAATGGTCTCTATCGGATTTTAGGAATTTCTAGCAGCAGATCACTGAGTTATGATAATGGATCAAATCCTGGCATCTATACGGGAACTACTGGATCTAATGGATTCTTTAGGTTGGTCGATGAAGTTGTTACTGCAAGTGCCATATCATATACTAATGAAAGCACCGGAATTGTAACTGTCACAACCTCTCAACCTCACGGTCTAATTATTGGTAATAAGTTTACAATTGCTGGGGCAGCACAAACAGTCTATAACGGAACATTTATTGTAAAGAATAGAATCAATACTACAAATTTTGACTTCTATATTGGTCCTGGGTTCAATTCTGCAGTATTCACTGGTAGCTGCTTCATCATTCCGAATGGATTAACTTCTAGGGGTGGAGATACTTCACTTGTCGATGAACGAGTTGGAAGTCGTATGATTCCACTCTATGCTGGAATTAGTACAACTGCAGCGGCTGGCATTACAACCACTGCAACCTCTATTACTCTTAATAGTATTCTAGGATTTAGTACTGGGGATTATCTCCAAATTGACAATGAGGTTCTTAGAATATCTGGTTCTGTTAATCTTTCAGCAAATACTGCAAATGTTCTTCGTGGTACTCTCGGAACAAGAGCTGCACTGCACGATAGCGGTTCTGTTGTAAGAAAGATCCGAGTAATTCCCACAGAACTTAGAAGACATAGTATTCTTAGAGCCTCTGGTCAAACCTTCGAATATGTTGGATTTGGTCATGGTAATTATGCAGCAGCACTTCCATCTAGACAAAACCGAATACTAACCAGAGAACAGCAGTTACTTACTCAGTCTGTTCAGGAAAATGGTGGAACGGTTTCATATACTGGAACAAATGATAGCGGAGATTTTTATATTGGTAACAAGATCATTAGCCCAATTAATGGATCAGAAGTTTCAATTAATCTACCAAGAGAAACTTTCTTAGGAGTTAATGATTCAAGTCTTTCGGTAACTTATGACGATGTAACCATCAACAATAGCCTTAAGGTTACTGGTGGTATTGGAAACTTCCAATCTTCGGAATTCCGAGGACCAGTTTCGCTCTATAGAAAATTAACTTCAACTTCAAGTGATGGTATACAAGCTATTAAACTTGAGCTGAAGGGTACTGCAACTCAAGTCAGATCCTATAGTGTTGGTATTGCTACTCCAGTAAATGCGGTAACTCAGGGAGACGTAATCTACACTACAACTCCTTCAGTTGGTGGTTATCTTGGTTGGGTCTATACTGGCTCTGGAGTTAATGATGGTTGGAAGAGATTTGGATTAGTTAGTCAGCAGGCAAATTCTACAGTAATTACTCCAGATAAAATTGGTATTAATTCTACCGCTCCAAGAGATCTTTTAGATATTCGAAATGGTGGAGCAATTCTTGATCAACTGCGAGTAACTGGTATTGTTACCTTTGATAATGGTGGTAGTGTCAATCGTATTACTCTTGGTGATGTAAATGTAATTGGATTTACTACATTTGCATCTACTGGTGGTATTCAAGTTGCCTGTGGAGCATCCTTTGCTGGAATTACTACATTTAAGGCTGCTGCATCATTCTCGGGAATAACTACATTTTCAAATAATGTTTCAATTTCTACGAATACAACTCTCAGTGTAGATTCAACCTCAGTGTTCCGTGGCGATACAAGTTTTGGAAATATTTCAGTTCAATCTATAAATGTACTAACTCCAAATGGATTTACTGGTACTGCACCTCAGAGCAAAAAAATTGCGACGGTGGGAATCAGTACGAACAATAATCACTACTTAACCTTTGTAAGTAATGGTGGAACTGTAACCACCGGAGATGGTGCTCAGGATCTTTATACTAATACCGGAATTTACTACAATCCAAGTACCTTTAATTTTGGATCTTCTGGAAGTATTACTGCAGGAACCTCTTTAAATTCTGCTACTGGTGCCTTTAGTGGAAATGTTACAATTTCAAATCCTGGCACACTACTTTTTGGCAGCACTACTCGCCAAATGCTTAATCTTTATTCCACATCTTATGGATTGGGAGTTCAGTCAAGTACTCTATACTTTAGAAGTGGATCAAGATTCTCGTGGTATCAGGGAGGTATTCATAGTGATCTTGAAAATACTCCAGGATCTGGTGGAACTCTTGGAATGACTCTAGATGCTTCTAGTAACTTACTTGTTACTGGATCGGTTTCTGGAACATCATTCACGTCTTCTGTTGCGACTGGAACTGCACCTCTTACAGTTTCTTCTACGACTAAGGTAACAAATTTAAACGCAGATTATTTGGATGGCTATACCTCGGATAGTGCAAATACTGCTAGCACAATTGTTCTTCGTGATGGATCAGGCAACTTTAGTGCTGGTACAATTACTGCAAGCTTAACTGGAAATGTAACTGGAAATGTAACCGGCTCTTCAGGATCATGTACTGGAAATGCAGCCACTGCAACTACTCTTCAGACTGCTAGAACTATTAATGGAGTTTCCTTTAATGGTGGATCGAATATTACTATAACTTCAGCAAGTCCCAGCAGTCTATCTGCTGGTTCATACTTAACTGGCACTGCATACGATGGATCTACTGCAGTAACCTGGGCTGTCGATGCTACTCCAAACAATACCGCAAGTAAGGTTGTTGCTCGTGATAGTTCTGGTAACTTTAGTGCTGGTACAATTACTGCAAGCTTAACTGGTAATGTAACTGGTACTGTAAGTGGAAATGCGGGTAGTGCAACAGTTCTTCAGACCACTAGAAATATTAATGGAGTTGGATTTAATGGAAGTGCTGCTATTACCATTACTGCATCAAATCCATTCTCATTAGTTCGTGGTTCATACCTAACTGGATCAAACTATGATGGATCCTCTGCGGTAACCTGGGCAGTTGACGCTACTTCTGCAAATACTGGAGATAAAATTGTTCTTCGTGATGGATCAGGTAACTTTAGTGCTGGTACAATTACTGCAACCTTTAGTGGTAATCTTGGCGGTAATGTAACTGGTAATGTAACTGGTAATCTTACTGGTAATGTAACCGGTAATCTCACTGGAAACGTGACTGGGAATGTAACCGGTTCTTCCGGATCATGTACTGGAAATGCAGCTACTTCAAGTGCCACTTATGTTAATGGTAGTGGTGATACTGGTTCTTGGTATGTTGCACTAGTTTCAAGTACTGGAAACTCTACGGTAACCTTGGATAGTGGACTCACATATAATGCATCGACAAATGCACTATCAGTTACTGGAGATATTACAGCATTTGCTTCGGATATTCGTCTGAAGACAAACATCAGACCAATTGAAAATGCACTAAGTAAAGTTTGCTCCTTGAGTGGATTTACCTACAACTTTAACGGAATTGCAGCAAATCTTGGTCTACTTTCTGAGGATAGAATTGCTGGTGTTTCTGCTCAGGAAGTTCTTAAGGTTCTTCCAGAAGCGGTTAAGCCAGCTCCAGTAAATTCTGAGTATCTGACAGTTCAGTATGAGAAGCTTGTTCCACTTCTTATTGAGGCTATTAAGGAACTTCAGGAAAAAGTTAAAACGCTAGAATCAAAAGCACAATGACTCTTCAATCCTCTGGACCAATAAACTTTTCCGAGATTCAAACTGAATTCACTGGATCTAATCCAATTGCCTTGAGCGAGTACTATGAGGAGCCCTATGGTCTTGTGACTGAAAATAATACCACAGTTCCTCAAAGTGGTACAATCTCCATGAGTAACTTTTATGGAACTACTCGGGGAATTGTTGTTACTCTTGAGAACGGTACATATTCTAATTTTAACCCTGGAAATTCTTTTGGAGCAGCTTGGGGTCAGAATATTCCAAAGACTTTAATTGTAAGTTCTGGCGTGACAATCAATGGGGGATTTATAGTAAATTCTGCTTCTAATTCCTATGGGGCCTCATTACAGGGGACCTTAACTGTAAGAAATTATGGATTGATACGTGGACTTGCTGGCACCCCTGGCTATGCCCCAAACTTTATCCCCACTGCCGGTGGAAATGCAATAACCGTATCTCATGGAAGTGTTCGCATCGAAAATTATACTGGTGGTAAGATCTATGGCGGCGGAGGAGGAGGAGGACGGGGTGGCTCTGGAGGAACTGGTGGTGTTGGTGGTACTGGATCTTATACTTATGCCGCCCCCTTAGGAGGAACAGAAACTTTTATAATAACTGGCGCTGCTGATTGTGATCTTGCTTGCGGAATGACATATGGAGGTGGTTCTTATTCCGGAGGAGCTTGTAATTCGTCTTATGATCCTGATACTGGTTACACTTACTATAGTGCAGAAATGTGTTATCGGAATACTACAGTTAATCTTGCGGGTGGTGCTGGTGGTGGCGGCGGTGCTGGTGGGATAGGCGGCTATGGTTATCCGGGCTACACCTCTGGTCAAAGCGGCTCTACAGGTGCTCAAGGCACTGGTGGTCAAGTATATGTTCCGTTTTCTGTCTTTAGAGATGCAAACTATCAGAGTTATGCAAATATTTCTGGTGTCGGTAATATTACGCTTGGGTATAATGGCTCAGGAACTTCTCCACTTATTCTTACTTCTGGTTTATATTATCCAGTTACTATAGGCACCTACGGTTACGGGGCTCCATCTTTTCAGATAATTGCTGGTGATCTTTACATAGATGACGTTGGTAGTGGTGCAGATTATAATGATCTTATAGTTTATGGAACGGGAGGAAGTTTTTCTAATACTGGTGTATCAATATATTATAGTATTAGTCCTGCTAGTGGCCTGACTTACTTTGGTGGAGCTGGCGGCCGTGGTGGGGAAGGTGGCTTCGGCGGAACTGGCGGCGGCCCAGGTGCGAGTGGAAGCACCGGAGGTACTGGCTACTCTGGGAATTCTGGAAACTCAGGAAATGTTGGATCAGGAGCTGGCGGCGCAGCTGGTGGAGCTGGCGGCAATGGCGCAGCTGGTGGTTATGCTGTGTCCCGTGGGTATGCTACTGAAACTTCTGTAATATTGGATAACTATGGTGGTCTGACAGCGGGAGGGCTTCTTGGTGTTGTGTATAATAATGTTAATCCTAATTTTTGGGCACTTGGAGAGGAGGATTCTGGGAGTGCTATTAGTTCAAGCTCTGAGTTTCTTTCTGCCGGAACGTTTACAAGTGAAAACCTTGTGGCATCACCAACAGGAAGCGAAATCTTATCCTTTATTTTTGTTGAACCTAACCTATTCGCTCCTTCTATTATAGGTACTGATAGTGCTATTAGTCTTTATAAAAACGGCTCACAAATTTTTACATTTACGAGAAGTCAGGGAACATATACTTTTTATGAAGCTTCCTATAATTCTGGAGATGTTCTCTATTTTCAAGCTAATTTATTTGTACATAATACTTATAGGGGTAATCCTGGAATAGCTTATGTAAGTGTATCTAAGCTTATTGGAGGTGACTTAGTTTACAAATATACAATGACATCATCGTATGATTAAAATTAGGGGATTGGTGCGGGAATAAATAATTTAAATTAACAGCAATATATATTGCTGTGGCGGGTATATACCACAGAGAGAATTTAAATGTCAACGCCTATAAGAATTAGAAGATCCGCCGTACCCGGCAAAGTTCCTACAGTGGAGCAATTGCAGCTTGGTGAAATTGCTCTTAATACTTATGATGGTAAGGCATTTACTAAGAAGGATCAAAGTGGTACTGAAAGCGTAGTATCTCTTGGTGGTGGGTATCCTGGACAAACTTGGTATATCTCAAAGGCGGGGTTAGATACTAATGATGGTAAGAGTCTTTCGAGTGCATATGCTACACTACAGAAGGCACTAACTGTAGCAGTATCTGGAGACACAATTCAGATTTCTGCTGGCACCTATACTGAAGTTTTTCCACTCACAGTTCCTCAGGGAGTTATCGTACAGGGTAATGGTCTATCATCTACCATCATTCAGCCAACATCTGGAACACAGAGACTTGATGCATTTCTTCTGAATGGTGAGACTGGTATTCTAGATCTTTCTATATGCAATTTTTACTATAACTCTTCAGCAGATACTGGATACGGATTTAGATTTGCTTCAAATGCGATTACGACTACTCGTAGTCCATATATTCACAAAGTTAATATACTGAATCGTGGATCAGTAACTTCAGCATCTGATCCCTACGGATATGATACTCCAGATAACTATCCTACGTCACTAGTTTCTGGTCGTGGTGCTTTAGTTGATGGTAGTGTTGTGCAATCTACAACTCTAGAGCCAGCAATTCTGTTCAATGAGTGTACCTTTACAACTCCAAACCAAGTAGGTTTGAGAATGATTAATGGTGCCAAAGCTGACTGGATAAACTGCTTTACCTACTTTTCTAGTAAGGGTATTGAGGGAGTTTCTGGATCTGTTGGTGTTGGTTCAACTGCAAATGTAACACTTAGACTTTCTGGAATTACTACTGCAACTCTGGCAGCAAATTATGTTATTAAGTACTATCAATCAGGATCTCCAGTTGCTATTGGAACCATTGTATCAACTAGTGGTATAGCAACTGCAAGACCTTATGTCACAATTCTTGGAAAGGGTTCTGGAACTTTTAACTCTGTTGGTATTGGTTCGACTCAGGATATTAGAATCTTTCAGTCAAATGGAATCACTCAGGTAGGATCTGCAAGTACCATTCTCTGGGCAGATTATCAGAAGTTTGGTGCAGACTTAAGATCTATTGCATCTGCTGATAACTTTGGTCAGTATGGTGTGACGGCTGATGGAGTTGGAGTACAACTCAGACTCTTTGGATATGCTTTTGATTGTGTTGGATCTGGTAAGACCTTTACTCAAGATCCTACTCTTACTGTTAAAGGTAATGAGGCAGTTCAGTTAAATGGCGGTAGAGTATACTTCCAGTCTGTAGATCAGGCAGGAAACTTTAGAGTTGGTAGTATTTTTGAGATTAGTCAAGAGACTGGAGCAGTTTCTCTTGCAAGCACAAGCAATATTCAGATTCTTGGTACAGCATCAATTACCAATCTGGATATTACTGGACTATCTACATTTAGTGGACAAATCTATCATTATAATAGTAACTTTACCACAAATCAGGCAACCTATAACTTAATAAATGATACTGCAACACGAGTAAATTTTGCAGGAGCTGGCACTGATATTACTATTGGATCTGCAACTGGTATTGCAACAATTCGAAATGCTTCGGTTAAACTTACTGGTGACACAGACTCATATACCACTACTAGTGGAACACTTGTTGTAACCGGTGGAGTTGGCATTAGTAGTAATGTTAATATTGGAAAGGATTTTAGAGTAGCTGGAGTATCTACCTTTGTATCTCCAGTAAGATTAGATTCTTCTTTCAGGGTTGCTGGGGTTTCAACTTTTGCAAGCGATACAATTTTTAATACCAATACTCTAGTTTCTGGTATTGCGACTGTCGGAAACTTTAGAGTTACTGGTATTTCAACACTCACTGGAGATGTAGAACTTAGTAATAATTTGAGAACTTCTGGTGTCTCTACATTTGTTGGAGATTCTAGATTTTCAAATAATGTAAATGTTTCAGGAATTACTACAACTGCTAATTTTAGGGTTAGTGGGCTATCAACTTTTACAGGAACGGTAAATCTTTCAAGTCACTTAAATGTTCTTGGAATCACAACTCTAACTACTCTAAGAGTTACTGGTATTTCAACACTCACGGGCAATACCGAGTTTACTAATAATGTTCGGGTGTCCGGCATTACAACTCTTACTACCTTGAGGGTTACTGGAATCTCTACACTTAGCGGAGATGTAGAACTTGGTAACAATTTAAGAACCTCTGGGGTTTCTACATTTACTGGGAATGTTCTACTTAGTAATCACTTAAATGTTTCTGGTATTACCACACTCACTACATTAAGAGTCACCGGAATCTCAACACTTACCGGCGATACCGAATTTACTAACAACGTAAGAGTATCTGGAATTACAACTCTCACGACATTACGAGTCACTGGAATCTCTACACTTACCGGCGATACTGAGTTTACTAATAATGTTCGGGTATCCGGTATTACCACACTCACTACACTAAGAGTCACTGGGATTTCAACACTTAGCGGGGATGTAGAACTTAGCAACAACCTAAGAACTGCTGGGGTATCTACCCTTACTGGAAATGTTCTGCTTAGTAATCACTTAAATGTATCTGGAATTACTACTACTGGAAACCTTAGAGTTACTGGTATCTCAACACTTAGCGGGGACACAGAATTCACAAATAATGTTAGAGTATCTGGAATTACAACCCTTACTACACTAAGAGTCACCGGTATCTCAACACTTACTGGAGATACTGAGTTTACTAATAATGTTCGGGTATCCGGTATTACCACACTCACTACACTAAGGATTACTGGAATCTCTACACTTAGCGGAGATGTGGAACTTAGTAATAATTTAAGAACTGCTGGTGTCTCTACCTTTACAGGAAATGTTCTGCTTAGCAATCACTTAAATGTCTCGGGCATTGCTACTGTTGGTAATTTCAGAGTTACTGGAATCTCTACACTTACTGGGGATACTGAGTTTACTAATAATGTTCGGGTATCCGGTATTACCACACTCACTACACTAAGAGTTACTGGTATCTCAACCTTGACTGGAGATACCGAGTTTACTAATAATGTTCAAGTATCTGGAATTGCCACTGTCGGAAACTTTAGAGTTACCGGTATCTCTACACTTACCGGCGATACCGAGTTTACTAATAATGTTCGAGTATCTGGAATTACAACTCTAACCACTTTGAGAGTAAGTGGAATTTCTACATTTAATAGTAATGTTCGAATCTTAAATACTCTATTTGCTACCGGAATTGCTACTTTCGTCAGCAACGTTAGAATTCAGGGCGATTTGTCTGTAGAGGGAACTACTACAACAATTGATACTCAAAATCTACTTATTGAAGATAAGAATATTGGCATTGGATCTGTAGCTTCTGCAACTAATATAACTGCTGATGGTGGAGGCATCACGCTTTTTGGTACTACTGATAAGACATTTAATTGGCTAGATGCTAGTGGATCTTGGACTTCCAGCGAAAACCTAGATCTTTTAACTGGAAAGGTTTATAAAATTTCAAGCCAAGAAGTTTTATCTTCAACAAGTCTTGGTGCAGGAATTACAAATTCATCACTACAAAGACTTGGAACTCTCTACGAATTAAATGTAAGTGGAGTAAGCACTTTTCCTAATGTAGTTATTACAGATTTGCAGGTATCAGGAATTGCTAGTGTAAGAACCTTAAGATCTAATATTGGAATTGTTACCTACTTCAATTCGGATTACTTATATACAGATTCAACTTCTGTTGGTATCAAAACCGGCACATCAATTCTAGGAATAGCTACCAATGTAGTTGGAATTAATACCGTAAGTATTTTAGTTGGAGACATTATTTCTGCACTATCTATACCCGGACAAACTACAGTTGTTGCCATTTCTACAAATTCAAATTCAGTAACTATATCTAAGTACACTACAAATACTGGAATAAGTACTGAAAATATTCAAATTTCTAGAAGCAATAATGCTGGTATTGGCTCAATTAGTACTCTAAGAGTTAATAGCGGTATTATAACATCTGCGGGAATAAGCTCTGCAGTAATAACCTATGCCACACTAAATGACACCGAAATCGTCAATCTACAAGTTAGTGGGATTGCTAGTGTAAGAACCTTAAGATCTAATATTGGAATCGTTACCTACTTTAATTCAGAGTACTTATATAATAGTGGCATTGGTTCAATCAGTACTCTAATAGTTAATAGTGGACTTGCAACACACATCAATGTTTCGGGAATTATTACTGCACTTGATGCAAGAGTCTCTGGAGCTGCAACAATTACTCGATTAGATTCGAGTAATATTTTTGTGGGAGTTGGAACCATAAATTCCTTTATTAGTACTGATACTTATGTTTCTGGTATTGGGTCGATTAGTACACTATACTCCAATTCTGGAAGTATAACTGGTTTAACTGCTACTAGTCTACAGGTTACTAACACAAACTCTACTGGCATTATTACTGCAGCAAATCTACGAGCAACTAACGTAGAAATTGTTGGTATCTCTACAGTAAGCGATATAAGAATTAATACCGGAATTGCTACAGATATTCGTGGAAAGTATCTGACCTATACAAATACTTCTACTACAATTGTAAGTGCATCATCAACTATTGGTGTTGGAACTGATCGTATTGGTATTTCAACTGCGAATGTTCAAGTAGGAGATCTATTAAATTCTGCTGGTGGAGATTTTATTCCAGGAACTTCTGTTATTGTAGTGCAGACAGGAACTGTTATATTTTCTCCAGTATCTTCAAATATTTCCCCACAAACTTCAGTTGTAACTATTAGTAGAAGTGCCAATGTTGGTATTGCTAGCATATCTACGCTATATGTGAATAGTGGGATAGCAACTCAGTTTAATATAACCCAATCTAATATTACGCAATTGGTTTCTAGCGGAGTACTTGTTTCTGGAATTACAACAACAAATATTCTGTATGCAAATTCTGGAGTTGTAACTTCAATTTCTGGAACTAATTTAAACTATACTGGTATTGGAACAATTTCCAATCTTTATCTGAATAATCTATATTCCCTTTCGGGCATTGTCACAACCCTAAGTGGAACCAATATCTCCTATAGTGGAATTGGTACTATAGATCAACTGTCAGGAACTGGAATTGCATATACTTCAGCAGATGTAACTTATGTCAGAAGCCAAAACCTAAGGGCAACAGGAATTGGTACTATTGATACACTATACAGTAATGTAGGACTTGTAACCTTTATTTCTGGAACTAATTTAAGTTATAGTGGATTGGGAACTGTCAATACTCTATACAGTAATGTAGGATTTGTAACCTTCATTTCTGGAACTAATTTAAATTATACTGGTGTAGGAACTATTAGTGTTTTGATTGGAACTGGAATTACATATTCCTCGGCAGATCTTACAAATCTTAGGAGTTTTAGTTTAAATGTAAGTGATACCGGAAACATTCAAACTTTATACTCTAATGTTGGTGTTGTAACTACACTTTCCGGAACTCAGGTAAGCTATACTAACGCAATTCTTTCTGGAGTTACTTCTGCAACCACATTGTATGCAAATGTTGGAGTAGTAACTTTCATTTCTGGGTCAAACCTTTCCATTAGTGGAATTGGTACTATAGCTCAACTATCGGGAACTGGAATTGCATATACCTCTGCAGATTTAACTCACCTCAGAAGCCAAAACCTAAGGGCAACAGGAATTGGTACTATTGATACACTGTACAGTAATGTTGGTGTTGTAACTACACTTTCTGGTACTAGATCCACTTACCAAAATATTGATAATACAAACTTATACACCTCTGGGGTTGGAAGTATATCAACTCTAAAGACTAATGTCGGTCTTGTTACATTTGTCTCTGGTACAAATCTTTCCTATAGTGGAGTTGGTACAATTACTTCTCTCTATGGAAGTGATATTGCATACTCTGGTGTTGGAACAATTGGAACACTATACTCGAATATTGGTTTTGTAACAACGTTAAGTGGAACCAACTTAAATTATTCTGGAATTAGTAGTATTCAGAATCTTTATGCAAATGTTGGAGTTATTACATTTATCAGTGGAACTAATTTAAATTATTCTGGAGTTGGGACTATTGCTCAGGTGTTGAGCGTAAATGTTCGGACTTCTGGTATTACCACTACTACTGATTTTCATGTTGGAACTGGTGGTTCGGTATTCAGTGTTACTAGTGGAATTGGTTCTGTCGGGATCGGTACTACAGCAGCAAAGGAAAAACTTCAGGTTTATGGAAACATTCTCTATAGTGATAATGTAAACACTGGAACCGCTAGAGTTGCAATTACAACTTCACTAGCAACGACAATTCATGAGTCCTTCTCTAGACTTGAATATAGATCAGTAGAATATCTAATTCAGGCATCCTGTTCTGGAGCTGGAAATACTGGAAGGTATCAATTTACGAAGATTTTATCAGTTCATGACGGAACTACTGCATATAATGTTGAATACGCAACAGTTGGAACTGGAACTGATGTGTCTACCTATGTTGTAGATGTGGATCAGGGATTAGATGCTGGATATATTCGACTACAGGCAACTCCAGCACAGACTGGAATCACAACCTACGTTATAAACTACGTTGCGTATAAGTTATAAATAACCTTAAGTAATAAAATATCAAGACAGGGGGATATTGAACCTTGGCGGATCAGAATTTTAGAGTTAAGAACGGGATTGGCATTGGAACATATTCCTTTGTAGATATTAATAGAAATGTAAATGCCGGAGTAACTACTCTTGGTCATTTAAGGGTTACTGGAATTACTACTGTAGGAATTATTTCTGCTATAGATAATAATGGTGCCCAGGGCATTGTAACCTTTCAGGCTAAAATTGGTATTCATTCCAATGGTAAGCAAGTTGTTATTAGTTCTCCAAGCACTGAAGCAGGATATACTAATTCATATGAACTTATTCTTCCGCCAAGGCTGGGAACTGATGGCCAAACTCTAACTATTGGTCAAAATGGTCAATTAGGCTTTACAACTGCTGGACTCTATGAGGCCAGATTTTATGTATCTTCTGTAAATGGTGATGATGCAAATGATGGTAGAGCAAAGCCTGTTCGTACAATCAAGAAGGCTGCACAGTTAGCATCATTAAAATCTAGACCTGTAGCAATTTTTGTTGAGGCGGGAGAATATGTTGAAGATAACCCAATTATTCTCTATGAAGATATTGCTATAGTTGGAGACAATATTCGTAATACAGTTATTCGACCATTAAATGCCGGTAAGGATCTTTTCCGAGTTCGTAATGGCTGTTATGTAACTGGATTTGCAATGAAGGATTATGTGGATCCTGCAGGAGTTCCACAATTCGCCTTCAATAATGCCGTTGCCTTTGACGATCCTACAGATTCTGGAACTAGCAGAGCTGGATATGCTATTAAGACCACTAAACCTATAATATCTAGATCTCCATATATTCAAAACTGCTCAATTCTATCATTTCTTGGAGCAAATGGTATTTTTGTGGATGGTAATAAGGTTACTACACCTAATACCCCAATTATTCCTCAAGAAGCTGAAATTCCAGTTATCGGTGCTCAGCCTGAATTCGGCAAATCCATGGTTGCTGCGGCATTTACTATGGTATCCTTTGGAGGAATTGGCTGGCGTTGTATCAATGAGGGCTATGCTCAGGTTGTGTCCTGCTTCCAAATTTTCTGTAAGTATGGTTCACTAACACAATCTGGTGGATATCTATCAATCACAAACTCGGCCACTAACTTTGGATTCTATGCACTAAGATCTTCTGGATGGTCTCCAAATTCTTTTGTCTTTGATAGGGGTAGAGTTGCTGCTACTGGTATTAGCGGAGGACTACAAACTCTTAAGGTAATTGGTGTTGGTAGAACTGATCAGGATCTTTATGTTCTTAGATTCTATAATAATGCTGGATCGGATCAGACTGCAAACTTTAAGCCAGTTGTTACTCAGCAAACATTCAATGCAACTTCAGGAATCGATACCTCATCAGATACATTTACAATTGCATCACATCCATTTGTAAATGGTGATAGTGTTCTCTATATTGGAGATGAGGGGGCACTTCCACCTAAAGTTATTGGTGGGTTAGTTAGTAACAACCAGTACTACCTTTCATATATTGACACAAACTCATTTAAGCTCTACGAAGATAGTTCCCTCACTAAGATTGTCGATTTAACCTCTGGGGTTGTTGGAATTCATACAATTCAGAAGGGTAATCTTGAATTCTTTGCTAAGGAGATGTTGGATACTCATAACTCCTATCAAGTCTTGGGTATTGGATCAACTGCAAATCCCTTAAACTTTGTTTCAGGCAGACAAATCACTCAGCCAGTTACTGGAGGAACCGCTGTAGGTTATGCAGTGACCTATATGCCAAATGTTGGTCAAAATGGTCAACTACTAGTTTCTGTTGAATCCTCTGGTGGTGTGCGAAGATTCTTTGCTCCAACGGGATCAACTTCACTAACCTATGCAATTCGAGATCATAGCGGAAGTCCAGTATCTGTTGCAGTAACTTCTGTTGTTGGCATTACTACGTATTATACTCTAGATTTTAAAGTTGACTCTACTCCCTCAGGAATTACAGTAACAAATATTGCAAATCTTCCTGAAACTTATAATCTACAATTTCATAGACCCTCAATTATTAACTCTTCTAGTCATACTTGGGAATATTCTGGTTCAGGTATTGACTATAATGCTCTACCACAAAATGGTGGAAAGTCAGATACGGCAACTGAACAGATATTTGAACTTGGTGGAAGAGTGTACTCTTCTGGAACGAATGAACTTGGAGACTTTAAGATTGGTTCATTCATTACTGCATTTAATAGAACTGGTAATATTGTCTTCAACAATAAAGTTAGTATTGGCCTTCTCGAAAGCTTAAGACTTAGCCTTTCTGGCGGCATTGCTGTAGATGAATTCTCTACAGATATTGGCCTTGGCGATAATGAGGTTGGGGGGGCAAAAAATTCAAGAGTTTCGACTCAATTAGCAGTAAAGAGCTTCTTAAATAATAGACTTGGCAATTTTATTGATAAGGACGTATCTACAAATGCAATTCCAAGCTCAATTGTACAGTTAAATGCAATTGGGCAAATTAATGCTGATCTGATTCCTCCAAAGGTTGTTAACTACTATCGAGCAAATGTATCTGGAGGAAGAACAGATCTCGTTAATCAGATTCCCGCAATCAATCTTCAAAATGGCGATACTGTTATTGAACCCGGTAATGGTTATGTTTTAATTTCTGATGTCTATAGCCAATACTTAATTTTATCCAGCACAACCAGAAATTATAACTTCAACAACGCTGATACCGTAATCAGTGCGGTATCAAATGGTGGCGCAATTGGTATTGTTACCTCTCCACCAGTAAATGCTGTCGGATACGGTACTACAGGCCTCGTGAAGGGTGTTCTGCTAAATGTCAGTATATCTAATGGTGGATCTGGTTACACGTCTCCTGGGATCTATACGTGCTTCTTAGACACTTCTACCGGTATTGGTACAAGTGCAAGGGCTACAATTACTGTTGGTGGTGGTGGAACAGTTACTGCTGTCAATGTTAACTTTGGCGGTAGATACTATGCCTCCGGTAACACTCTAACAGTAAATAATGATTCCTTTATTGGTGGAAGAACTGGTGGAGCGAGATTCCAGGCTTCGGTAAATTCAATTGAAACTCGTCTCTACTTAAAACTCACAAATAATCAAAAATTCACGGGTTCAGCAGTTCTATCAGATTATATATCTGATAATGATGCCGTTGCAATCAGTACAAATACTAGTGTTGGATATGGTAAAACATTTATTCCGACAGATATTTCAATTGGTGGGAATATTGACTTTGCAAATGATAGAATTATTATAGGTGTTAGTACATTTACTGATGGGGATCCAGTAATTTACTCATCAAATGACGGAAATGTTATTGGGGGATTAACTCAAGGAGCTACCTATTACGCAAAGAGAGTTGGAATTAGCTCAGTAGAACTCTATACGACCTTTGCACTATCAAGTAAACTTGACCTGACGAGCAATGGAACTGGAACTGCAACTATTACTCGTGTAGGCGTTAATACTGGTGTAAGTTTAATCGTATTTGAGCGTCATGGTTTTGGCATTGGAGATCCTGTAAAGGTTTCCGGATCTACTCCAACTGGTATTACTACAGATAGTTACTACTATGTTGGAGTTGCAGTTACAAATGCCTTCTCACTACATGCAACTCGTACAGATTCCCTGGCCTCAGTTAATGGTCTAATTTTAAACGAAGTTGGTCTTGCAAATACTAATGGGGGAACATTTACTCTTACTAAGCAAAATGTAATCTATAGTGCAACGGTCAATACCTCTTCAAAGCTTGTTGATAACTGGACAGTTCTTGCTTCTGGAACAATTGATGCATCAAATATTACTAGCGGAACAGTTTCTCCAAGTAGACTTGGAACCGGATCTGCTACTAATGACACATTTTTGGCAGGAGATTCTTCCTTTAAGAAGGTAGTAACTTCTGTGGGAATTGGAACAACTCAACCCATTCAGGCTACTGCATCCTCCTTTGATTCTGCTCCGGGTGGAATTGGCATTAACACCTACTATGGTAAGGTAAATATTAGCATAAATCGTGCTGCTGGAACTGGAGACCTTTATTCGACTCTTGGTGTTGCTAAATTTAAAACTTCTACGTTCTCAGTGGATGCTGATGGAGCAGTCTCGATTAAACCTTCAGCAAGTGGTGATGTTGACGCATCAACTTTGGGTGGTCAAGCTGGTACATACTATCTAGATCCTGTAAATTTAACTGGAAGTATTCCTATATCTAAGGGTGGAACTGGACTAGGTGCTGCTCCATCTCTTGGGGCAATTCTTCAGGGTAATGGATTAACCTATGATCTTGTAACTACCCCCACCTTTGGTGGAAATGTCACAATTACAAATAATGGTAGACTCTTTGCTATTGGTATTGCTGCTACAAACATTTCAGTTGAAGGTGTGACAGGAATTGCAACTTTCCAAAACTTTAAAGTTACAAACGAAGTAATTTCTGGAGTTTCTACCTTTAGTGGTTCTGGAAACAATATCAATCAAACTGCTGGTACTGCTGCACTAAATCGTCTTACTGTTACTGGAGTTACTACAGTAAGCACACTGTTTTTTGAATCTCTTGGTGGCACTGCTGGTGCTACAATTCCTTATATTCAGAATGTAAATACAGTTCATACTGGCATCGTAACCTTTAGTTCTTCGGCAAATAACATTCAACAGACTGCTGGTACTGCAGTACTTAATAATTTATCAGTATCTGGTGTTTCTACCTTTGTAAGTATTGTAAATTTTGGTATTGCTAATTTTGGAACAGTTGATGTTACCGGAACACTCTCACAACTGAATGGAACAGTTTCTGGAGTTTCTACCTTTAGTGGTTCTAGAAACAATATTAATCAAACTGCTGGTACTGCTGCACTAAATCGTCTTACTGTTGCTGGGGTTTCAACTGTTGCAAGACTTGAACAGTCTTCAAATGAAACCTCAGCTCTACAAAGACTCACAGTTGCTGGCATTTCTACCTTTACTGGTCAACTTAATGCTGGTACAATTAGTGCTAGTAGCTTAATTGGTACTCTCAATAATACTCTCACATTTAGTTCTCCACTAACTGGAACCTCCTACAATAACTCCGGGGCAGTTACACTTGGTATCAATGCAACAAGTGCAAATACTGCAAGCTATGTTGTTCAGCGTGGTGCCTCTGGTGAATTTAGTATGGGTGCTCTTACTGCTTCCAGTTCTACTTTTAGTAATTATGTAAGAACGCTAGAACAAGTTCGTGCAACTGGTTGGTATGGAACTCCTACTGGAAGTTCTTATACTGGACTTGCAGTTGAAATGGGAGTAAGTTCTGGTAGTGGATATACTCTTTGTTATAACCGAGACGCTGGTACTTATGGCAATTTCAACCTTGCTGGAGCATCCACAAATATTTTATTGCCATCCTCTGGTACTACTATTACTGTTACTGGTTCAATTAGTGCAACGGGTTCAGTTGCAGGAACTAACATAACCTCAGGAGGAAATGTTACTGGCTCATCTGCCTCCTGTACAGGAAACTCAGCAACTGCAACAACTGCAACCAACCAATCTGGCGGTACAGTTTCTGCTACTAGTGGTAGTTTTTCATCAACTGTTGATTTTACTGGTGGATCTTCTACAGTTCCAGCTATTAGAGTTAGATCAGGAGGAAGCTCTTGGTCTGAAGGATTGGCGATTCATCCTTCTGCAGACAATGGCTATGCTCTCACATTCTTTAGAACAAGAACATCCTTTACAGATAGTACTACTACTTGGGCAATTGGAAATCTTGGTGATAGTTCTACAAATAATTTTGGATTGCTTAGAAATGGATTAACTGGAGGTTCTGGAATTCGTGCGGATAGTATTTTTGATGTTACACAAGCTGGTGTCTTTAGATTTGGATTTACTCCAACTGTGGGATCCAATACTATTCTTCACGCAGGAAACTATAATTCTTATTCTCCAACACTCACAGGAACTGGTGCTTCGGGTAATTGGAATATTAATGCTGCTACTGCAACTGTTGCTACCAGTTCATCTAGACTATATTCTACTGATGCTGCTTATGCCTATGGTTCTGCTAATCCATACTATGGATACCTAACTTATGATGGATCTAGGTGGCTGTTGCAAGTATCTCCGGGAACTCCAGCATCAGTAAGAGTTGCCTATTCTGATAACTCTGGTCTTCTTGGAGGACTTGCACTTAATACTAGCGGTCGTGCAGATGTTGCGAACCAAGTCGTAAGAACTGATGCTAACGGATATATTCAGGCAGGTTGGATTAATACTACCTCTGGAGATTCTGGATTTGCAACCAGATTGACCAGAATCTATTGTTCTAATGATGCATATTTGAGATATTTGGGACTGACTGATTTTAAGGTCAGTATGGGGGAAT
>Ga0209088_10000237_pt1 | contig 40101 bp, 62 predicted proteins | sample S_140625_EF_Meta_FD_187324 | JGI IMG/M metagenome (GOLD analysis project Ga0209088, IMG submission 187324) | Freshwater microbial communities from Lake Simoncouche, Canada to study carbon cycling - S_140625_EF_MetaG (SPAdes) (version 2) | ecosystem: Environmental > Aquatic > Freshwater > Lake ... | reverse complement strand
GATGATTGCGCTTCATCATCCAAATCGACATAAATGGTCATATCAGCGTAATTGTGCCTCTCATAGGCAATGTCATACGCTAATGACTCCGATTCAGCTTCCACAGTGTAATCACTATGGTAATTCCCGTTTGTGTCTTCCACATATACATTGTAGGTTTTCATTCTGTAACCTCCGACACGCTAGTAATGTCCCAATCATCTATGGCCTGAAAGTTAAATTCCCCGCTTTCCATATGTTTAGCTATTTGATAGGCTTCATTCTCACTTGATGCCTCTATCTCTGTAGTTACATATGTGACGTAACTAGCCACGACTTTAAATTTTTGCATGTTTACTCCCCAAGGTTATAGGTTAAATTGTCCAAAGTATCACCGAAGTTATCCCATTGGCGCATGAAGTCCAAGTCTGTCGCTTCAGTGACACTATTAAGCAAAGGTGAGTACTTTTCTAGTACTTCCTGTGCTTGTTTGATCAATGCCAATAGCGTGTCACGTGTTGACGTCAATTCATCCGCCAAAGGGTTACCCTCACGCCATAATCGGCGCTCCAAGGCGGTAAAATCTTGATTGTTTAGCATGATAAACCCTTCGATAGACAGATTTGAGATACACCATTCTCGCTCATGGTGTGGCGCTCATAAGTGATTTCACCTTCAGCGGCCATAAATTCACGCTCTGACACCTCAATGTCATCAAAGCACCCATTATCTTCGCTGTCATAATCAACGACAAAATATCTTACTGTATGTTTCATAGTGTTTAAAACTGGGTGACCGCATTTAGGACAGTCGTTAGTATTTGGGCCTATCAAGCCCCCGATATTAGACACTTCGCCACAATTAGGGCATTTTACGTTATCGCTCATGGTTTCTTTAAACATTGACGGCCTCCTGAGCGTACATCTCTGCAACAAACCATACCAAAGCATTTTTGAATAATGACGCACAACCTAGATTGTCCGTGATGTATTGAGGCCACTCACCAAAGTTTTGTTTGTATTCGTCCAATGCTTCGTGCAACTCTACACAATGGAGATCGTATAGATCGGCTGTCTCTTGATAGTAGATCATGCCTGAGACACACGCGCCTGCACAACCGTGCTCTGCAATGTCTTGCAATGTGTCTGTATCGTATTGGGCAATAAACTGTTTGAATGTTGTTTGTTTCATGGTGTTAATCCTTAACAAGTTAATTGATTGAATTGGTACACTGTACCCCATAGAAGCCCCGTTAAGAGCTTCTATAAGTTAGAGTGTCATCCAGATAACTAGAATGGCAACGGCGTACAGACAGTATAGAATGCGGTCAGTGAATGTAGACATAGGTGTTTTCCCTTAGATTGTGAGTGCTTTGATAAAATTAGGTGCTTCGCCATTGTATGACGTAATGCGGAAACTATGAAACCCGTGTTCCGTGGCAACCTTTAAAACCTTTTGAATGTCTTGCTCTGTCTTACAGTTAGTAGACAGTAAATCTTCTTGATAACGCTCTGTGCTTTCTTTAGCGAGGCCGTAGATAAGAATCTCTTTAGACATGGTGCATATCCTTTGCAAGTAACGTAGCGATCTTGCTACACAATCTGTATTGCACGTACCATGCCAACTCTAATTTATTAAACCTTGAGTACTACATTTGAGTTAACATTGTAGTGTTCTGGTGTACAGACCATGTAAACTGTAACGTATAGTACTCATTAACGCTACGCTTATTATGCACCACTATGATGCAGAATGTACACCCATGCACTACAATGATGCACTTTTATGCACCAAGTTGGTTACTCTGTGGATAACTACCCACTTATGCACAGCTTATACAATTCATCTGTGGATAACTTTGGAGGTAGGTGTTTACCCTTAGAACCTGGGTAGTACATTATAGGTGCTTCATAGCCCCTCATGTGTACAACCTGTGGATAACTCTGATGGCCTAGATAATAATGATAATGATTCTCATTTGCTATTGACTTCTTAGTCACTTCATAGGGGGGGAGGGGGTAGCTCTATAGTTTTACTTTTGTGGGAGCCTCCTAAGTACACAAAAAAGAGGAATAAAGAAAAAAGACATCATGACTAAAAAGTCTAATGAAATCAAAGAAGTTAACTAATTAATTGGGGACAGGTTAGATCATGGGAGAAAAGGGAGAGCTAAAGTGTACACAGGAGCGCTGGCATAGCCCACTTGAGTCTACTATGTGGACACAAGGCCCTATGAAGGTAGTGGTGTCACATGGGAGACAGTAGATGATAAATAGTTATAAAAGAAATGTAAATAATGCTTGACTTTTAAGAAATAGCCTGTACAATATTCTACATAGATTTAATCTATCAGGAACTCAAATGAAGCTAAGTAGACAGGCTACTCAGTTAATACAGGAAGTTCTTAATGAGTTACAAGCTTGACCTAAGCTCCATTGAAGATGGACACAAGAGGGCAATAAGTAAGTAGTACTTCATTAAGATTCCTGCATTAAAGAAATGTCATAGTATCTCTAAAGTACTCATAGTAGTGGGTATCCTTATTGCTATCCCCTAATTATCATCTCCGTATAAGGACAAAGATGACATCAGAACTAGAATCAGTAGAGCCTCCTCGACGTAAGGCAGGTAGGCCCAAGAAGGGTGAGATCGTAGCCAAGAAGAGGGGTAGCAGAGAGCTAAGGGGTAGACCTAAGGGTGATGCAGCTATCCTTAACGAGTACAAGGCTCGTATGTTAGCTTCCCCTAAGTCAGCTAAGGTCTTAGAGAAAGTATTCGAGATAGCCCTGAATGATGAACATGCTGGTCAGATGGCTGCTATGAAGCTAGTCCTTGACCGTATAGTTCCTGCTTCAGCGTTTGATACGGCTAAAGGTAACAATGGTGGTACTCCGCAGATCAGTATTAATATTACTGGGCTTACTTCTCCTTCTGTGCAGACCGAGGAAGTAGTCTACGGCAGCACGCCTTACGACATCACGGACATAGAGCCTAAGGAGGACTCAGATGACGAGTCTTAACTTTGAACTCCTGAAGTGGCAGCAGTCAGTATTCGCTGATAAGCATCGCTTTAAAGTAGTTGCAGCAGGGCGTCGCTGTGGTAAGTCTAGGCTCTCCGCAGTGACCCTGCTCATTGAAGCTCTGAACTGTCCTGAAGGCTCAGCTGTGATGTACATAGCACCCACCTTAGGACAAGCTAGAACTATTTTGTGGGATCTCTTGCTAGACCTAGGTAGACCAGTCATCAAGTCTAGTCACGTAAATAACCTTGAGATCACTCTGATAAATGGACGGAAGATTCTTGTTCGAGGTGCTGATAATCCTGACTCTCTACGTGGTGTTTCACTCACCTACGTAGTCTTAGACGAGTGTGCCTTTATTAAGGAAGACACATGGCAGAAGATCATCCGAGCTTCCTTGTCCGACAAGAAGGGTAGAGCACTGTTCATCTCGACACCAAGTGGACGTAACTGGTTCTACGATCTGTTCAACCTTGGTCAAGAAGAGACAGATGAGGAATGGAAGTCATGGCACTTCACTACCCAAGATAACGAGACTATCGACCCTAAAGAGATTGAAGCTGCTAAGAGAACTCTAAGCTCCTTTGCCTTCAAGCAGGAATATTTGTCTAGCTTCGATACAGCTGGATCTGACTTATTTAAAGAAGAATGGTTAAAGTATAAGGATGAACCTCAATATGGTGATTACGTCATTGCGATTGACTTGGCTGGCTTTGAGGACGTGGCTAAGAACGCGGGAGCCTCTAAGAAAAGGTTGGATGAATCAGCGATCACTGTCTGCAAGATACTAGACAACGGGGACTGGTGGGTCAAGAAGATCATCCACGGACGATGGGACATCAGGGAGACTGCCTCTAAGATCCTACTAGCTGTCAAGGAGTACCAACCAGTGGCTGTGGGTATCGAGCGAGGAGCCTTGAAGAATGCTGTGATGCACTACCTTCAGGACTTGATGAGAAAGAACAACGTCTACACCCACATCCATGACTTGACTCACGGTAACAAGAAGAAGACAGATAGGGTCGTATGGGCATTACAGGGTCGTTTCGAGCATGGACGTATCAGCTTGAACAAGGATGAGGATTGGAAACAGTTTGAGGATCAGTACATCATGTTCCCTGCCACAGGCGTACACGATGACTTGATTGACTCCCTAGCGTATGTTGACCAATTATGCATGACCAACTACCAGCAAGACTACGAAGATGATGACCACGAAGTTTTAGACATTATTTCAGGATATTGACATGGCAGATAACTTACTACAAGACTCTCTTGCTTGGATGCGTAGTCCACAACGAACTCAAGCTATGCAAGGCGTGGGAGGCTTATTTAGTTCAGCAGTTGACAAATTGCAGCAGTCTTCAGATACAGATTACGCAAACGCTCAAAAGCTTATCGCTGACCCTTTAAACGCCAGTCCTGAGCTTATGAGTCAAATTACAGGTCAAGGTGCTTCTTTGTCTGCTTTTGCTCCTGTAGGTATGGTTGTTGGTAAGTTGGCAACAGGTATGGCTCCGCTTGCTAAAAAAGCTGAACAACTTGCTGCCCAAGGTTATCCTGACTATAAGGTCACAGAATTGACGGGTCTCGAAAAAGTACCAACTCCTCGTGGTTTTGAATGGGGTAAACAAATTTCTGATGCGGGAGCAACTCTTAATCAAGAAGCTTTCGACAATCTTAAAATAATGAATAGCACTCCGTTATCTTCTATTCTAGACCATCCTGAACTATTTAAAGCATACCCTGACCTTAAAGATTTAAAAGTAGAAGAGCTTAGTATCTTGTTTAGAGGCCCAAACACATCAGGCCTATACTCTCCAACTCAAGATGTTATTGAACTTAGTAAACATGCTTCATGGGGAGATACTAAGTATAAAGATTCTTTGTCTACCTTACTTCACGAAGTACAACACGCGATTCAAAAAAGGGAAAGTTGGCCCGGAGGCACTAATCCCGGTCAGTTTACCCCTGAGTCATCTAAACGTATTAAAACATCTCTTTACAAGTTAGAAGACAACCTTGCTAAAGAGGCTTCCCTGTTGTCCGGTAATAACGTATCTAGAAATACCATTAACAATGTGTTAAATTACCTTGAAGGTACAACTAGAGTTTTAGGTAAACAAGACACTGCTTTGTTAGAGTCCTTAAAAGGAAACAAAGAACTTGGTGAAGTGGTGAACCGCTATCAATCTTTTGATGGTATTAGAGAACGGCTTAAAGCTAGAGATGTTAAAGCAATGGGTGAATACAATAAATCTGCCAGCGAAGTTCAAGCTCGCGCTACTCAAAAACAGTTTGAAGAGGGTACAATGACTGTGCCCCTAACTAAACGTCCGGAATATACGTCTATTCAAAGCCCACTAAATTACACCGACCCTATGGGTTTCACCATTAAATAAGGAACTAATATGAACGGACTATACGCCAATATCAACGCAAAGAAGAAACGCATCGCAGCTGGCTCAGGTGAGACTATGCGTAAGGTAGGCAGCAAAGGCGCTCCTACGGCTCAGGACTTTAAGGACTCAGCTAAGACTGCTAAGAAACCTAAGAAAGCTAAGAAATAATACTTGACAAACTAACACTTTTGTGATATATTCCGCACAATACAATTAGGATACCTAATGGCTGAAGAAAATATTAACGGTGAAGAGTCCCAGTTCGAAGAACCTAGTGAGAGCGACAAAGAGCTAGTCTCTTGGGTGATGGATCACGTTGAACGCTGGCGTGACTTCCGTGATAACAACTACATGGATAGTTGGGAAGAGTACGAGCGCATCTTCCGTGGTCAGTGGCAAGCCTCCGATTCCACCCGTGAGTCCGAGCGTAGCCGTATCATCTCCCCTGCTACTCAGCAAGCTGTAGAGACTTCTCACGCTGAGATCATGGAAGCCATCTTCGGTCAGGGTGAGTACTTCGACATTGAAGATGACGTCATGGACGTTAACGGCAACCCTATCGATGTGGGTATGCTCAAGTCCATGATGATGGAAGACTTCGCTAAGGACAAGATCCGTAAGAGCATCGACCAGATTGGCTTGATGGCTAAGATCTACGGTACAGGTATCGGTGAGCTGGTTGTCAAGACTGTCAAAGAGTACATCCCAACTACACAGCCTATTCCCGGCGTTACAGGCCAAGCAGCCATTGGTGTGACAGAGAAGGATCGTATCTCCGTTACTCTGAACCCAATTAACCCTAAGAACTTCTTGTTTGACCCTAACGGTACATCGGTGGATGACTGTATGGGTGTGGCTATTGAGAAGCCTGTCAGTATGCACAAGATTGTCGCAGGTATGGAGTCAGGCATCTATCGCAAGGTAGACATTGCTCCTTACATGGACGATGACACCTTAGAGGCTACTCAGGAGCTGCGTCAGTACCAAGACGGTAAAGCTACTATGCTAACGTACTACGGCTTAGTGCCTCGTGAGTACTTGGAACAAAAAGAGAATGGCGGTAAAGAAATCGTTGATCTCTTCCCTGAAGACTCAGCTGCTGATGACTACTCTGACTTGGTAGAGGCTATCATCGTTATCGGTAACGGTACTCTCTTGCTCAAGGCTGAAGAGAATCCTTACATGATGAAGGATCGCCCAATCATGACGTATCAGGACGATACAGTCCCTAACCGTCTACTGGGTCGTGGTGTGGTTGAGAAGGCCTATAACATGCAAAAGGCTATCGATGCTCAGTATCGTGCCTACCTCGACTCACTGGCATTAACTACATCGCCCATGATCGCTATGGACGCTACTCGTCTACCTCGTGGTGCTAAGTTTGAAGTTAAGCCCGGCAAGGCTCTCCTGACCAACGGTAATCCATCTGAGATCATGATGCCGTTCAAGTTTGGTACTACTGATGGTAATGCTCCAGCAGCTGCTCAGAACTTTGAGCGTATGCTTCTCCAAGCTACTGGCACTATGGACACCAATGGCATGATCAGCCAAGTCTCTCGTGATGCCTCCCAAGGTGGTATCTCGATGGCTGTGGCTTCTTTGATCAAGAAGAACAAACGTACCCTGACGAACTTCCAAGAGGATTTCCTGTCTCCCTTTATCAAGAAGGCAGCATTCAGGTTCATGCAGTTTGATCCTGAGCGTTACCCTTCAGCTGACTTGAACTTTGTACCTACAGCTACCTTGGGTATCATGGCTCGTGAGTACGAACAGTCTCAGTTCATTGCTCTCTTGCAGACTCTTGGCCCTAACACTCCAGTGCTCCCACTGATCTTGAAGGGTGTGATTGCTAACTCCTCTCTGAGCAACCGTGCTGAGATGATGGAAGCTCTCGATAAGATGGCTCAACCTGACCCACAAGCACAGGCAATGCAACAGCAACAGCAGATGTTGGCTTTGGAGGCTCAAAAGGCCACCATTGCTGTTAACACTACTCAGGCTGAGCGCAACAAAGCTGAAGCTATGAACACTATGGTTGAAGCTCAGTTGAAACCTCAAGAGGTACAAGCTAAGATTATCTCCTCATCTACAAATAATTTACCAAATAATGATGAATTAGCTAGCAGAGAGTTTGATAGGCGTGTTAAAATCGCTGACTTAATGCTTAAAGAAGCTGATATGAAGAACAAGTCTAAGATTGTTGAGCTTCAGATGAGCAAACATAAGCAAGAACAGAACCAATCTGACACTGAATTCTTAAAGAGTTTAACCGAAGGTCTCAATAAATGAAATTAGAGGACTTGGAAGCCAAACTAGGTATCGACCCTAACATGGGCGAGGAGGAAAAGCTCGCTCTAGTGAAGGAAATCCAAGACAATATCCCTGCTTTGAGGGCTGAACAACGTGTTCTAGAGGCTAAGACACAGGCTAACTTGGTAGTTGAGGCTATCAAGAAGATCAAAGAGGGCTTAGAGGCTCGTTTTGATGAGTTAAACGGAATTGTTGACGTTAAAGTACGTGATATTACCTCAGGTAAGGACGGTATTGACGGAAAAGACGGTAAAGATGGTGTTAACGGTAGAGATGGCGTCGATGGTATCTCCGTTACAGGCCCTAAGGGTGATAATGGCGTGGATGGTGAGGACGGTGTAGGCGTACAAGACGCTCACATTGACTTCGATGGCTCTCTGATCATTACTTTGACTGACGGTAAAGAGATCAACGTAGGCGAAGTAGTGCCTATGGATGTCGCTGAGAAGATCAGGATTATCAGTAACGGCGGCGGTACATCTCAATCAGTATTGGACTCTATCGCATCTCTCCAGTCTCAGATAAATACCTTAATCCCCTCTCAAACTGGGAATTCAGGTAAGTATTTAACCACAAACGGTACAACTACATCTTGGGCTACTGTCGCTACTGGATCAGGCACAGTCACAAGCGTTGCTACATCAGGCACAGTCAACGGAATTACGCTTACTGGTGGGCCAATTACAACTACTGGCACAATAACCCTTGGCGGCACGTTAGACCTTTCTAGCCCTCCTGCAATTGGCTCTACCGCAGCATCCACAGGAGCATTTACCACGTTAAGCGCATCATCTACTGTCAGCGGTACAGGATTTAGCACATATTTAGCATCTCCACCTGCCATTGGTGGTACTGCGGCTGCTGCTGGTACGTTTACTACGTTGATCGGTGGCGCTGATGTTGCCAACTACGGTCAATTGACAGGCGGCGCTACAGCCAAGGCTGTTGAGTTTAAATCTCTAGGCTCAGACACTAACGTATCGTGGGCAATTCGTTCCAAAGGCACAGGAGCTATTGACCTAGCAGCAGGTTCATCTGGGGTGAACATTAGTAACGGTGGTACTGTTACTGCTATTACTAGGACTGCGGCTGGTAGTGCTTACACAAGCATTCCAAGTGTTGCTATTTCTGCTCCTACCACGGCTGGCGGTGTTCAAGCAACTGCAACGGTCGCTGTATTTGTTAATGCACTTCCCACAGTAGCATCTGGTGGAACTGGATATACAGTAGGAGATGTTCTTACGATTGTTGGTGGTACTTTTGTATCAGCAGCGGCAACCTTAACTGTTGCAACGGTATCTAGCGGAGTAATTACTTCTGTTACGGTTAGCTCGGCATCAACGTATACGGCAACACCAACAAACCCTGTTTCTGTTACAGGGGGCACAGGCTCTGGCGCAACTTTTAACTTGACATACGGTATTTTAAATACCTTCACCATCACAGCCGCAGGCTCTGGCTACGTAGAACAACCAACAGTAAGTTTCTCAGGTGGTGGTGGCTCTGGTGCTACTGCTTATGCTACTGTGGGAAGTGCAACGGTAATAAAAAGTCTTGGCGCAAGTACTGTAAGCGCCGTAAATACTGCAAGTTTTGTATTTCAAACGCCAAACACAGCAGCCCCTGCTTTTATTATTCGTGAAGCAGCGGGGGCAGATAGTTTTGTGATGCTTAACCCACAAAGTGGATATACAAACTTGGTTGCGCTTGGGGGTGCAAACGCCAACTTTGGTTTATTTTCAAATGGAACTGGTAGTGTGCAATTGGGCACATCGGGTACGAGTAACCTTAGACAAATGCAGGTATCCCACACAGCCTCTGCTGTTAACTACGTACAAGTAACGGGTGCGGCTACTGGTGCGGGGCCAATTATTTCGGCGCAGGGTAGTGACACAAGTGCAGAATTGCGATTGCGTTCTAAAAACGTATTTAACATTCGTTTGCAAAATGGTGCTGGTAATGATGGTCTACTTGTAGATATGACATCAGGCACAACATTGGCAAACTATGTTTCAATTGCCCCCAAAGTGGCGGGCACATCACCTGTAATTTCTGTTCTTGGCACAGACACAGACATTGACCTAACCCTAACACCAAAAGGCGCAGGTAACGTTAGGTTTGGTACATACACCGCCAGCGCGTTATTAGCAGTTGCAGGCTACATCACAATCAAAGATTCTGGCGGCACAACCCGTCGATTACTCGTAGGATAAACATGGCACTCATTAAATCAATCATGACCGATTACGGCGTACCAGCAAATTATTGGAACGTGGGAGCAGTTCAAGAAGACTTCAAAGGCAAAGGCACAGAAGTTACGTTTTACGGCTACGCATCTAAAGAAGCCCGTGATGCTGGTAAGCAACCTCTGAGCGCAGGTAAGGTGCAGATCGCTGGTGATGAATATGTTGCAGGTGCTGATCGTGCGGCGTTATACTCCATCATCAAGCAAAAGCCTGAGTTTGAAGGCGCTACTGACGCTTAAATGGCACTAATAAAAGGAAAATACATATATGGCACAAACTTCTCTTAATTCCACAGGCGTAGCTAGCTCAGGCGCTCTGTCTCTCCAGAGTAACGGCACTACTGAGGCTATTGGTATCTCCACAGGTCAAGTAGCTACATTGGCTCAGAACCCTATCCTCACGTCAGGAACCGTAAACGGGTTAGCATTCTTGAATGCGTCTAAGGTGCTTACTACTGGTAGTGCGCTGACGTTTGATGGCACTAACTTTGCTGTTTCAGCATCAACAGCCGCCCTAAGAACTGCTGACCCTTCTACTGGGTATTCATATTACAGAGCAGGTAATACTAATGGGAATTTTTATATAGGCATTGATAACGCTGCTGGTAGTTTTTTCAATGTTGCAAACGCCCGTGTTCTTTACGCTGACGGTGCTTACCCAATGGTGTTTTACACCAATGCAACAGAGCGTATGCGCCTCGACAGCTCAGGGAATTTGGGTGTTGGTGTCACTTCTCCAAGCTATAAGTTGCACGTTGCTGGAACTGCTGGAACTTTGGCTAGATTTAACAGAACTTCAACATCAAGCGGAGTAGATATTGGTGCTGACAGCGGTGGTGGTGTTATTTTGCCAAACGGCGTAGATGCACTTCAGTTTTACAACGCAGCAGGAACAGTTTTAAACGCAAAAATTGACTCCAGCGGTAACTTGGGTATTGGTAACACATCACCCACCGTTCCATTGTCGTTTGCTAACTCTGCTGGTACTGCTGGAACAGCCAATAAGATTTCTTTATTCTGGACTGCTGGTGAGTCTTTTGGACTTTATGGTTTTGGTGTTTCGGCTGCACAGCTAGACTATGTTACTGGTGGCGCTCATGTTTTCTATTCACGGTCAACAAACACTAGCACAGAACGTGCCCGTATCGACTCCAGCGGTAACTTGCTGGTGGGGACTACAAGTTTTGCTCTTAGCAACTCCAACAGCATAATGTTGCAACCAAGTGCTGGAACAATTTATGCGCAACATGCAAGCGGTACAGGCTCGGGTACTGCTTACGCTGGATTTTCTTACAATGGTTCAAACATTGGCTCTATTACACAATCAGGTACAACAGCCGTTCTTTACAACGTAACCTCTGACCAACGCTTAAAAGAAAACATTGCTGATGCGGCATCATCTTCTTCTTTGATTGATGCCATTCAAGTGCGTCAATACGATTGGAAATCAGACGGTTCACACCAACGTTACGGCTTTATTGCTCAAGAACTTGTGACCGTTGCCCCTGAAGCTGTGCATCAACCCGCTGACCCAGACGAAATGATGGCAGTTGACTATTCCAAACTTGTACCTATGCTGGTCAAGGAAATCCAATCCCTGCGTCAACGTGTCGCACAACTTGAATCTAACTAAGGAAACATCATGACTACATGGACTATCACCCAACTCGACCGCAACACTTCTAACGGTTTTGTCACTACTGTGCATTACAACGTCACCAAGGTAGACGGTGAATTTACTGCATCCACCTACGGCACTATCGGCTTTCAAGACGGTACACCTACAACACCCTTTGCATCCCTGACTGAAGCACAAGTGATTGCATGGGTAAAAGACAGGCTAGGCGAGGCAACTGTAGAGGCTGCATTGACTGCTCAGATTGAAGCTCAACGTAACCCTGTTAAAGCCTCTGGTTTGCCTTGGTAATAGATTTATAAAAAGTACTCAAAAATACTGTGATTTCGTAAGAAATCTATTGACAAAGTAGTTAAAATAGTATACATTACATTCTTATTAACTAATAGGTTCTCCTACGGGATTCCCCCTTATATGGAAAAAGAACTAAGTGTACAAGACTTAAGCAAATTCTACGATGATGCCTTCGACATGATGTCCACTCAAGGGTGGAAAGATCTCATGGAAGACATCCTCAAAGTAAAGGATAGCTACGACAAACTATCTTCTGTCACGGAAACACACCCTATTGACTTTCGTCGTGGACAGATGGATATTTTGAACTGGTTATATGGACTGAAGGAGTCCTACGGTCGTACTTACAAAGACCTTCAAGAAACTGGAGAGGTGTAATGCCTCGTCGTATCTTTGAATTTGTTTGTAAAGACAGCCATCGCACTGAAGCTTTTGTAGACACAGAATGTCACGCAACTCCTTGTAAGGAATGTGGCTCTGAGGCAACAAGAGTAGTTAGCGCACCTACCATGAAGTTAGAAGGCTGGACAGGCTCTTTTCCAACAGCTTATGACGCATGGGAACGCAAGCGATCTGAAAAGCTCGCCCAAGAGAAGAAATCTAACGCAAGTTAGTGTAAAGCGAATTCATAAGTCCTATGTGACCGAATTCTTATTTTAAATATAGTGTCCTAGAACCACATTTTATACGTGGCAGGAAAAAGGAATTAGTATGTTAGTAGATGATAATGAAGATAGTACTTTAGGTGAACTCGACGTAGTTGAACAAATCACCGCAGCGCCCAAGATTGAAGAAGATCACGCAAGTGCAGACACAATCCCTGAGAAATACAAAGGGAAGTCCTCACAAGAGATCATTCGGATGCACCAAGAGGCTGAGAAGCTCATTGGTAAACAGGCACAAGAAGTTGGCGAGGTTCGTAAACTTGCTGATGAATTGCTGAAACAAAGCCTATCAAACAGTAAACCTGCTGCTACTGAAGTAGAGCCTGAAATCGACTTCTTTGAAGATCCACAAAAGGCAATTCGTAATTCTATTGACAAGCATCCAGATGTTCTCGCAGCTCGACACAGTGCTCAAGAATTTAAGAAGATGCAGATTCAACAGAAGCTAAACCAGAATCATCCTGACTTTCAGAATGTTGTTCAAGATCCAGAGTTTGCGGAGTGGGTAAAACAATCACCCGTCCGTCTCGGTTTGTACGCTAAAGCTGATGGTGAGTTTGACTACGATAGCGCTAACGAATTGTTATCTACCTTTAAGCAACTTAAACAAGTTAAGACGCAAGAGGTGGCAACCAAAGGTAAAGAGACACTGAAACAGAACTTAAAAGCTGTTGCAGTCGATACTGGCGGTACTGGTGAATCATCGAAGAGAGTTTATCGAAGGGCCGACCTTATTCGGCTGCGAATAAATGATCCTGATCGCTACGAAGCTTTGGAGCCTGAAATCAGAGCTGCTTACGCTGATGGGCGAGTACGGTAGCGCAACGTAGTGAGCATCTTATTAGGTTCTCGCTTTGCTGCGATAAGTAAATTTAATTAATTGTAATATCTAGGAGTATTTAAAATGGGTCTCGGAACTAATCACGTAACCACCACCACAGCTAATACGTTCATTCCAGAAATTTGGAGTGATGAAATTGTAGCTGCTTATAAGAAAAACTTGGTTGCTGCTAACCTCGTCAAGAAAATGAGCTTCAAAGGCAAGAAAGGTGACACAGTTCACATTCCTAGCCCAACACGTGGCTCTGCTTCTGTCAAGGCTGCATCTACTCAAGTGACTTTGATTGCCGCAACTGAAACAGAAGTGCAAGTTTTGATTAACAAGCATTACGAATACAGCCGCATGATCGAAGACATCGTTGAAGCTCAAGCTTTGTCTAGCCTGCGTTCATTCTACACAGATGACGCTGGTTACGCATTGGCTAAGCAAGTTGACCAAGACGTTATCAACTTGGGTCGTTTGGCTCAAGGTGGCGCTGGTGCTCGTTACGCCGGTGCTTTCATCGGTTCTAACGGTACTACCGCTTATGACTACACCACTGACAACCAAGCTGCTTTGACTGACGCTGCAATTCGTCGTTCTATCCAGCGTTTGGATGACTCTGATGTGCCTATGGACGGTCGTTTCTTCATCGTTCCTCCATCGACTCGTAACACCTTGATGGGTTTGGCTCGTTTCACTGAGCAAGCTTTCGTGGGTGAACAAGGTGGTTCTAACACCATCCGTAACGGCGAAATCGGTGATGTGTACGGCGTTAAAGTGTACGTGTCTACCAACGCTGATACACCTAACGATGCCAACGATGGTTCAGGTACAGCTCAACCAGCTCGTATCGCTTTGATGGCTCATAAGGACGCATTCGTGTTGGTCGAGCAAGTCGGTATCCGTTCACAGACTCAGTACAAGCAAGAATACCTCGGTACTCTGTTTACTGCTGACACTCTGTACGGTGTTGCTGAGTTGCGTGACTACTCTAGCGTTGCCTTGGCAGTGCCAACCTAATAGTTAGACTTTGATCCCCTCTCCGGAGGGGGTCTTTTAAGTTTAATATTTTTAATTATTAGGAGTAAATAAAATGGCTGCTGCTACCGCTGTTGTTACCCGTCAAGGTAATGATCAATTTCGTGGTGTCTTCTCAGACACTTGGTCTGTCGTCTGTACGTTAGATGCTGGTTCGCTAGTTGACGCTGCTGGTGAAACAGAAACTATCGCCGTTCCCGGTGTTGCCCTTGGTGATATTGTTATCGGTTTTTCTTTCGGTGTTGACTTGGTTGGCATTACTGTCACAGCTTACGTCAGTGCTGCTAACGTAGTGACTATTCGTGTACAAAACGAATCAGGTTCTACAGTTGACTTGGCTTCCACTACCGTTCGCTTGGTTGTTGGACGTTTGGTCTAATCGGTAAACTGAAGGGGATCCTCAAAAGGGATCTCTTTTGGTTTGCCTATTAAGGAAATGAAGACCATGTTAGCTACCTTTAAATGCCTCATTAGCGGTAACACAGTTACCTTTGAGCACCAAGTCGATATTGACTCCATGAAGAGTCATCCTGACTACGAGCGAGTAGAAGATACCCCTGTTGTCGCTGAGGACACTTCTGAAGCCCCTAAAAAGGCAGGTCGTCCACGTAAGACTGAAGCTGAGGTGCAATAATGGATGACGTTTCAGCTCGTGAATTTGGTCGCCTAGAAGCTCAGGTAGAAGCTCTTCAATCTGATGTACATACGCTACGTGATGACGTCAAGAGCCTTCTAGAGCTTGCTAACAAGTCTAAAGGTGGTTTCTGGATGGGTATGACCATTGCCTCATTTGTAGGTGGTGCTATTACATTCTTTATGGATAGGTTCTTCAAATGAATACCTTATACGCTGGTAAATACGTATCTCTTCTCTTCTTGGCTCGTGACTTAGCTCACCGTGTCCACTTGAAGACTCGCTCCTTCTCTGAGCACTCGGCAACTGCTGAATTCTATGAGAACATCATTCCCTTGGCTGATTCCTTCGCTCAGAAGTTCCAAGGTTGCTACGGAACACTGATTGACATTCCTTTGATGGCTAATGAGTACAAGGGTACTTTGTTGTCTGTCTTAGAGAAGCACACGGAGTGGATCGAAGCTAATCGTGAGAAGATCTGCCCACGTGAGAACACAGCTTTGCATAACATTATCGACGAAGCTGTTGGTGTTTACGACCAAGCTAAGTATCACCTCAACTTTCTCAAATAAGGACACACAATCATGGCTACTATGAAACCTAAAACTAAGACAGCTAAGCAAGCTAAAGTTGGTAAAGTGATGAAGGAATACAAAGCTGGTGAACTCCACTCTGGTTCTAAGACAGGCCCTGCTGTAACTAATCGTAAACAAGCTGTAGCTATCGCTATGTCCGAAGCCGGTATGACCAAGAAGAAGCCGACTAAAAAAGGCTATTAATCTAATTAAGGATAAACAATGTCAACATTTCAATTAGACCCCAATCAAGTAGCTTACGGTGTCCCTTCTATGGGCACTGCTCAAGTTGCTTCAGTTACTAACTCCAGCGTTCAAATGACTGCATTCGGAGCATCGACAACATTGATTCGTATTTCTTGCTCACTAGGCCACTGCCATTATCAAATTGGTACAAACCCTACCGCAAGTATTACAACATCTACCATGATTCCTAATAACTCTATTGAGATTGTCGCTGTTACTCCCGGACAAAAGATAGCATTTATTAAGGATGCAACTGTTACATCGTCAACGGTTTCTGTTACTGAACTGGTGTAAGTAATGGCATTACCTTCTTATCTTACCTTGGTGAATGACGTCTTAGTGCGTCTTCGTGAACCAACTGTTTCCACGGTTAACGAGAATACAATGAGCGCTTTGGTGGGTAAGTTCGTTAATGACGCTAAGCGTGAAGCAGCTGACTCCTACGATTGGGATGCCTTTACTACTTCTGTATCGGTTTCCACTATTGCTAACCAGTACGATAACTACAGCATCACAGGAGCCGGTGTACGTTTTAAAGTCTTAGATGTGATTAACACAACTAGACAGTACACGCTTTCTCCAATGGATCATGCTACTCTGGATGTCCAGTATTACAGTACTGCAAACCCTCAGAAAACAACTCCATTTAACTACATCTTTGGCGGTGTAGATAGCAACGGTGACGCTCAGGTTAAGTTCTGGCCTATCCCTGATGCAGTTTACAACATTCGTTTTGGTGTCGTTATTCCTGAGAATGACATGGTTAATGATGGTGACACCACTAAGTTAGTCAAAGAACCTATCGTGTTGAACGCCCTTGCTCGTGCCTTAGTTGAGCGTGGTGAAGACGGTGGTTTAAGTAGTTCAGAGGCCTACGCCCTAGCTAAGAAATCCTTGGGCGATGCTATCGCTCTTGAGCTTGCTAGATCTCCTGAAAACGATGCTTGGTATCCCTCGTAATGGCTCAGCAAATACAGCCTTACTCTATTAGCGCACCCGGCTTTTACGGGTTAAATACTCAAGACTCGTCTCTTGATTTAGCTTCTGGGTTCGCTTTAACAGCAACTAACTGCGTTATTGACCAGTATGGTCGTATCGGTGCTCGTAAGGGGTGGATACCTGCTCATGCTACTTTAGCTGCTTTGGGGTCAGCTGATGTTCAAGCTATCGGTGAATTAATTACAATTGACGGTACAAGCTACACCATCTGTGCTGGTAACAATAAGTTATTCAAGTTAGTAGGTACTACACTTTCTGAATTGACTTACGGTGGTGGCGGTACAGCTCCTACGATCACAGCTAGTAACTGGCAGATGGCTTCCTTGGGTGGAGGCCTTTACCTGTTCCAACAAGGCTACGATCCTTTAGAGTTCAACCCTACAACATCCACAACACAGTATCGCCGTATCTCTGAGATCACAGGCTACGCAGGGACAGTACAGCAAGCTAACGCAGTTATCTCCGCTTATGGTCGTCTTTGGAACGTAGGGACTACTAGCGATAAGGTCACTATTCAGTGGTGCAATACCAAACAACCTAACAAATGGAATACAGGTACAGCAGGTACTTTAGACACGACTACTGTATGGCCTAGAGGTGGTGATAGCGTAGTGGGCTTAGGTGCTCATAATGGCTTCTTGTTTATCTTCGGTAAGAACAACATTCTCGTCTACCAAGGTGCTACTGATCCTTCAGGCACTGGTTTTATCCTTCAAGACGTTATAACTGGTATTGGCTGTATCGCTAGAGATACCATTGCTAACACAGGTTCAGATATTGTCTTCTTGTCTCAGACTGGTGTTCGTAGCTTACAGCGCACTATTCAAGAGAAGTCAGCTCCTTTGCGTGAACTTAGCAAGAATGTACGTAATGACTTACTTACTTACCTGAGCGCTGAAACCTTAGCTAATATTAAAGCTGTTCATTCCCCTATTGATGCTTTCTACTTGTTGTCTCTGCCTTACGCTAAACAAGTGTACTGTTTCGATACTAAGGCTCAACTACAAGACGGAGCTGCTCGTGTAACTGTCTGGGACAATATTGAACCTAGTTCTTTCTGTGTTAAACAAGACGGTACTTTACTGTTGGGTAAAACAAGCTACATCGGTACGTACACAGGGTACTTAGACAACAGTTCTAACTATACATTCCAGTACTACACTAATCACACTGACTTCGGTGCACCATCTGTAACCTCTATCCTGAAGTCCTTGTTGGTGACTGTGATCGGCGGTAACGGACAGGTTCTAACATTTAAGTGGTCTTACGACTTTACAGGTAACTTTTATTCGCAAAACGTAACCATTCCGTCTAATAGCATTGCTTACTACGGAGAAAGCGAATACAATTACGGAGCTGATTATTCTAATGGACAAGTTCTGTCTGTGTTGAAAGCTTATCCAACAGGCTCAGGCAAAGTAGTTCAGACTGGTTACGAGGCTTCTATTAATGGTTCACCGCTGAGTATTCAGAAATTAGAGATTCACGCTAAAAACGGAAAGATTACATAATCATGGCAAATTATACAAAGTCCACGAACTTCGCCGCTAAAGACAGTTTAGCTCACGGTAACGCAGCTAAGATTGTTAAAGGCACTGAGATCAACACTGAGTTTGATAACATTGCCACTGCTATCGCATCCAAAGCTGATGGTGATTTCACTGTCTTTGGTTTCGTAGAAACTGCTGGTGTCTTGTACATTCAATCAGGTGGAACTAGCGTAGCTAAGATCGATAGCTCAGGTAATTTCACCGTAATCGGTAATGTCGTTTCTAACGGCACAATGTAAAAGGATAATACTATGGGATGGTTCAGCGATATCACAAGTGGAATTAGCGATATAGGTAGTAGCATTGGCGGGGCAGTTAGCGATGCCGGATCTTTATTAGATGATACAGCACATGCAGTAGCTCCTCTTGTAGGGGCTTATTATGGTGTTCCTCCTTCGCTAACTAATGCTGTATTAGGCTCAGGTGGCGGTACAGCTGCCGCCCCTTCTATGATTAATAGTTACTTACCCGCTCAAGGAGGGTATGGCGTTGGTGGTGTTTCAATGGGGCCAGCTCAGCAAGATCCTTCTCAAGGCATGTTTGCTCAATTGTTGCCTTTCCTTCTAGCCTCAGGTGGCGGTCTCCAACAGCAACGAGTCAATAAAGAAGCTGCTCAGACACAAGCTGATGCTCTCAAAGCAGCTGGACAACAAGCAGCCACATCAGCCCAGTTCCGTCCTGTAGGCACTACGACTACCTTTGGCACATCTAACTTCCAAGTTGATCCAGCTACAGGACAGTTAATCTCTGCTGGTTACAGCTTGTCTCCTCAGTTGCAAGCGTACCAAGATCAGATCATGGGTAGTAACCGTCAATCACTGACTGATGCTACTACCTTGCAGAACTTAGGTCGTGGTTATCTCGCTCAGTCTCCTGAGGCTGCTGCACAGCAGTACATGACTAGCCAACAAGCTCTGTTACAACCTAGCCGTGACGTTGAGTCAGCTCGATTGGCTAACCAGCTCCAACAGACAGGACGCACAGGTGTCTCAGTTGCCCAAGGCGGTAACTTAGGCATGGCTAATCCTGAACAACAAGCTCTGGCTAATGCCCGTGCAATGCAAGACCTCCAGTTGGCTGCTCAGGCTCAACAGCAAGGCAGAGCACAGACTCAGTTCGGTCAGGGCTTGCTCACAAGTGCTTACGACCCGTTCAACGCTGGTCTCAAGACTTCTACGAGTGTGGAAGCCCTTGGTCAACAACCATTTGGTATTTCTACTGACTTGGCATCAAAATTCCAAAGCGCTAATGCTACAGGCGGTCAACGTCAGTACGAAGCTCAAAAGGCCGCTGCTGATGCAATGCTTCGTGCTAACCAAGTAAGCCCATTTGCAGATATTATGTCTGCCCTCGGTAAGACTCCTACAGCCACATCAGCTCTCGGTGGTGCTTTAGGTGGCTTGTTTGGCGGTAACGCTTCAGGTGGACAAGGCGGTGGAGTTGACTTGAGTGGCTTAGGTGGGTACTTGCCTAACTTTAACTCAGACGCTTTAAACTTTGGTGGCTACACAGGTGGTGGCACTAACGTCTATAATCCAGATGCTTTTAACATGGGAACGGACTACGGCTCAGCAGCAGATACCTTCGACTTCAGTAGTTGGTTCTAATAAGTTAAGGAAAAACACAATGCCAACAGATTCAATCGTAGCAGGGTTATTCACTACCCCTGAACAGTACCAACAACAACAGCGTCAAGCTCTATATGAACAAGCAGTACAAGAGTCTAAGTTAGACCCTTATCAACAAGCTCGTGTGAACCTTCAAACAGGTGTACAAGGTCTTGCTCAGACAGGGGCAGGTATGCTAGGCGCTCAAGACCCTCAGATGCAGCTAATGGCTATGCGTACTCAGGTCTTACGAGGTCTTGATCCTACGGACTCAGATGCTATCAATAAAGCTGCTCAAGCGTTGGCTCAAGTTGGCGATCAACAAGGTGCTATGCAGTTGGCTCAAAAGGCTCAAGAAGTTGCTAAATCGGGTGCAGAGACAGGTCTTAAACTTGCTCAGGCAAAAAAGGCTGAACAGTACCAACAAGCTTCAACAGCAGCTGAGCGTAATCGTGCAATTATCAGTTCGGTAGAAACCACCTTGGCTAAAGACCCCAATGCCGTTTTGAGTCCTCAGCAAATTGCCGAACTTCGTTGGACTGTTGCTCAAGAAACAAAAGCTAAAACTTTCTCAGATCCCGATTCAGGTAAACTGATTACCATTGAACCCATTGACTTATCTCGTGCTGCTCCAAATATTGATAAGTTCCTCAACGCTCCAAGTCAAGTTCCTCCTTCTGGCCCAAAGGTTACTACTACTACTGTGGGAGAACCTAAACTTGGAGAAGGGGTTATTAAAGAGATTGCCGCGACTGACCAAGACATTGCTAATTCTGTAATCACACAGAATAAACTTAAAATGCTCACACCGTCTATTGCTAATTTAAACTTGGGTTTAATTGCCAACTACGAAAGAGCAGGTGCTGCATTTTTAGGTCAGAACACTCCTGATGCTATTGAGTTTAAGAAACTTCAACGTGCTGTTCGCGCACAGTCTAACGCAATGTTAAATCTTGCTAAAGGCGTTCAAACAAAAGACGATGCAGAACGTATTGATAAGTTGTTTGCAGATGAGGCTACTTGGAAGAATAAAGATTCTTTAAAAGCTGCTTTTGATGATATGCTCAAAACAATGAAAGAAACAGAGGCTGCTTTGCGTGTCAAACGTGATTCTTTAAAATCAAAAGGGCAAGCTCCAGCTCCTTCCGCATCTCCTGATGTGGCTCCTAATAAGAGCCCTATGTCAGGTCAAAATCCGAATCTTCAGCCTACTCCAGAAACACCTCCTACTGCCCCTAAACAGGGACGGGAAATTCCTCAGGATATTTTAGATAAAGCAAACAAAGCTATTAAAGATGGAGCTAGAAAAGAAGATGTTTTAAAACGTCTAAGAGATCAGGGCTACTCTGTTCTATAAATAAGGAAAACATATGTCAGACATCTCTTTTGATGATTTAATACCTAACAAAAAAGATTCATTTAATGATCTAGTACCTAAGAAAGAAGAACAGGGAATAGTTCGTCAGCTGGGTTTAACTGCACGTGCCGCTCTTGAAGGTTTTGCGTCCCCTGCTACTGCTGTTTTAGAAGCTGGGCGAGGAGTGTATAACATTGGTGCAAACCTTTTAGGTTCTGAAAGCCGCATCCCTAGTTTTGCTAAAGCTCAAAGCGAAATACTCACTAGGGCTGGTGTACCAGAGCCTCAAAATACTTTAGAACGGGTTGTTCAAGCAGGTACACAAGGTATGGCTTCCACTGCGGGATTGGCTGCAATAGCTCCTGCAATAGCTAAAGCGTTGCCAGCGACTGCTCAAGCGTTTGGAGAAGCTGCTCCTACAGCAATGCTTACTGAGAATATGGCTCGTCAACTTCCTGCTGCTGCTGCGGCTGGTTCGGCGGGTCAAGGGACTTTTGAAGGCATGAAGAGCATGGGCTCTAGTGATCTTTCAGCTACCCTCGCTGCTATAGGTATTGGTGCTTTGGCTGCTGGTATTGGCGGTCAAGTGGGTGGTGCAGCCTTGGAAGGCAAGGGGCCAAGACTTTACACAATGGATGAAATAAAGCAGCGTTCTGCCCGTTCTTATCAGTCTGTAGATGATGCTGGTATTACTGTTAAACCTCAAAGTGCTTTAGGCTTGGTATCAAATATTCGTAAAGCGCTTGACGATGCAAACATGATCCCCGGTTCTACAGAAGCGCTCTCTATTGAAAAGACACTAGCGCAGATGGAGAATATTATTGGAACACAGCGCGTTCCTTTCTCGACTGTTGATCGCCTACGTCAGATGGCTAGTCAATTAAAAATTAGTTCTGATCCTAAAGAGGCTCGTTTAGGAGCCGTTGCCGTAGACACTGTAGACAACTACATTACAAAGCTGAATGGTCGTGATCTGATTGCGGGTAAGGCTGGTATTGATGATGCTGTGAAGAAGATAATGAGCGCTCGTAAAGACTGGCGTAATGCTAGTCGTGCTGAAGCCTTAAATGACGCTTTAGATGTTTCTACTATTAAAGCCGAATTGGGTAACAGAGGTTCTGAAGCAGAGTTTTTACGTCAAGGTATTACTCGACTTGCTACAAACAAAGATAAGATGGCAATGTTTTCTAAAGAAGAGCAAAATATCTTGAAATCCGTAGCAGCGGGAGGCCCACTAGATCCTCTATTAACTGGCGCAGCTTCCTTTAGTCCATTACGCTCAAAACTATCAGCCGCAGGAGAAGCTTATACGTTTGCAAGTAATCCTGAACTGGCTGCTACAGTGGCTGGCGGTGGTTTGGCTGCTGATGCTTTACAAAACTACTTAAAACGTCAAGCCGCACAAGAAGCAGTTAAACGTATTGCTTCAGGCCAGACAGCTCCTACAGCACCTAACATGGCTTATCGTGGATTGTTAACAGGCGGTATGGTTCCTCCTACGGATCTTGAATTGATTCAACGCCCACCTACACGTATCGAATTAAACGGTATGGCACAATAAGAAATGCCTCTAATCCTCCTTGCTGGTGCTCTCAAGGCTGTTGAGGCTATCCAGCAGGGATGTGAGCTATACAAAGAATACAAAGGTGTAGTACTAAAGGCTAAAGAAACCTTTGATGAAGCTAAGGAGCACGTTGAAGAGGTAGTAGGTCTATGGCAGTTCATTAAGTCTAAATTGTCATCCTGCGGATTGTTTCCGTCAAAAGAGCCTGATAAGCCTGTAGTGCCGGAAACAACTTCGCAAAAGGTTACACAAACTGCAACTAAGAAAGCTCCTGCTGTACAACATAGTGAACAGGACATCAAGGCTGACATCATTAAGAACTTGAAGATCTTCTTTAAGGCTCTTATAGCGATAGATAAGAAGATAGCTGAACAGCAATTAAGAATAGACACACAGTTCATTGAACCTGATGAGCTACTAGAGGTGTCCTTAGATCTAGTGGTAGCTAAGAAGGAGATGGAGAAGGCTCAGAAGCAATTAAGAGAGACTATGGTCTATCAAAGCCCTCCTGAGTTAGGATCACTCTACAGTGATGTAATTGAAATGTATGGGATAGTACAGGAAAAACAAGAAATAACGCATCTATTGACAGTTAAACGCAGGAAAGAGGAATGGCAACGCAAAAACAATCTTCTTTCCAAAGTAAGACAACGAATAGCTTGGGTAATCGTAATGGCTATAATAGTGGTGGAAATATGGGCGTTAATAATAGCAATAGTTCTAGCGAGACACTCTACATAAGCTTTCTGATATTGCTTACCCTTTTGTTCTTTCTTATCTTACCTTTTGAACTCTACTTATATATTATCGTAAAGGACGCTGTAGCGGCGTGTAAACTAAAATGAACGGAGTGAAGTAAATGAATGACTTACTGAATCTACTTAAAGGTATAGCCCCTACTGTGGCTACTATGGTGGCTGGCCCTCTCGGTGGGGCTGCTGTGTCCGCATTGGCTTCTAAGTTTGGTGTCTCAGATAGCGTAGAAGCTGTCGCTAAAGCTATTGCTGGTGATCCTGCTGCTGCTCAAAAGTTAGCTGAGATGGAATTAGAGTACGCTAAGCTAGACGCTGCTGATCGTGATTCTGCTCGTAAGAACGAAATGGCGTTGGCAACTAGCGAAAACGCACCTATTTTAAACAAGTCTGTAACACCAATCTTAGCTTTAGTTATAGTGGTTGCTTGGGGCTTTATTCAATATCACTTGTTAACACACATTGTTCCCGATGTAATGCGTGAGATCATTATCCGTGTACTTGGTACATTGGATGGCGCTCTTGTAATGGTTTTATCTTACTACTTTGGCGCAAGCCATAAACACTAATATGCAACTATCTGAACACTTTAGCCTAGAAGAGGCAACACATAGCGATACAGCTATCCGTCAAGGTATCGACAATCAACCTTCTACTCTCCAGCTTGAGAACATGAAGGTTGCAGCACAGAAGCTAGAGCAACTGAGAGCCATTACAGGCCCTCTGAACATTAACTCTTGGTTACGTCTACCAGCTGTTAACGTGGCTGTTGGAGGTTCTAAGGTTAGCTCTCACATGGATGGCTGGGCTATTGATGTATCTAGCTCTAAACTGACTCCTTACCAACTGTGTCAGGAAGTCAAGAAGGCAGGTATCAAGTTTGATCAGATCATCCATGAGTTTGGTCGTTGGATGCACATTAGCTTCGCTCCTGAGATGAGACAACAAGAGCTGACTATCTTCAAACCTGAAGGTAAGTACAAAGCAGGTATCCTAACGGAAGCTGAATACAAAGCTGCTTGATAATAGATACAATAAAGCCTCTAATGTTCCTTTTGAGATCATTAGAGGCTTTTTGTTGTCTATTCAAATAGGATCGCTATATTGAAGAAACCTAAGTGGAGGATAACAGCAGTACAGAATTGATACTGTCCGTTGTCGCTCTCTATGATTGCCTCGTTAGTGTGGACTAGACCGAAGACTAACCCACCTGAGAAGCTACAGTCAAATATCATATCATTCCTTAGTTAGATTTCACAGATACCAGCAACGCAAGCGAGGGTTTGAGCGCCTTCCACGTTATCGGTAACTTCTTTCATGGCTTCCCAATCAATCGAATCAGGCATCGCCATAAGCATTGAAGCATACGTTGCCTCGTCGATAGACTCATAGGGAGCCTGACGATAAGTGCCACCATCCATGGGAAGGTACGATACACCAGTAATCTCATCAAAGTTCTCCCATGTCCAAGCCCCTACCTTAGGCCACTCATTCTCATTGACTGAAATAGTCACTGAAGGCTTGTGCTCACACCAATGACGTTGGAATGTCAACCACAAGTCCAAGTGCTCAATAGCTGACAAGTCCTCACGTAGACGAGCACCCTCTGGTGTCTTCATGGGGAAGCTAAAGATAGTTGTCGACTCAGGCTTCATGACACAAGGCTCCCAAGGGAATCCAGCATCCTTCAAGAAAGCAGTGATGGGGTCTTTAGCATCGGATCGAACACGACGAATAAAATAAGCACTGTGTTGAGGATGAATGCCACTAGCAGTACCAGTGAGTTGGCTAACAGTGCCTTCGGGTTTGACACAAGTGATCGCAGCAGAGACATTGATCCCAAGTTCAGCAGCAAGATGCTTATTAGTATCCACAGCAACATTCTTCAACTCCTCAAGACGGGCAGGTAGTTCCTTATCGTAGGCGTCATTTAGCAAAGTATTGTCTAGGATACCAGTCATGGAGACACCCAACAAACGCTCATCCTCAGTGTTGGTCTGCCACACCTTACGCAGGTACGGGAAGTTAGTCAAGGTAGATTGGAAGGTTCCCAAGATTGTCGCAATAGCGACTTTTTCTTTAAGAGACTCCAGTGTATCCCCCGCACGAACAATAACTGAGCTGAGGTTGCAAAACTGGTAAGGCCGGAGAATGATTTCAGAACAAGGGTTAGTGCCCCACTCTTTACCGAGTACACGGCGACCATTCTTAGACGCTTGAATCTCTGAAGCATAACGGTTAAAAATTCCACGCTCACCTGAGTGACTCTCATAAATGTTGCTCCATTCACGCATAAACTGGCCTACATCAGGCTTGACATCGTACACTGCTGAGTTGTTAGCCAAGGCTCGTTGACCATTACCGTCCCACCAAGCTCCTGCTTTGGCCTTAGCCATACGATCATCACCGAGGTCAGACAAAGAGATCATCGCTGAGCGTCGAACTCCACCGACCACCACGACTTCCCCAATCTTACATAGAATATCGTGGGCTTCCAAGCTTGTAAGCTTTCGTCCAACAGCACCTTTGAATTTATGCGTAGCGTACTTAAAGAGTTCCACAAGAGGTTCGGGGCCACTTGCACGACCACCAAAGGTTTTGAGGCGAGTTCCAGCAGGGCGCACCGCAGATACGTCCCACTTAGGTACTTCACCTGCCCATAGGAGAGCCAACACTTGTCGTAGTGCCTTAGCCCATCCCTCTTTGGAGTCTTTAACGTGAACCACAGTATTAGACTCGTAAAGCTTTTCAGGAATCTCAGGTAAACGGTTGACATACTTCTGCTCCACGGAAAAACCTACACCTGTACCACACAGGAGAATGTACATAGCCTCATCGAAGGCCTTAGGGTCATCAATGGGTAAGTATGAACAGTTGTAACCTGCTACGTTCTGACGCTCTAGAGCCTCACCTGAGGTCATGATTGAGCGCATTGAGGGCATAACATCCAAGTTAACGATAGCATTGAACAGACGGTCATAGAGAGGGCCATCAATGGTGTAGTTATGGTTAGTTTGAAGATGCTTGCTCATGAAATCCATGTAGCGATAGGCTGTCTCATGCCAGTGTTCACGACGACCTTTATCGTCTAGGTAGCGTGAATAGCGAGATTTTGCTATGTAAGTCTGGTACGGGGTCATTGTTGTTGTTGTCATTGTTGTTTGTTTGTTTCGTATTTAGAGAGTAGATAAAGAATGGAATTAATTGCTTGCATCAACTGAAGCTGATCATGCAAAGTCATACCAGTCAAGGGAGGGACAGGATTAGGCCATTTAGCCCTCACATTGTCCCAAAAAGGTGTTACAGCGTCTTTCATGATGCCTTAGCCTCTTCCAGCTCAATTAGCTTCTCAAGGTAGTGAATAGCTTTTCGGAGATCAGCTACGCCACCCTTGTCTCGCCAGCGGGACACGTATTTTACACAGTTTCCTTCAAAATAGCCAAGGTTATTTGCGTAAATATAGTCCCAAGGTTGAATTTCTTTCTCTTTGTAATGATTTCCACTTACTTGTTTACCGTTGGCTGAGGGAATAGTGTCAGGTAACACAGGAGAACCCATGTTAAACCCTGCCATGTATTCCTCAATCTCCTTGTTTGTTGGCTGAATCTGCCGCATATTTACGCTCCAAGTATTCAATTGATAAAAACATCTCGTCAAAGTGTCCGTCTTCTACCTCATTCATAACCAGTAAGCCTCGCCAATGACGGTTACTTAGCTGATCCATATAGTCTTCATCGTGAAGATAATAGCTACCAGCGACAATAGCACAGATAGGCTTGCCATCAGCACGTTTACCGTATGCGATCTGTTTCCCTTGTTGATGACCAGCGATACAAGACATGTGCAACTTGCTAATGATAGCAGCAGGGGAAGCGGCAGGACGTCCCATAGCACCCACAGGCCAGTAATGATTAAAACCAACACCATTAATGAACACAGGGTGGAGAAACTCATGTACTTCCCAATCTTTCAAGTTAAGGTCATCATAGGTCAGTAGGCCTTCAAGCATGGGATTGTTGTTCACAGCCCTTGTGAGGCGATGTTCATGATTACCCTTCAAGAACACCATACGAGGCTTGTACAGCTTCTGTTTGTTCTCTTTCTGAGCCTTCTGGAGGTTGTGTAGAGGGTTCAGTAGGGTTAGCATCCCTGTGTTACCTGCTGCAACGTCAGCTAAGTAGCGCTTACCTTCGAAATACTTGCTACCTGCTTTGTCGTGGCTTGAGAGGCTAGGGAAGTCCCAGTGATCTCCCAAGTGAACCACTACATCTGGACGGTACTCACAAATTGCTTTCCCTGCCCATGTAAGATGCTCTTGTGGGGCATCTGGTTTGCACTGAGTATCAGGCACGACTAGGATACGCATTACAGCGGCTTCCAATCAAATTCCTTTTCTGTATTGTAGATCTCAGGGTAAGCCAGCAAGAGCTTTTGAAGAATCTCGTCATTCAAGCAGCGACCATATCCAGCCAAAGGCTCCTTGGTGTACTGACAGATCTCGTTCATCGGGAAGGCAACTGAGTAGTAGACCTGCTCTTTGATGTTGTATCCGTAGTGCTCTTCCATTGCGTCTAGAATATTATCGAGGACTCCCATCCAAGTTCCTTCATTAGGCTCAACAATGATTGTGTGCGTTGTTGGCATTTCCTCACCGAACTCGTTAACCCACGGCTGAGTGACCATCTCAAAAGCCCAGTAGTCCTGATCTTCCAATAGCAGCTCTTTATTGTCAACAAACTCAACAGGCTCTTTCCACAAAGAAGTGAACTTGTCTCGAACGGCTTGCATTGCAACTTTAACATTATCTACACTTCGTTTAAACATTGTTAATCCTTTTACAGTTGTTGGTTGATTGATCTTATGGAAATACTCAACTAGCGGTTGGTGATTGCTCATCTGTGTACTCCATGTCGTCTTGATACTTCTTAGACTCTTCAATACCTCTCTCCAAGGCAGTGATGATGCCTAATCGTAGAAAAGAATCACGCTCCTTGTCACTCATGTCGAATGTGTAAGTAGCGCTACCATCTTCATGTTCCTTGCGTAAGTTTACTTCCATTTGATACTCTCTTTCTACGTTCAATGATCCAGTCATGGGGGATTGTTTTGTCTGCGTACATAAAACCGTTCTTAACACACCACTGAGCATAAGTTGTGTATGACCCCTTGTTTAGCTTTTGATTGCTATTAGAGAATACAAACCTTATGTCCAAGTGTGGTTGTTGCCTTTTAATCAGCATGTGTTTCTTACGGTCTGCTATGAGGAAACGTCCCTTAGTCTCCACGATGATCCCATTATCTAGCACAAAGTCAGGTGTGTACTGATGTTCACTCGCTGGCTTGATGTACCTGATCTTTGTCTCTTCGTAGGTGAAAGGAACCCCTGCCTCAGTGAGAGCCTTAGCGACATCCTCTTCCAAGCCGCTACGCCACCCATGCTTCAGAGCATTAGCTCGTTTGTTGCTTGTTACCTTACGAGTTACCATGTTCACGAGCCTTCAGCATTGCGTCTGCCATTGCATAAGAATCTTGAGCGATGTCTTTAAATAATTTCAAACTTTCTTCATCTGCCTTTTGATCAGTAGGAAACCACTCAATTGCACTATCAAAAATCCCCTGCATTGCTTTGGCAGCAAAGTAATCACGTAGTGTCATCCCCTTGTGCGCTTCTCCGAGATAGTTGTTTGGGAAAGCCCGTTTCTCGCTCATACTTTTGTCCTTTCATACTGGTGCAACAAAGAGCCGAAAGCATCTACGAAGATCTCATCATGGTTAGTCTGTCCCATCGAGAACATGACAGCATGGACTAACTCGTGAAAGAAAGTCTGCTCAGTGAATGTCTTGTTCATCCCTGTTCGTAGATAGATTACCTGAGTAGTACAGTCACACTTACCATACTCGCTCAAATCATCTACCCACTTGACGATCCACTGACATCCAACGAGGTAGAAGGAGCTTGGAATGTTTGGTTTGGTACTCGTCTTAACCACAATAGATGTCCGTTTTCTGTAACACGCTCTTCGGTAAGACCAGCTTCAAGATATGATTTAACAACTGCTGCATACATTTCCTCTTCAGTTTTACAATCAATTAGAATCTTCTCTGCCTTCTTAGGCCCGATACCTTTCAAGCCGATGATGTTGTCAGTACGATCCCCTGTGAGCATCTGTGTGTAGAAGTTACGAAGCCCTTGCTCCTCTGTAACGTAGTACTCTTCATGCTTCACGAAGTTGTAATGCCAACCTGCAACTTGATCTAGGTCTTTATCAATGGAGACAATCCACCCACCTGTCTTAGTAGCCTCGATAGCCACTGCATCGTCAGCTTCCTGTCCTTCAACCAGTTCTGCACCAAGGCGCTGGAGATGGGTACGGATAGCATCGTAATGAATTGGCCTCTTAGCATCCTTTCTGTTCCCTTTGTAAGGCTCTGTAACTGCTATGGCATCTCGATAGTTACCTCGTCCAGTGATGTACGCTTTGTAGTCATCACATTGAAGATTCTGGTAAACGATCTCATTGACCAAGGCAGTCACACGGCCTAAACAAATCTCTTCTGAGACATCCTCAGATGCAAACCCAACACGATAGGTTAAAATGTCTGCATCTAGGATAGCTAGACGAGGCTTTACGCCGGATGGCTTAGAGGGCGTCATCAGTCTCAGTTTCAGGCACGTAAGTCTTCACTTCAGTGACCATGATTGTCTTGAGCGATGGAGCATTACCATGCTTAGCTGACATGCGGTGAGTGTATGAACCCACGATAGCTACGCACTTAGAGCCGTTACCCAAGGCTTCGATAGGCACTTCCTTGAGTGTATCGTCTGTTGGCTTGAACAAGTACTTGCTCTTAGCGACAATGAAGTTACCCATAGCATCCTTGTGCTTGACTTTGATGCCCAAGCCTGTGAGCTTAGCTGCATCGTCATCGGAGATATTACCGATTGTGCATTCGTAGCGATCATTGTCTGTGTTGAATGCTTTGTTGAATTCAGCCATCCACTTTGACCAAAACAATTCACCTGAGATCTTCACTGGTTTCAAATCTGACATATCTAGTTTCCTATTACTTAGTTAGGCCGTAGCCTGAGGGGTTTCCACTTGCGTGGTGGGCTGTTGAGCAACTGCTTGCTCTTCAATCTTCTTCAAGAGCATGAAAGCGCCTGTCTTAGTTGGCAGCTCTCCAAGTACTTGAAGAATGAATTGTACTTCATTTGGTTCGAGGTTTAAGTTCATAAGTTTCCTTTCAGTTTAAAAAGTGCATTCACATGGTTTATCTACGTTCTCATCTTCGTAGGTTTCAATGATACGCCGTACACGGGCAAAGAAAGTCCTAGCATCTTCGTGCTCACTTGCTTCAATACCAGCAGCTTTCATTTTAGCAAATTGTACCTCAAGTTCCTCAAGATAGTCGTTACGCATAATTGAATAGCCAATCTTTTCCTCAGCTGATTTAGCCTTCTCCCAAATATCAGGACGGGTACAGTAGACAATATACCAATGCTGTTTACCTGCTTTCAAACAACCTGTACAGTTCGCATGTTTGAAGCTAGTGTAAGCCAATGGACGTTCAATGCCCACTTCCTTAGTTGTGGTGTACTTCAGTTCAGGCCAAAGAGCTAGAGGGTAGTCCGACTTGTAACCCTGTCCCGCCAAGATAGAAGCTCTACGTTGGACACGATGCATCTCGTCCTTGTCAAAGCCGTAGTAGATCACACAGTTCTTATCTGCAAAGTTAGCCTTAAGATAATCATTGAATGGTTTGGTCTTGAGCAACGATGTACAGATCGCCATACCTGTAGCCCCTTTAAAGGACTTGGTGTTTACGCTCACATCAAACTGATCCATTGTGTCCCACTTAGGGTGATTAGCGTAGGTGATGGGTATTCCCAAGTAATCAGCTACCTCGTTCTTAAAGCGCTTGATGTCCTGATGCTCAACAAACGAGCTTAGGTCATGGTTCAACAAGATTACATTGTCTTTACCGTAACGCTCAACTACGTTAAGAGCAACCACAGCACTACTATGGCCTCCTGAATAGCAGACAATATGAGTAACTGGTTTAAACATTTCAATTTGTGTCAATGGGTTTCCCTCCAGTTTCTACCTATCTTGTATTCCCCATCGAGAGGACAGCGTAGCTTAAAGGCTACACCAGCATCTCTGATGGATTGTACACAAGCTTTACCTGCTTCCTCAGCAATGTCAGGTGAGCACTCGAATTGTATCTCATCATGGACATTGGCAACGATCTTCACATCCCAAGCGTGAGCCTTGATTCTATCATTAAAGATCACAAGAGCTTTCTTCATGACAACCGCGCCAGCGCCCTGTAGTAAGCTATTGAGTGCCGCATGTTCAGAACGCACCCATATTTTACGACCATCAAGCCCGGGTACAAAGCCCTTGGACGCATATACGGATACTTTATCACGTAGATGTTTGAGTGAGGGAGTCCCTTTAAGAAAGGCATCGATGAGCTTTTGTCCATCCTTAGCACTACCACCGACAATCCCGCCAATCTTCGATGGCCCTGCGCCGTACAAGAACGCATAGATGAACGTCTTCGCTTGGTCGCGTGTTTGTAGCGAGGCTGCTTTTTGATTAACCGTGTGGACATCCGTCCCATCTTTAGACGATCCCTCGGTGACTGTCTTGACATACTTCTCATCCTTCATGTAATGAGCCAACATACGTAGCTCTAGACCACTTGCATCACATCCTACTAGGACGTTACCTTCCTCAACTGTCCAGCACTGACGACACTCAGGGCCGTAAGGTGATCCAGAGTTAGGGATCTGTGCCATGTTAGGCTTCATGTGAGTCATACGGCCTGTTACAGCCCCGTTGGTTATGACTCTCCCGTGAACCCTTCCGTCCTTGCCTACGACTTCTAACCACGATTCAATCTGTCCAATGCGCTTTTGAATCATCATGTACTCACCAATAAGCTGAGCAACAGGGTGTTTCAAGTCTTGCAAGATACTTTCATCAACAGCCCATACGTCCCCTTTAACAGGATCATAAGCAGGGCGTGACTTAGGAGGATAGGACATCCATTCCTCGAAGTATTTCTTAGCTGTTGGAGTGCGCTTCTTAGGCTTCCATCCAAGGCTAAGCAGTCGTTCAGCGGCCTGTTGTCTAGATGCAGGATTGAACACTACAACCTTAGGCTTTAGCGTCTTTCCTGTCTTCTCAGAGATACGCTTAACCTCGTATGGTGGATGCAGCTCTTGAATCTTGTCATAAAGGACGCTCATCTTCCCCTTCAGCTCAGCCAGTAAACAAGTAGCGTGAATGGTGTCTAGCTTAAACCCGTTCTTCTCTTGCTTATTGATGATAGCTGCTACTTGGTGTTCGAGTTCAATGCTCTCCTGAGAGAAACACTTATCCACAACAACAGCTTCCAAGTGAGTAAATAGAGTCCGTAGAACGCTAACATCACGTACGCAATAATGCTCAAGAAGAACATCAACGGGCGCATCAAAACACTCACCAGAATATGTCTCTTCACGGTGCATCATCCACTGCCACGTTGCCTTGTAGTCCAGCTTCTGTACGCCTAGAGTCTTTCCCCATGCGTCTAGGCTGTGTCCCCCGTCCCTCGTTGGCTCTAGCAGCCTTGACACTATCAACGTATCGTACGCTTGCTTCAATCCAATCTTCGTCTTCCATAGCCTGTTCAGAATTGGGAAGTCGAATCCGATCCCGTTTTGGGCTGCGATCAACGTAGCGTCCTTTAAGTAGTCCCAAAGTCCTGTTGGAGCTTTCCATACTTTCACTTCCCCTGTGTCAATGTCCTGCGTAACAGCGAGATGAATGACGTCATGCGCCATGTTTGTCTCAATGTCGATAGCAATACGTTTCATTATAATTTACTTCAAGTTTAAAAACAGCCCGATCTGAGCAAATGAGTAACCTATCCACATGATACCAGCACCCATGTCACCCTTGAGCCACTGTAGCGTCCCTACAACAGCGTAGCCTATGCCGATAGTCCCTACGATAATCATTTCAACCATGTGCCCTCCTCGTGCATTACACAACCAAAATCTTTAGTAGGGAGTAAAGCAGCATAGTAAGAACTGCCATCTTCAACAAAAGCTTTTACGTGTTCTCGACCATTACGTAAAACTCTACCTTCTTCTTTTGACCATTCAACTTCCTCATCTATCATGTTAATGCCATGACATTTGCCAACACCTTTAGTGTATGTTCCTTTTTCTTCCCAGTGTTTACAAGTTCCACAGTTTTTCATAAGTCCTCCATAGTAACTTCAACCATACGACCAGTGTTCATATCGTACCTCAGTGAGCAAGCTGGCCCCGTGAGTCCATTGTAGCGGTTCTTAGCCACTGCAACCTTAGTCGTATGTCTCACGTTAGGGTCTGGACTCATAGCGTTACGCTCCAAGGTAATGACAGCATCGGACAGTTGAGCGATAGCACCTGAGCCTCGCAGCTGAGACAGAGACACAGATTCACCATCCTCGTGTCCTTTGTTCGATGTGCTAGGACGTTTCAAGTGACTAACACAAATGAGCGTGATACCTGTCTCTTGTACAAGTGTACGCAGACGGGTCATCAAGACGTCAATAGACTTGCGCTCATCATTCCCATCCATACCAGAGACAACGAGGCTAATATGGTCAAAGAAAATAACACGGCAGTCACAAGCTCGTGCCATGTACCTGATTCTATTAAGGACGTTATCAATAGCCAAAGAACCAAAGTGATCAAAGAGAAAAACACGGTTAGTACCCAGAGTTGCATCAAAGGCCTCCTTCAATTCTCGTTCTGTAACAGGGGTGTCTGGCAGGTGCAACTTTTTGTTTGCATGTAAGGACATGATGCTCCGAGCTGTCTTTCGCACACTTTCTTCGAGGAACATGCCACCCACGTTCCACTTGGTTGTCTCAAGGATTCGGTATAGTATTTCTCTAAGGAACTGGCTTTTACCCAAACCTGATCCAGCAGTAACAGTAATGAGCTCAGCGGATCTAAGTCCGTATAGAAGTTCGTTAAGTCCTTTGAAGGGGTAGAAGGCTTCTGCGACTGGTTCAGGTGTAGATACGCTGTCCCAAAGTGTTGAGGCTTGGACGATCCCATCGGGTACGTAACTTTCAGCTCTCCACCACTGGTTAACGTATTCAGCTCCTCGTCCGTTAATGAGGTAATCACAGGCATCTTTGCACTCCTTTAAATGTTTAACTATCTTAACCTTGTTTCCGAACAACTCAGCAACTTCCTTAGCTGCCTTCTGACCCGGCTCATCGCCATCAAAACAGATCACAATGGCCTCGAAGCTATCTAGGTACTCATACTGTGCCTTACAGTCTTTAAGAGCCGCTGAAGCCCCGTTACGGATGCTCACAGTAGGCCACTTGCTGCCTGTCATCTGATAGCTTGCGAGAGCATCTAGTTCACCCTCGACAATGGTGATGTACTTCCCGTTCTTTTGGAATAGATTCTGACCAAAGAGTGTAGCATTAATGAAATTCCCCTCAATAGAAAATTGTTTGTTAGCTACAGATCGAACCTTTTGTGCTACTTTAAGTCCAGTTTCATCAAAGTAAGGGTAGTAGTGTTTATTGTCAGCTTGTGTAACGCCGAAGTACTCACATGTCTCCCGTGAGATACCTCTGTCCACAATGGCCTTAGCTTCCCCTTGTGTCTTCATTGTAAATACCTTAGTTTTTGTAGGTGTAGACTCATGTATAGAAAACGATGAATTGTATACATGTTCGCTGGATGTGTACGTTTGACAGCTATGACAGTACGTATGCCCATCGTCATAGAAGCTATTAGCGTCACTTGAGCCACAAGCCTCACATGGGCCATGACGTAAGAACTTAGACGCCACTTTGAGCGCATTAGATGTCATCATAATCATCATCCCTAGGCTCTACGCCTGTCCCGTGACACCTGCGGCATGTTGCCCCATCGTAGTCACCTTCACCGCACCCATTGCACCATGTACAAGTGTCATCGTACTCATCTGGATCGAGTTCCTCACAAGGATCTTCGTAGTTATCATCTTCAATCATGCTTCACCTCTTGCTTTGGTTGTGGTGTGATGTAAATTTTTGAGCCGACTGGTGGGATTTCTTTGTAGAAGTGCAATCGAATTTGCATAGCATCAGACCCGCACACACCCATGCTTTCAACAACGACCTCACCTACAGGCTCACCCTGCTCTTGCTTTGGTGGAGGCTCAATAGGAAACCCCCAACCGTTAAAGCCAAGCACTTCTTCATCATCGGGCTCACCCTGTTCTTGCTTGGCTAGTGCTTCTTCTAGGGCTTTGATGGCTTGGATAACATCGTCACGCAATGCGTATGTGTTGTTCAACGCCTCAAGCGCCAGCTTCATTGCTTCTTTACTCATGCTTCACCTCTTGCTAGGTCAATTAGTCGGCTAAGGTGGTCGGCTCGTATACCCATACTCCATGAGCCCACGTCGTATCTCTTGTGGCCGAGGTGATCGTCTATCTCGCAGCCATCAAGCATGGTGAAAATTGCTTTGGTCTCTAAGTACTCAATCAATTCTTGATCTGTCATAGCTTTGTCTCCATCTGTGCAACCCTGTCAGACAACACACGCACCATCTCAGTTAGCACAGTTACCTCGGCCTCAAGACGGGCGTTTCTAGCCCTCATAAGCCTGTTCTCCTGCTCCAACTCACCGACCATGAAATCTAGTTCACGTTCTTGCTCATTCATAATTTCTCTCTTTCTCCATGTCATTTACGTTCCTATGTCACTTTACGTTCCTATGTCACTTAAGCGACACCTTAATTAGTGTTAAGACAAAAACAACAAGGGAAATCAACATTTAAACCACCCTTGTTTTTCAATCATTCGTTCCCTTAAATCCCCAATGACTTTAGCCCATCCATGTTCATCAAACAAAGACACAAAGTCATTCATTACATGGTGATAATGTGCCTCTTTCATTAAGACATCAACATCAACTTCTTCATCATGTAACTCAGACATTAGACCTAATTCTTGCATTTCAGTAAACAATTCTTTCATCTTTCCCATGATATCCCCCTTTGTCTTTTAAGACTACTTAGTATTCTTCTTAAGTAGTATATAAATAGTGTATTAACATAGAAGTTCTTAGACTTCATAGTCATCTTTAGAGTCATTAGAGTCTACTACATAGCTATATAGTGCATCAATGTCTTCTAGGGAAACTTCGTTGCCCGTGGTGTCCATATCGTCATCCATGTCTAGGTCTTGATCTGTCATCAATTCCTTTCGATCAATGGTCGGGATGATTGTCTTCACATCTTCAAAACAAACTTTACATAAGTCTAAAAACTTAAATGTAATAGCGTGTTTGCGTGTTGCTTCGTAGTCCGTGAGCAAACGATCACAATTCAAGCAGTGCATTTTAAGAGTCTTTCATGGTTAGGGTGTCGCGGAGTCAGTCCAAAGGTTTTCAAGGCCTTCTAGCATGGTTTTAATCGATTCTAGCTATGGTTTGACACCATAGGAGCATCTGGTAAGTGTTGTCTCTGTTCGTCATTGTACTTTTTCTCTTGTTCAGGTGTCCAAGGCTTAGGTGGACATTCAGACGGGAAAGGCCATGTATGTTGTATTTTTACCACAGATCATGCTCCAAGATTAGGTCGACTAAGTAGCCAATGATAAACGTGGTCACTGTGATTGTCATTCTACCCCCTCTTGTACGGATTCACTCACAAATGCATTTTGTAGCTTTGCCAACGCCTCTAATGCAGGTAGACATGCAATGTAATGTTCTTCATGTTCAAAGGTTGCCACTTCCTCTGCCCATGTGCCTTTGTTTGACTCAAAATAAACTCTAACTGTCATTTTAAACCTCCGAAAATTGTAGGAAAGCCCTCTAATGGGTGTTTACCCTCAAAATAGGCGTCTTGCAACATTGTAGATGATTGCGCTTCATCATCCAAATCGACATAAATGGTCATATCAGCGTAATTGTGCCTCTCATAGGCAATGTCATACGCTAATGACTCCGATTCAGCCTCCACAGTATAGTCGCTGTGATAATTCCCGTTCGTGTCTTCCACGTATACATTGTAGGTTTTCATTGTGTCATTCCCCAAGGTTATAGGTTAAATTGTCCAAAGTATCGCCAAAGTTATCCCACTCTCTAAAGAATGCGAGATCGTCAACGCTAGACAAAGCATTGATCGTAGGTGAGTACTTTTCCATTACTTGTTTAGCCTCAGCTAATAAGTGTAGCAGTTCATCCCGTGTGGAAACAAGTTCATCACACAAAGGGTTACCCTCACGCCATAATCGGCGCTCCAAGGCCACAAAATCATTGTTGTTTAGCATACCATCACCCCCCTTTTGTAGTGTATTGGGCGCTCATATAGGCCCTTTTCATCACGATAAACCGATACATAATGACCGTATTTTGTACCATCATCAAATGTAATACCTTTGGTTTCACCATAGGCAATAGGATCCCCATGCCACATATGCAAAATACCCTCCGATTCTAATGCTTCGGACAAAGTCTCAAAACGATTATTCTTTACCATGTTAACCTCCGATACGGATAATCTGAAAATGATCACGCATGAACACTTGGGCATCCAATTCATCACGCGCTACTAAGCCCCCAAGGATAGCATTGTACACGTCACGCTTAGAATGATAGTAACCCGCGTGTTCATCACCATCACGAAAATTATTCCATTGATTTTGACGATAATTTGCTTCTATGTCACGTTTAAGAGAGTGCTCAGAATAATAAGCTTTAAACCCATTCAGATTGTAATGAGCAATAAACCCTGAGCATAGATGCAAGTATTTATAACCCGTACCATTAAGCTTATCGATATCCGTGCAAGCTTTGAGCACGTTAGAGACAATCAACGCTTTTTGGCGTGATGTTAGCGGTTCAATATACATAAAAATCGATCCTTGATTAGTGTAGATACAAAATTGTATCGCATAGGACACTATAGAATGCCCTATACGCTAGAATTTTAAGGTTTATATGGTGCAACACCCACAACACGGAGCATCGATGCATAGGCCCTTTTTATTCCTATAAAATTCATTCTTACCTATGCGTATGATATCGGAAACATACCTACCATTATCCGTTGACGTGCGACAATCTCCGTGCTCAGTTAACCACGCGCGACGGGTAACAGTACAATACTGTATTTCATCACCCACGGATATAGCGACGCCACTATCGGCGCACGTGCCCCTATACTTTGCAAGCATTGTTTTTATCATGTTAAACCCCTTGATTAGTTAACAACGAAGCCCGTATTGTCACGTTTTGCGGCCCCTTTTGCGTATAGGCCCACAATAACCCCTTGATCATCTAAATGACGTACATCACTGTTATCCCCTGAAACAACACTGATACCCTTAAAAGTATTAGGTATGCTTGATTCTTTGCGGAAAACGACGGCCATACGCATACCCTTAGATTGTGCTTTGAAAACGTACGGCGCGAAGCTTGGGACGCCACTATAGGAAAATGTTAGATCATAGTTTGTAGGTAGATCTTTGCGGTTCGCGTCCTTTGTGTAGTCATAGAATTGTACGTTCGGAAATGCTTCAAAGATATTGTCATATGATTCAAAGGGCACATTCTCCCATTTAATATCGGATGTACCATTTAATCGAACCAGTGGCTTAAGCCCCTTAGATTCTGCTTTTTTGATCAATGCAACAATATTCTTAAACAATTGTGCCATGAATGCGTCACGATCTTCAAAGAAATATAGTGTCTTATCTATGCGTGACTGTTGCACGTTACTGAATGCACCACGGCCCGCGCTAAATAGACATGCAATAGCACAATTAGCTTTTTCTGCAAAAGCGCATACATTGTATTTTGTGGTATTCGCGGGTGCTAAATACAGAATTCCAGTGAGATAACCTATCTTCTCTCCCTTAATTGTCTTACTATCGGCGGAGATTGAAAGTAGGTTTTTTGAACGCTTGAATGTAGATTGTGTCATGATGTATCGATCCTTGATAAGTGTTGATTGAATGGATATCTTAAGCGGTTAGCCACACTACTAGTATAGAGATAAACCCTAGTGCATAGATGATTGTATCAGTTACTTTGCTTTTCATGTTAGCCCCTTTGATTGTCGTTGATGATGATTGTATATTGCAAGCCCCGTGCCAGCTCTGATTTATTAAACCTTGAGCACTACATTTGAGTTGGCATTGTAGTGCTCTGGTGTACAACGTCTAAGAATTGTAAGGTATAGTATTCATTATGTATGCACCACTATGATGCAGAATGGACACCCATGCACTACAATGATGCACTTTTATGCACCAAGTTGGTTACTCTGTGGATAACTACCCACTTATGCACAGCTTATACAATTCATCTGTGGATAACTTTGGAGGTAGGTGTTTACCCTTAGA
>Ga0209088_10000236_pt1 | contig 40158 bp, 66 predicted proteins | sample S_140625_EF_Meta_FD_187324 | JGI IMG/M metagenome (GOLD analysis project Ga0209088, IMG submission 187324) | Freshwater microbial communities from Lake Simoncouche, Canada to study carbon cycling - S_140625_EF_MetaG (SPAdes) (version 2) | ecosystem: Environmental > Aquatic > Freshwater > Lake ... | reverse complement strand
TGGATTGGTTAGATTCTTCACCAAAGCCTACTAAATCAGAGCTTGATGCTTTATGGGTTTCTACAAAAGCACAAGCAGACCAAGCTGAAGAAAATAAAATAACAGCAAGGGCTTCTGCACTAGCTAAGCTAACTGCACTTGGCTTAACTGCCGATGAAGTTAAAGCTATATTAGGGGTAGCATAATGGCATCTACTATATCTGCTGGAACTACAAGTGGAACTGCAATAGCTATTGCTGGTGATACATCAGGTAATCTTGCTTTTCAAACTCAAAATGGTGCAAATACTATTACTGTTCCTAATGCAACAGGAACAATATTAACTACTGCAAGTACGATTACACCTTCTGATGCTTCAGTAACACAAGCTAAACTAGCAACCAATGTAGTCGGTAATGGACCAGCTTTTAGTGGGTACATATCAGGCTATCAAGGCGGTATCTCACAATCGACTTGGACTAAGGCAAGTTTAAGTGCAGAAGATTTTGATACCAACAGTAACTTTAATACCACTAATTATCGTTTTACCCCTACTGTTGCTGGTTATTATCAGTTTAATTGTTATGCAAGCATGGGTTCTGCTGGTGGAACTTATCCTAATAATGGACAAGTAGCTATTTATAAAAATGGTGGTGCAGTTTCAGCTAGTCAATTTTCTAGCGGAACAAATCAAATTTTTTCTATTGGCACTTCCGTAGTAGTTTATATGAATGGTTCTACTGATTATGCAGAATTATATGTTTATATGACTGGTGGAACTAATGGTGCATTAAATGGCGGTTCAGGTGGAACTACATTAAATGGTTGTTTAGTAAGGGCTGCATAATGACTTTATACGAAAAAATTATGGCTTTATATCCGACATTAACCGAAGCTGATTTTGGAAGATATAGTTCAATCATTCTTCAAAACGATTCAGACGGCAAAGGTGACTATATAGCTAAGTGGGAACATCCAACATTGTCTAGACCTACACAGGAGCAATTAGCATGACAATGATTATTAATGGGACTACTGGTCTTACATTTAACGATAACTCAACACAATCTACTGCTCCAACACTTGTTTATGGAGTTGAATATTTAGTAGTTGCTGGTGGTGGTAGCGGTGGTGGTCGAAATGTTGGCGGTGGAGGTGGAGCTGGTGGTGTCTTATATGGCACAAACTTAGCTTTAATTAAAGGAAATGTTTACACAGCAACTGTTGGTGCTGGTGGTGCTGGAGTTGGTGGTTCAGACGGATTAATTGGAAATACTGGAGCTGCAAGTTCTTTTGCAAGCATCTATGCTAATGGCGGTGGTGGTGGTGGCTATGGAGTTCCTCCTAATTCAGGTGGATTTTTATTAAGTGGTCGCATGGGTGGATCAGGTGGTGGCGGTGGCGGTGTTGATACTGCTCCTGGCGGTGTTGGTGGTGATGGTATTTCTTCACAAGGAAATCGTGGCGGTAATGGAGCTGCCGCAGCTTCAGGCGGTGGTGGTGGCGGTGCTAGTACTGCTGGAACAAATGCTAATGGTAATGGTGGTAATGGTGGTTCAGGGTACGAATCAAGCATTACTGGTTCTTCCGTAACTTATGGCGGTGGTGGTGGCGGTGGAGCTAATACCACTCGAGGTACTGGCGGTTCAGGCGGTGGTGGTCAAGGTGGAGCTGGAAACCCTGGTTCAGGTCAAGCATCAGGAACAGCTAATACTGGCGGTGGTGGTGGTGGAAATGGTGGATATAGTACATCTGCCACTTCAGGGTCAGGCGGTTCAGGAATTGTAATTTTAAAAATATTAACTTCACAATACTCAGGAACAACTACTGGTTCTCCAACAATTACTACTAGCGGTTCTTATACTATTGTTAGCTTTACTTCTTCAGGGAGTTATACAGCATGAGTCATTTTGCTAAAGTTATAGATGGTGTTGTTTCCCAAGTTATTGTTGCTGAACAAGATGTTATTGATAGCGGTATGTTTGGCAATGGATGGATTCAAACTTCATACAATACGCATGGAAACAGACATCATGCCGTTAATAACTACACCTATGATTCAGAAAATAATGCGTTTTCTTTAGGTGGCACTCCTTTGCGTGGTAATTACGCTGCTAATGGCTATACTTATGATTCAATAAATGATGTGTTTTATGCGCCTAAACCATACTCAAGTTGGGTATTAAATCAATCTACATGGTTATGGGAAGCGCCAATACCATGTCCTGCTGATGGAAAAAAGTATGTGTGGAATGAAACAACTACATCTTGGTTATTGGTTGAATAATGATTACTTATACATGGTCAATTTTAGAAATATTTGGGGATCAGACGATTTCCAAAGTTCGTTATTTACTGAAAGCACAAGATGAGCAAAATACTGTTGAAACTGAAGGAGAGCATACTTTCCTTGAAGGCACAATTATTAAGCCTGTATCAGAAATTAAAGAAGATGATTTAACTCGCTGGATTGAGCAAGATACTACCCAAGATGATGTAAACCTTATAAAATCAAACCTAGAAAACCAGCTAGAAGCACTAAAAACAAGCAAAAAGATTGATTTTCCTTGGGAAACCAATACTTTTAACATTGGATAAATTATGACAAAGCCGATTGATATTATTAGTAGATCGCTTAAAGACATTGGAGCTTTAGAGGCTGGAGAACAGCCTTCAGCCGATGCTGCTCAAGATGCTTTTGAAATGATGAATGACCTCATAGACCAATGGTCAAATGAGGATATGATGGTTTTTAACATTACTGAGATCATTTTCCCAGTTGTTCCAGGACAAGTTCAATATACGATTGGCCCTGATCCATCTACTGCAAACTTTATTGGAGCTTCATTTCCTGCTACTTTTTCAGGCAATGTAATGACAGTTACTGGCATTAATTCAGGAGCTGTAGCACAAGGACAATATCTTAAAGGTCAAGGCATTACTGCTGGAACTCGTATTGTTCGCTCTTTAACTGGAGCTGGCGGTAATGTAAATGAACAAGGCACTTATTTGCTTAATATTGTTCAAGGTACTCAAACCCCAGTATTTACAGGCTCAATATCAGGGACTACCCTTACTGTAACTGCGGTTACTTCAGGAGCTGTCAATGTTGGATCGGTGATTAGCGGAACTGGTATTACTGCTGGAACAACCATCAGCGCTTTAGTTAGCGGAACTGGTGGAACTGGAACTTATACAGTAAGCGCATCTCAAACTGTAGCTTCTACAACTATTACTGGAACTATTGTTCCTACAACGATAACTGCTTACTATCAAAAACCATTAGGATTAGATTCTGCCTATGTAAGGGTAAACACTAGCTCTAATGGTCAGCCTATTGCTAATGGCGGTTTAGATTACCAAATGGCAATTTTGGCTTTGGATAATTACAATTCTATTGGTTTGAAAACGCTCAATGGCCCTTGGCCTAAAGCTGTTTATTTCAATGCAAATGAGCAATCAGGAAATGTTTTCTTATGGCCTAATCCATCCCAAGGCGAAGTCCATTTGTTTGCTCAAACCATATTTAGTAACTATGGCACTATGTATGACGATATAGTTCTTCCACAAGGCTATTCAATGGCTCTTAGATGGTGTTTGGCAGAGCGTTTGATGCCTATGTATGGCAAAGCCTCTGCAACGCAAATACAGATGATTAACGCTTATGCTGCACAAGCTAAAGCAACTCTTAAACGCACTAATATGAAACCAATGCAAAGCGCTCAGTTTGCTGATGCAATGCTTTCTAGCCGTCAAAAAGATGCTGGTTGGATTCTTAATGGTGGATTCTTTAGATAAGGCTGGAAAATGGCTGATTTTGGCTTTGTTGGTTCGGCTTATGAAGCTCCTTCCATCTATCAAGATGCACAGGAGTGTATAAACTTTAGACCTGAAATTGATCCTACAAAACAACCAGGATCAAGGGGAGTTGTTGCGCTTTATCCAACTCCAGGTCTTACTAATGTCGTAACACTACAAACTGCTCAAGCTGTTAGAGGAATGAGAGCCGTTTCAGGTCAAGATTACCTTGTAGCGGTATGTGGCCCTTATGTTTATGTAATGGGAACAAACTTTACAGCAACTATTATTGGTCAATTAAATACCTCAACTGGTCAAGTTAGCATTGCCGATAATGGCACTAATGTCTATATCGTAGATGGTTCAAATCGCTATACATGGCGCATTTCTAACCCAAATTCTGCTGTATTTGAAGGCACAATTAGCGGAACTACTTTAACTGTAACTAGAGTTCTTTCAGGAACTATTGCTGCCAATCAAGCCTTATTTGGAGTTGGCATTTCTAATGAAACTGTCATTGTTTCAGGATCAGGAAGCACTTGGACTTTAAATCAAAGTCATACTATTTCTACTGCAATTCGCATGAATTCAGCTACTGTAGCTGCGGTAATAACAGCTTCTATGGCAACAACCACTTTGACTGTTAGCGCTGTAGCAAGCGGAACTTTGTATGTTGGACAGACTATTCAAGGTTCTACAGTAACGGCTAAAACCATTATTACTGCTTTAGGTAGCGGAACAGTTCTTAGCGAAACAATCGCTGCTGCTGGCACAGGATATGCAGTAAACGAAAATATAACTGTTTTGGGCGGTGTTTATGGTTCTAGCCCTGCTACTTATACAGTAACAAGTATTGGAGGCTCAGGAGCTGTTACAGGGCTTACAAGGACTTTTTCAGGTCAATATACATCTAACCCTGCAAACAATGCTTCAACTTCCTCAGATGGAGCAGGAACAGGGCTAACTCTTACTTTGACTTTTGGTACAGGAACTGGAACTACTGGTAACTATGTTATCAATAATAGCCAAACTGTTACCTCTAGAACTATGTATGCGCTGAACTTTAGCGAGTTACCAGCGACAGATGGAGCATTTACAGGCGGATCTTCTGTTGATGTAGTAGATAACTACTTTGTCTATAACAGACCTAATACTCAGCAATATGCTTCTTCTGATCTGCTTTCCCCTATTACTTATGGATTGGCTTTTGCTAGTAAATTTACAGGGCCTGATGATCTTGTTTCTTTAATTGTGGATCATGGTCAAATCTATTTATTAGGCGAAAAAACTTCAGAAGTGTGGGCAGATGTTGGAACTTTCCCATTTCCTTTCCAGCGTATTCCTGGCGCATCTAGCCAACATGGAATAGCTGCTGAATTTAGTATGGCTCGATTTGGCAATTCTTTTGCTTATGTTTCAAGAAATGATCGTGGTCAAGCCGTTATTGTGCAAATGAATGGCTATTTTCCACAAAGAATTTCTACTCATGCTGTAGAAAATACCCTTGTTAATCAATATATTGGCGATGCTGTAGCTTATACATATCAGCTAGAAGGGCATGAGTGCTATGTAGTGACATTTCCAAGCCTAGACTTAACTTGGGTTTATGACGGCTCTACCCAAATGTGGCATAAATGGCTTTGGTGCGATAACCAAAACAACTATAAGCGCCACAGATCAAACTGCGCTGCCTTTTTCCAAGGTTCAGTTTTGGTAGGAGATTGGGAGAATGGGCAGATTTATCGCTTAGATCCTAATAACTATACCGATAATGGTCAGAATATCCGTAGGATGCGTAGATGCCCTCATTTGGTAACAGACTTCCAAAGGCAGTATTTTGATGAATTGCAGATACAGTTCCAACCTGGAGTTGGATTGCAAGGCGTAGAAACTTTTCCATTGGGCGATAACGACATTGGTATAAACCCTCAAGCTATGCTGAGATGGTCAAATGATGGCGGTTCTACTTGGTCAAATGAGCATTGGGCTGGTATTGGTAAAGTCGGTAAATACCAAAATCGTATTATTTGGCGCAGATTAGGTCAGGCAAGGGATCGAATCTATGAAGTCGTAGTTACTGATCCAGTTAAAGCGGTGATAGTGTCTGCTAACTTAAAAGCATCAGTTGGAGAAAACTAATGGCTAATCAGATATTTGGGCCAAGCCAAGATAATCCTTATCCACAGACTGATTTTATGGATGAGCAGACCAAAAGACCGACAAGAGCTTGGCAGATTTTCTTTTCAAATTTGCTTAATTTTAATAGAACAGCGCCTTCAGCAACATCAGGGGGGGCTGTTTTGCCAGCTAATCCTGTAGGATTTATTGAAATGTCTGTTAATGGCAAGATCTATAAAGTGCCTTATTACAATGTCTGAACTTCAAGTCATAATAGAACAAAAGGTGCAAGAACTTGAAAAGCACTTTTTAAAAGAAAAACAGGCTGATTGCCCTGTAAAGCATATATTTGCTCCTAATATCTACATTAGAGAAGTATCCATTCCAGCAGGAACATTTTCTATTGGGCATTATCAGACTACTGAGCATTTAAACATTATGCTCAAAGGTCGAGTAACAATGGTTAATGAGGATGGATCGCATACAGAATTGGTAGCTCCTCAGACTTTTGTTTCAAAGCCAGGTCGCAAAATAGGCTATATCCATGAAGATATGGTTTGGCAAAATGTCTATTCAACTAATGAAACTGAAGTAGAAAAGCTAGAAGCTATTTATTTAAATAAAAGCATTACTTGGCAAGAAAATCAAAAATCACAGGAATTACTTCTTACTTTAGACCATTCGCCTGATATTGCCGATTATTATTTGGCAATAGCAGAGTTTGGATTTGACCATGAAACAGTCAGAAAACAGACTGAAAACATGGAAGATCAAATTCCTATGCCTTTTGGCAATTACAAAATAATGGTTGCTAATTCAAGAATTGATGGAAAAGGTGTATTTGCTACAGGCAATATTGCAGAAAGTGAAATTATTGCTCCAGCTCGTATTAATGGCAAACGAACCCCTGCTGGTAGATACACAAATCATTCAAAAAATATTAACGCAATCATGGTTTTAAGAGATAATGGGAACATTGATTTAGTGGCAAAAAAGGCTATAAATGGATGCCAAGGTGGTAATTTGGGCGAAGAAATTACTATTGACTATCGGCAAGCATTAAGCCTTGCAATAAGGAGAGATTAAATGTCAGCAGTCGCAACAGCAATCGTAGGAGGCGCAGTTATTGGCGGTTACATGACCAGCCAAGCAACTAAAAGCGCAGCTCAAACTCAAGCCGATGCAGCAGCTAGAGCGCAAGGTCAATTATTGGCAACTGGAGCAGCAGCAGCTGATGTTTATAACCCTTATGTCAATAAAGGAGTTACAGCTCTTAATAAAATGAGTGAAGATCCTTATTTTACTCAACAATTTACTAATAAAGATTTAAATGCTACTTTAGCTCCTGGTTATGACTTTAGATTGCGTCAAGGTCAGCAAGCTAATATGATGGCTAGTAATGTTGGTGGCGGAGCTATAGGTGGTAATGCTTTGCGTAGTTTACAGGATTATAGCCAAAACTTTGCTTCAGGCGAATATGCCAATGCTTTTAATCAATTTCAAGTTCAAAGAGGTAATATTTATTCTAACTTGCAAAATATTGCATCTATGGGATTAACAGGAACAACTGGTCAAGCCAACGCAATGATTGGAACTGGCACAAATGTTGCAAATTTAACTTCTGCTGCTGGTAATGCTCAAGCTGCTTCTCAAATTGCACAAGGCAATATTTATGGTGGCATAGCTAATACAGCAGGAAATGCAGCAGCTTATTATGCTATGAATAATATGAATCAGCCAATTAATTCAACGCAAGCTGCAATGGGTGGTAATGCAGGAGGAGGATCATTTACTCCCACTTCAGGCAATTCTTTTGCTGTTTCTCCAGTTCAAGTAGCATAAGGAATAAATCATGCCAGCACTTAGCTCTCTACCTGATGCAAGCATTTATGGAAATGCTCAAGCTCCACAAGCAACATCTATACAGGATTTAGTTAATCTTGGAAGATCTAATCTTGCTTTGCAAAAAGAAAAAGAATTATTTCAGCCTTCTATTGAAAAAGCCAAAGCTGAAACTTCTACTGCCGTTACTGGTGCTGAAAAAGCAAAAGCAGGACTTCAAAAAGATTATTTTGGTATTGCTGCCGATGAAGCAAATGCTTTAGTTGATGATCCAAGATTAAAAAATGTTAATCCTAAAGACAGTAAAACAGTTACTGCTGCTGGAGATGCTTTGGTTGGGGCTACTGAGCGTATGATTAAGCAAGGAGTTCCTGCTCCTATGGCTCATACCATTACAGCTAAATATTTTCAAATGCTTAACGATCCAAACCAAGCAGGAAATATTCGTCAAGATATGCTGAATTCAATTCAAGCTCGTATAGGCGCAACTGGTCAGCAAGGACTTCAAACTCCTCAATACACTACTAATGCTGCTGGCGAGATTATTGGTCTTAAATCAGGGCCTAATCAAATTGTTTCTCCAAGCGAGGGTAACGCTCAAGTTGGTGCTTCTACTGCTCCTACTACAGGCGCTCCTGCTCAGTTGCAAGGACAGTTTGCTCCTAAAAAGCTAAATCCATCTAGAGCTGATGTGGCATTTGCTACAACTCCATCAGAAATTGCTTCTAAAGATTTGACTGAAACTATGGCTTTGGCTAAAGGTGCAGAACCTAGAATTGCAACATTTCAAAACATTAAAAAACTTTCTTCTGAAGCATTTACAAGCACAGGCGGTGCTAGAAAAGAATTGGCATCAGGCATTGCTCAAGCACTTGGAATTGATATTTATACAGCCGAAAAAACTGCTACAGATGAATTGGCTAAAAATTCAGCAATGCTAACCTTAACTGGTGGCAATACTGATTTGGCTCGTCAAATTGCAGAAGCAGCCAATCCTAATAAGAAAATGACTGAAGGCGCTATCAAGTTAATGGCAGATCAGCTTATTGGTGTTGAACGCTTAAATCAAGCAAAAGCTACTTATTTGGGTAATGTTAAAAATCCTCAAGAGTATCAAGATAAGATGGCAATTTTTAATAAAATTAATGATTACAGAATTTTCCAAGAATCTAGTCCTGAAGAAGTTAGAAAGCTAAAGGCTTCTATGAGTCCTGATGAACAAAGACGAATGGGCGATAAGATTAAATTGGCTAAATCACTTGGATTGCTATAACTATGGCTAATTTTGCTGATCTTTGGGAAGCAGCGCCAGTTGATAGATTTGGCGGTTTAAATGAGGATATGTCTAGCAGGCTTAGAGCTGCTAATGATGCTTGGCAAGCTAAAACAGGCAGAGAATTGCCTTTAACTAGCGGAGCAAGATCAACCGAAGAACAAATACAGCTATTTGGAAAAAGAAAATCTAACCCTAATTTGGTGGCAAAGCCTGGCACAAGTTTGCATGAAAAAGGTATGGCTGCGGATATTTCTTCTGAAGTTCCTGCTGCATTTTTAGATCAATTTGGACTTCATAGACCATTTGGATCTAAAGATCCAGTTCATGTAGAGATTAACCCAAAATCTTCTTATGTTGCTAAAGGCCCATCAGTAACAGTTGCTGGCGCTCCTGCAAGCACTAGCTTTGCTGATATTTGGACTGAAGTTGGCGATGTTGCGCCTTCAGATGGCAAAAAAGTTGAAAAACCAGCTATTAAGCAAATGGGCGAAATGTCTAAAAAATTGGGCAAAGAATTTGTAAAACCTTTATCTGAAATATCTGCTAAAGATTGGCAAGAAAAGAGCTTATTAGCTCCTGTTATTGAATATACAGCTTCAAGCCTTGGCATCCCAGGTTTTACTGAAACTGATAAAAAAGCTGCCGAAGAAAAGTTAATTAAAAAAGGTAAGAGTTTTGTTGAGGGTGTCAGCAAGTTTGCTCAAAGCCCAGTAGAAACTACAAAACAAGCATTAAGCGCAATCGCAGAGAATCCTGGTGGATTTGCTGGAGAGGTTGTTAAGAGTGCAATTTATGATCCTGAACAATTTGTCGCTATTCCTGGCGGTGCAAAAGTTCTTGAAAAAGTGTCTGAAGGTGGTTCAAAAGCTAAAGCTGTTTTGGGCAAAAAGTTTGAAGAAGCATTTCCTAAGATGGAAGAAGTTAAGCCAACTATGGCTGGAGTTGGGGCTGCACAAGTTTCCAAAGAAACTGTATTGCAAGATGCAATTTCTAGAGCAAGTCCTGAATTAAAACAAGAATTACAAAAGCTAAAGCCTGAACAAGTAAATGCTCCTGTATTAGAGCGCCAGCTAGAAGCTGATTCTTTGCCTATTCCTATTCGTTTATCTGAGGGTCAAGCGACTAGAAGCCCTCAGTTATTTTCTGAAGAAATGAATAGCAGAGGTAAAAATCCTGAATTAGCCAATAGATACAATGAGCAAAATAGACAGCTTGTTGAAAACATTGATGCCATTAAAGAAAAAGCTTCTCCTGATGTGTATGGAACAAACCATGTAGAAAATGGTCAATCTTTAATTGATTCATATAAAGATATTGATAAAGCTAGATTAGAAGTCATTGGAACTAAATATCAAGCATTAAGAGATGCTGCTGGAGGCGATTTTCCTATAGATGGTGTAGCTTTTGCTGAAAACGCTTTAAATTCTTTAAAGAAAAATCTTAAAACAGAGTTTTTGCCTGATTCGATAATGAGGCAAGTTAATGCGTTCAAGCGTGGCGAACCCATGACTTTTGAGCAGTTTGAGGCAATGAGAACCAACCTTGCTTCTGAAATGCGTAAAGCCGATAGAGCTGGAGATGGAAACGCTGAATTTGCTCTTGGAAAAGTAAGGGAGGCTTTAGAAGATTTGCCTTTAATTGGCGAAACCAAAGAATTAAAAGTTTTGGCTGATGATGCTAGATCTGCTGCTAAACAGCGTTTTGATTTAATTAACCAAGACAAGGCTTACAAAGCTGCTATTAATGGAAAAGTTCAAGCTGATGATTTTATTCAAAAGTTTGTTGTTAATGGCAAAAAAAATGATATTGACATGATGGTTTCTCATTTGGGAGCAGACTCTCAAGCTAGACAAGTTATGGCTGCTGGAATTGTTAATTGGCTTAAATCTAAAGCTGGAATATTGCCTGATGGATCAGGAACATTTACGCAAAAAGGATTTAATCAAGCTCTAAGCAATGTTGATCCTAAAATTTTAGCTATTGTTGGCCCTGAAGTTAATTCTCAATTAAAAGCATTGGGCAAGACTGCAAGAAACATTCAAGAAAGACCAGCAGGAGCTTATGTAAATGAATCTAATACATTTACTTCAGCAATGGCTGAAAAAGGTAAAAAAGCAGCAGAAATTGGTTTAAATTACACTTTGGGTGGAAATGTCATTCCTGTTGGAACAATAGCAAGAAGCGCAATTCATAATGTTAAAGAAGCTCAAAAAATTAAAGAAGCGTTAAAACCAGGCGCAGGAATCAAACTTAAAGACATAGGCAAGGAATAATCATGGCATCAGTTCTTTTATCCCCATACGGAATCGGTCAGCAATTTTTTGATGACAATGGAGTTCCTTTAGCTGGAGGTTTGATTTATACCTATCAAGCTGGATCTTCTACTCCATTAGTAACCTATACAACTAATGCTGGAACGATTGCTAATGCAAACCCTATTGTTTTAGATGCTGCTGGTCGAGTTCCACAAGAAATTTGGCTACTTACTGGCTATTCATATAAGTTTGTTCTTCAAACAGCAAATTCTGTATTGATCCAAACATTAGATAATATTTATCCAATTCTGCAAAATGCTCCTGCATCAGCCCCTGCTGTTCCTACTGGAGGAATTATTCTTTGGTCAGGATCTACTGGTTCTATTCCTGCAACTTGGTATTTATGCGATGGAACAAACGGAACTCCTGATTTACGCAATAGCTTTATTGTTGGAGCTGGATCTACTTATGCTGTAAATGCAACTGGTGGTTCTGCCGATGCTATTGTTGTTTCTCATACTCATACTGCAAGTGTTACTGATCCTACTCATACTCATGCAACTAGCCCTGGAACATCTTTAGTTGGAACTGCCCAACAAAATGCTCCTGGTGGTGCGGTAGCTAATCCAGGAACACCAGCAACATTAAGTATTGTTGCAGCATCAACTGGAATTAGCGTAACTAATGCTACTGCTGGTGTAAGCGGAACTAACGCTAATCTTCCTCCTTACTATGCTCTTGCTTACATTATGAAGGGCTAAGCGTGGATATGTCATTTGAACTCGATCCAGTTAAATACGGAATTCTTTGGAATACTGTAGAGAATAACGAAAAGCAATTAGAACTAATGTCGCAAAAAATTGACAAAATGGAGTCTAAATTAGAGGAGCTTGTCGCACTTGCAAATCAATCTAGAGGTGGCTTTTGGGTTGGAATGGCTATCGTATCTGCAATTAGCGGAATTGTGGGATTTATTGGAAGCCATTTCTCAGGAAAATGAAAATGTATGTCCGATCCGTATGGAATTGCAGAAGGAGTAAAAGCTCTTAGTGGATCTATAGATGCGACTAGAGAAGCCAGTAAGGGGCTATCTAGCTCCATAGAAAACATTCAAAAAGATGGATTAGAAGTAGCTCAAAAGCAAGCCAATGAACGGATTAGATCAAGGCGAGAAACAGAGTTTAAGAAGGAAAGAGCGTTAATTAAGGCTTTAGATTCTTGGAAGCATAAGAAGCAAATAAGTGATGAAGAAGCAAAGTTAAAAATAGACTTTGTTAAGAAATACGGAGCAAAAGAGTGGGAAGCGGTGCTAAAAATAAAGTTAGATATAGAGAATATGCAACGCAAAGACAACGAAGAATATCAACATGATTTAAAAGCAGTTCGCAGAGTTCAGTTTTATTGTTTTCTAGCTGCATTAATGGTCACTTTGTGGCTTAAATTTGTTTTAGGAGCTTTTTAAATGTTTCCATTAGGCGCATTACTAGATATTGGCGGTAAGCTAATTGATAAATTCTTTCCTGATCCTGAGCAAAAAGCTAAAGCACAGCTAGAGTTATTGCAGATGCAGCAAAATGGCGAATTAGCTCAAATTGCAGCAGATACTGCGGAGCAACAAGAACTTACTAAAAGACAGCAAGCTGATATGGCTTCTGATTCTACTTTGTCTAAAAATATTAGACCTTTAACCCTTATATTTATTTTGGCTGTTTATACATTTTTTGCTTTTATGTCTATGCTTGGGCATGAAACCAGGGGAGCTTATGTAGAGCTGTTAGGTCAATGGGGTATGTTAATTATGTCTTTCTATTTTGGGGGTCGCACTCTAGAAAAGATCATGGATATGAAAGCTAAAAAAGAATGACATCAGAGCAATTACAGGCTTTAGGAATAGATCCTAAATGGCTTGATGGATTAAACGCTACTTTCAAAAAGTATGAAATAAACACTCCGAAGCGCCAGGCAGCTTTTATTGGACAATGCGGTCATGAATCTGCCTCATTTAAAGTCTTAGAAGAAAACCTCAATTACAGCGCTAAAGGCTTAGTTGCTACATGGCCTAGTCGATTCCATAACATTGAATTTGCCTCAGAGTATGAGCGTAAACCTGAAAGAATTGCCAATAAAGTTTATGGTGGCAGAGCTGATCTAGGAAATACTGAAGATGGAGATGGTTGGCGATTTCATGGAAGGGGTCTAATTCAGCTCACAGGGCGGTCAAACTATACAGTATGTGGACTAGCCCTAGGAAAGCCTTTTGCGGAGCATCCTGAGCTTATTTTAGAGCCTGAGAACGCTTGTCTATCTGCTGGCTGGTTCTTTAACAAGCGTGGCTTAAATGCGTTGTCAGATAATGAAGATTGGGCTACCATGACCAAGCGGATCAATGGTGGCACTATTGGGTTACAAGATCGTATTGATCGAATTCATAAAGCAATGGACATACTAGGAGCATAAAATGATTAAAGAAACAAAAAAACATGAAAAGCGTGAGGAAGCGCAAGTAATTAAACTGCGTAATGCTGTTTATGAAGTTAAACAAGAACTAAAAAAACATGAGAAAGAGCCTATGAACAAGGCTCATCCCATGAAAGGTTAAAGTTTTTTAAATTCCTGTTCCATATCTTTAAGGGTAAACATACGGCTTTTAATCCAAGCCATAGTCCAAACTTTTAAAGCAACTTCATTGGTGTTAAAGACATCAGGAAAAGTTTCAAAAAACTGTCTTTCGCACTCATCTTCAGGAATTGCTATTTCTCCAGCAAAAGGGATTTTTTCGTAAATCATTTGATCCTCGCAACTTTGGCTTTACGCAATACAGCCTCGTATTGTTGTTTAGCCTGGTCATCTAGTTTACGCAACGGAAGATTTTGCCAGTAAGCCCATTTATCTATATATTCCTGTAATTCTGATGGAGGAGTCCATCCAGCAAGCCTCCATCGAATCGTAATATCAGTTCCTGAAACAGTCCAAATATGTTCGTTGTTCATATTTCTCCTTAGAATGGTGGATCATCCAAATCATTAGATTGCTTTGCTGGAGCTGCTCCTTTTTCTTCAGGTTCATTTAAATAAGCAAAGATTGAACCCTCTTTCATGGCATAGATAGGCAAAGACTCAATTTTGAGCATAAGGCCATGCTTAGTTTCCATGATGACTCCAATAGACTGATAACGCTTTTTCATTTTGCCATCGGTCTTATCTTCATACTCTGATACTGCTGCTTTTACGAAATATTTAATTGCCATTGCGCTTCTCCATAAGATTTACTTCAACTTCTACTTCACTTAAAAATTGCTTAATTTCTGTTTCCATAAACAAAATGAACTCAGGATCTCTAGGAACATGAACAATCAATAATTGACTGCGCTCAGGCATCCTTGGATCAAAACTTACAAAGTCGCACCATTTAGCCCCTGTAGCTGCCATTTGAGCCTGCATCTGAATAACATATTTGTTAGGTGGTTCATTGGCTTTTATGTAGCCCCAATGCGTAGCAGAGTTTGGACATTTAATTTCAATAAGACCATCGTTTCCAACCAAGCCATCAGGAGAACAACCAAAGCCAGCAATAGTAGGATGATTGACAAAGGCGATCTGATCCACAAAATTGCCTGTTTTAACTTCATAAGCAACCCTGGCTTGCGGTTCTGTTTGAGTTCCCCATTGCATAGCTTCATTTTGGTATGATTCCTCTATGGTCTTTGTAACTCGTTGCAAGGCAAGCTCAATCAGATAGTTACCTCGACTAGCTGAGGGGCCTGATTTTGTCTTAGCCAGTATATCTGCAACCCTAGAAGCGGTAACTTTTCCTAATCTAAGTTGATGCCATTCATCAGTTCCTTGTTGTATGCAAGCAACTCTATCTTCTGTTGTAAAAGTTGTCATTTCTCTTGTGCCTTTCTTAGTATTGCTCTAGCAAAATCCCTATATGCAAAAGTTTCATTTATAAGATTGCAATTCAACACAAACACTTTTTCTATTTCCTCATCTGTTAGTGTCTTTAATTGTGGCGAACAAGTGTGAATAGAATCGCTTGTAACTTTTTGACCACAACTTAAACAAGCAGTCCACGCTACTGGTTTATTGTTCATCATTCCATCCATATATAAATAAGCATTGCACCAATTACTAACCAGGTTACTGCTCCAGTAAAAGCTAAAAATGCTATAAAAATACTCATTTGCGAGCTTCCTTTTCTTTTCTTAAAAATTCATCAAAAATGGCTTTATGCTCCCAATTCTGCTTTTTTGGCATCTTTGGCTGCGGAAATCTTAGCGACTGCTGATTTATCTTTTGAGAGCTGGTGATAGGCATTACCATAAATTGTTTTGAGTTCATCTATGTCTTTCGCTGTATTAATTGCTTTTACCCAAATATCTGCTTGGCTGGTTAAATCCACAACTTCTTCTTCAGGCAGATCCTCTCCAGCATAGATATACAACGCAAGGCCATGCAGAGCTATTGCCTTAACCAGGCATCGTTGCATAGCGGTATTTACAGCCATTGCATCAGGGTTTTGAATAGCCTTGTTTTGATTGTTAATGACAGGCATCTGAGCTGTCATCGTTTTGCCAAAAGCGGTTACTGAGCAAAATACCATCAAAGTTTCAGCAAAGTAAACTGGATCACCATAAGTCCAAGTAGCTTGAGGATCTTGTTGGAGGAGCTGATCTACAGCCCATGACCATGACAGATAGGTAAATTTACCTTTTTTCTCTGTATGCTCGTTTACATTGATTTTGCGTAGTTCTAAAAATTTAGTCATCACTTTTTCCTTAGTCGTTGATTTCTCGTTCTGCTGCATTTTGGGCATAGTGTTCCATGTAATCCAAAGCCATCATCATTACTTTTCTACCAATTTGTTCGTAATCTTGGGTATCAATAATGGCTTGTAGGGAATCAGCTCGTTCTTTATCTAGATCCCCCATAGCTTCTGCAACTGCTTGAGTTGTTCTGTAATCGTATTCAGCGCCTGGCTTCATTAGCTCCCAAGTGCGCTCCTCGATCTCATCTGAGCGATCATCGTAATCGTCAGGCTCGTAGTAATGGTCATGTAAGCGACTCATATTAGAACCCTCCTAATAGGCCGTAAGCAAACATAGCTCCAAAAGCTATCCCAGTTACTACAACTGCTGTCCATTCAATTATTGCTGTTTTCATCACTTACTCCTTCACTTGGTTAAAAAATCTACTGCTTGAATAGAACTATATCATATCCATTACCTTGCAAATACTTTTTTTATCTTTTTTGTTGCTAAATCGCACAAATCTATGATATTGTTCATTTCAGGAGGATTTATGAATGAAATAAAACAGCTTTTACAAGTGGAATTTGGCACTTTGGATGAGCTATCTAAGCTGCTAGGAGTGAGAAATTCTGCGGTATATCAATGGGTTGCGAGAGGCTATATTCCTATTCGCCATCTTAGAAAATTAAGCACTTTATCTGAGGGTCGCTTGACCAATGAAATGCTTAGACCTGATCTATTTAAAAAGGATTGAAATGAACTTTTACCCATTTCATATTGGGGATTACATCAGCCATACCTCTCATTTAAGTAATGAGGAGGACTTGGCTTATAGGCGAATGATTGATCTTTATTACATGACTGAACAGCCGTTCAACGACAGTTCAACTGTAGCAAGACGAATTCGATCATCCGTTGAAACTGTTGATGCAATATTGCAAGAATTCTTTATTTTTGATGAAGATAATTGCTGGCATAACAAGCGAGTTGATGAGGAAATCGCTAAGTACCATAGCCGTCTAGACCAAGCCAGTAAAGCAGGAAAGGCATCTGCTGAAGCTCGGTTAAACAAGCGTTCAACATCCGTTCAACCAACCAAGAACCAAGAACCATTAACCAAGAACCAAATAAAGACTACTCCTAAAGTCGTAACTCCTGACGGAGTTAGTGTTGATTTATGGAATGATTTTTTGGTTTACAGGAAAAGATTGAAAGCTCCAGTAACGGATCGAGTTCTTGCTAGGCTGATAAAAGAAGCTGAATTAGCCAAGATGCCATTGGATCAAGTGCTAGAAACAATCATTTTTAAAGGCTGGAGATCATTTGAGGCAAGCTGGATTCAACAAGCACAGCAGAAATCCACAGAATTGCCTTTAGGAACTGAGCAACAGATTGAGGAGGCATACAGGGTCGAATGTGGAGGAGATCCTCGCCTGGCTCGTTTTAACAGTTATTTTGAGATGAAAAAGTTTATTCAGGATCAGCGAGATAAAAAAAGGAAGGTGGCATGAATGAGTTGGCTCTTTTCGCAGGCGCTGGTGGAGGAATACTTGGGGGACACCTTCTTGGATGGAGAACAGTCTGCGCTGTCGAATGGGAAGCCTATCCAGCAAGCGTATTGTGTGCCAGGCAAAATGACGGACTTTTGCCGAGTTTTCCAATTTGGGATGATGTTCAAACCTTTGACGGAAAGCCTTGGAGAGGAATTGTTGATGTTGTATCAGGAGGATTTCCTTGCCAAGACATCTCAGCAGCAGGAAGGGGGGGGGGAATCGAGGCAGAGCGATCAGGAATGTGGAAAGAAATGGCTAGAATCATTGGCGAAGTTAGACCTAGATACGCTTTTGTGGAAAATTCCCCAATGCTCACTTCTAGAGGACTTGGAACAGTCCTTGCAGACCTGGCCCAAATGGGGTTCGATGCGGAATGGGGAGTGCTTTCAGCAGCCGATGTTGGAGCAAACCATAAAAGAGAAAGAATTTGGATTGTTGCAAAAATATCCAACTCCAAGTGCAAGCGATGGACAGAGGGGAACAATGCCAAATTGGAAACCAATAAGACCATCAGGGCATCCAGCTCAATACCCTTTAAATCAAGCATTAAGGGACTTGACAGGAATAGTTGGAAAACCGAACCCAATATTTGTAGAGTGGTTAATGGGATGGCCTCTGCAATGGACAGACTTAAAGCCATTGGAAACGGACAAGTTCCCCTTTGTGCAGCAACAGCATGGAATTTGCTTAGAAAAAGAATAGATGGATGAACAAAAACATAAACATCGTTGTGCAGTTCGCCAGCTCATCATGTGGCGCAGGATTTGGGGTTTAAAGGTTTTTAGGGAATATATGCACAAGCATAAGTTGGATTGGAAGTTGGTAAGAGATTTTGAAGATCAATGGGTTAAAGGCAATCGAGCTGATGAAAAAGGAGAATGGAAATGAGTTTAGAAAAGTTAGATGAAGATAGGGTTGAAAAAGCATTAATTTACCTTTCAACTACCGATGAGGAACATGCAACCCTAGGGTCTGAGGTTAAAAGGCTTGAGGAAGGCATTAAACAAGCCAAGGCGCACTCTTTTTTGGTAGCTGAGGGGACAGTCGCAGAAAGGGAAGCAAAAGCCGTAGCAAGCCTTAAATTTGGTAACGCAGTAGAGCTTTGGATTGAGGCTTACAAAGAGTTCAAGATTTTAGATAACAAACGCAATACCGAGATCCGTATTACGGAACTTTGGCAAACACTATCAAGCAACCGAAGAAAGGGTTCAGTATGAAAGATTATTCAATGCCGTATTTAGTAATTCACAGCCTATTGAAGAAATATCAGGACAACATGAACAATAGGAACACTAATCGAGCTTATGAGCTGGCTTCAGACATTGTTGAAATGGCCTTGATGCTACAAGATATTGCAGACGATCATGAAAATAAAAAAGTTTGACCAGGCTTTACATGATAAATACGATCCTCCAGCGAGGAAAGCTGTATCCGATTGGATACAAATGAAGTGGGGTTTACAAGCGATTGATAACCCTGATATTTATGGAACAGACCTGATTATTTACAGAAATGGTAATCCAGTAGGATCTGCGGAGGTAGAAGTTCGGCAATGGAGTCCAGTTTGCCCATTCTATACAATCCATGTTCCAGTAAGAAAAGTAGAAATGCTTGAAGTTCCAAATACGCTGTTTTTTGCTTTAACCCATGATATGAGCCATGCTTACTTAATTCGAGGTAATGAGGCTCTAAAATACAATCAAGTGGAAATGCAAGATGCTACAAAACATGAGTTTTATTACGATGTGCCTAAACATCTTTTTAAATACATTGACTTAACACAACCATTTTGACTACAAAAATTGAAAAATTACGATTTAGAAAAATTGCAGATATTGGCTGCATACTCTGCTATACACAAAACAACCCTGGCTCATTTTGCGAAATCCACCATATCCGCAGAGCTGGACAACGAAAAACAGCACCAACAATCGGACTTTGCCCAATACATCACCGATTCCATCTTGGTATTCACCACCTTGGAAGGCGAGCTTGGGAATCTACTCACTCAACGACAGAGGAAGCTCTGCTTGAACTCACCGATAGGCTTTTAAATGAGTAGCTGGCTAATCATTGTTACTGGATTGATTTACTTCTACATTGGCTTAGAACAAGGCTTTAAAGGCAATATGCCTATGGCTGTTGTATATACAGGCTATGCTTTTTCTAATGTTGGTTTGTATATCATGGCTAAATAAAATATACAAAAACTTATATAAATGTTTAATATACGATACATTTTTTATTAAAGTTTCATGCACTTCTAAGTATCAAACTTTACAATTCCAGCGGATCTAATCCAAGCTCATCAGCTACTAATTTGCAACGAACTCTAAATGGTTTGCCATGTTGCGCCCATTTATTGCCTTCTTGACGATAAAAGCTCATGTGAATCATTTCATGAGCCAAGGTTGTAATAACAGTATAGTAATGACCGCACCTTCCTGAAGATATAGTTATCGTATGCTCGCATTTCTCGCCAGTATCGTATAGGTAAGTTCCCATCACTTCAGGATCAGGAGTAACAACAAACTCTATTTCTTCAGGTAATGGCATCTTCCATTTGGTGAATGGATAACAGCAATACAGGCTTGCATATAAGTTTTTTAATACTTCAGGATTTAATCTCATACAGTTCACCCCTAAAAAACACAAGGCCCTCATCTTCATTAATGACTTGCACCAACTCAGGAGGCATTAGATGACCATTAATATAAGTAAGAACAGCAAATCCTGCCCTCCAATTAACGCTTGAATCTTCATGATATAAGAACTGCTCATCCTTAACTGCTGCCATCATTCCAGTATCAACACCATAAAGATCGCCTGAATAATTAGTCCAAGGAATGACTTTTAAAGAGTGCAAATGGCCTGTTACCATTGATTTGCCTCCTTTTAGGACATTGTTATACACAGCATGAATACCATTGTGCCAACGATGCTTAACCATTGTATTGTCGTTAATCATGACAGACCAGCTATAAGACCAGCCAGGCAAATGATCTGCAAGGGACATACCTTTGACACCTTCATATTGCGGAAGAACATTAGACAATTTGCCATCAAATCTTAGATCATGGTTTCCTATGGTGCGATGCAATAAACAGCCAGGAGGTTTAACTTTTTCAATATCGCCAAGCCTGTTTTGAACTTCTTCTAGCTCTTGTTGGACTGTAGGATGCTGCTGATAACCTATTCGATGATGTTGGCTAACTGTTGCAAAGTCGAACAAATCACCATTTAAAATCACCATTTTAGGTTTTAATTGTTTTGTAAAATAAACAAAAGCTCGATGAGCCGTAGAGATATAGCTTGGGTTGTAATGGCAATCTGATCCAACCATAACAATGCCATTTTTTAATTCATATTCACAACGCACTTTATTTTCAGGAATAATAAATTTAGGAATACCCCTATTGTCATTAGATTCAAGCAGAATATCGTATTTTTTTTCTATATTTTTTCTTCGCATATTTATGTTTCTAACATCAACATTCAATACCCTAGCCACTTTTGTAGGGGATCTATGCTCTTTAAATAATGATATAAACTCTTGATCACTACATGCTGGTTTGCTCATGACAAGCCTTTATGATGGTAAAGTTAGCTGATACTAATCTATTTTAGAGATAAATCAATGACTTATTACGCTAAAAGAGTTGATTCTAACCAAAAAGAAATTGTTAAAGCATTTAAAGAGCTTGGTTGTTCTGTTTTTGATACCAGTAGGATCGGACAAGGCTTTCCTGATTTAGTTATTGGCAAAAACCAAATAACAGTATTGTGCGAGATAAAGAAGGATGACAAAGCCAAATTTACGGCAGCTCAAGATTTATTTATGATGAACTGGAGAGGCTCAACTGTTGTTAGAATTAACGATATTGATGGTGCAATAAGATTAGTTAAACTGCTTGACAATGCCAATCAATAAGGCAAAATATGGTTTCAAACCCCATTTCTATAGGAGAAAAACATGGGCAAAATGGATTCTATGAAGGGTATTCCTTCAGTAACTGGTGCTAAAGCTCCTGCTGGCGCAACTTCCTCAGACAAAACTGGTGAGCGCATGGAGAAAAAAGTTGGCGGTGTAGCAATGGGTATGCAAGATGCTACAGGCAAAGACAAGCAATTCAATACTGGCAAAACTGCTGGTGTTTGTTATGAGCATAAGCGTGGTGACTGCAACCCTTGCTAAAAGCGAAATGCCCTAGCGTGAAGGTCTAGGGCATCTCTAACCAACCTAGTAATCGGAGAACTAGATGGCTGTTGTAAATTCTAAAGATGGTTGTCTATCCTGTATATATTTCCTAAATACAGACAATGACTTTATTGGATCTTGTAGAAGGTATCCTCTTTACCAAAACAGACACAGCTCAGAATGGTGTGGGGAATTCTCGGCTATTCCTCCAAATCCTGTATTTGAAACTATGGTTCAGGACATCGAAATTGCTACGGAAACTAAAGAAGATCCTAAAGAAAAGCGTAAAAAAGTCCTTGAAGAAGCATCAAAGGTAGAGCCTAAACCTAAAGGCAGACCTAAAAAGGTATGAAGCTCAAACCCTTAGCCGATAAGATCGTAGTCAAGCCTGATATTAGAGAACTTAGCTCTGTCATTTTTGTTAAAAACAAAGAAACAGACAATATGGGAACTGTAGTCGCTGTAGGCCCTGGCAAAGTAATCAATGGTCGCAGGCAAGAAATGCCCATTCCTGTAGGCTCTTATGTTCGATTTGGCACTATGAACGATGATTCAGAAGCTGAATACCTTAAATACTTTGAATATTTTGAAGATAATGAGCGTTATTTAGTGATGAGTTGGCAAGATGTCTGTTTCATAACCGAAAAGGAGCAAGCATGAAGGAAATTGAAGTATTTGATGAAACCTCATTGATTGAGAAGATCATGGGTCATTTTGGCTGGTATAAGGTCAAAAAGGTTGAATTACCGATTGAAAACCTTGAAATCAACCATACATTCATCATGAAAGATATGAAGCCTGAGATGCCTAAAGCTCCTGTCAGGAAACCAGCAGCTAAAAGACCTAGAAGAAGAACCCCTAGATCTGATTTTAAATTTGGAAAGGATGCTAAAAATGGCAACTAAACCTGGCTTGTATGCCAATATTCATGCAAAACAAGAGCGAATTGAGAAACAAAAGGCATCAGGCGCTAAGAAAGTAGAAACCATGCGTAAGCCTGGCACTAAAGGCGCTCCTACTGCACAAGCATTTAAAGATTCAGCAAAGACAGCAAAGAAGAAATAATCATGGCTACTAAAAAACATGACAAGCCAATAGAGCATAAAACTGTAGGTAAGGGTAAAACCTATAATCCTACAGAAAAAGGCGCTGGAATGACTGCTAAAGGCAGAGCTGAATACAACACTAAGAACAATGCCAATTTAAAAGCCCCTGCTCCAAATCCTAAGACAAAGGCTGATGCTGGTCGTAAAGCATCGTTTTGTGCAAGGATGGAGGGAGTTGTAAAGAACGCTAAAGGCCCTGCGGAGCGAGCCAAAGCATCATTAAAGAACTGGAACTGCTAATGCCTCTCAAAAAATCACCTACTAAACAAGCCTTTCAATCCAATGTGAAGGCAGAACTATCTGCTGGAAAGAAACCAACTCAGGCAGTCGCTATTGCTTATTCTGTTCAAAGAGAAGCTAAAAGCAAGAAAACTAAACCAAAAAGAGCCTAACAATGAGCGAAATGCAATCCCTAGAATGTGAATACCGAACTTTCTTGCTAGCGGTATATCTGATTGCTGAGTAGCTCACCAAACAAAGGAAATTAAATGATTACCCTAAAAGACCTATCAATTCAAGATGTTGAGTTTATGATTGGCGCTCTCTCAAAAGGAGAATATAGCCTAGTAGCCCCTGTAATTGACAAAATCAAAGTTCAAGCTATTCCACAAGCTCATGCCATGATGCAAGCAGAAGCAGATGCAAAAGCTCAAGAAATGGTAGAAAATGGCGAAAAGGCTACTGAAGAACCAAAATGAGCGAAACAGCAAATCCTGTAGGCAGACCAACTGAGTATGATTCATCATATTGTCAGAAGGCTATTGAGCTTGGAACTAAGGGTAAATCCCTAGAACAGATTTCAGGCGCTTTAGGCATTACCTATAGGACTTTGTGCAACTGGAGAGATTCTCATGAAGAATTTTTTCATGCCTTGGAGGAAGCCAAGATCCGAGAGATGATTTGGTGGGAAGAACACGCTCAGGCATACCTTGTAGAGCATAAGGATGGGGAAAGGCTCAATGTTGGTCTATGGTCTAGATCAATGGCTGCTAGATTCCCTAGGAAGTATTCAGAGCGCATCAAGCAAGAACTAACTGGAGCTGATGGCGCTCCTTTGCTCAAAGGTGTGGAAATAACCTTTGTAGAGCCTAATGCAAATAGATCAGCAGATTAAAGATGCAATTTCTAGGATAAAGTTTCCTAAGAAATTTGAGGCACTATTTAAGCCTGATAAGGTTCGCTACAGAATATTTTATGGTGGTCGAGGCGGTGCTAAGTCCTGGTGCTTTGCTAGAGCATTATTAGCCAAAGGAACTAATCAGCCCATGCGTATCTTATGCGCCAGGGAGTTCCAAACCTCCATTAAAGATTCGGTTCATAAGCTATTGTCAGATCAGATCTATGCTCTAGGCATGGAAACCTTCTATGAGATCACTCAGACCTCAATTAGGGGCAAAAATGGGACAGAGTTTATCTTTGTAGGCATTAAGAACAATACAAATAATGTAAAAAGTATAGAAGGAATAGATATATGTTGGGTTGAGGAGGCACAAAGCGTATCAGCTAATAGCTGGAATGTGCTTATTCCTACAATCCGTAAGCAAGATTCAGAGATTTGGGTCAGTTTTAACCCTGAATTGCCTACAGATGAAACTTGGAAACGCTTTGTTGAGAACCCTCCTGAAAGCTCAATAGTCGTAAAAGTAAACTGGAATGACAACCCTTGGTTTCCTGAAACCCTTAATCTAGAGCGTTTATCCCTAAAACAAAGGGATATGGCTGCTTACAACAATGTATGGGAAGGCGCTACAAGGAACACCATTGATGGGGCTATCTTTGCTAAAGAAATGGAAATGGCAGAGCTAGAAGGCAGGATTACGACTGTTCCTTATGACTCTACCAAGCCTTGTCATATTATTTTTGACCTCGGTTGGGCCGATAATACAGCAGCGTGGATTATCCAATTTGTAGGCTTTGAGATCCGAGTATTGAGATACTTTGAGGATAACCAAAAGACTATCCAGCACTATTTAAGTTTAATGCAAACCTTTGGCTATATGTATGACACTATTTGGCTGCCTCATGATGCTGCTGCCAAGTCGCTTGGAACTGGCAAATCCATTGAAGAAATAGTCAGAGCCACAGGAATGAAAGTGCAAATACTTGATCGAGTACCAGTAACCGACTCAATCAATGCTGCAAGAACTATATTTAATCGATGTTATTTTGATAGAAAAAATACCGAAGAAGGTTTAAACTGCCTAAGACATTATCGCTATGATGTTGATGAGCATGGAACTTTTAGCCAAAAGCCGTTACATGACATCTATTCTCATGGTGCTGATGCCTGGCGATATATTGGGCTTATGGTCAATGAACCTAAGAAACGCAAACCAGTTAAACAAAATTATGCCCTTGGGGGCAGTTGGATGGGCTAAATATGGCAGATTATCAGGATCAAGATTCAAGCGAAGATACAAGAATCAATGATGCAAAGAAGTTTTTAAATCTTTGCAATGATGTTGATTCCAACAATAGAGCCGAGGCTTTAGACGATGTTCGCTTTTGCGCTGGAGATCAATGGCCTGTTGATGTTCAAAACAGCCGAGTGCTTGAATCTAGACCTTGCTTGACGATTAATAAGGTTGATGCCTATGTTCGTCAGATCTGCAACCAAATCCGTCAGCAAAGACCTAGGATTAAAGTCCAAGGCATGAATAATGAGGCTGATGCTAAATTAGCCGACATTTTAAGCGGTGTTTGCCGTCATATTGAATATCAATCCTCTGCTGATGTGGCTTACGATACAGCCTCTGAATATGCAGTTAAGATGGGTTGGGGTTACTTCCGAGTAATGACTGATTACATTAGCCCTGATTCTTTTGAGCAAGAAATTTACATTAGACCGATTGATAATCCATTTACAGTCTATTTCGATCCTAATTCACAGCTTCCTGATGGATCTGATGCAGAGCGCTGCCTGATTACTACAGTTGTTAGCAAAAAGACATTTAGGGCTATGTATCCTGGCAAGAATGATGGACAAGGCTTTACTAGCAGAGGAACAGGCGATTCAGATGCAGAATGGGTTACTAAAGAAGATGTTCGCATTGCCGAGTATTTCTATACAGTTAGAACCCCTGCCAAATTAGTCCTGTTATCTGATGGAACAAGCGTATTTGATGATGAATTGCCAGCTCCTGAAGTATTAGCTAAAGCTGGTATTACTATTATTGAGAAGCGAGATACTTACAAGAAGCAGATTAAATGGTGCAAGCTAACAGCAATGGAGATCCTTGAGGAAAGAGATTGGGCTGGTAAATACATTCCAGTAATTCCTGTTTATGGTCAATCCTGCATTATTGATGCAAAGCACAAGAAATTTGGCTTGGTTCGGATGGCTAAAGATCCACAGCGTATGTATAACTACTGGACTACAGCTTTAACTGAATCCGTAGCTCTTGCTCCTAAAGCTAAGTGGGTTATGGCTGAAGGGCAAGATGAAGGTCATGAGAACGAATGGGCGCAAGCTAATATCAAGGCTATGCCTGTTCTGCGTTATAAGCAGACCGATACAGAAGGCAGACAAGCTCCAGCTCCACAGCGTTTGCAGCCTGAACCTCCTCCTGCTGGTATTGTTACAGCAACTCAAGGAATGTCTAACGACTTGATGACTGTCGTTGGAATCTATGATCCAAGCCAGTTGCCACAGGGCAATATGTCAGGCAAAGCTATTGCTGGTCAGCAGCAACAAGTCGATATGGTGAACTTTCACTACTATGACAATTTAACTCGTTCTATTGCCTATTGTGGTCGCATCATTCTTGATCTAATTCCTAAGATTTATGACACAGAGCGAGTAATGCGGATTATTGGCGCTGATGAAAAGCCTGAAATTATTACATTAAATCAAAGAGTTACAACTGAAGAAGGGGTTGAAAAGATCCTTAATGATGTATCAGTTGGTCGCTATGATGTAGTGATGGATACAGGCCCTGGCTTTGCTACTAAGCGTGGTGAAGCAGTAGAAGCCATGATGACTTTATTGGCTGCTGATCCTAATTTAATGGCTACTGCTGGAGATCTAATCTTCCGTAATATGGACTTTCCAGGCGCAGATATTATTGCTGATCGCATGGCAGCTACTAATCCATTGGCTCAAATTGATGAGAAATCAGACATTCCTCCACAAGTTCAGATGCAGTTGGCTCAGTCCAAACAGATGATCCAGCAGTTGCAACAGCAACTTGAAGCTATGGGCATGGATCTTAAATATGGTCAATCCGTTACTGAAACCAAGGAAAGAGCAGCTACAGCTCGTAAGCTCATGGATGTTACTGCTAGAGCGCACAATACAGAAACAATGGCTGAAGTTAAGGTTAATGACCAAAATACTCGCTCAATTACTAGCCAAAATAAGACTGAAATTGATGCGATTGTTAAGATGCTTATTGCCAATTTGGATACTTCAGCTATTAAAGCGGAGCTGGATCGCAGAAATGAGGAGCAATATGCCTTTGCTATGCAAGCTCAACAAGATATTAGCCAGGGAGCTAATCCTTTGGTAAATCAGCAACCAGCTACACAGCCTATGCCAGCAATGCAACCTCAACAACCTATGGAACAAGCTCCTCAACAACCACAACCCCCAATGCAAGGAATATAATCATGGCTATCGAAACAGTTACCTCAGAAAATCGTGAAGAATACATGGAAAAGAAACTAGCTGAAAAAGCTGGTAAAAAACCAATGAGTAAGGAAGATTTAGAGCGCAAAGCAAGATTAAAAAAATATGATGAAGAACAATTTAATCGAGTTAAAAATCATCCAAAGTTTGCAATGTTAAAAATTAAACTTGGTAAAAAAGGCGCAATGGATGCCCTTTTGCATCAACTCAACATGGGCGATAGTGAAACATCTTTGCCAAAGTAATATTGTTTTAAATAAGTTTTAGTGGTAAAAAAGAAGTGTTGTAAATCTACCAATGGATTCATTGGGTAAAATCTTGAGGAAATCTCATGTCAGAAGCACAAGTTGTAGAAACAAAACAAGCTAGTAATGTAGTAACTAGTGAAAATTTAACTGAATGGAACATGGATCGCTTAGGTTTAGCTACCGAAGAAGCTCCTACTGAGGCTGAAACAGTTGAGGAAACTCCTGAATCAGAGCCAGTAGCAGAAGAAGGTGAGAGTGAACAGGATCAAGAACCTGAAGGTAAGGCAACAGAGGAACGGAAACAAAATCCTAAACTTGAAAAGCGGTTTTCAGAGCTTACTAAGGCTCGCAAATTAGCAGAAGAAAATGCTGCTAAAGAGCGTGAGCAAAGAGAGCAACTGGAAGCTAGACTTAGGGAATACGAAGAACGGAGTAATCCACAGCAAAAGACTGCGGAAGATCCGATTGGAGTAGAGCCTAGGGCAGATCAGTTTGATGATGCTTTTGAATACGCAAAGGCATTAGCGGAATGGTCAGCAGAGAAAGCGTTGTATGACAGGGATCAGCAAGACTTAAATCGCAAAGCTGAAGAAGAAAGACAAAAAGTTCTAAAAACTTGGTCTGAGAAACTTCAAAAAGCGAAGCCAAATCTAGCTGATTTTGATGAAATAGTGAATTCTACTCAAGTTGTTGTAAGCAATGAAGTGAGAGATGCCATTATCGAGTCAGATGTTGGGCCTGAGATTCTTTACCATTTGGCTAGTCTAGATGGAGAAGAAGCTGAGAGATTCCAAGCATTACCTATGGCAAAAGCGCTTAGAGAGATTGGGAAATTGGAGGCTCGGTTTGAAAAGCAGGAAGCTGCTGAAGAAACTGCCGTTAGAAGTAAGCCTGTTGTTCAGAAGTCTAAAGCACCAGCTCCTCTCAGTCCGATTAGGGCTACTGGAAGCGCAATGGATACACCTATTGGCTCAGATGGTGAGTTTCATGGTTCGTTCCAAGCGTGGAAAGCAGCTCGAAAAGCAGGGAAGATCAGGTAAAACCCTAATTTCTTTAAAGGAAAAAGAAAATGAGCAATACTTTATTAACTATTTCCAAGATCACCAACGAAGCGTTGATGGTATTGGAAAACGAATTAACCTTCACTTCCGAAGTAGATCGTAACTATGATGACCAGTTCGCTGTAGTTGGTGCAAAGATTGGTAACACAGTCAATGTCCGTAGACCAGGTCGTTTCATCGGTACAACAGGCCCAGCTCTGAATGTTGAAGATTTCAACGAAACTTCAGTTCCTGTAACCCTTTCAACTCAGTTCCATGTGGATACACAATTCACAACTCAAGACTTAGCTTTGTCTTTGGATATGTTCTCTGATCGTGTTTTAAAGCCAGCAGTTGCAGCTATTGCAAACAAAATCGACTTAGATGGTTTGACAATGGCTAAAAATGCTACTTACAACACAGTAGGTACAGCAGGAACTCCTCCAACAGGACTAATCACCTTCCTAAACGCTGGTGCTTACCTTGATTCTGAAGGCGCTCCTCGTGATGGTCGTAGATCAGTCATTATTGATCCATTCTCAAGCGCAACTATCGTTGATAGCTTGAAGGGTCTATTTGTGCCACAAGAAGCGATTTCTACTCAGTATCGTAAAGGTCTGATGGGTCGTGACTCTGCTGGTATGAACTGGAAGATGGATCAGAACATTGTGAACCAAACTTACGGCTCTTTTGCTGGAACAGCTACAGTCAATGTGACTACAGCTACTGGCTTCTTGACAAGCGGTTGGGCTTCATCTGCAAACATCACTTTGACTTTGACTAACGCTGTTAGCTTGAATCAAGGCGATACATTCACCATTGCTGGTGTTTATGCAGTAAACCCACAAAATCGTCAGTCTTATGGTAAGTTGCGTAACTTTGTTGTGAACACAGCCGTTAGCGGTTCAGGTGGCACAATCACAGTCAATGTATCTCCTGCTCCTATTTCTGCTGGTCAGTTCCAAAACATCAGCGTAACAAGTTCAGGCGCACAAGCTGTAGCTTTCTTTAACTCAACTGGTACAACCAGCCCACAAAACATCCTCATGCACAAAAATGCGTTTACTCTTGCAGTAGCCGATCTTGAGTTGCCTGAAGGTGTTCATTTTGCTGGTCGTGCTTCCGACAAGGAAATCGGTCTGTCAATGCGTGTAGTTCGTCAATACACCATTAACAATGACTCTATTCCTACTCGTTTAGATGTTCTTTATGGTTGGGCCCCACTCTATCCTGAGTTGGCTTGCCGTATTGCATCTTAATTTTTGGACAAAGAAAGGAACTAAATCATGGCAAATCCAGGCCCAGCATCAACAGTATCAACAGTTTATTTATTCAACGGCAACGCAGCAGATGGTGTTTCCCTTGGTATTTCAACTGGAAAAGTTGGTTTTTATGGTGTAACTCCAGTAGTGAAAGCTGCTGCAATTACCACTATTGCAACTAACGCAACAGGCACAGCAATTTCTACAGCAGTTAATAGCATCATTACTGCATTGCAGAATATTGGTGTAACAGCCTAATTATGTTGTAAAACTAAGCCCATCCTCAAAAGGGGTGGGCTTTTTTCTTTTGTGAAGGAAAGAAAATTGCATATAACCATAGCTATTCCAGCCTATACAGGCTCAGTTTATATGGCAACTATGAGATCTCTTGTAAACGATCTTGTAATGCTAGTTTCTAGAGGTGATACATTTACCCTCATTGATGACATAGGAAGCGCTTATATAGCCGATTGTAGAGGCGCTATAGCCTCCAATTTTTTAAAGACAGAATCAGATTGCCTTGTTTTTGTCGATTCTGATGTAGCTTGGGAAAAAGGCGCTCTTTTAAGGCTTGTAGATCATCCTGTTGATTTAGTAGGTGGTGTTTATCCTTATCGAGTTGATGAATTAGGCTTTCCCATTAAATACCTTGAAAAAGAGGAGCTTTGGGCAGATCCTGAAACTGGACTTTTAGAAGTAGCTGCTATTGCAACAGGATTTATGAAGATTAGCCGTAATTGCTTAGAAAAATTGGTAGAAGCCTATCCTGAGCAATATTTCCATGATGGAGCTAAAGATAATCTGTTTTATGACCTTTTTGCCCATATTGCTGAAGGCGATAAGAAATACGGAGAAGATTATTCATTCTGTTTTAGATGGAGCAAAATAGGCGGTAAAGTATGGTGCGATCCTGAAATAAAAATGGGTCATACAGGAAATAAAACATTTGTTGGTCATTTTGGAAACTATTTGCGAAACCGATAATATACGATTAAACTTAGGTAGCCACAAACCCCTATATAAAGGATAAATCATGCCATCAACCACTCTTGCTCGTGGAAACGCTCTGCAAACTTTCTATGTTTCCCCTTCCATTACTCCAGCCGAAGTTGCTGCTAATATTACTGCTGCCCAAACATTTACTGTTCCTGGCTTATTGACAACCGATCATGTAACAGTTTCATCTGTTGCTGGACAAACTGCTGGTATTTTTGTTGCTGATGCTAGAGTTTCAGCAGCCAATACATTAAGCGTTCAATTTGGTAATTGCACAGCAGGCGCATTAACTCCTGTTGCTGGTTTTTACATTCTTGATGTTATTCGCTTTGAAGGCCCATTGCCTGCAACAGCAGTCTAATTAAGGATTAATCATGTCATTAACAACTGTAATCCGTCTAGTAGGAAGAACTACTGCCTTATCAGTTACAGCATCAGCTCATGCAGCCGTTACTGTTTCTGCTGTAGGTGGTAATGTTCTTAGCAACTATGCTTCATTCTTAAATGTTGGTGCAAACTCTGTAGCTATTGAAATTTCTCCAATAGGGATTACGGCTGTTACAGCTACTTTGCCTGTTGATGGAACAGTTGGCTCATATATTTTGCCTCCATTGATGACTAGACCTATTGTTTTGGCTGTTCCAGCTAATGATTTCCAAGTATCAGCTATTGGTTCAGCAGCAGGCCCTGCACTTGTATATATAACTCCAGTAAGCGATCAGTCTTAAAAACTGTTCTAGAAGGATGATTTATGACTAATCCAGCAGATTCATCTGTTCAGAATCTATTGCCTGTTCAGGCTTATTTCAATACGGATGGGTCATTTAATACTTTTATTGGTCAAGGTCAGCCGTTCTATGCAACGGCAAATCCTTTTCAATCAGGTTTAACGATTACCAATAGCACTTTAAATAGCAGTCCTATTGGTAATACTGCTCCTTCTACTGGTGTTTTTACTAACATCAGCACAACTACTGGAACAGTTGCAACTCAACCAGTAGGCGCAACAGATATAGTCAATTTATTGGCTTTACAGTCTTATGCTGCTGGAATTAGTTGGAAACAGCCTTGTGCGGTTGCAACATTGGCAAATATTACTTTGTCAGGCTTGCAAACCATTGATGGTTATACAACTTTAGCTGGTGATCGAGTATTAGTTAAGAATCAGTCAAATGCTGCTAATAATGGCATTTATTTGGCTTCTGCAACTGCCTGGACTAGGTCTTTAGATGCTAATTCATGGGATGAGCTAGTTTCTGCTATTTCTTTTATTGAATATGGCTCTCAAGCTGGTGGAGCTTGGTTCTGTACGGCAACTCCTGGCGGTACATTAGGTGTAACTGCGGTTAATTGGTCGCAATTTACTACTTCAGCAACTTATTCTGCTGGTACAGGATTAACTCTTACTGGCACAGTATTTAGCATTACTCCAGTTGGAACTGCTTCAACTTATGGTTCTGCTACTCAAACTCCAGTATTTACAACTAATGCAAGCGGTCAAGTTTCTAGCGTAACCAATACAACCATTACTCCAGCCGTAGGATCAATTACAGGACTTGGAACTGGTGTAGCAACTGCTTTGGCTGCTGGTGTAACTGGATCAGGAAACATTGTTTTAGCAACAAGCCCTACTTTAGTTACTCCAGCTCTAGGAACTCCAACTTCAGGCAATTTCTCAACTGGAACATTTACTTGGCCTACATTTAACCAAAATACTACTGGAACTGCTGCCAAGGCAACCAATTTAGCAGGAGGAGCTGCTGGTTCATTGCCTTATCAATCAGCTCTTGATACAACTACATTCTTGGCTGCTGGCACTAATGGTCAAGTTCTTACCCTGGCATCAGGTATTCCATCTTGGGCAACTCCTACAACAGGCACAGTAACCTCTGTAGGAGGCACAGGAACAGTTTCAGGCATTAGTTTAAGCGGTACAGTCACCACTAGCGGAAACCTTACCTTGGGCGGTTCTTTGGATTTGTCAGCTCCTCCTGCTATTGGTGGCGCTACTCCAAATACCATTACTGGCACAACAATTACTGCCAATACTAAGTTTGTAAGCCCTTATTTTGATGCGGCTAATTCGGCTGGTGGTTCATTAAGAAATGCTGGTGGAACTGCTTGCTTGCAATGGGGTGGCGGTGGCGGTGCAAATTTAACAGTTGATGTATCTGCTAATTTAAATGGTGCAAACGCACAGATTGACATTAGTCCAACTGGAACTGGTCATGTTCATATAAATCCTGCTGGATCAGGTTCAGTTGAAATTAAGCCTACAAGCGCTGGAGTAATGGATAACATGGTTATTGGTGGAACTACACCTTTAGCTGGAACATTTACTACATTAAGAATCAATAGCACTTTATCTTTGGCTGGATCAACTGGAACTGCTGGATATGTAGTTACTTCCAATGGTGCTTCAGCTCCTACTTGGCAAGCCCTTCCAGCCACAGGATTAGCGATTGTTGATGATACGACTACTAACGCAACTCGTTATGTCACTTTTACAAGTGCCACAAGCGGAAATATTACAACTGAAAATGTCAGTTCTACCAAGTTGCAATACAACCCTTCAACTGGTGCTTTAAGCGCAACTAAATATTTTGGCGATGGATCTTCCTTAACTGGAATCGTATCAGGCGCAACAATTAGCAACGATACGACTACTGCAAGCAATCTATACCCTTTGTTTTCTTCTGCTACAAGCGGAACTCCAACAACGATTTATACAAGTAATGCAAAGTATTTGTATAAGCCAAGCACAGGCGATTTATCTGCAAGCCAGGTAGTAGCTTCTAATGGTTTAGTTCTTAATAGTGCTACTGTATCGGCAAGCTACACAATAGCCACAGGAAACAATGCAATGAGTGTTGGCCCTATGACAGTAGCAAGCGGTCAATCAGTTACAGTAAGTTCAGGTCAAAGGTGGGTGGTTCTATGAGTTCAGTTGTAATTTCAGGCGATACATCAGGTGCTATTACTTTAGCTGCTCCTGCCGTTGCTGGTACTAATACCATTACACTTCCTGCAAGTACAGGAACAGTATTAACTACTGGTAGCCCACAATCAGGCGGTGTTATCCAAATGGTTAATGTAACTAAGACAGATGTATTTACAACTACTTCTACTTCTTTTGCTGATGTAACTGGTTTAACTGCAACTATTACACCTAAATTTTCAACAAGCAAAATCTTAGTTATGGTTAGTTTTTGTATGTCAGCCAATAGTGGTGCTGGTTATCCTTTTGCAAGAGTTTTGCGTGGCTCAACTGCAATTTATGTTGGTGATGCTGCTAGTAATAGAACTCCAGCTTTAAGTAACGCAGTCGGCTATAACTCTGATAATGCTTATATTGTCCCTATTTCAGCACAATTTATAGATTCTCCAGCCACAACTTCTGCAACAACTTATAAAGTTCAAGCGTTACAAACTGCTGGAAATACTACAAGAATTGGTGCAACTGGTGACGATACAGATAACTCTACTAGAATTAGAACTGCATCATCTATTGTTTTATTGGAGATTGCCGCATGATTGATTATGCACTTATACTTTCAACACACTATGTTGGAAAACAATGGTCATTAAATGGCGATTCTTATGATGGTTTGGATTGGTTAGATTCTTCACCAAAGCCTACTAAATCAGAGCTTGATGCTTTATGGGTTTCTACAAAAGCACAAGCAGACCAAGCTGAAGAAAATAAAATAACAGCAAGGGCTTCTGCACTAGCTAAACTAACTGCACTTGGCTTAACTGCCGATGAAGTTAAAGCTATATTAGGGGTAGCATAATGGCATCTATAATCTCTGCTGGTACTTCTGCTGGAACTGCCATAGCAATTAGTGGTGATACTAGCGGTAATCTTTCGTTTCAAACACAAGCTGGTGCAAATACTATTACTGTTCCAAACGCATCTGGAGTTGCTATGGTATCAGGCAATATGCCAACTTTTTATGCTTACAATTCTGCTGGAAGTCAAACCGTAACTGCTGCTACATTTACAAAAATAAATTTAGCAACAGAAGTATGGGACACAAACAATAATTTTGCTTCTAGTAGGTTTACTCCAACAGTAGCCGGTTACTATCAGCTTAATGGTTCTTTTTCTGTTGAAACAGTAGGAACTGTAACTAGATTTATGATTTCACTTTATAAAAATGGTTCTGAATATATAAGAGGTATAGATTCTATCTCTACTGGAAATGTTGTTACTGCTTCAGTTATTGTTTCTATGAATGGGACAACTGATTATATTGAGTTGTATGGATGGGTAAATGGAGCTGGAACACTTGGGTTTAGGGGTGGTTCAGATGCAAATATATATACTTATTTTCAAGGCTGTTTACTGAGGGCATCATAATGAATTTATTTGAAAAAATAATGGCTCTATATCCTAGCCTTAAAGAAAAAGATTTTATGACTGTAATCATCCTTCAAAACGATTCAGATGGCAAAGGTGACTATATAGCTAAGTGGGAACATCCAACATTGTCTAGACCTACACAGGAGCAATTAGCATGACAATGATTATTAACGGGACTACTGGTCTTACATTTAACGATAACTCTACACAAACTACTGCTCCAACACTTGTTTATGGAGTTGAATATTTAGTAGTTGCTGGTGGTGGTAGCGGTGGTGGTCGAAATCTTGGTGGCGGTGGTGGAGCTGGCGGTGTCTTGTATGGCACAAACTTTTCTTTAATTAAAGGAAATGTTTACACAGCAACTATTGGTGCTGGTGGTGCAGGAGTTGGCGGTTCAGACGGATTATATGGAAATGCTGGAGTTGGAAGTTCTTTTGCAAGCATTTATGCTGATGGCGGTGGTGGTGGTGGATATGGAGTTCCACCTAATTCTGGTGGCTCTTTATTAAATGGTCGCATGGGTGGTTCTGGTGGTGGTGGTGGTGGTGTTGATACTGCTCCGGGCGGTGCTGGTGGCGATAGTATTTCTTCACAAGGAAATCGTGGCGGTAATGGAGCTGCCGCAGCCTCAGGGGGTGGCGGTGGCGGTGCTGGTACTGTTGGAACAAATGCTAATGGTAATGGTGGTGCTGGTGGGTCAGGCTACGCATCAAGCATTACTGGTTCTTCCGTAACTTATGGCGGTGGTGGTGGCGGTGGAGGAAATTCCACTCGAGGTGCTGGTGGTTCTGGTGGCGGTGGTCAAGGTGGAGCTGGAAACCCCGGTTCAGGTCAAGCATCAGGAACGGCAAATACTGGTGGTGGTGGTGGTGGAAATGGTGGATATAGTACATCTGGAACATCAGGGTCAGGCGGTTCTGGAATTGTAATTCTAAAAATATTAACTTCACAATACACAGGAACAACTACAGGCTCTCCAACAATTACTACTAGCGGTTCTTATACTATTGTTAGCTTTACTGCTTCAGGGAGTTATACAGCATGAGTCATTTTGCTAAAGTTATAGATGGTGTTGTTTCACAAGTTATTGTTGCCGATAAAGATGTTATTGATAGCGGTATGTTTGGCAATGGATGGATTCAAACTTCATACAACACACATGGAAATAAACATTCTTTAGGTGGTACTCCTTTGCGTGGTAATTATGCTGCAAATGGTTATACCTATGATTCAGCAAATGATGTTTTTTATTCACCAAAACCTTATAACAGTTGGTCATTAAATCAATCTACATGGTTATGGGAATCCCCAATACCGTATCCTACTGATGGAAAAAAGTATATGTGGCATGAAACAACCACATCTTGGTTATTGGCTGAATAATGAGCGACCAAATAGAACGTATCGCCGTGTTAGAAGCTGAAGTAGAAAAGCTACAAGCCAGTCAGAAAGAGATACTAGACTGTATTCATGCAGTGCGTGATGAGATGATGCGTTATAAAGGTTTTCTAGGTGGGGTAGCTTTCTTAGCTTCTGGTATTGGTATATTCTTGACTCTGTTCAAGGATTGGATTTTTAAACACTTCGCTTAAGGTAATATGCGTTCACACTCAGTAGGTGTCAATTTAGTAGCAAACACCAAGACTAACTTGTTCACTGTCCCTACAAGACAGATAGCTAAATGGTCTTTAGCGCATATTAGCAACCACACAGGCTCTAATAAATATGTCAGTTTGTGGTGGTACGACAAAAGTGAGAACACAGAAGTTGTCATTATTGACCAATATTCATTAGACGCTAGAAAGATATTACAATTTGGTGGTTCAGGATTATATGTATGTTTAGACGAAGGCGATGAGATTCGGGTTACGTCAGAAACAGGTTCATCAATGTCAGTCACTATTACAGTAGAACTTGACCAACGAAGTACTGTACAACAATTTAATTAAGGACTCAATATGAAGATGGCTCAAAAACAAGCTAAAGTAGGTAAAGTTATGTCTGAATACAAAGCGGGTGGTCTACACAGCGGCAAGGGTGGTCCAGTTGTGAAATCTCGTAAACAGGCTATCGCAATCGCTATGTCGGAGGCTAAGATGCCTAAGCCTAAGATGATGAAGAAATCTGCTAGTAGAGGTCGATAATGAAACAAGGACTCTATGCCAATATCGCAGCCAAGAAAGCTCGTATCAAGGCTGGTTCAGGTGAGAAGATGCGTAAAGTAGGTAGCAAAGGCGCTCCCACTGCTCAAGACTTTAAAGACTCTGCTAAGACTGCAAAGAAGAAGAAATAATGCCTAAGAAAGCGTTTCAGAACCCTGAAGGTGGTCTCAATCAAAAAGGTAGAGACTACTACAATAAGACTACTGGTTCTAAGCTAAAGCCACCAGTATCGGCTAAAGAGGCTGCAAAGTCGCCTAAAGCTGCTGGTAGACGAAAGAGCTTTTGCGCTCGAATGGGCGGTGTTGCAGGTCCTATGAAGGATGAAAAAGGCAGACCTACTCGTAAAGCACTAGCATTAAAAAAGTGGGATTGTTAAAATAATTGTTGACACATAGTCAAAACTGTGTTACACTAAGGAAAATATGGCATCTAAAAACTACCTAGAACTCACTAACGAGGTGTTAATACGACTGCGTGAGCCAGAGGCTTCCTCAGTGTCTGATAACGCCTATGTTAAGCTCATTGCTAAATATATCAATGATTCTAAGCGTCAAGTAGAAGATGCGTATAACTGGAATTCATTATCTGAGACATTGTCTGCCACAACGGCTACGGACATCTTTAACTATGTCTTAACAGGTACAGGTCAGCGTTTCCGTGTGATTGATGTCTTAAATGACACTAGCAATACTGTTCTACAGAACGCTACTACTCATTGGATGAATCGGATGTTTTTGTTAGGTTCTACCAATAAGAATTCACCAATGTACTATAATTTTAATGGTACAAACACCAATGGCGATACACAGGTTGATTTATTTCCTATTCCTGATGGTGTGTATGATATTCGTTTCAACGTCATTCGTCCACAAGTAGAATTAGCAGCTAACTCAGACAAACTCTTAGTTCCACATGAGCCTGTAATTCTTGGTGCTTTGGCTAGAGCGCAAGCTGAGCGTGGTGAAGATGGCGGTGTACAGTCTGCTGAGACATACGCACTATTTAAACAAAGTTTATCAGATGCAATTTCGTTAGAGTCTTCACGCTATGTTGAAGAATCTGAATGGATTAGCGTATAATGGCTGGAATACTACAGACCAATTCCATTGCTGCACCGGGATTCTATGGACTAAATCTCCAAGAATCAAGTATTACTTTAGCTTCTGGCTTTGCACTTAAAGCACAGAACTGTGTTATTGATAGATATGGTCGTATTGGTGCAAGACGTGGTTGGACACCTTTAAATACTACCAATGCAGATTTAGGTTCTAATCCTATTGAAGCCATGATGGAAGTGGTTGATGGTGGTGACAACACTATTATCTCTGCTGGTAACAATAAGTTATTTACTGGTCGGGCAACATTAACACAGAAGTTAGTTCGTAATGCCACTAACTCAGGTAACGCTACTTACACCATTACTGCTAACAACTGGCAGATGGCTGCGATGCCTTATGGCGATGTAAACGACTTTCAGCCTCATGCTTATTTAGCTCAAGCTGCACATCCAATGTTGGTATGGCATGAGTTACCTACATCGGGTGGTTCAGGACACGCTCACGATTCAGGTACTTTTGGATTTCAACAAGTTGGAGACATTGGCACACTACCAGCAAACCACACTACTGCTAGTTTTAAACCTAACACTGTATTGTCTGCTTATGGACGTATCTGGGTAGGTAACATTACTGGTGATACACAGACTGTCTATTTTAGTGACTTATTGCGTGGTACAGACTTTACAACAGGTTCCGCAGGTTATTTAAACCTACAAGAAGTGTTTCCTAATGCAGATAATGTTGTTGCTCTTGCAGCACATAATGGCTTCTTAGTTATCTTTGGGCGTAACAACATTGCTATCTACGCTAACCCGATTGATACAGGTGCATTAGTTTTACAAGACATTATTTATAATGTTGGTTGTCTGTCAAGAGACTCGATTCAAAACATCGGCACAGACTTAGTGTTTTTGTCTAATTCAGGTGTTCGTAGCCTTGCTCGTGTCATTCAAGAAAAATCGCTTCCAATGAACGATATTTCTAAGAATGTTCGTGATGATTTGATGGCTAACGTATTCTCCGAAGCTGACTTAGGTAAGATTAAAAGTATTTATCACGAGAGAGATGCTATTTATTTGTTGTCTTTACCTACTACCAAGTTTGTCTATTGCTTTGATACTCGCTCCCGTCTAGAAGATGGTTCAGCTAGAGTAACTATTTGGGATAACTTAGAACCCAAGTCTTTTTGTATTACACAAGCTAAAGAACTATTGATTGGTAAGACATCTTACATTGGTAAGTATTTTGGGTTTTCAGATAACGGTTCCACTTATCGCTTACAGTACTACACTAACTACTTTGATTTTGATGCTTCTACAAAGCTAAAGATTTTAAAGAAGATTGGTTGGGTTCTTATTGGCGGTACAAACCAATCTGTAGCAGTTAAGTGGGGTTTTGATTACACTGAAAGTTATAACGCTACTACTTACGTTCTAGACACCGCTGTTGTCTACGAATACAACATTGGTGAATACAATATTGCTGAATACTCTTCAGGCATTGTATTAGATAGATTCTCTG
>Ga0209088_10000235_pt1 | contig 40203 bp, 62 predicted proteins | sample S_140625_EF_Meta_FD_187324 | JGI IMG/M metagenome (GOLD analysis project Ga0209088, IMG submission 187324) | Freshwater microbial communities from Lake Simoncouche, Canada to study carbon cycling - S_140625_EF_MetaG (SPAdes) (version 2) | ecosystem: Environmental > Aquatic > Freshwater > Lake ... | reverse complement strand
GTACATAATTTTCCCCTGTTAGCGCAACAAATTGTTGCAATTAAATATTAGGTTAAATTTGTGTCAGTCAAATGTCCTTTTTGAAGACTCCGTTGGGCAAAAGAGTGCCCCTACGATTTTTAATCTGATCGTATGCAACTTCCATACAGTCTACCAAATTAATGTCTTGAAGAGCGCAATAATTGACAAGACAGACCATGACATCGCCAACAGCGTCCACAATAGCTTCCTCGTCATTTTTAATGGTCGCATCTGCTAATTCCCCCATTTCAGACACAGCTTTGAGTAATTGAGACTCTGGATTACTGTTTTGAATAATCTTACGAGCTTCTGCCCACTGGATTATTTTCATTTCTATATCGGCATAAGACATTGCTATTCCTCCAAAAATGGATCACCAAAGTTGGACATTATTCCAGTTTTGGTATTAAGTAAGTAATCACCTTGTTTGACAATTAATTCGCCATCAGGAGATAAGTAATTATCGCCTATTTTAGTAAATACCCGCCCATCTTGTGTCAAACGCATCATGGACGTTTCGGTATAAAGCTGCCCAGAAAAGATATCAACAATAGATTTCATACTATCCTCCATACAGTCATGTTGCGGCCATTAGGACCCATTACACGCAGTCCTGAGTCTTCGATAAACCCTTTCTCAACCAAAGTAGAGCGTCTAGCCCTGTAAGTTGATTTATGGGTTTTGAAGTATTCATTCATTTCATCATCGGTAAACCCTAGTTTTCCACGCATGGTAGCGTATTCATAAACCATGTTTTCGATGTTTGGCAAAGCGGGAATAATGCTTTGAGCAGCCTCAATTGAGGTGTCTTTTGCATTTTTACGAAACAACTTAAATAAATTAAACATTACTTTCTCCTAAAGGTGGGGGGATTACTGTTCGTCCGCAAGCTTGAAATGCCTTTGCGCAGCTTTCCCCCCAAGGGTTACTTTACATCAAAAAGGAATATCTGATTCCATGTCATCAAAACCACTGCCCTTAGTTTTTCGGGTGGGAGTAGAACTTTGACGGGCGGGTTTCTCGCCATCAAATGGCTCACGGGCATTGATCCATCCATCCCATGCACCTACGGGCATTGTGTCCATCTTGAATGAGATGTTACCCTCATCATTGATAAACACTGAACCGCATTTGGAATAGCGTTTCTTCATGTCACCAGTTTTTGGGTCTTTGTATTCACCCACTGTTGCAATTGCGTCTAAGCGTTTCATGTACTTTCCTTCATTTTTTCTTTATAGGCTTTGATAGCCGACCTTACCTTACTGTCTGGCTTGAGAGTATCCCAAACCCTGATGCGAACTTCGTTATCCGTAATGGATTCCCATTCGCCATACATACCAGCTTCATCACCAGCATCGTATCTTTCTTTGATGGCAGCTACCACTGCATCAATAATCCCTGTATCAAGCTCTGGCAGGTCTTCACCCGCATAGATATACAGTCCTAGGCCATGGAGGCTTAGAGCCTTGGTCATGCACCGCATGATGGATGTATTCACTGCAAACGCATCAGGCGCAATGATGGCCTTGTTGCGGTGATCCATCACAGGCAGTTGGCAGGTCATAGGTTTGCCAAACATAGTGACTGTCACCCAGACCATGTAAGTGCCATTGATTTCTGTATAGCACTTGTCACCAAACATCTGTACTTGGAAGTGAGCTTGTGGATCAGCCCTAAGAGCTTGATCCCATGCCCAAGCCCATGACAAATATGTCAGGTTGCCTTTTTTCTCTGTATGCTCGTTTACGTTTAGTTTGAGCAAGTCATTTACTGTCATGTTATACCTTGTGGTTTTTGAATGCATTGTCATATTCTTCCTTGATGATTTCTAGTTGAGTGTTGTCATCAAGGTCTTTGAAATCTACCCAATCCATCTCACCACAACAGACAAACTTTTGTCCTTTGGGTTGAACGCAATATGGGCAGTACTTTGTATAGGCGTACTCTTCTTTGTATTCGATGATGTAGTTGTTCACGATATCACCCTGCCTATCAAATAGGTTTTGGAGTTTCAAGTCTTTCTACCTTTTTGGCCAACAACCAATTGTCGCCAAGATAGCGCACAGAGCGAATCCATTGACGTTGGTAGCTGCGAATTGTTTGGGGGGGTGCATCATACGTCATAAACAATTGACGAACATGAATAAGTGTTTTTGTTTTCATTACTTTCTCCTTAAATTAAAACTTTGATTTCTGCTGGATCATTGTTTGCGTACAGTTTAATTCTTAAATTACCATTTGCTGATTCAATAAAAATTTCTCTGTAGCTGCCTAAAGTTCTTTCTTCTATAGAAGTGATTTCTATATCTAAAACTTTTGTTATTTCAATTTCCATTGAGTTTGTCATTTTACTTTCTCCTTAGTGAAGTGAATCATATGCTTTGTTATACAAGAGGTCGCCATTGTCTTCTGTGAGTTTGTTAAGCTCATCATCTGTCAATGGAGTGCCATCCTCGTAGCAAGCGTAACTGAAATACGCATCTGAAAAATCAGGATAATCCCTACTATCGACACCATCTACTTCGATGTCTACCACGTTTCTGCCGTTTAGTGTTGCCATTACTTTCTCCTTAAAGAGCCTCTAATGTGCCACGACTTTTAAATTATTTGTATTAGGATAAACCCTAATAGACAAACAAAAAAACAACACTAATATTCTGCGTATGAACATTGAACAAACCGAACACGATTGCGCCCAAGCCCTATTGGCTTACGCCTATAACTTGGTTATAACTTATAGCCAACCTGACGACAGAGATGCCGCCATTGTTGCTTTACTATGCAAAGCCTTAGAGCTTCACACCGATAAATCCATCAACATTTCAGGAATGTACAAATGAGCCAAGCGTTAGTAATCAATGCCCTACAAAATGGTCCTTTAACCTCTTATGAGGTGGTCAATTTAACTGGTATGACCAAGTCTACAGTTCTGTCTACGGCCAAGAAATTACGCTACAAAGGTGAGCTAACAACAAGACAGGTCAAGTTTGGTCGCTACTGGGTGGCAGAGTACACTTTAACGAACCCAATATGGGAGCAAAAACAAAGTGAGCCTGAAGACAAACTAAACCCCTTTGATATCAGGAACGCAAAGGGTATATTTACCCCTGCTGAGTACAGAATAATGAATGCCCATGCTAGAAGCTTTTACAAGGGCAATCCCACCTTTACAACCTATTCAAAGGCGGTTTCTAGTGAAAACAACCGACAAGTTTGACCCTGCCGTTCAGTGTGTGGGTAAGCATCCATTTCCAACATTTACCATAGCCGAATCCACAATTTCTAAAAAAAGAGATAATTCTTTTCAGATATACAAATGCCCATCATGTGGATTTTTCCATATTGGCCATTCAACAACTAAGCTTAGAAGCTTGAAGCGTAGTCAAAAATAGGTTATATTGTTTTGAAACACGGCTAGGTGGGGGGTAGCTACCCCACTGAAAAGAGTTAACCCTTCTCCTGCCGCAGTTTCTTTAAAGGGTGTTTAAAAAGCGGATTTTATGCACTACTACAAGTTCAACATAGCCGACTATCGGAAAGACACTAGTCATCTTTCAACGATTGAGCATGGTATTTATCGCCAATTAATTGATTGGTATTACCTTGATGAAAAGCCCATACCTTTGGAAACCCAAGTGGTTTCTCGTAGGTTACGTTTGGGTTCTGACATGGAGTTTTCATCCCTACAAAATGTACTGTCTGACTTCTTTAAAGAGGGTAAAACAGGGTATGTGCATAAGCGCATAGAAGTGGAGATCAAGGACTACCAAGAGCAAGTAGAGAAAAACAAGAACAATGGGAAGCTAGGTGGTAGGCCAAAGAAAACCCAGTCGGTTATTGATGGGTTACCAAATGAAAGCCAAAATAACCCTAACCATAAACCACTAACCATAAACCATAAACCAATAGATAAGAACAAGCGAGGCTCACGCCTCTCTTCAGATTTTCTTTTTACAGGTGAATGGTTAGCTTTTTGTAAAAAAGAAAGACCAGATCTAGAGCCATTACAGACTTTTGAAAAGTTCAAAGATTATTGGATTGCTCAACCTGGCCAAAAGGGTGTGAAGCTTGATTGGGAAGCTACATGGCGCAATTGGGTGAGAAGCACAAACGCACCCAAAATGAACCCTGCCGACATTGGTAGGGTAACTGTTGCACCATCAAACCTTCCTGACCCTGCTTTGGAAAAGATAAAGGCAGACGATAAAAAGGCTGCCCCCATACCATTTGAGGTATTGGCAAAGATGGCTGAGTTAAGGAGAAAAGCATGAATAAAAATGACATTATTTGCATGGCAGTTGAAGCTGGATGGGATGCCCAAGATGCTGAATTTGATATGCGAATACAAGCTTTTGCTTCTTTGATTGCAGATTTTGAAAAAGAAAAATGTATACAAAAACTTGAACAAGAATCAAATAAAAGAAAAATAGCATCACTTAAAGCTGAAAAATTAAACAAATACAAATTAAATAATGAAGCAATAGGTTTTTTTTGGGCTGCTAAATTTTTAATTATGGGAGAAAAGCTTGACATACGCAGACGCAATCAGAATCTTGGATAAGGTTAAAGACGGAGTGCCTTACCCAGAAAAAATAATACTGATGGCTTTGGAGCTTACTGGTGACTTTCAGCAGACGTAATATCCAAGGTCCTAGCGACAGGGTCATCCTAGAGCAAGCAGAGGCCAGAGAGCTATACCGCAATTGGGAATGGGGTAAGAACAGGGATCTTATCCGTGCCCGACTTGAGAGAGCAGAGCGTATTTATGGCTCTGGAGCAAGAGACAGAATCCGAGATTACATGAACCGAATTAAAGATGGGACACTTGCATGACATTTATGCTCACCTACATGGTTGAAGGCAATCCAGTTGGCAAAGGCCGTCCCAAGTTTGCAAGGCGGGGTAACTTTGTATCCACCTACACCCCTACCAAAACCCGAGATTACGAAACTGTAATAAATGATGCTGCTCGAAAAGCCATGGGAAGCAATGAAATCCTAGAAACGCCTGTAACAGTCGCAATCTACATCACAGTACCTATCCCTCAGTCCTATTCCAAAAAGCGCACAGAAGCCTGTTTAAACGGCTCTGAGAAGCCAATTAAGAAGCCTGACATCGATAATATTTCCAAATGCTTTTTAGATGCCATGAATGGTGCGGTCTACCATGACGATTCCCAAGTGTTAACCCTGCACATCACCAAGGTCTATGGCACTGTCGGCATGGTCGAAGTTATGGTCAGGGAAGATTTGGACTAAGGGTAAGTCCCTATATAAATAATCAAGATTTCAAGATATATTTAAGTTTTTAAAGGAGAAAGTAATGAACACAATTGATTTTCAAGCCACAACAGGCGGTGGTAGCGAAATAGTCCAAGTCACCATGTCATACGATGAAGACATTGACGGAATTTATGATGAAAACATTGAATCAGTCAAATTTGAGGGTGTAGAAGTAATTGGTTTGATTTCACCAGAGCAATTTGCAGAACTAGAAATTGAAGGTTGCAATGCCATCAATGAGAAAAAGATTTGGCAATTGGAGAATTACGAGCCATGAACACAACTATTCCTAAAACTTGCCCACCATGTAATGGAAATTGCAATCAAGGCAGAAACTGTCCACTGAGAAAATGAGCCTGATAAGCAACATCCCACCTGAAGCACTAGCCCAAGCGTGGGAAATTATGGAGCAAAGGCGCAAAGAGGCACTGTCTAAGAAATTGGGCAGACCTGTTGGCACATGGGGTGGTAAGCGTAAGGGTGCAGGAAAGCCTAGAACTTTGACTTACAACACTGTGGCCAAGCTTGAACTCAATTCAATTCAAAAGAAAGTTTTGACTGAAATGGGTGATGGCAGCATAGACAAAGGCATAGAAAAGTTAATCAACGAGGCAATGTAATGGAAAATCCCGCACATCTAGCAATCAACTTTATTCTGACAAACGCACCTAAATATGCCCAATCTAAGGCTACTAGGGTGCAATTAGAAGAGTATCGCAAGTCAAAAAAGGCCATACTGGCTTCTGAAGAAGAAGGGTCATTGGGTGCAAAAGAGATGTATGCCTATGCCCATCCGGACTATGTGGCACTGCTATTTCAGATCAAAGATGCAATTGCTGAAGAAGAGGAATTGCGTTGGAAGCTTGAGGCTGCCAAATTACGGGTGGAAGTGTGGAAAACTGAAGAGTACACAAAACGTGTGGAGATGAAGCTATGACACAAGATGAAATCATTGAGATGGCTAGACAGGCTGGAGTCAGAGATGACGAACATATCTTTGAGTTTAGCCAATACAAGTACCTAGAACGCTTTGCCAAGCTAGTAGCACAGCATGAGCGTGAGGCGTGTGCAAAGGTGTGTGAATCATGGCAAGAGTGGGGCGCAGATGGTGCACTACTTTCTAAAGCCATCCGAGCAAAGGGACAAGCATGACATGGCCATTTCCACCATTTCCCAATCCAAAACATAAAGACCAGCGCAAAGCTAAATTCAATCCTGATAACCATGAGGATGCCCCCAGATGAGCGGTTGGCGCAAACGTGGCTTTGGAAAGCATGAATATTACAGAGACAAAAAGCTTCTAGAATTGGCAGAAGGTGAGCCTTGTCTTTTACAGGTGGCCAAAAATTGTTTGGGGGGGGAGGGTTCCACAACTGTAGCTTGTCACTCCAACCTATTAATTCATGGCAAAGGTCGCTCAATTAAGGCAGATGACCATCATTCCGTGTGGGGGTGCTACCATTGCCACACATGGTTAGACTCTTCAAATACCGATTACGACACCAAAAATCTAGCATTTCAGGAAGCCTACAAAAGACAACTTCACGCATGGATGGATTTAGCAGATAATATAACCCTGCGACCTTGGCGCAGAGAAGCAGCAAGGCGTGTCTTAACCCACTTGGGAGTCCCATATGGACAATGAAATTGGTGATCTAATCCTGACCTTGTTGCACTCTGCGACCAACACCCACATTTTGCATTGGCAATCAAAATCCTATGCGGAACATAAAGCCCTTGGCACATTTTACGAAGAGTTACCAGGCAAGGTCGATGATCTAGTCGAAGCCATCCAAGGCAAGTTTGATTCAACTCTAGAATTCCCTGCGACATACCACACACCTGCCGACACTGGCAAACGTGAGTTGCATGAGTTGTCAGAGTACTTTGAGGAAAAGCGCAAAGTATTACCGCAGGATTCTGAGATACAGAACATTGCAGATGAAATCCAGCAGCTAATAGATTCGACACTTTATCTTCTGAGATTTCCATAATTAACCCTGACAAAAAAAGAGGCCCCAAAACTTTTTGAGGGGGGGGTCCTTTTGCAAATTGGCAGAACACGAGATAATCGACATAATATTATCGATATAATCGAAAAGTGGCGGGCACATAATCGAGATAATCAAAAAGTTAATGGGTATATTATCTCTCATATAATCCATTTCATTTAAAAAATGCTGTAAACCCTTGTTTTTATTGATAAAAGCACACCCAAGCACCACAGCGCAGCGCATAAGCGCAGACCACAGCGCAGCACCTGCAGCACCACACAGCGCAAAACCTGCCACTACAGGCACACAGACACCACACACAGCGCACCACAGGCACAGACAAGCCACACCCAGGCACACAGACAAGCGCACACACACCCAGCACCTGCAAGCCCTTAAAAACAGGCACACAGACAAAGCACAGCACCTGCCACACAGACAGACACAGCAAAGCCCTGCCAGACACCCAGCAAAGCGAAAAACAGGCACAGGGATAACCCAGCACCTGCAGACCAAAAAAAACCCGTAAAAACGGGCTTTTAAAGGTTTATTTAATTAATGCAGCGCATATGACACCACAGCATTAGACCAGCACAATCTGCAATCTTTGCACTCTCCATTCTGTGCAGGGGCTTTGCATACATTCCCCATGGGTTTTGATGTATGCACATTAGACACAGTCACACCAGCGATACCCTGCAGCGATACAGGCACAGTAACGGGCTTGTCAGGGTACATGGCAGACAAGCGCACAGTTAAATTTTTAGGGATTGCATTCTTTCCATGTTTTTCAATAAATGCCTTAATAATTCCGTATTCCCTAGTTGGCAGCCAGTGACTTGTTTTGGGTGTGGCAGCGCACACAGACACAATTTTCTCAAAATGTTCTAGGCTTTGCAGATCACCCGAATCATGCCAGCGAAAATAGGCATCATTTCCAATATGCGACACCATACCGGAAACCCAGTGTGCGCCTAATATGCTGTCTAAACGGGCAAATTGTGCAGGTTTAATATTATTCGCATACATTTTATAAAAACCTTTATCCGCATAGCACATAGAGCAAATAGAGCCTTTAATCTGTGCCATTTTGAAACCTGTTATGCAAGCCTCTGTTGGCAGACTGTAAGAGTTACAAGGCATTTTGCTTGTGCTTGTGAGAGTGCCACAGACAGTGGCAGCTTGTTTTTTGGTCATTGGGATAATGGGGATAATTCGCATAATGTTACTTTCGGTCTAGGTTTTGGGTGCAAAGCGCACCGCACAGACACCAGATATCTAGTGTCTGCAGGGTAAGCTTTACTTATCTAGCAGCAGGTTTTTTAAAAAAGGGATTGCATAACCTGTCAGATTAGACAATTCTCTTAATGTCATATTGGGATTATTGTCATATATGCGCTTGATATCTTCGAATGACAAGCCCGTAATTGATCGCTTTAATGTATAGGCCATTTTTAACCCCTAATTGTGAGAAAAAAGGCCAACATTAGGCCAACAGCCACAGCGGCTAAAATATCGTATATATCGTTTTTATCCATGGTGCGCACCTTAGATCTTTGTGGGTTTAATTGTCAGTGTCGCAGCACCTGTGCTGGTGTGCGCTGTGATCAATTGATAAGAGGGATTGAAATGCTCTGCGACAGCTTTCCAATCTGTAATTGTGCGCCCTGCGCTTTCGTATACAGTGGCACGATAAATAGAGCCTTCGTGCTTACCTGCGCCCTGCGCTTTAATGGCACTCTTAAGCATTTCAAGATTACCCTGCAGGGCTTTAATGTGAGAATCTAGCGATCCATACTGATCGACAAGGGCTTGCATTGTAGGATCAGTGGCAGCAGGTGCGAATGGTGCGAGTGCTGCAGCGATAAGAGGGTTTACGTTTTGCATGATATTTACTTTCGGGCTTAGTTAACACCTGGAACTACAGGCTTGCAGTAAATATAACGCTGCAAAACACAAAAAACACTAGGGACAAACCCTAATAAACACAGCTTTAAACCCTTAAGGGTTAACCCTAATACAATGTTAGTAGTCAATTACACTTGATTGTTTGGGATTATTCAAGATAATTTCAACAGGGCATAACCTGGCACACAGTGGCATAAGCAAGCAAGCCCCAAACTATGCATTTATTGCATAACCTTAGAACACCACAGACCTAGTATTTACAGGGCTTTGCACTGGGTTTGTCTGCATTGCCAGGCTTTTTAAGAGTGACTAAGTGAGTGGGCCCCTAGTGTTGCCCTTTTCCCTGCGCCCTCACACCCCCTAAATGAGAATGACTCTCATTCACAAACCCCCCATGGCACACACTAGGCACACACTGGTGGGGGGGGGGTAGCACTGGAACTGGTTCAAAAAGGGGGGGCCCACTCCCCCATCCCCGAAATTTCTCTAAAACTTTTCCTGTTGTACACAAACAACACTGCTCTTTAGGTAACTGTCTTGGTGGGGATTGTGTGATGGTTAACTGTGGACGAACTATGGCATCCACTGTTTTTTCTTCTTTAAAGAAGTAGCACCTTGTTTATCTAACTTAACCCTGATGGGCTCCACCTGTATGTTCCCGTTCATTGCTTACTAGAGAGACTGATGGATTCAGTACGTTTATCTGGGTTGGTAAGCTACCTGCCTTCCCAAGGGCTGGATGATGGCCCCGTAATCATTCTATTAGGGTTTCTACCTATAGCAAGTGGATAGCCTGTGGATAACTCTGTATAAGAATCCTATATAAAAATTTTTACTTAAAACTTTTTGGGTAGCTATAATTGTTTCGTTGGGACGTTAAGCCAGCATTCAAGGATGTCGATGCAAGATTTTTTCTGGCTTTCCATCTTGCTTTGCCAAAGACCAAATTGAGTCCCAATATCTTATATAGGAATAGCATGGAATGGACATTGGCACACCCACTGCATGATGTGGACGATATTGTGGACATGGCAGACTCAGTCTTTGGGCATGAGGCTGATGGCATACTCACTAGAGACAGAGCAGTATTCCGTAAACACGTTACTGTGGCCACTACTGTCCAACTGTTTGACAAGAGCAAAGAGTTTATTGCGGTCTGTCGTGGACCCAAAATAATTGACACTTTTCTAGGACAAGCAGAAGTTAATGATGCGCTGCTAGGTTACTGTTGGTTTGACAGAGGCGGGTATACCACCTATGCCAATGAAGAAATATCCAATGCCAAGTTCCACCATGTTGACTTAGAATTGAGTCCCCGCTTGCGTGTGCGCTTGATAAATGAGATGATTGACCAACATATACTGTGGGCAAGCCAATGGTATATACCAGTGGTATGTTCCACTTCTATTCGTGCCGAACATGATGGGTTTATGAAAATTCACAAGAAACGTGGGTTTAGTGTGAATGGCTCATATGCTTGGATTAGAACTGAAAAGGGTTTGGAATGTTTGAAGAAATAAGACCCGAAGGCTCTACAGTTACTTCTGAAGAACTCAAGAAGAAAGCCCGTGATTACGCCAAAGCCAAACGTGCCCAAAAGAAAGCTATGAAACTAGCCACAGGTCAGATTGAACCTAAAGCCATTGAAACTGTCCCTGTAGTGGATGAGTTTGACATGACCGCTTTTGTGCCTAGATCACAAGTTAAAGCTGGACGACCAAAATCTATTGTTAACAAAGTTACCGAGTATGGAGCTTTGTTTAATAAACTGAACGATGAGCGCACCTCTCGTGGACTGCCACCCCTTAAAACTGCCATGGAAGTCTTGATTGATGCCATGCAGTCAGATGAGCTAGATATCAAAGACAAAGCCAAGATTGCTGATAAACTGGCTCCGTTTGAATCTAGCCGTGCCCCTATCATTTCCGTAGAGCATATTCAAAATGTCACTAGGGAAGATGAAGGTGACGCAGAAGATGCGTTAAATGAGTTTATGGAATCTCTAAGAAAGGTGTAATATATGCCCTTGAAAAAGTCAAAAAGTCCCAAAGCTTTTTCCTCTAACGTCAAGACCGAGATGGAAGCGGGTAAACCGCAGAAACAGGCCGTGGCAATTGCTTACCAAATGAAACGGGATGCGGAACACAAACGTAAAGGTTCAAAATGAGTGGATATACATCTGGCAACAATGCCCCTACATTGATGGCTCAAGCCCCCAATCGTAAAGGTAATCAATCTAAGCGTGTGCCTGGCATGGCGGGTCCTTTGGGCGCAACTGCTGTAGTTGGTGGCAGCGGTGGCTTAAAGCAAGCTACTGGCAACCAAGGCGCACCTAAAACTGGTGGCTCTGTAACTTCTGGCCGTGGTCAAAAAGTTATGGTTGTTACTCATTGCGATTATGATGGTCGTGCTAAAAACACTGGCTACATGAATGCAGATCGTACTAACTATTTAAAGTGAGGCTAATATGTACGGACGAGTAATCAATGGTGGCGCACAAATGCGTAAAGGTGTCACTAAAGGCATCAACGATAAACTTACTGCTCATGCGGGTGAAGACTCTAGGCGTGAAGTAATAGCAGGTGCAGTGCGTAAAGCATTCACTGTTCGGAATTTGTCTGATCAAACGACAAATAACAGTAACAAAGGTAAATTTAAAACTCCTTCAGTTCCATCTAAAGTATAAGGAATAACATGGCAACGTATGATATTGACTCGCTCAAGGCAGATTTGCCGACAGCAAAAGAATTGGCTCAGTTTGTTTACGATAAAGTAAATGTTTCATTGGACCTTGTTGGTAAAAACAAAGAGGAACAATACACAGTCGCTAAGAATGCTCTTGAGGGTAAAAAAATTCCCTCAGAGTATTTGACTGAGGAAAATCCTTATGTGGACAAAAAGGATCAAATTCCTGCTGACCCTGTAAAGAAGCTTCCTAAACGTGACATTGATTTGCCCGATGAAGATTCATTGGTGCATTTCTTTGGTGCTACTAATATGCCACACCCACTTGATCCGCAATCGGATAAAAAGGTTCACATCAATTTTAAGAAGTACAACAACGGAGTTCTTACTTATCAAATTATGGGTCCATTGGAGCAAATTCCTTTTGGCACTAAAGTTAATAAGTATGGTCAAACAATTCCTGAAAAATATACATGGCTTGATCCCCGCACACCAGAACTTGTAATGCGTAGAGCTGATGGTACTTTGACTGAAAAAGGCCGTGGCTTATACACATTCTTGGTGGGCGAAAAAGGCGGTGGAGTTTGGTCGTTAATTGACAGAGACATTGTTAGCATTTCTGCAAAGAATATTGCTGATCCGTGGGCGTAATGGAAGACCCATCCAAAATCTTTCAAAGTAAACTTTCATCTCAAGCTGAAGTCTGTGCCCGTAAAGCCTTAGAGTGGTTGCAAAAAGACCTACAAGGACCACAGAAGCTTCAACCAGATGAGGTTTATTGGCTTTCCTATGCTGCACAAGTCTTGTTAAACATACGAGATAACTATGGCAAAAAGTGAAGCCAGTGACTATATTCTTCCGCTTTACAAAGATCGGGCAATAAAGCATTTAATTAAATTGGCTGGCGGCAAAGATGCCATCAAAAATCTTACTGCCGAACAATTAAAAGCAATGAAAGTTGCTAGAGACAAAATTGCAGAAGATATGCAATTTAATAGTCTCAAATGGTTTCGGCCATTTAAGTACCAACAAAAATTTTTTGACATGGGGGCTAAGTTCTCTAGGCGAGGTATGATTGCGGCTAATCGTGCAGGTAAAACAATTGCTTCTACCTACGAGACTGCCTATCATTTGACAGGACGTTATCCAAAAGATTGGAAAGGCGTAACGTGGGACAAACCCATTATTGCCATGTGTTCAGGCGAATCTTGGGAACAAGTTGCTAAAACTTTACAGTCCAAATTATTGGGTTGTGACGATATTAAGCAAAGTTACAAGTTAGGCACGGGATCTATTCCAAGGGAGTGCATTGATGACAAGTCAATCCGAACAGATGGAGCCAATGTTCTTGCCATTGAAATCTGGCATGAAACAGGAGGAAAGTCTAAGCTTTACTTTTCAAACTATACGCAACAAGTCCGACATTTGCAAGGTTTTGAATTGGACCTCGTGGTTCTTGATGAGCAGCCACCAGATGAGACTTTCTCAGAACTTGTTGTTCGTACAGCGTCCAGAAACGGGCAAGTTATCTGTTCGTTCACTCCACTTAAAGGTCTTTCGGGACTTGTCCGAAAGTTCTGGGACAACATTGACGGCTACTGCCACATCAGGGTTACTTGGGACGATATTCCTTACACCAATGAATGGGGAGAAGCATTCTTTCCCAAAAAAGAACGAGAACAATTAGCCCGAGATTTTATGCCTTGGGAACGGGATTGCCGCATAAATGGCATTCCATTGGTTGGCAAAGGCGTAGTGTTTCCCTTGCTTGAATGGCCAACTTACAAATCTGAAGACATTGACCTTAGAGTTAATGAAAAACTTGAAAGACTTATTAGCTTTGACTTGGGGATTAAGAATGACCCTACTGTTATATCTTTCTTTTTCCGCAATCCTGTGGAAGAAATTATTTATCTACACAAGCAAATTACCATTCCAAGCGGGGAAACCCCTGACGAATATGTCCATTATTTGCTAGACAGGGAATCAAGGGATGTTCCTATTGCACTACCGCACGATGCGGGGTTGGCAGGGCGGTATACTTTGACGGAACAGTCTGTGCGGGAAGTTTTTGAAGATTCCTATGGACTAAACTGTATTTCAGGTGCTATATTAAACCCACCTAACGATCAAGGCAAAGTAACTAACCATAAAGCCTATGGAATCAATATAATGCGTATGGGCATGGAACGTAAGACTTTAATGATTAACGAGTCATGCAAAGCATTTCTTGATGAGGCTAGAAATTACGCTATTGATGATGCGGGTAAGTTTTCTGATCCAGACGATCACATTGATTCTGCCCGTATTGGCATATTAGCGTTAATACAAGGTCATGGTGAATCTGTAGTAAGTAGGGCAAATAACTTTGCTTTTAGGCGAATTGAAGTGCCTGAAGGCAAAGTCCAAAGGATATAAAAATGCTAGATAAACAGAATGTAATCGTAGAAAACCTTGCAAGTTCATCTGGCAATCGTGGCCTTACCGAACAAGTCTGCCATGAAGTATATGTAAAAATGGTAGATTACTTGAGACTTACACAGTCCAAGAATACATACAATCGTTTTACTGATTACCATTACCTTAACATTCCAGTATCAAATTCCACAGAACCTATTCGTGGTATTGATTACATTCAGCCTATTGTTGCGCCTGGCATTGACTACGCTACTGCCGTTATCACCAAGTGCCTGATGCCCAATGGCAAAATCAATTTTGAGTTTGAACGATTCAGTGAGATGGATGGCGATCAAGCCCGTCAAGCCACTGAAATGGTCAAATATATGCTCAACAGTAAGAATGATTCTTATCAGGTCATTCGGGATTGGGCGCAAGATTCTTTGCTGCATAAAAACGGCATTGTGATGGTTTCTCCCGTGCGTAACCCTATTACGCAATATAAAGAAGTTGAAGGAACCCGTGACCAATTGCGGGTATTTGAAACTTTGGCGGGTGAAAAAGGTTTAACGGCTAAACGCCAAAATATGCGTAAGATTGACGTAGACCTTCAGAATGCTATGCAAGAAGCTATGGCTCCTGATGAATCTGAGGCTATGCAAGAACCTACGGGTGATGAGCTTCAAGAAGCTTTACGCAACAACACTATTTATCGTGCCAAGTACAAGTTAACTGGCTACGAAACAAGCATTCGAGTTAAGCACGTTGCTCAACATTATTTTGTTTGCAATCCAACCATTAATACTATTCAGGATCAGGACTTTGTGGGGTTTTATGACCCAATGACTATCCATGAATGTAAGAGTCAATTCCCATTTGTGGATTTAGAATTGTTGGCTGACCATGCGGCTTATGGTCCTGCGGGTGCGTATCAGGCGGGTGCGTTGGAAAACGATTTAGCCCTTCATGCCCGTGATTCCACCCCCGTGCCAGGCCAAGGCGTTATTGCCTCTCAAGGCGCAGACCGCTATAGCCGAGTCATTATGTTGACCACTGCTTGGTTGCGTAGGGATATTGATGGTGACGGAGAAGAAGAAATTGTGGAATGCTGCTTTTCAGGCTCATATATCTTGTACGCCAAAGAAGTGGATTTTATTCCTTTGGCCAATATGTGCCCCAAACCTATTACAGGTAACTTTTTTGGTTACTCTTTGGGTGAGCGTTTGGTTCCCCTACAAGAATATGCAACAGCAATTCGCAGGGCAGAAATGTCTTTTGCCATGCAATCTTCCACGCCTCGAATTGGTGTCAATCCTGAATTTTTGGATGCCGAGGAGATTCAACGTGGCGTAAGTGCTATGTTTATTTTGGATCGTAAATTTGATCCTACCAAGCACATCTTTGAATTCCAACCTATGCAGGGTAATTTGGCATATGTGGAATCTGCAATGAACCGCTTTGAGTCGGACAAGATGGCCATGATTGGCATGACTAGCCCAAGCGATACGCTTAATCCTGAAGTTATGAAAGACGGAAACTCAGGCTTTAAGCTCCAGTTGGCCATGGGTCCTAATCAGTTAATCCAAGATGAAATGGTCAAAAACTGCGCCATTGGTTTACGGGATGTTATTTACATTACTTGGAAAACTTTGATTCAGTATTCTGATGACTTCAATATTCAGCAATTGGCGGCTACTTGTTTAAAAGGCCAAGAGTTCTTAGATGCTAAATCTATTGAAAACTTTGAGTTTATTGACCGCAGAATGATTAACATTGACTTGGCTTTGGGATTCCTTTCCGAGGAAAACCGATTAACTCGCCAACAAATGATTCTTCAAGCTCAACAGCAATTTGCCCAAGCCATGATGATGATTCCTCAAGAAGTGCCTGAAATGTTTATCAAGGTTCGCAGACCTTTTGAAGACACTTTGCGGGTATTGGGCGTTAAGGATGTCGATGCCTATTTGCCGACAATGGAAGAAGCAGTTAAGATTATGCAAGCTCAAGCGGCAAAAGGACCATCTGCTGAACAACAAGAAACTCAGTCCAAAGTGGCTTTGAATAATGCAAAAGTTCAGGAAAGTGGATCAGTTACCGCTTTGAACATTAAAAAAGCAGAAGATATTGATACAGATAATATGTTTGAGGCATTGGCGGCAAAGAGGGGTAAACTTAGTGCCGTTGAAATAGATTAAGGATTGCAATGAAAAGCTTGGTATTGAATATCCGTGATTATTTTAATCGAAGAACAAAAGTAATAGACAGTCATAAGGAGGCCAATGTAACTCGGAAGACTCTGGTTATAGAAAATGGAGAGTGCGCTAAAAGGCTCTTAAAGAATGATGATTTTGCATTGTTATTTAACCTTTACAGGTTTTACTTGCTAGAAATGATAGAAGAAAGCAAGGACGATGTTAATCGAATTGATAATGCACAGCGTGTTGCCGGAGTACGGGATTTCATTGAGTTTATTGAACGAACTGAATATCTCGGTAAGGTAGCCAACAAAAATGTTGAAACTTTAACGAAATAGGGTAATATATGTCAGACGTAATCGCAAATGCGACCGCCACTGAGCAAACTGGTGTGAATCCTGTAGATGCTATCGCAGGGATGATTGCCGCCAACAGGCGTAACAATCCCCAACCCGAAGCAGTTACACCACCAGCGGGACAAGAAGAAGCGAAAGCTGAATCCCCCGAGGCGACTCCTGAAGAGGGAATCGAACCTGAAGATGGTATTGATGGGACTACGGACACTGTAGATTCTGAAGATACGGATGAGGCCACCGATGGTGTAACCGAACCAATTAACTTCTTGGAATTTGCAGAGCAGAATCCTGACATGATGTGGAGAATTCCCAATAAGGAAGCCGAAGGCGGTTTTATTGAGATTCCTGTATCTAAGGCGGCTGCTATTCTTGGTCAAGGAAGTGCTATCCATGAGAATGCTCGTAAGCTTAAAGCCGAAAAAGCAGATTTTGAAGAATACGAAAGTAAACGCAGGGCTGAACTAGATGGTTTGCAAATAGGGTTGGAATTAACCATGGTTCCTCAGTTGCAACAAGCGGCTGATGAATTAGTAAAAATTCAACAATATAACCAGCAATGGAAGCAAATCTACGACAACGCTCCTGATGAAATTAGACGAAGTGAAGCTGAAGCCGCAATGCGTCAGAACAACGAGCTAATACAGGAAAAGTCACAGTTTATTCAGGCGAACAGACCGAAAGTTCAACAGTTTTTTGATCAACGAAGTGAGTTTGTAAAGCAACAGCTTGAACAATCTCGCCAAAAGTTTACAGACAAAGAATTGGCGAACAAGGCAACATTTTCTGAATTACGGGAAAAGTTGTCTAAGGATTGGAAAGGTGCAAGTACTACATTTGTCCCTGGTGTGCCAAACATTGATTTGGTTTCTAGTGATGAATTCATTTTTGGATTGATTCGGGATGGAATGAAATTCCGAGAAGGTCCTAAAGTGAAAAATGCAGGAGGTTCATTGGCTGCGGCTAGTAAACCAATGGCTCGTGGTAAGACAGCACCTGAAGATAAGTCGGTTGAACTTCAAAAGAAAGCACAAAGCGGTGATAAGAATGCGGCTCGTGACCTTTTAGCAACTATGCTTGCACAAAATAAACGCAAGCGTTAATTCAGGAGAATTTTATGTCTACAATCACCTCTACCTCGCTAGGTAATGGTAATGGCGCATACGCCACCGATATCGTTGTCAAAGACCTTGACATGACTGTTTCAAACTATGTTAAAGACCGCACTCCGGTTACTAACATGGCTATGAGCAAAAAACGCAAAATCAATTCGACTTTGCACATTTGGCCTAACGACTACTTCCGTGTACCCGCACTGAATGCTAAGTTGGAAGGTGCTGCTGTTACGGCTTCTGCCGCTGACAACAACACACGTTCAAATTTGGGTAACTACACTCAGATTTTTACAACAACTATTGGCGCAACTGGTACTGCTCGTGCTGTTGAACAAGCTGGTGGTGACCCACAAGCCTATCAAGAAGTTAAGCAATTGACTGAGATTATGTTTGACGTTGAGTTGCAGATGCTCCGTGCAGATGGTGCTTCTATCAAGTACTCTGGTCAAGCCGCTACCCAAGGAACTGCTCCTAATACAGGTCGCAGATTTGGTTCTTTGTTTGCTTTTGCTGGTACACGTTCTGGCAATGACACAGACGGAACTTCAGTGTTGAACTTGGCAACTTCTGATGGTAATGACACAACTTCTGCTGTTGATACAAACACACCTTTTAATGGTGTTTTGTCTAACGCAGGTTTGGGTTATTTCACATACTCAACTGGTGTAACACTGCAAGCTTTTAGCCCTGTGTTGTACAAGCAGTTGGTGACTGTTGCTGAACAGCGTTTTAATGCCAAGATTACCAACATGGTAGTCCCAACATCATTGCGTACCACCATCTCTGACAATATTCCTCAGAGCCGTTCTATCAATCGTTTTAACCCTGCTGACAAGGGCGACACAATTGGTACATACGAAGGTGACTTCAACTACACCTATCAAATCGATGACTCATGGGTTATGGATCAAACAGGTTCCGACAACACATCAATTCTGTTTATGAATCCTGATGTTGTTCAGTGGGGTTCTTTGCGTGAACTTGGTCCTAACAACGAAGTGTTCTCAAATGCTGACGCTTCTTTGGATCAGTACATCATGGAAGGTACACTGATTGTTCGCAACCCCGCAGGTGTAGCTGTTTTGGCTGCTATGACTACTGGTGCTGTGGTGACAACTGCTCGTCCCACTGCTCAAGTTAAGCGTTACTTGGCATAAACGAAAGGGAGCTAAAAACTCCCTTTTTTTACTCTTTTTAAGGAAAAATCATGGCAACCATTACATACAAACCATATAACACAGCCTTTACAACTGACACCACAACTGGTGACGTTACAGGCGTTATTGCTGAACAAGCACAAGTTCAATACTTCCCCCGCACTCTGGGTTCAAGCGGTATTCCCGTTATTGTTGCTAACAGTGGCACTATTGCTACTAGCGGTACAGTAACTTTGGGCACTGCACTCCCAACTACATACGCAAACGCTTTTGTTTACTTCCCTGCTTCTGCAGTGAGCGGTGATTCAACTGGCGGTTTGTACTATGTTGTGTTTTCTAGCACTACTGTTGGCGTTGTTTACGCTGGCAAGTATGGCGTAGCAAATGGTGTCGGCTCTGTTGCATTCCAACCTGCTGTTCCTACAGGCACTTTGACTGCAGTTACAGGTTCTAACAGTTCTTTCACTGGTTCTACCACTGAAACTACACTGATCAACATCACTCTTCCTGCTGGTTCTTTGGGCAACAATGGTTCAGTCCGTGTTGTGGCCAACTGGGCTTGCAATAACTCTGCTGGTGCTAAAACTGGTACTGTTTATTTGGGTGGCACTGCTGTTGGTACTGCATCTTCATACACTACCTCTACTGGTGGTAGCTCTATGAATGCTTTTCGCAATCGTGGCATTTTGACTGCTCAAGTTAGCCAGTTAATTGGTGGTGCTGCCACATCTGCTGCCGTTTACACTTCAATCGATACATCTATTAACAAAGCAATCACCATCACTGGTGATACTGCTACTGCTACAGATCACATCGTGCTTGAAGGTTACATGGTTGAGATGAACACTAAAGACTAATTGTCTTTACTGAAAGAGCTTCTTTAGAGGCTCTTTTGGTAAGGAGTAAAGCATGGAATTGAATCTCAATAATGAAGAAGCCAAAGTAAACGAGGATTACTACACAAAAGGTATTCTCGAAGCTGGCATGGAAGGTGCGTTAATTAAGAACGACAAGATGTTCAACGAAGTTAAATCGGGAACTTGGTCGCAAACATTTAACACACCCAACATGAACTACAAAGTTGGGGCTATTGATGGTGAGCGTTATGTTCAATATGAACAAAAGAACGTGGAATCTGTCAGGCAGTATTGCAAAGATCGCAGAGAGTTTTATAAGATGATTGGCACAACAGATAACCCGATGTTTGCGGGTACTTTTGAAGCTATGAATCTACCTAAATGTTTTGCTCATGAAATAAGCTCAAAGTGGTTTAACAATCGACCTTGGGAATTGATAAAAATGGACAAAAAAGACAAGATTCTTTTTTATGCCATTGTTAATCAGTTTTACAGTGATTTTGTGTGCCACCCTAGCGGAAAAATTCCACTACCTTATAATCCTATTGTTCCGACAAAGTAAGGACTTTTTATGGCTCTTTTTATCCAATCTGGCAACGCTCTTGTTAGCCGAGTAGCGCAATGGGTAGGAGCCATTCCAACCACAACAACCTTAAACGCTACGGCATTTAATTCATCTACTGGAGTTATCACAACTTCAGCATCCGCAGATGGAATTATCTTGGTTGGCGACTTTATTGGTACAAGCATCCTAAAGCCCTACACAACAGTTTTAGCTGTTTCTGGTACATCGGTCACAGTAAGCGATATTGAAGGCATTTGGGCAGGTACAACCTATCCTACTGCCATTCTTAAGTTGCCTACGCAATCAACGTCTGAGATTCTGTCTTCTATTCAATTGTGCGAACTAAAAATGCGTACTATTGAATTACCAGCTTTACGTTCAGACCCATATGGTGCTACTCCTTCAACATTGCTGACAGATTCCAATGGTTTTGCCACTATCCCTGCGGATATGAACAAGCCAATCTTGTTTTTTCAAGAAACGCCTAATAGTTCAGTTGCGCCAGGCACTCCCGCTGCTTCTTTGGGTCCTTGGATTATTTATGACCGAGTTGGTGACCGAGAAATCATTCGCAGACGCATGATTGACCAACTTTATGTTCGTCCATTTGGTGTGCCACGGGTTATTCGTGCTTCATTTTCTGAGGTTGGTGGGAAATATATATTTACGCCAAACCCTGGTGAAAACGTCAGCATTAAAGCGTATTACCAACGCACATTTCCATTTTTGTTTGGGCCAACAGACGATGCGCTGAATCCTATTGTGCAAAACAATGCGGCTTTAGCTTCATTTCCTGAAGGCTATATGTACGGCACATTGTGGGCGTATTACGACAAGAACAAAAACACGGATGAAGCTCAAAAATGGAGCGCACGTTATGAAGATGCTTATGGTCTGATTGAAGATCAAAACTTTAAAGGTAAATGGCTCGGAGGCGACCAACACCTTACTTCAGAATTCCAACCAAGAAATTATCGCTACAGCTTCAAGTAAGGAAAAGTCATGGCAACAAGTGGTCTTTACGGAAGCAGCCCAACAGGTGGTTTGATTGCATCGCCTGGCAGTGAAACTGCGGGTTTGTATGGAAATACTACAAACTTTGGCGGCACATATTTTGAATGGTTTATCTTTCAAGAATCAGCCACTGCGCCAGCAACCCCGACAGGTGGATCATGGAACTTTACAACCAATGTAGGAGTTCCTCCTGCAGGTTGGACAACTGCGCCACCTACAAACCCAACAAACATTGTTTGGTTTTGTATCTCTATTGTTAATAGTCGTAATACTGCGACATTGACTTGGACTACACCCGCACCTTTGGTAAAAAATGGACCAACAGGTCCTACAGGTAGTCTTGGTCCCACAGGCCCTACGGGAGCAACAGGAGCCGCAAGCACAGTAACGGGACCCACAGGTTCAACTGGTGCTACAGGGCCAACAGGACCTACAGGAGCCGCATCTACAGTTGCGGGACCCACTGGCCCAACAGGATCAATCGGCAATACAGGACCCACTGGACCTACAGGCACACAAGGTATACAAGGTATTGTTGGACCGACAGGCCCAACTGGTTCTACAGGCCCTACAGGTTCTGCAAGCACAGTCGCAGGTCCAACTGGCCCGACAGGTTCAACTGGTTTGACAGGTGCTACTGGACCTACAGGTCCAACGGGAGCAGCTTCATCGGTTGCCGGACCTACAGGACCAACTGGTAATACAGGCAATACAGGACCTACAGGTCCCACAGGCGGTGTTGGGCCTACGGGACCTGGTGGAGCTTTAGCTTATTGGGGTTCTTTTTGGGACACAACAACTCAAACTGTTGGAGCAATAAATACTCCGCAAGCAATTACCATAAATACTGCCGATGCAGCAAACAATGGTGTATCTGTTGTTTCAGGTAGCCGTGTTACTTTTTCAAGTGCGGGTGTTTATAGCCTGACATTTTCAATTCAATTTACCAATACAAGTACTGCCAATGGTTCAACTCAAATTTGGTTGCGTAAAAATGGCGCAAATTTAGCAGATACTAATTCGCATTACGATGTTCCTGATAAACAAGGAAGTTCATTTTCATCAGAAGTTTTTACAGTTAATTTTGTTTTGCAACTTGCAGCTTCTGATTACATTCAGGTTTATTGGCAAACAGCAACTACAAGTGTTCAATTAGAAACACTTGCGGCAAGTGGTGGTTATCCAAGAACACCATCTATTATTTTCACTGCTGCCCAAGTGATGTACACCAACCTTGGTCCTACAGGTTCTTCAGGACCTACGGGACCAACAGGAACTGCGGGAACTGCGGGAGCAAATGGCCCTACAGGCCCGACAGGAACAAATGGCACTAACGGACCCACAGGTCCTACGGGAACTAACGGCACAAATGGACCAACTGGACCTACAGGCGCAAACGGAGCTGCAGGGACAAATGGACCTACAGGTCCTACGGGCACAAATGGAACAAATGGTCCTACAGGACCCACAGGTGCTAACGGAACTTCAGGAACTAACGGACCTACGGGACCAACTGGTGCTAACGGGACTAATGGCGCAGTAGGACCTACGGGACCTACAGGAACTGCGGGCACAAATGGTGCGGCTGGACCAACAGGTCCGACAGGATCTACAGGAGCCGCTTCTACTGTAGCAGGGCCTACAGGCCCCACAGGACCTACAGGTGCGGCATTAAATGCTACATACACACGCACAAGTTTTACTGCAACATCAGGACAAACAACATTTACTGTTGCTTATACAGTTGGTTTCATTGAAGTGTTTTTAAATGGTGTTTTGTTAAATAGCACAGATTACACCGCTAGTAACGGCACATCTGTTGTTTTAGCAACTGGTGCGACATTAAATTCTATTGTTGAAACAATTGCTTATTACACAGTCAATGTTGCGCCTACTGGGCCTACAGGCTCAAGTGGACCAACAGGACCCACGGGTGCGGCTTCTAGTGTTGCAGGACCTACAGGCCCAACGGGTGCAAGCGGTTCGGGTGCTTCTGCCGCTACGCCTACTGCATTGGGTACTGTGTATGGGAAAACCGATACATCTAATTTAACTTTTGTTGGTTATCAAACAGGAAATTCAAATACAGGTACTAACAATACTTTTATAGGTTATCAAGCGGGATACACCAACACAGGCAATGGGCGTTGTACTTTCTTAGGCTACAGAGCTGGTTATCTGTCCGATGCCTTAGAAAACACATTTCTTGGCTACCAAGCAGGTGTGGCAATAACCTCTGGTGATTACAACACTTTTGTTGGGACTGGTGCTGGCTCAAGCACAACGACAGGCGCACGAAATACTTTTGTTGGTCGATATTGCGGTACAGACATTACCACAGGAACTCGAAATACTATTATTGGTTGGTATGGTGGTAATTCTGATGGCTTAGACATTCGCACAGCATCTAACTATGCCGTTATTTCTGATGGCGATGGTAATCGTTTGCTATCAACGGCAAATGGTTATTCTCTTGCTTTGGATGGTGGTGCAGTCCCACAAACAGGCACAGGCATCACATTCCCCGCAACTCAATCAGCATCATCAGACGCTAATACGCTAGATGACTATGAAGAAGGGACTTGGACACCCACTTATACTTCTGCAAGTGGGTCATTTACAAGTATTACTTACGCTGGAACAGTTGTAGGAAGATATACAAAAATTGGAAATTTAGTAACTTTAATAATTACCTTTGGTACAGACGCTATTACTGTTGGGTCAGCATCAGGCGATGTAAGAATTTCTGGAATTCCATTTACACCACCAGCAGCTGGTGCGCCTGGTAGTGGAATAGTAAGCCGTAATTGGGGAACAAATAACCCAAATGCAATTTTGGGGGTAGGAAGTCAAACTTACTTATTGCTTTATTACAAAGCCACATCAACAGGAACTAGCTCAACTTGTCAAGTAAGTGATTTGTCTACAGGCAGCGACAAAAATTATACTCAAGCTACTTTTTCATATACTATTTAATTATTTGCATTGGAATAATGCAAACGGACACTTAATTTAAAGGAAAATAATGTCACTTACCAAAACCACAACTGTTGACCAAATAACTGTTCAAGAGAACGGCATTGTTCTCTATCGTGAAGCAACACGCATCATGGAAGATGGCAATCAAATTAGCCAAACCTACCATCGGTCAAGCCTTACACCCTCACAAGACTTAACAGGTGTACCCGCTAATGTTGTTGCAATCTGCAATACAGTCTGGACTGCTGAAGTTATTGCGGCTTACCAAGCATCACAAACAATTATTTAAGGTAGCACCATGAGTATTCCACGCAATTTAAGCACACTTGCTGATAATGTAAGTTCGGGTGGTAAATTAAATGTTGCTGGTATCAATGCTACAGGAACACCCACATCTGCTACTGCATTATTTGGTGATGGAACTTGGCAAGCGGTTTCTGTTACCCCTGCGGCAGTTAGCGACCAAACAAATACAAGTACAGGCGCTTTTGATTTGCCTAGCGGCACAACGGCACAACGCCCTGCAAGCCCATCAACAGGCATGACTAGGTTTAATACTGATTTAATTGTTGTTGAAACTTACAACGGGCTTGGTTGGTATGCAACAGGCACTACAGGCGCACCTAGTACAGTAAATTATTTAATTGTTGCAGGTGGAGGTGCTGGCGGTAGTAATTCAACTAGTTCAGGCTCAGGCGGTGGAGGCGGTGCGGGTGGTTATAGAACTGCAACTGGACTTGCAATATCTTCAGGAACTTCATACACAGTTGTAGTAGGCGCAGGAGGTGCATCGGGAGGTTCGGGTAATGTTGCAGGAAACTCAGGTGCTAACAGTAGTTTTAACGCAATTATTTCTACTGGTGGTGGTGGCGGTGGTGGTGGAACAGGCTTTGGAACTGGTTTATCTGGTGGTTCTGGTGGTGGCACGGGATTTTCAGGGTCTTCAGCAGGTTCAGGAACTGCAGGCCAAGGTAATGCAGGTGGTAACTCAAACAATGGCTCACCTACTTATGCAGGTGGCGGTGGTGGTGGGGCGGGTGCGGCAGGTGGAAGTGCTACTAATTCAGCAAATGGTTCAGGTGGAATTGGTTTAGCAAATAGTATTAGTGGCACATCTGTTTATTATGCAGGTGGAGGTTCAGGTGGTGCTGAAGGTGGATACAACACGCTAACTGGAGGTTCAGGTGGCGGTGGTAATGGTGGTAGTAATGCTGTTGGTACTACTGCGGGAACTGCTAATACTGGAGGTGGCGGTGGCGGTGGTGGAGGTCCTGCGGCATCGCCTGGTGCAAATGGTGGTTCAGGCGTTGTGATAATTGCATATCCATCATCATATTCACCTGCAACTACATCAGGCACAGTTACTTCTATTACATCTGGTGGAAATAGAATTTATACATTTACTGGTTCCGGAACCATCACTTTCTAAGGGGAAAATCATGGGGCATTTTGCAAAAGTAACCGATGGAAAAGTAACGCAAGTAATTGTTGCTGAAGCCGAATTTTTCAACACGTTTGTAGATACAAGTCCTGGCGAATGGATTCAAACCTCATACAACACACATGGTGGTGTTCATGCTAATGGCGGTACACCATTGCGTAAAAACTATGCAGGTATTGGTTACACATATGACCGCACTCGTGATGCGTTTATTCCACCACAACCATTTGTTTCATGGACATTAAATGATTCAACTTGCTTATGGGATGCGCCTACACCATATCCTACTGATGGAAAACGCTATTCATGGAATGAAGCCACAACATCTTGGATTGAAATAACTTTTTAACATAGTATTGGAATAGCAATGAAAATAGCCGTGTATGCAATATCCAAGAACGAAGAGCAATTTGTTCAGCGTTTTTGTGATTCAGCAAAAGATGCAGACTTGATTTTGATCGCAGATACAGGGTCTACTGATGACACAGTAAAACTAGCATTGGAATGTGGTGCAAAAGTTTATGATGTTTTTGTCAAACCTTGGCGTTTTGATAAAGCTCGTGATACTGCTTTAAATCTTATTCCACCTGATTTTGATGTCTGCATTAGCCTAGATTTAGATGAAGTTTTAGAGCTAGGTTGGCGTGAAGAAATTGAACGTGTTTGGCAAGAAAATACGACTCGTTTGAGATACAAATTTGATTGGGGTTCTGGAATAGCTTTCTTTTATGAAAAGATACATCACAGAAGTGGATATCATTGGCATCACCCCGTCCATGAATATCCTCGTCCTGATGGCAGAATTCAAGAAATCTATGCCCATACGGATATGCTTTTGGTAAGCCATTTGCCAGACAATACAAAGTCTCGTGGCCAATATATGCCACTGCTTGAATTGGCGGTAAAAGAAGATCCACATTGCCCTAGAAACGCTTTTTATCACGCACGGGAACTAACCTTTTATTATCGTTGGCAAGAGGCTATAGAGGCTTTAAATAAGTATCTAGCTATGCCTGAAGCTATTTGGCCTAATGAAAGATGTTATGCCATGCGGTTATTGGGTAAATGCCATGATGAATTGGGTATGGTGCATGAGGGTTTGAAGTGGTATAGATTGGCTTGTGCTGAAGCTCCTAATACCCGTGAGCCTTGGTGCGAGTTGGCCATCTCTACTTACAGACTCAATATGTGGCCTGAAAGTTATGGGGCAGCGTTATCGGCTTTAAATATCATTGATAAACAGGCCGTTTACACCATGGACCCAAGCGTTTGGGGTGAAAAACCATATGATTATGCAAGTATTGCCGCTTGGAGGCTTGGATTAAAAGATCAGGCTATCGAATTTTGTAAGAAAGCTTTAGAATTTAACCCTACAGATGCCCGTCTTTTGGACAATTTGAAGCAGATGGAATAATATGTATACGCCTTTACGAACACCTTTTACCTCAATGTCGTTTACTCCCGACATCCCTAGCAATGCTTTGGGACCAAACGAGTACAACATTGGTAAAAATGTAGAGGCCGATGTACGTTCTATTAAGAAAATCTTTGGTGAGATTCAAATAGCTTCAACCATTACCGATATGCCCATCTTTGTTGAAGGTGGTTTTCGGTCGGAGATATCATGGGTATATATCGTAGCAACCCGTAATTCATCTAGCCAAGGTAAATGGTGGATGATTACTGCCACGGGAATAACCAACATTACGCCAGGTGTTGGGGCTAATCCATCCGTTTATCTTTCAGGTTATACAGAAGACCTAAATATCACGTTTTCTTGGGTTGGTAATGTCTTTTTTATGAATGACACCCTTTCTAACCCCATGTATTTCTTGCCAACAAGCAATGAAATCACAGTAACTAGCAATGCTGCATGGAATTACGAGCCTAGTGTTACCTCAACAACGGCAGGTTTTGTCAGGAATTACTGCTCACCTAACGTGGGTAATATCCTTGTTGCAGGTAATTTGACCAAAGTTATTGGCGGTACGACTTATAACTACCCCACAACTGTAAGATGGTCGCAAGCTTTTGCTAATACTGGTATTCCTGCTACATGGGAACCAACTCTATCTAACGTGGCCAATGAGCAAGAAGTTCCTGTTCGTGGACCTTTGATTGACGGATTCTTTCTTGGTGGTAACTTTTATGTGTGTTCCTATTGGGATACAGTAGTTTTCTCACCTATTTCCTATCAAAACAGTACTGCGCCTATCTTTGGTGTTCGACTGTTAAACCAAGGCCGTGGATTGTTTAACAATAACTGTTGGACAAATACCGATGCTAATGTCTACGGCATTGATGCCCGTGATATTTGGGTATTTAATGGCTCAGAATTTTCATCCTTGGGCAACCAGAAAGTTAAAGATTATTTCTTTAACAATTTAAACTTAACTTATTCGGGTCGGATGTTCATGGTCAACAATACTCAGAAGTATCAGATTGAGATTTACTATCCTGATCTGACATCTACAGGTTGGTGTAATAAGATGCTTGCTTGGAGATATGACCTCCAAGTATGGAATGCCCCTAAAGACATCCAAAACGCTTGTATGGGCACTGAAGGACCTCGTTGGGTAGATAGCTCGCCCGACTACTTTAATTTGTCTTCTAGGGCTACTGTATATGCCAAGGGTGGTGTTTCTAGTTCTAGATTAATTGAGACTGCCATTACCAATGCTTTTGTAGGTTCTGCCATTGATGCTCAATTTGAGCGTACCAATGTAACCTTGCAAACTGCCAATGGTCCTGTTCCTTACTCTAATAAAGTTTATGTCCACCGCTTGCTGCCTGAGATTGCAGGTACTGGAAAGATCAATATAACTGTTGGTGGTGCTAACTCTACTGCTCAAACACCCGTGTATGGTGATACTGGTGTAACCAATATTGATACTGATACGCCTTGGGTTCCTACTCAACAAAACTCTGTTCGTACTGTTGCAGTGAAATTTAGTTCAAATGATGCAACTGATACTTGGAAAATGAGTGCCATGAACTGGCAAGCCACTGTTACTGAGGATGCCTTCTAATGCCATTCGCTTTAACCAATGACCCTTCGCAATCGGAAATATCTGAAGCAATCAACTATTTGTTGGCCAACTTTGGATCTAACCTTGTTGCTGACAATACGACAGGTATTATTTCTGGTCCGTCAGGGGTTTTAATTGCTTATTTGTACCAATATTTAGCGGTCAAATATGCGGATAGTTTTGATGGATCTGTAAATTTTAGTAACAGTCCAACCAATCGTCAGTACTATGGTTTGCGTAATACCAATAGCACTGTGGAATCTACAGATTTTGCTGATTACATTTGGTACAAAGCTACAGGTGGATTTGGCACAACAAAGTTTCTTTTCTATCAAACAAGCGGTGGTAGACAGATTAATTTTTATGTTGGCACAACTGCACCTGATACAACTTATGTTCAGGAATCGGGTCCTGCAATTGACTTAGATTTTGTTACTACAACAGTAGCAGTAACCTCTTACAACAGTGCTTTGCCATCGATTTATCAATGGACATCAAGCTCTACCCCGCCTACTAGACCATCAACAACATCTACTTATACATGGTCAACAGGTGCATATTCTGCTCCTTCAGGATGGTCTACTACTCAGCCCATAAACACAGTAGCGGGTTCATATTTGTGGGCTATTACCATTCCTTTGGTAGTTTTGTCCACTACAACCACATCTACATTGGATTGGACTAATACTTCATACGCCATTTATGTGGCCGGATCTAATGGTGCAACAGGTCCTGCGGGTGGCGCAGGTGTAGCAGGTGCTAATGGTTTAGCGGCCATTACTGCATACAGATCACAAAGTCAGTCTACTGCGGCTCCTGCTACTCCAAGTAACACTACAGGTGCTACGGCTCCTTCTGGATGGTCTTTAACGGCTCCTAGCGTGACTGTGGGTAATGTTCTTTGGTATACCTTTGGACAGTACAACTCTTCTAGCGGAACAATCAGTGGCATTCCTGCCGGACAGACACAATGGGGTGTTCCTACTGCTGCTTCTATTTTCCAAGATATACGTTCTGACAACTGGAATGGTAGCAACCCACCTACAGCAGGAACACCTGCAACGTATGGTACTGCGGGATACTACATTCAACGTGCAACAGGCGATATGTTCCTAAACAGTATCTATGGCCGTGGTGTTGCTCAGTTTGATGGTTATAACAATGCAGGTGGTACGGGTTACGCAATTGTAATTAACCAAACAGGAAACCAAACTGGTGGTGGATTTTTCAATGCTGGAACTGGTGGCTATGCTATTTCAGCCAATGGCGGTACAGGTAAAGTAGGTGTGTGGACGCATGGTTATGGTGGCGATGGCTTACAAGCTTATTGTTATGGTGCAACTGCCAATGCCATTCGTGCTGAACACGCATTTGCTTTACCTGCTTTGTATATTTCTAATGGAATTATTCGTTGGGGTGTTTATGACATTGCTACCCCTTCTGGATCTACAAGTACGTTTTTGCGTAATGATGGCCAATGGGCATCCCCATCTGTTAGTGCAGGTGTTACTAGCCTTGCTACAAGTAATAGCTCTAGCGGTTTAACGCTATCTGCTTCTGCATCTACAGGTGCAGTAACGCTTACCCTTTCAGGAACCCCAACTAATGCAACCAATGCTACAAATGCAACTAATGCTACAAACGCAACAAACGCAACTTATGCAACAAGCGCAGGAAGCGCATCTACTGCAAGTCTTGCTTCTGATTCCAATGCTTTAGGTGGTTATTCACCATCATTGTGGGCTAGGATTTTTCCAACAAACTCTGGCACTGCCAATGCGGGTGGTGCTGGATTAAATCTTTTAGGCTCTGGTGCTACTGGTATTGCTGGAGCTTATGTTGGAACATCAGGCTCGGGTAACACTGTTACTTTTGGTGTACAAACCACAAGCCCTTCTGATATTCGTTTAAAAGAAGAAATTACAAATAGTGATTTAGGTTTGGCTTTTGTTAAACAATTACGACCTGTCTCTTACAAGCTAAAAGCCGATCCAAGGCATCAAAAAGGCTATGGATTTATTGCCGATGAAGTTGAAACACTTATTGGTGGTGAATCATCTTTAGTTTATTTTGAAAAAGATTGGCAAGTTGGTGATGAAAAAGGCTTTAAAACTATCCATTACCCCTCGTATATTGCTGTTTTAACCAAGGCAATACAAGAATTGACTGCTAAAGTAGAAGCATTGGAAGCAAAGGTAACATAATGCCAAGAGAAATTAATATACCCGCACAACAGATTTATGAAGATATTTACTCTTTGCAGGAATTACCTGATAACCAAAGTGTTCGAGTAGTTGTCTGCGTGACTACCCAAGAGGGTGAGTTTATTGTTCCAAGCCAGTGCCGTGAGTACATGATTACTGGCGAACAGTATGTTGAGCTTAATTCCGCTAATCCTTCATGGCATCCGAGCAAACCTGCCGGAACCTACTTTAATGAAGATTTGTGGCACTTTATTGATTTAATGAAGGTTTAATATGGGTGGATTTTCAGCACAAGTACAACCTAATCAGGTTTCAGGTCCCGCTAGTAAGGGTGCAGGATTGAGTGCCAATCAGTTGGGCATGAATCCTATTCAACAGCCGTTAATCCAAAAGATGGAAAACAGCATGAGCCAACCCAATGATGGGGCAATAGATCCTACTACTGGCATGATGGGTGGACAAATCACTATGCCTGGTCAAGGTGGCCAACCAAAATTAGGTATGCCTAATGCCTATTCAAACACCTTACAACCATGGGATAATCAAGCCCAACAACCACAAGCGGGTATGGGTAAAGGCTTGGGCGGCTTGGCAAACCAAATGTCCAAACAAACTGGTAAAGGAGTCTAATCATGGGCGGTGGAAAAGGAAGTAGTTCTTCGGCTCCTATAGTCACGCAAGAACAAAAAGACGCAATTGCAGCACAAACAGGCTTCCTGACGGGAACCGCTTTACCTGCATATCAAAATACCATTGCGGGTGCTAAAGATGTACTTTATGGCACTGCGGCTAATGCTATGCCAGCCATGAACACTGCTTTGGGTGTTGCAGAGCGTGGCATGAATGTTGGCCAAGCAGTTGGTGAATCTGGTATGTATGCCGGAAACCAAGGCCAAGGTGGTCTAGCCACTTACCAAACTGGTGTTGGTCAGAATCTGCTTGGTACAGGTGCTGTTGGCTTACAACAAGCGGGTTGGAATCAAGCCAATCGTGGTGAGCAATTAAGCAAAATTGGTGGTGATCAGCTACAAAATTTGTTTAGCCCACAATACAAAGAAGAGCAAATTCAAGCTTCTTTGCAACCTGCCCGTGAAGCAATTCGTGAACAACTTGGTGGCCAAAATGCCATGTATGGTGCGGCAGGTGGTTTAGGCTCATCCCGTATGGCTTTGGCTGACAGAAACTTACAACAACTTGGCCAACAACGTCTTCAGTCTGCTGCGGCTCAAACCTCTGCTTCTGTAGAAGGTCAACGTCAACAAGCGGCTAATACATTGCTTGGAACAGGCCAAGGTGCTCTTGCTCAATCTCAAGGTGCTTTTGGTACTTTGTTTGGTGGTGGTCAGGGTGCATTGCAACAAGCAGGTGGTTTGTATGGCAATCTTGGCACACAAGGTTTGGCCTCTACATCATTGGCTAATCAATTGGCATCAAGTCGTGTTGGCTTGGCTCAGACACCACAAGATGTATTTAATAAATATGCGTCTGTAATTTACGGCACACCCCAAGCTTCTACAACGCCTAGTTTTGCTGGTACACAAGGTGCAAATACATCTAGTTCTAGCAAGGGCTTTAAACTTTAAGGAAATAGCATGGCTGAAAAATCATTACCAGGGATGGAATTTGCTGATTGGACAAGTCTTCCATCTATTACTGAAACTATGGCTCGTCAGCAAGCAGGTGGAGCAAAAAGTCCATTAATGATGATTGCAGGAAAATTATTAGAGCAATTTAATTCTTCAGGTCAACCGCCTGATGGCTCTGTACCTGCTCCCGAAATGGGAATGGGGCAAGGATTGTCTTATCCTAGTAAGACAGGAATAGATCCTAATGCTATGCCAAATGGTTTGACTGCGCCTAATTATCAAATGTTTAATCAACAAGCTCCTACAGCTCCAATGACATTGCCTAGTTTAGGTCAGCCAACAATGCAACCTACTGACAGTTACACAAAATATCTATTTGCACCGAGGTAAATATGGCAATACTTGAACCTGTTGTTCCTGAAACAAACTTTGCTGTTCCTCCTTCTGATGCGCTTAAAAGTCAATTTGACCAAGCCGCATCAAATGGTGACTATAAAAGTATGTATGAGTTGTTTCCAAAAGCAACAGGTACATCTTTAGCTCCAAAAATTCTTCAATCTGCTGAAATAATGCAGAGAAATACTGTTCCTGCCAAAGCTGCTCTTCAACAAGCTAAAGACAACGGAGGATTAAGCACTCCAGATGGCCGCATGGCTTTTGCTAATACTGTTTCAGAGTTTAAACAATTACAACCTGAAACAGGGTTTGTTAAAGGATTAGCTAACACTTTAATGGGTGTTCCTGATGCATGGAAGTCAATGACTCGTGGATTAGAAACTTCTCGTGTTGAGTACGATAAGTTTGGTAAACCACTTATTTCTGCTTATGCTCAAAACAATCCTGATACGCCTTTTCAAGTTATCGATGGCATTACAAAACAACCTATTTCTCTTAAAGAATATGGTGAGCGTGGCGTTAAGCTTTTTAAAGATGCAGCTCAATCTCCTTTTGTTCAAGCAGAAGGTGAAGTTGTCAAAAAGAATGCTCAAGAATTTGTAAAGTCTGCTGAACGGGCAAATATTAATGCTGCCGCTTATTCTGCTATTGGTCAAAATGCTCAAAAGATGGAGCAATTGTGGAATAAGTTTTCTGTTAAATATGGCATATCAAACGATACATTGAATGAACTTTATTCAATTACCAGTAAAACTTTATCAAATGAACAGACGATTTCTGACGCTGTAAATCAAATGCTTCAGGGTATGTCAAATGATAGCCGCAGAGAAGGTGCTGAAAAATTAAGAGCATTAACTGGTGGAGGTGGCATTCCTAGTATTGTTAGTGTTACTGGTAAAGATCAATTTGTTGCTTCAGATGGAAAAACTTATTCCACTCAAGATATGCAACAAAAAGTTAACGATTATTTAAAGAAAAATACTTTAAATTCTCAATATCAACAAAACAAACAAACTTTGGAAGAATCTGCTGCTTTTAAGATTTTGCCAGTGGAAGACAAAGTTGCAATGCGTGAAATTATGAATCTTACGCAAGCAAATCATATGTTGAAAAATGATGTTGCAAGTACTGTTGGTGCATTGCCAATCATTACAACTGACATTCCGTATAAAGCTGGTGATCCTTTTAAAATTGGAATTATTGGTGCAAAGATTGCTCAAGCAAATGCAGAAAAAGTTGCCGCATTTCAAAATTTCTTTGCAGAAGAATCAAAAAGATTTACCGCAGGAAATCCTCCTACAGCAGGTTCATTAGAAGCGGCTTTTACTCGTCCTGATGCACCAACCTTAAAAGAAATTAATGATAAGTACGCCAAACAGATTCAAGAAATTGAAGCTCGTGCAATGCCTGAAACAAAACAAGGCTCATTAATTGGTACATCTATTGGTGGACAAGCATTACCTACTGGAGAAAAACCAGAGAAAAAAGGTGTTGCAGCTCGTACTTTTAAAAATACAAACACGCCAGATCCTGATTCAATAATGAAATCAATACTTGAAAGGAATAAACCAAAATGACCGAACGTGTCAATAACATTATTCTTGAAGCATTGCAATCGGGAGTTCCTCCTCAAATTATTTTTGATAATTTAAGACAAACTGACGATCCTGACATTCAAATTTATTTAAAAAGATATCAACAAAACATTGATGACTTTAATAAACCTGCACCTAAAGAAGAAACTCCTTCATCACAAGTAGCTGCAACTATGGCTAGTGGCGCTCCTACTATTGGTCCTAAAGAAGCGGCCATTGCCGGAGGAACTGCTGGTTTAGTTGGAATGGGCGCAAAAATTCTTTATGATAAATCTACTAAATCTAAAGAACCTGTTGCTCCTGATGAAAAAGTATCTGGTGCAATTAGAAGTCCTGCTCAAGAAGAAATGGAAAAACTAAAGCTTGAGCGTGAAAGAATTAAAACTGACAGAGCAAAAGTTGAACATGAAAATTGGTTAACTAAAAATACTTTTAGTGAAGCCGAAAAAGTTTTAGGTAGAAAGATTAAAGATCCTGCAGATCAAATTATTGCTGATAGATTATTAGCACAACAACAAAAAGCTGGATTTGGACAAGGTCCTTCTTTGCAATCTGTTGTGCCATCTACACAACCTACATACACAACAAGCAATCAAGCTCCTAATGTAACTACATCACTTCCAGATTTAAAACAAGAAGCCTCTAATATTGCTTTAGCTACTGAAACTGCTGACAATATTGCCGCAAATAAAACACAATTACCTAGTACTGTTAATCAACAATTAACTCCACCAACATCAACAGGTACTTTTAATGGACAAACAGTGTCTAATGGAAATACTTCTAAACAAGCTGTTGAGCCTGTTTTAAAAGCAGAAGAACAACAAAAAATATCTAGAAGTTTTGCTCAAAAGTTTGCAGATAAAAAAGCTGAACTTAATTTTAAATCTGAAGCAGATATTCCTGAAGGTTATGTTCTTCGCAAAGATGTTGGTAATCTTGATCGTTCTATGGGCAACATTCTTGGAAAAGAACATCGTCAATATGCTCGTGAAATGTTTACCGGAGGACAACCTTTTGGACATTCCGAAAATGTAAACAAAGATGTGTCTAAGTTAACAACTGAATATTTTCAGAGACTTCAGTCTGAAATTCCTGAAACTATTTTGAGCAGGTCTGAACGCAAGTCACAAGGAATCCCTTCTGACTTTGGCACTTATGCAAAAAATACAAATTTTGGCAGAGGAGTCAAAATTGCAGGTGCCGCAGGAACATTGTTTGCTGTAGCTGACATTGCAAATGCCGCACAAAAAGGTAGTTATCTTGAAGCTGGTTTAAGAGGTGCTGATTTAGCTACAGATTACATACCTGGTGTTGCCCAAATTAAACAAGGTTTATCTCCTTTTGATGTTGGTGCTGGTTCAACTCTTTCTCTTGAGCAAATTCAACAAGCAAAAAATATAAATCTGCTTGGTAGTCCTTATGCTCAAACCGAACAAGCTAAAAAACTTCGTGAAAAAGAAGCATACGCTCGTAAGGTTGGTGCTGGTCGTGGCATTGCTCCCCCATCTGCTTATTTGAGGTAAATATGGCTGAAGTTACTCACGAACAAATCTATGAAAGACTCATTGAAGTTGAAACCAAGGTAGATAGCATAGACAAGAACACAAAAGGTCTTGTAGAGGCTATAAACGCCCTTGATGGAGCTTTTAAAGTACTTGGATGGATTGCTTCTGCCGCCAAGCCTATTCTTTGGATAGGTGGGTTGATCATGGCCGCTGGCGCAGTTTGGCAAACTTGGATTAAAAAATGAAAGATTGGGCTGAAGCATTTATTGCTGCAGCCTGTATCACTTGTTTTGTCATCTTCTGTAGTTACATCATTCTTTGGGCGTATCCGTGAGATGGCTATTATTGATTCCATTTGTTCTTCTAGTAAATGCAAAATCTCCATGCACAATTACAGAATTTTATGGAATTAGTTCGCTTGGCGATCCAAGTCTTAGACACTCACAGTTGTCTATGTGGTTGTCAATAAATGGAGATAATTGTTCATCTGATCAATTGGTAATTATTTGGAATAATCTAGCAATGTGGGCGGGTACTGCTGATAGTGCTGAATTAAGAGGAAAGATTCTTTACTTTTATTCTAAAGCTGTGGAAAGGGAAAAGAAATGATAGATGTATTGTTGTGGTTGGCAGTGCCTTTAAATTACATCTATTGGATTTTTATTCACAGTGATCCCGCCAATACACAAATGGTATCCGATGGTTCAACCGGAGGGTTATCCAAACAGGACAGATGCACTTGAGCGCAGGGCTGAACGCTTACAAGAAGAATATGCACAAGCATTAAAGATGCGAAAAGTTAAGGACAAAATTGATGATCTTGAGTTTCAGTTGTATGTGAAGAAAGCAGAACGCAATCAACTAAGTCTTGAGATTTTTACTAACCGCAAACTGGACATATTTGTATGAATGAAAATACTGATGTAGTAGGTAAGTTGACTTACTCTGTAACCCTAATGGTAGCCTCCACTCTTTGCTTATCAGTGTTGGGAATGGTTGTGGCTTTTCTTTTAGGCTTATGGGCCAAGGAAGTTGATAATGCCGAGATCTTTGCCATGCTTCACCCTGCTTTTCAAACCATCATTGGTGGCTTTATTGGCCTTTTAGCGGGTGTCAAACTTTCCCATGGTGATAGTCACCATAAATGCAAACATTGTGGAGAATAAGTATGCTTGATATTCTTAGTGGCGGTTTACTAGGTTCAATCTTTGGTGGCATCTTTAGGATGGCTCCTGAAGTCCTTAAATGGATGGATAAGAAGAATGAGCGTGAGCATGAACTTAATATGTTTAAGTTCCAATGCGACTTGGAAGCTCAACGTGGCCAACAGAAGTTAGCTGAGATTGGCGCACAAAGAGAAGCGGCAGTTGATGTAGGGGTCATGGATGCCTTCAACAATGCCATTACACAACAAGCAGAGATGGTTAAAGCCGCAGGTGGATGGGTAGCCTCACTTTCAGCTTCTGTGCGTCCTGTGGTCACATATTGGGTACTATTCGTTTGGTCATTTATCCATGTTTGGTTTGCCTATAACGCATGGCTTTTGGGCGCACCTGCTGCTGAAGTCTTTAAGACAATGATGACACCAGACTTTTCTGCTTTGTTATCAGGAACAATTAATTACTGGTTCCTCGACAGAACTTTGTCCAAGCGTGGCATATGAACTTGGATATAGCCGCTTCACTATGTAAACAGTATGAAGGGTTTAGAAGTAAACCCTATCTCTGTCCTGCAGGTGTGGCCACCATAGGCTATGGGTCTACTTATTATGCGGATGGGCGTAAAGTGACCCTACAAGACCCGCCAATGGATGAACCTGCGGCATCGGCACTGTTAATGTATGAACTTCAACATACTTACCTGCCTGGCGCACTGCGGAACTGTCCGATTCTTGCAACAGATGAGCGCAGACTTAATGCTGTAGTTGATTTCTGCTATAACCTCGGGATTGGCAGGTTGCAGACCAGCACTCTCAAGAGAAAAATAAATGCCCAAGATTGGGAAGGTGCTAAAGAAGAACTAAAGAAGTGGAATAAGGGTGGCGGTAAAGTGCTTGCTGGCCTTGATAAACGTAGAAAAGCAGAATGTAACTTCATGTAGAAATCATGCAAAATATTCCAAGCCCTGATGACGCAAAGTTGTTTGCACAAAGTGTCAGAAAGTGGCAACAAGTGCTTAGTCTGGGTGATTGGAGAATAGAGAAGGGTAGCAAGCCAGCCAAATCTGCAATGGCTTCTGTGGAGTTTACACCTGCTGCAAGACTTGCTGTTTATCGTTTAGGAGATTTTGGTGCTGAAAAAATCACACCAGATTCACTAGATAGAACTGCACTACATGAGTTACTTCATATATTTCTATATGACTTGTTATGCGTGACAGCAGACCGCCAAGCCTCTGATGAGGACAAAGAAATGCAAGAGCATCGAATAATTAACACGCTAGAACACCTTTTGTCTAAGGATTCTCATGGTATCGACTAATGGTCTTAACTCTTGTACAGATGAGCAGTTTATAGCTTTGTGGGACAAGCATCAGTCTGTTACTAAAATAGCAAAGATTTTAGGTATTACTGAGAGAGCAGTTAACTATCGCAGACGTAGTATGGAAGAAAACCATAAAGTCAAATTAGGTGGTGTTGACCCTCGTAGTGCCAAATATGATTCCAGCAGACCAAAATCTTTTTCTCCATTAAAACAAGTAAATTTAGGTATAGAGGACGGATGCATACTAGTCTTTAGTGATGCCCATTTCATACCTGGTCAACGATCTACGGCCTTTAAAGGGCTTCTATGGGCTATCCAAGAGTTTTCCCCGAAGGCGATCATATGCAATGGGGACGCCTTTGACGGGGCTTCCATAAGTCGCCATGACATTACTGACCAACCACAGACATCTGTTATTCAAGAACTAAAGGCTTGTCAGGGTGCGTTAGGTGAAATTGAGGAAGTGGCTAAAGCGGCTAGACACAATGTAAAGCTACTGTTTACATGGGGCAATCACGATATTCGGTTTGGCAATCGTTTAGCGCAACACGCCCCACAATTTAAAGAAGTACAAGGGTTTAAGCTGACAGACCACATCCCAGATTGGGACTTCTGTTGGGCAGTATGGGCTACTGAGCAATGCATTATCAAACACCGATATAAGGGGGGTGTCCATGCCACACACAACAATACAGTTAATGCTGGTGTGTCTGTTGTTACTGGCCATCTACACTCTTTAAAAGTCACCCCATTCTCTGACTACAACGGATGTAGATACGGGGTAGATACAGGAACTTTGGCTGAAACTGACGGACCTCAATTTACTTACGCTGAAATAAATCCAAACAATCACAGGTCTGGTTTTGCAGTGCTTAACTTTTTTAATGGCCAATTGTTATGGCCGGAATTAGTCCACAAGTTTGATGAAGATCAGATTCAATTCCGTGGAGAAGTCATTGATGTAGGTGCATTTTGAGTGCATGGCTAATCATTTTGACGGGGGGCATCTATGCCTATATTGCGGGTGAGCAGCTATTAAAAGATAACCCGCACATGGCCATTGTCTATGCGGGTTATGCGTTTAGCAACGTGGGGCTTTACCTGTTGGCAAAATAGCCAACACTTATTCTTCTTCTATAACTTCTTCTTCTTCAGTGTCATCCTCAGAGTTGTCAATTGCTTCATAGTCAACCGCCCAGCCATGCTCCTGCTGGAATGTAATAAACTCAGAAATGATCTGTAGTTTTTCGAAATCATGTGAGTGGATGGTAAGGGTTTCATCGGAAGCCCAATCTAATTCAATTGTCAATTCGTACATAATTTTCCCCTGTTAGCGCAACAAATTGTTGCAATTAAATATTAGGTTAAATTTGTGTCAGTCAAATGTCCTTTTTGAAGACTCCGTTGGGCAAAAGAGTGCCCCTACGATTTTTAATCTG
>Ga0209088_10000234_pt1 | contig 40280 bp, 33 predicted proteins | sample S_140625_EF_Meta_FD_187324 | JGI IMG/M metagenome (GOLD analysis project Ga0209088, IMG submission 187324) | Freshwater microbial communities from Lake Simoncouche, Canada to study carbon cycling - S_140625_EF_MetaG (SPAdes) (version 2) | ecosystem: Environmental > Aquatic > Freshwater > Lake ... | reverse complement strand
GTGGGCGAGCGGGTGCGGGTCGTCCGCATAGTCGAGGCGGGCGGGCAATTCCGGCCGGGGCGGGTGGTGGCGGAGTGGGGCCTGGAAAAGTAGGCGCGGGTGGAAATTTTGGTATGCGCAGGCGCGTGGGATGTTTAAGGAAACGGCATGACGCCGCGCAGCCTATCCCATCGGGCACCCCTGCTGGGCTTGGTCGTTGCGTGGGCGGCGGGGTCGCTCGCGGTTCATGTCGACTGGGTGGCGTGGCCGCCGGCGGTTCTAGCGGGTTTGGCGGTGATTGGTTTAGTGGTCGCGTGGGTGGGGTGCGGGCGGGGCGTGGCGTGGTGGGCGGCGGGTTTATTTATCGCTTTGGCGGCGGCGGGGGCTTTGCGCACAGGGCAAGAGCGGCAGCGGTTGGAGCCGTGGGACGCGTTTGCGTTGCCGCCTCGAGAAGCGCGCTTGGCGCTGCGGATCGAGCGGGTCTTTGCCACGCCGACCGAGGAGGCTAGGGCGGGCGGGCTGGCGCGGGTCGTGGAGGCGGAAGCGCATTTGCGGGACCTCGTCGGTCAGACGGTGCAGTTCTCGGTGGAGTGGCCGCGTGGACCGGGGGCGGTGCGGGCGTGGCGCGGGGCGGAGTTTACTGCGCTGGGGGTTTTACGGCCGGTGGAGCGGTGCCCGGAGGCGGCGACTTTTGATCGATTTCTGGCTGACGCGGGGGTGAATTTTTCTTTCGGCCGGGCCCGTTTGCGGGGCGAACCGCGGGCGGCGGGAGCGTGGGGGCGGTTTTGCGCGGCGGCGGGGGATCGGCTCGAGGCGATCCTGCGTATCGGTCTAGGCGGGCACGAGCGATTGGCGGATCTTCATGTTGCGATGATGCTCGGGCGGCAGCAGGAGTTGAGCGAGGGTCAGCAGGATCTTTTTGTGCGCACCGGCACGATGCATCTTTTTGCCATTTCGGGGCTCCATATCGCGGGCATCGCGCTGGCGGTGAACCTGCTTCTCGCGGTTGTGCGCTTGCCCGCGGGGGTGCGCTTCGTGGCGGGCACGGCGTTGTTGTGGGTCTTTGTCGAGGTGACGGGTGCGACGCCTTCGGCGGTGCGGGCGTTTTGGATGGTCACCTGTCTGCTCGCCGCGCGGCGCTGGCGACTGCCGGGTAACAGCCTGGCGGCGCTGGCGATCTCGGCCCTGGGGGTGCTGGTGGTTGCACCGCATCAGCTCTTCTCGGCGAGCTTTCAGATGAGTTATGGCATAGTGGCGGCGCTGTTGCTTTATGGGGTGCCCTTGCAGGAAAAATGGTTGGAGCAGTGGACCCCTTGGGTGCGGTTGCCGGGCGCGGATCGCGCGGGGTGGCGTGCGGTGGCGGAGCAGGTTGGGCGCGGGTTAATCGGTGCGGTGGCGCTGGGGTTGGCGGCCACGTTGGTGGGCACGCCGGCGACGCTGGGATTTTTTCAGCTGATGACGCCGGGCGGATTTTTTGTGAATCTGCTACTCATCCCGCTCTCTACTTTGGTCTTATTTGCGGGGGTGGCGGCGATGCTAGCGGGCGGGGTGGGGCTTGGGCCGCTGGCGAGCATTTTTAACCATGCGGCCGCCTTGCTTTTGGCGGGTATGGAAGCGGTGGTGGCGGTGGTGGCGGGGTTGCCCGGAGCGGCGTGGCCGGCGCAGTTTGTCTGGCCGGGGCTGGCGATGGCGACGACCGCGGGTTTGTTGGTTTTGCTAGCGGTGGGGTATGCTCGCGGGTGGCGGCGGCGGGAGGGTGGATTTTGGGTGCCCTATGCGGTGCTCGGCCTCGTGCTTGTGCTCGGGGTGCGGGGTGTTACTCTGGGGCCATGAAAAGTGCTTACGAATTGGCGATGGAACGGCTGGATAAATCCGGCCCTCGGGAAAAGCCGCTTAGTGCGGCGCAAAAAGCGCGTCTGGCGGAGCTAGACAAGGTCTACAAAGGCAAGTGGGCAGAGCGGCAGGTTTTCCTGACCGAGCAGCTGGAAAAGGCCCTCGCCAAGGGTGATGCCGATGAGGCGGAGCAGGTGCGGGTGCAACTGGCGCGCGAAAAGACTCGGCTCGAGGAAGAATGCGAGGAGGAGAAAGAGCGCGTGCGGCGCGAGACGCGGGGTTGAGCCGCGCGTTTCGGTTTAGGCCCAGACGAAGTCGGCCACGACGGGCAGGTGGTCGCTGGCAAGGCTGGGGACGACTTTGGCTGCGACGCAGCGGAGCGGCGCGTTGTAGAAGATGTGATCGAGCACGTAAGGCATCCGGTGCCACGTGACTGCGGAGGTCTGGGCGGTGGTAAAGCCCTCGGCGGCGAACTCGCCGGCGAGGCCGACGTGGTCGCGGACGTTGAAGTCGCCGGTGAGGAGGGTAGGAGTGGTGCCCGCGGCGCGCAGGTGCTCGGCGATGCGGCGGCGTTGGCCGGGGTGGGTGCGGCTGTCGGTTTTCAGCATGAAAAACGCGAGCAGGTGGGTGTTTAGCAGGGCGATTTCGCGGCCGGCGACGGTGGTGCGGGCGCCGATCAGCAGGCGATCGGTGGGGGTTTTGGTTTCGCCGCAGAAATTGAACTCGATTGGAGGCGAGGGCAGGTCCTCGGCGAAGGTGGCGGTCAGGGGCGTGCGTGAAAAGATGGCGAGGCCGATGCCGAAGGGCAGTTCACGCGGGTCGGGTCGGGGGAAAGCGAAGTGGGCGTGGTAGCCGGGTAGAGCCGCGCGCAGGCGTTCGAAATTTTCGGCGTTTTGGTGGGCGTCGGAACGGGCGTGTTCCACTTCTTGCAGGTGAATGATATCAGCCTCGTGCGAGCGGATCTCGGCGATGGTATCGTCTAGGCGAATCGGTGCGTGATCGGGATCGTGTGCGTGCCAGATCTGGCCGAACTGCATGTTGAACTGAAGAATGCGAAAAGGTTTCACGCTTCGCGAGTGATGGGGCGGCGGTTGAGGAGGGCCGAGGCGTCCAGCAGAGGCCTCAAGGGGTGGCGGCCTTAGTGGGCGAAGATTGGGCGGAGGCGTCGGCGGCGGGGCGTTCGGAACCGGCGGTGGTGACGCTCACGCTCTGGTTGCCGTTTTTGCGGAAGACGAAGCGGTTGATGCGATCGAAGGTGGTGCGTTGTTTAATGGCGGGTTTGGCTTCTTTGGCAAAGGGGGAGGCTTCGCCGATTTTGTCCTGGAAGCGGGTGGCTACGCGCGTGCGGTAGGTGTCCTCGGTGGTGGAGTAGCGGGACTCCTTGCCCGTCCAAGGGCTCTCTTTGCGTTCGATCGTGTCGTAGGTTTTTCGATCGGGGGTGATGAGTTCCTTGGGTTTAGACTCCTCGACGGTGATCGAGCTTTGGCGCTGGCCGACGAGCGCCTCCTTTTTCTCGACGGATGCAGTTTGGAAACGTTTGTCCATCACGACTTCATTGCGTTCCAAGGCCTTGGTTTCGGGAAGGATGGCCTTTTGTTCAGTCGAGACGCGGTCAGCGCGGCGGCTGGTATCGAGGCGACCGGGGGCGGCGGATAGGGACAGTGGGCTCGCGAGGAGGGCGAGGCAAAGTCCGGCGGTCAGTTTCATGTTAAAGAATGGCATTTAGTCGCGCATTCTGGGGCAAGGTTATTCGGGCTCGGCGGTGCCTTCTTCGACCCAGGAGCGAGCTTCGGGGACTTGGCTAAAAAACCCGGCGAGGGCTGAGGAAAGGTGTTCGGCGTAGCGGAAATGGGCGCCAAGGCCGGTGCGCAGTTCCGCTTCGTAGATGAACTTGTCTGCGTGGGTGGAGTGCTCGAAAGGGGTTTGGGCGCCGAGTAGGAGGGAGTAGACGTAGGCGGGCGAGCCGGCGGCGAGCAGAGCGCGGGTGAGGTCGAGCTGGTCGTCGAGCAGGGATTGGTGGTCGGCGTGGGTGATCTCGGGCGGCAGGTAGAAACCGGCTTGTATGAGGGGGGTGTAGCGATGGCCGGTGCGATGGCGGTTCAGGTCGCGGAGTTCGGCGAGGGCGAGGTTGTTCCAAGCGAAACTCACGCGCATGCGGCGAGTGGCGGTGCCTTGGTGGCCGTAGCGGTTGGTGCGGGCGGAGAGGGCGTCGGGCACGCTCTGTTCCTCGGTGAGGAAGGGTGGGGTGGCGCGGTCGACGTGGACCCAGGTCGCGTCGGAGAGCGGGCGGGAGGACAGGCGGGCAAGGCCGAGGCGGCAGGAGGTGGCGAGCTCGGCGGCGGCCTGAGCCTCATGGCTGGCTTCGGCGGAGCTATGGCGCATCAGGCGCGGAGAGATTTTCAGTAACTCGCCGCGGATCAAGTCAGCGGCAGCGCGCGCCTCGGGGTGGGGCAGGGAGGCAAGGTGTTTCACTGTCTGGGCCCACATGCGCGAGGTCTGGACGAGGGCGAGGTTAGTGCGGGTGGCGAGCGGGATAAAATAGCGGGCCCGGTCGAGGGCGTAGTTTTTGCGGATGCGTGCGATGACGGCAGGTTTGGCGCCGGCGGGCACTCGCACGCGTTCGGGCTCGGCAAGGGCGAGGGTATCGAGCCGGGTGTATTCGGCCTGATAAGCGGCGAAAGCCCGGCCCATCACTTCGCGCCAGCGCGGGGCGAGTTCCGCTGGCACGCCAAGCTCGGCGGGATCGGGCAGGGCGGAGGGGGCAAGGGTGATATAGCGAGTGGACGACTCCTGTCCGTCGGCCATTTGGGCGATCTCGAAGACTTTGTAGGCAAGCCACATCGAGACGTCATCGAGGGCGATGGCGAGGCCGCCGGTGAGGCCGCCGATGGACGCGTGGCCGTAGTCGACGAACTTCAGGATGCGGTCGATGGAGGCGTCGGGGTCGGCCGGGTCAACCTTGTCCAAAATGGCGTGGATGCCCTCGTTGCTGCGCGAGTAGCGGGCGAGGACGGAGGCGAGCAATTCGGGCGTGACGCGGGGGAGATCGGCGGCGGATGGCGGAGGGACGAGGGCGAGACCGGTGATGCGCATCGAGTCCTAGGCAAGCGGGCGGGCGGGGAGGGGCGAGCCGAAAGAGGAGGGGCCGCGCGGTTCCTGGCGCGCTGGCTGGTTCAGACTTTGGGGAACTTTATCCACTTGGCGCCGAGTTTTGCGCTCGCCACCACGGTTTCAATGAAGGCCATGCCCTCGACGCCGTCGTCGATAGTGGGGAAATCGAGGTCCGGGGGCGGGGGCAGCCCAGCGACCTCGGCGCGGATTCCACGGAACGCTTCGCGATACAGATTGCCGAAAGCCTCAAGGTAGCCCTCGGGGTGTCCGGCGGGGATGCGGGTGGCAGCCTGCGCGGCGGGGGCGGTGATGTAGCCGTTACCTCGCCCCCAGATCTCGGTGGGGCGATCGGGGTATTTCACCACGAGTTGGTTGGGGTTTTCTTGCCGCCACTCCAGACCGCCTTTTTCGCCATAGACGCGCAGGCTTAGGTTGTTCTCCTCGCCCACGCTGATTTGCGAGCTGTGGAGCACGCCTTGGCACCGCCCTTGAAGCGGAGGAGGACGTTGCCATCGTCATCGAGTTTACGGCCTTTCACGAAGGTGGTGAGGTCGGCGCAGAGTTCGGTGATGTGCAGGCCGGTGACGTAGCGGGCGAGATTTTCGGCGTGGGTGCCAATGTCGCCCATGCAGCCGGCCGCGCCGGAGCGTTTCGGGTCGGTGCGCCAAGCGGCCTGTTTCTGGTTGGTCTTTTCGAGTGCGGTGGAGAGCCAGCCTTGGGGATATTCGACGACGACCTTGCGGATGGCGCCGAGGCGGCCGGAGCGAACCAGTTCGCGTGCCTGTTTCACCATGGCGTTGCCGGTGTAGTTGTGGGTGAGGGCGAAAACTTTTCCGGATTTTTTTACGATTTTACGCAGGGCAACAGCCTCGGCCAAGTTGAAGGTGGCGGGTTTGTCGCACACCACGTTGAAACCGGCCTCGAGGAATAGTTTCGCCGGTGGGAAATGCTGGTGATTAGGCGTGACGATGACGACAAAATCGAGTCGATCAGCAGCCTGGCGTGCCACCTCGGCGCGGGCCATCTCGAGGTAAGAGCCGTAGACGCGCGCGGGGTCGAGGAAGAGATCGGCGCCGGAGGCAGCCGAACGGGCAGGGTCGGAGGAGAAGGCCCCGGCGACTAGTTCGGCTTGGCCGTCCATCTGGGCGGCGATGCGGTGGACGGCGCCGATGAAGGCACCGCGCCCGCCGCCGATCATGCCGTAGCGAAGTTTGCGGTTCATGGGGTAGGATTATTTAGGCCCACGGAACACACGGAAAACACCGAAGAAAAAACGTGAAGGCGAAGGCCTCGGTTTTCCGTGTCATTTCGTGCGTTCCGTGGGTGACGGTTCTTGGCTTATTGATTCTTTTTGTCGAAGGCGGCGTCGAAGGCGACGGCACTCGGGGTGAAGTCCAATTTGCGCACGAAGGCGGCGGCTTCCGTGGCGCCGTGGACGCGATCCATGCGGACATCCTCCCACTCGACCGAGAGTGGCCCGCGGTAACCGACGTCGTTGAGGGCGACGATAATGTCTTCGAAGCGGATATCGCCGCGGCCGGGGGACCGGAAATCCCACTGGCGGCGAGCGTCGCCGAAATTGGTGTGGCCGCCGAAGACGCCGACGGTGCCGTCGCCATGGCCCCACCAGACATCCTTCACGTGCGCGTGAAAAATACGGTCGCCGAATTCACGGATGAACTTCACGTAATCAACGCCTTGGTAGCCGAGGTGGGAGGGGTCGTAATTAAAGCCGAAGCGCGGGTGGTTCTTCACGGCGGCGAGCGCACGGCGGGCCGAGGCGATGTCGAAGGCGATCTCGGTCGGGTGGACCTCGAGGGCGAAGTTTACCCCTGCCTTGTCAAAGACCTCCAGGATGGGGAGCCAGCGTTTGGCGAAATCGGCGTAGCCGGCATCGTAATACGACTGCGAGGTGGGCGGGAAGGCGTAGAGCGCGTGCCAGATGGAGGAACCGGTGAAGCCGTTGACGACGGAGGGAAGGGCGTCCTGGCGGGCGACGGCGCCCGGGCGGGCGTCGAAAAAGGCCCGTGCGGCCTTCGCGGTCGCAGCCATGCGGCGGGCGGCGCGGCGGCGCACGCCCTCGGGATCGCCGTCACCCCAAATCTCGGGCGGGAGGATAGCCTTGTGGCGCTCGTCGATGCGGTCGCACACCGCCTGCCCGACTAGGTGGGCGGAGATGGCATGGCAGGCCAAGCCATGATCCTTCAGAAGCTCCCACTTGCGGTGGACGTATTTCTTGCCTTCAACGGCGGCTTCTACGTTGAAGTGATCGCCCCAGCAGGCGAGCTCGAGGCCGTCGTAACCCATTTTTTTGGCCAGAGGGGCGAGTTGCTCGAGTGGTAAGTCGGCCCATTGGCCGGTGAACAGGGTAACGGGTCTAGGCATGGGGTGTGGGGTGGCTTGCGAGTTGGTCGCGGCGAACGCTCTCGGGGCAAGCGCTTTTGCACAAAAGCAGCGGCGGACCGAAAGGCCAAGGCCCGGCTTGTGGGCACGTTTCTGGTGGTTTAGGCTCGGGCAAACCCCACTTCATTATGATGCCCCATACGTTTTCCACGCTCGGGTGCCCCGAGCTCGACCTCGACCATGCCATCGCTATCGCCGCGCGCCACGGTTTCCATTCGCTTGAGCTCCGCACGCTCGAGGGCACGACGGATCTACCGGCCTGGCTGCAAAGCCACTATGGTTCCCCCGCTGGTCTAGCGGCGCATTTAAAACAGCGGCATTTCAAAATTTGCGCGTTCGGCACCTCGTTTAAGCTAGTTGGCCATGACGATATCGACTGCGCCCAGCTCGCACAGTTCGTTCGCTGGGCGGACGAGGCTGACGTGCCTTGGCTGCGGGTCTTCGACGGCGGCAAGGCCGGTGGCGTGGCGGATGTAGCGGAGGCGGCGGCCACGCTTGACTGGTGGCATCAGGAGCGAATCCGAAACAACTGGGCGGTCGATCTGATGGTGGAGACGCATGACGGCTTTGTGACCTCGCAAGCGCTGCATGAGCTAATTGCCAAGTGCCCCCGCATTAATTTGCTCTGGGATACGCACCACACGTGGAAAAAAGGCGGCGAAGCGCCGGCCGCGACGTGGAAAACGATCCGCAATCACGTGGTCCACCTGCACGTTAAAGACAGCGTCAGCCGCCCTTCTCCGACCGGCACGCATCCTTATACCTACGTGCTCCCGGGCGATGGCGAGTTTCCTATGGCCGAGCTCCGCGAAGTGCTACGCTTGGATAAATACGAAGGGGCGATGAGCCTCGAGTGGGAACGTATGTGGCATCCTTACCTGCCGGAAATCGACAAGGCTCTTTACCACGCTGCGTTCAACCGCTGGTGGTGAGCGGCGATGGTCCGGCGTGACGAGGTCAAAAGTTAACGCATACCGGTTTGGGTGTGGAGAAATCGGGACTGAGCGGCGTCAGGCCACCGGTTTCAGCATTGACCGAATAAACGCGCAACGAGTCCGTGTCCTGCCCGGCGGAAAGTAGCCAGCGACCGTCTGGACTGAGGGCAAAATGGCGCGGGTTGGCCGGCACCGCGACGTGGCCCCGCGGGGTCAGGCGGCCGGTGGCGGAGTCGCGGGCGAAGAGTGCGAGCGAATCGTGGCCGCGGTTCGAGGCATAGACGAAGCGGCCGTCGGAACGCACTGCGATCTCGGCGGTCTTGCTGAAGCCAGCAAACCCCTCAGCGGGCAGTGTCGAGACCGTCTCGATCAGGGTCAGTGAAGCCCCGGCTGCGTTGTAGGCTACGACCGCGACCGTGTTGTCCAGTTCGTTGATGACGTAGAGGTGGCGGCCGTCCGGAGAGAATTGTGCGTGGCGGGGGCCGGCGGCGGGGGCGAGGGCCAGCCAGGGCTGAGCGGGGTTGGGCGCGAGGGAATCGTCGCCGTTTCTTGCGTAAATATATACGCGGTCGCCGCCGAGATCGGGAACGAGGAGCAGACGGCCCTCGGGCGACCAAGTGACGCCGTGGGCGTGCGGTTTTTGCTGCCGGTCCGGGTGGGCGTCTGCAGTGTGGGTGTGTTGAAAAAAGGAGATCTTATCGTCCAATGAGCCGTCGGTCGCCACTCGGTGGATGATCACGCTGCCTCCGCCGTAGTTGGCGACCGCGACGAGGCGACCGTCGGGCGAGAGAGCGATGTCGCAGGGGCCGACGCCCTCGCTGCTGCGGGTGTTTAGCGGGGTCAGTGCGCCCCCGGCGCCTATCGCGAAAGAGGCGATTAGTCCTGGTTTTCCCTCCGCTACGGCGTAGAGAAAACGGCCGTCGGCCGAGCGGTCTAGAAAGGAGGCGCGGGTGAGCGGGGCGACCGCGCGGTCCGAGCCGAGCAGGCCGAGCTTACCGTCGAAATCAGCGGCGTGGATAGCGTCGGCGTAGTTGCCGAGATAAAGGGTGTGGGCGGCGGCGGGCATGGTGGAGAGCAATAGGGCGGGGATAAAGCGGAGAAAGCGCATGGAGGCAGCGTGAGATTGGGACGGTCTGCGGGGTTGCATGCAAGCGAGGGGATTCCGCAGGCTGGGCATCCATGGCCCTTTTTAGTCTCCTCGATCTCTCGCACGCCTTCGGTGGCGCCCCCGTCCTTGATCACGTCAACTTCCAGGTCGATCCCGGCGAACGCGTCTGTCTCGTGGGCCGTAATGGCGCGGGTAAGTCGACCCTGATGAAGCTCATCGCGGGCGACATGAAGCCCGATTCCGGCCAGGTTTTCCGCCAGCCCGGCGCGCATTTCGCCCGCCTCGTGCAAGAGGTGCCGAAGGATCTCGCCGGCACGGTGCACGACGTCGTTGCGAGCGGGGTGCGGCGAGACGCTGCCGGCCACGAGGAGGACTGGGAGATCGATGTGCGCGTGGAGGATCTGATCGCCCGTCTCCAGCTCGATCCCCACGCCGAGGTCGCGACTCTCTCCGGCGGCCTGAAACGCCGGGTGCTTCTCGGCCGCGCCATCGCCAGCAAGCCCGATCTGCTGCTGCTCGACGAACCGACCAACCATCTCGACATCGAGAGCATCCTCTGGCTCGAGGAGTTTTTGCTCAGTGAAAAGGTCGCCCTCTTTTTCGTGACCCATGATCGGGCTTTTCTGCAAAAACTCGCCACCCGCATCGTCGAGCTCGACCGCGGGGTGCTGACGAACTGGGCCTGCGCCTATGATGTATTTCTTCAGCGTCGCGCCGAGCGCCTGGAGGCCGAGGAGCGCCAGCGGGCCGCCGCCGACAAGAAACTCGCCCAAGAGGAGGAGTGGATTCGCCGCGGCGTGCGCGCCCAGCGCAAGCGGGCCGGCGCCCGCATTGAGGCCCTCTACGCCTTGCGGGCTGAGCGTAAGGCGCGCCGTGACCGCGCCGGCGGAGCAGTCATTAAAATCACCGCGGCAGATGAGTCTGGCGTGAAGGTGATCGAGGCTGAGGATCTGAGTTTCGCTTACCCTGGCGCGACGCCGCTGGTCACCGGCTTTTCCACGATCATTACTCGCGGCGATAAGATCGGTCTCATCGGCCCCAATGGCGCAGGCAAGACGACCATTCTCAAGCTGCTCCTAGGGCAAATCTCGCCCACCGGCGGCACGCTGAAGCACGGCACCAAGCTCGAAGTCGTATACTTTGACCAGTTGCGCGCCCAGATCGACGATAGCAAGACGGTCGCGGACAACGTCGCCGACGGCAACACCCACGTGACCATCGAAGGCCGCACCAAGCACGTCATTAGCTACCTTCAGGACTTCCTCTTCGAGCCCGACCGAGCTCGCACCCCGGCGCGCGTCCTCTCCGGTGGTGAGCGCAACCGCCTGCTGCTGGCGCGGCTCTTTGTGAAGCCAGCCAACGTGCTTGTGCTCGACGAACCGACCAACGACCTCGACGCCGAGACTCTCGATCTTTTGGAGAATCTCTTGGTCGAGTTCGAGGGCACCGTCCTAGTGGTGAGTCACGACCGTAAGTTTCTCGACGAGGTCGTCACCGGAACTTTCGTTTTCGACGGCAAGGGCCATATCGATGAGTTTATCGGCGGTTACAGCGACTGGCTCGAGGAGAAAACGAAGCAGGCCAAGGCTCCTGCCGCCGCCCCTCGGGCCAACGCCCGCGCCATCGCTACGCCTGCTCAGGCCCAGCCTGCGCCGGCCAAAGCCGGCGTGCGCAAGCTCAACAACCGTGAACAGCGCGAACTGGCTGAGCTACCCGCGCGCATCGAAAAACTAGAGGCCGAGCAGGCCGGGTTCGTGGCGAAGCTCGGCGACCCGAAGTTTTTTAAGCAGGAAGCAGCCGTCGTCCGCGCCGCCGAGGCTCGGTTGCGCGAGCTAGAAAAGGAACACGCCGAAGCCCTCGCCCGCTGGGAGGAACTGGAGGCGGCGAACGCGGTTTGATTTTGCGCTAGCGGCGGATTGCCAGCAGAGCGCGCGGCGTTTCATCTTAGGGTATGACTCTCACCCTCGTCGTCCTCGCCGCCGGCATGGGCTCGCGTTATGGCGGGCTGAAGCAGATCGACCCGATGGGGCCGGCGGGCGAGACGGTGCTCGACTACACCGTGCACGACGCGGCGAAGGCGGGGTTTGGTCGCGTGCTTTTTATCATTCGGCACGATTTTGCAGAGGCCTTCCGCTCGGCCGTGGGCTCGCGGTTTACCGGAAAAATCGTGGTGGATTATGCCTTTCAGGAACTTGATCTTCTGCCGTCGGGCGCGGTGCCGCCGGTGGGGCGGACCAAGCCTTGGGGCACGGGCCACGCGCTTTGGTGCGCTCGCGAGGCACTGCCCGGCCCTTTCGCGGTGGTGAACGCCGACGACTTTTATGGCGCGGGCTCGCTGGCGGCGCTGGGTGATTTTCTCCGCCTCCCAGCCAGCACCGGCATACCCACCCACGCCATGGTGGGCTTTCCTTTGGGCAACACCTTATCGGAAAACGGCGCTGTATCCCGGGGGGTCTGCACGGTTGACTCAGAGGGTTGGCTGACCGGTATCGAGGAACGTTCCGGCATCGTCGCGAGCGAGGTCGGCCCTTATCGCGCCTACTATGCGGCGACGCCGGTCTCCATGAATTGCTGGGGTTTCCGGGCTGGGACTTTTCTGAGCAATCTCGACGAGGCCTGGCGGGATTTCTTTGCGGCGCGCGGGCAGGAGGAAAAAGCGGAGTTTTACCTGCCGGCGGCGGTTGACGGGTTGATGCGGCGCGGCGCCGCGCGGGTGCGGGTCTTGCCCACCGCCGATTCGTGGTTCGGCGTCACTTACCGCGAGGATAAACCTCGGGTGCAGGCTGCGCTGGCCGAACTCGTGAGACGGGGCATCTATCCTTCCCCATTATGAGCCTGGTTTTTTCCCGACCCGATGCGGATGTGTTTGTCCCCGGTGGTAGCGACCCGGTGGTAGCTTTGGCGCGGGTCACCCATCTGTGCGTGGCGGCGCATCAGGACGACATCGAAATCCTCGCGCACGATGCGATCTGCGATTGTCTCGATAAGTCCGGCGCCCGCGCTTTCGGTGGAGTGGTGGTGACCGATGGGGCGGGCTCGCCGCGGATTGGTGTGTATGCGGATCACTCGGATGAACAAATGCGCGCGGTCCGGCGCGATGAGCAGCGACGGGCGGCGGAGCTCGGTGGCTATGCGATTCAGCTCCAGTTGGCGCACCAAAGTGCCGACGTGAAGCGTCCGGGCCACGCGGGCGTGGCGGCGGATCTAGCCGTGATTTTCGCCGGCTGTGCGCCGGAGCGAGTGTATCTGCACCAACCGGCGGACAAGCATGATACCCATGTGGCGGTTTTTTTGCGCTGCCTAGAAGCATTGCGGGCTTTGCCGCCGGAGCGAAGGCCAAAGCAGGTGGTGGGTGCCGAGGTGTGGCGCGACCTCGACTGGCTGGTTGATGCGGATAAGTTCGCGCTCGACAGCGGGCGGCGTCCCGCACTCGCGGCGGAATTATTGCGCGCCTTCGATTCGCAGGTGACGGGAGGCAAGCGCTACGACCTCGCCGCGCAGGGGCGGCGGTTGGCGCACGCGACTTTTCATACGTCCCATGCGACCGACCGGTTGGCAGGGATCACGTGGGCGATGGACCTGACGCCCTTGGTGGTCGATCCGACCCGCGATGTGGCAGATTTCACCCTGGCCCACATCGATCGACTACGCGCGGACGTCGCGGCGCGGCTGGCCTGTTTTCAGTAACCACTATGGCCGGCTATACGACCTTATGAAAGCGCTTCGTCTTTTCGCTCGGCTGGCTGTGGTCCTTGGGATCGGTGGAGCGCGGCTCGCGGGCGGGAATGCTCTTTCTGCAGATGCCGCGGGCCCGCGTCTGGTCTGGGCGGAGTTGCTAACTAGTGGGCGGCCGGCGGATCTCGCGGGTTTCTACGCTGCCACGCTTGGCTGGACGGCGGAGCGGGAGGGCGAGGGCTCGGAGGGGCGGATGCTTCTGGAAAACCAAGGGCGACCCGTGGCGGGCATCTCGTTCCGTCGGGATGTCAGCGTGGGTATGGCGCTCGCGCGCTGGGTCGGTTTTTTGGCTTCGGACGATGTCAGTGATGCGGCGAGGCGGGCCGAAGCGGCCGGAGCGAAGGTGTTAGTGCCAGCGCGGGATTGGCCGGGGCAAGGGACGCAGGCGATAATCGCCGATCCTGAGGGGGCGACCTTTGGCTTATTACAGCGGTCGGCGGAGGCGGCCCCGTCAAACGGCGACTGGGTGTGGCCCGGTTTGCTGGCGAAGGACCCGTTTACAGCGTCTGACTTTTACGCCGCTCTACTCGGATGCCGAATCGCGGACGACCGGCGCACGCCGTTGTTCGTCGGTGATCTTTTATTGATATCCGGCGGGCGGCCCTGCGCGGCGGTGGCGGCCTTGCCGGGGAGTTCCGCGCGGGTCGCTGGCTGGGTGTGGTTTGTGCGCGTGGCCGAGATTGAGGAAGCGGTGCGCCGCATCCAAAAGGAGGGCGGGAAAATTCTGCGCAAGCCTGGGGTGGATCTGATGGGGGGGCGACTGGCGGTGGTTAGCGACCCATGGGGGGCGGTGTTTGGTTTGATCGAGCCAACCGAACCGGTTTGGCCGTCCACGAAGGTTGTCTCGGCCGCAGGCCGAGCATCCGGCCAATTGAAATATACCTGGCATGACCCCTCCTTTTACCTGCCGTGGTTTGACTCGGCGGCGCTGGTGTTGCCCGAGCCCCGAGTAGCTTGGGCGCGCGCCAATCTGCGTGTAGTTGATCCAGGGCAGGCCGCTAAAGCGGCCGATGCGCGCCCCTAGCGGATGGGCGCAAAAAAACCGCCCTTGGCGGGGCGGCTTTTAGCTTAGATGTAATCGGGTGCTTTAGGCGCGGCCCATGTAGGAGCCGTCGCCGGTGGAGACCTTGATGAGTTCGCCGACCTTGATGAAAAGGGGCACCTGGACGATGAGGCCGGTCTCCATGGTGGCGGGCTTCTGGACGTTGGAGGCGGTGTCGCCCTTCACGCCGTCGGCGCTCTCGGTAATCTTGAGCACCACGGAGGAGGGAAGGTCGATGGTGAGGGGTTTCTCGTCGACATAGAGGACCTCGACCTTGCCGTTGGCAGTCAGGTAGAATTTGCTCTCGCCGATCAGGGTAGCGGGTAACTCGACGGTCTCGTAAGTCTCCGGGTCCATGAAGGCGAAGGCGTCGCGGTCGGCGTAGGAGAATTCGAGGGTCTTGCGCTCGGTGGGGAGGACCTCGACGGTATCCGTAGAGTTAAAGCGCTGGTCCAGGGATTTGCCGTAGCGCAGGTTGCGCATTTTCATTTGCACGAAGGCTCGCAGATTGCCCGGGGTGCGGTGCATGGTCTCCATCACGAGGTGGGCCTCGCCGTTGAATTTAATGACCTGACCTTTGCGGATGTCGTTGGCTGAAGGCATGAGATGGGAGGGGATTGAAGGGTTAAAAGGTTGAAGGGCTAGAGGTCGCCCTAGCGTGGAGTCAAGGGCGGTGTCGGGCCGGGTTTTTAGTTTAGGGCTTGGATTTGCTTAAAATCCAATTCTCCAGCCAAGGCTGAGGCCACGCTCGGCGCCGACGCGGGCGACGCGGGCGAGCAGGTCGGTGTCGAAGAGATTGTTCACCGAGGCCGAGACGGTGTGGGTAAGCGTTCCTGCCTTCCAGGTGCGCGAAGCGGAGAGCCCGGCGACGGTATAGGCGGGGTAGTCGAGTCGTTCGCGGTCGGAGCGAGCGTAGTTCTGGACCACGTCGCCTACATGGGTGGCGGAGAGGCCGATGGAGCAACCGGTTAGGATGCCCTCGGTAAAGTAGCGGCGCGCTCCGGCGGCGGCGGTGAAGGTCGGAAGACGGGTGAGTTGCAGGCCCTCTTCTTCCGGAATGTCGGGCGAGGATACGGTGATGGCGTCAATGACGGTTGCGCGTCCGGTGAAGGTCCATTCGGGCAAGGGCTTCCAGCCGAGTTGGGTGGAAACGCCACGGAACTCTTCCTCGCCGCTGCTCACCAGTTGGGGCTGGGTCTGGTCGGCGTCGGCCACCGGGTCCTGGTAGAGTGGGTTGCGGCGGGCGATGTCGGCGTTGGTGTAGGCGTAGGCTATGGTCGAGGCGCTAAGGGTCCGGTCGAGTAGGACGACGCGGGCGCCGAATTCGTAGCCGCGGGTGGACTCGTTTTCCTGGATTGCACCGGTCCGGGCGTCGATGCGAGTGGAGGGCGAGACGGCTGTGCTAGTGTTGGCAAAGATGAGCAGATGGCGGCCAATTTTTCGATTAGCGCCGAGGTGATAGGAAAGGTCCCCGACCGATTTTTCGGCGCGGGGGAAGGCGGCGCCGGGGCGCTGGTTGTCCACCGCGGTCTGGCTGAAGTCGTAGTGCAGGCCGGTTGTGAATACGGTGCGGCCGTGATCGAGGGCGGTGCGGCTGTCGGCGAAGACTGAGGCTAGAGCGCGCGCGGTCTGTTGGTCGGAGAGGATGCGTTTATAAACCTTTTGCGAGTAGGCGGGGCGGTAGTAGTTGGGGTTTTCCGGGTCGAAGGACTGCACGTCGGCGGGTAGGTAGAGATCCCGCTCCGAGCCGAGGATACCGCGTGATTCCTCCGCGCCTCGCGTGAGCGTGCCCTCGACGCCGACGCGCAGCTTATGATCGCCGACGGCGCGGAGGCGGCGGGTGAGATCGGTCTGGTGGGTGACGGCGGCAAACTCGTCGACGCGATGCACGGGCTCGCGAATGCCAGAGAATTTCCCGCTAGAGACGACGTATTGGCCGGAGGTAAAGCGGTCTAGCAGGCTGTCGCGGCCGAGCACTTGAGTGGCGGAGCTGAGCGCTAAATCGGGCGCGAGTTGGCTTTCGAGCTGGAAGGCGAGTGAGGCGGCGCGGCGGCGCAGGCCCGCTTCCGGGCCGTTCACGTGGAAATCGGCCAGAGGGCGGTAGGGGCCCTGGATCTTGCCTTTGGGCGTGAGCCGGTAATCCGGCAAGCCGGGGGCGGGGTTGCCTGAGCTCTCGGCTACATCAAGGCTCCACAACGTGCTGGTGGTGCGGGAGTGTTTGAACGCGAAAGCGACGCCGGCGGCGGCGTTGGTGATGCTGGAATAATCCTGCGGGCCCTCTCGTCCGGAAACGGAGAACGACTCCAGGTGCCAGGCTTTTTTAGGCGTGACCACGCCGGCGACGCGCGCGCCGGCGCGCCAGCTCCCGTCAGTGCTGAGGCCGGCGTCGAGCGAGCGTTCGCTGCGGCCCCGTGGCCTAGCGGTGAAAGCGTTGCGGATGCCGCCGGGCGCGGCGCGGCCGACCACGGAAACGAGGGAACCGGCGATAGTCTCGCCGCCTTGGGAATTGAGGATCTCGGGCACGCCGTTTTGGGTGAAGCCATTGCGGCGGTTTGGGGTGGGGAAGCCGCGCAGATCGAGATTTTCCCCGCCGGCGGCAACTTGGGCGGCGTCGGAGCCAACCGCGGCAAGCGCGGCGAGCTCGTTGTCCAATTCACCGAGCGGCATCTCGTCGGCGCCGATGTCTTCCAGCAGATCGTTCGCGAAGGGTGGTTCGTGGCGCTCGGCGTCGGCGCCGCCGAGGCCGGTAGGGTCGTAGCCGGGGGCTTGATCGGTGTCGCCCTCGATGGAAAGGGGATCGAGCAGCAGGGGTGCATCGCGGTGCTCGGGGTCGGTCTGGGCTAGGCCGCGGGCCGTCAGGAAGGCGAGCAGCAGGGCGAGGCGGATGCGGGGTAGGCGAGGCGGCATCGAGGAGAATTTAAAATATGGAGATCGGTGCGGTCGGGTGCAATCATCCGCATTGCAGGCGGTGGGGCGGTGGCCACCGATTTTTTTAGAGCTGGCCCAATCTAGCCTCGCAAACACTCCGGCTAAATCAGCCAAATAGGCTCTGCCCCATGAAAAAAGTTTTGTTCCTGAGTGGTGGCTGGGAAGGCCACCAGCCCGAGAAAATCGTTCAGCTTTTCGCCGCTGATTTGGCCGCGCAGGGTTTGGCGCCGGAGATCACCCGGACTTTGGAGCCCCTGGCGGACGCGGAGGCATTGAAAAGCTATGCGTTGATTTTTCCCTGTTGGACGATGGGCACCTTGACGGATGTGCAGGAGCGTGGACTGGTTTCGGCCGTGCGGGGCGGCGTGGGCTTAGCCGGCATCCATGGTGGCATGGGCGATGCGTTCCGGGGGCGGCTTGATTACGAGTGGATGGTGGGCGGGCACTTTGTTGGTCATCCTCACGTCGGCGACTACACGGTGCGCATCGTGGACTGGGCCAGTCCCATCACGGCGGGATTGCCGGCGAGTTTCGCCTACCGTTCCGAGCAGTATTATCTGCTTACCGATCCGGCGGTTCACGTGCTGGCGGATACGGTCTACGTCCACGCCGGACGAACCGCGACGATGCCGGTGGCCTGGGTGAAGACTTGGGGCGCGGGCAGAGTGTTCTACAACGCCCTTGGTCATGCGCCGGAAGAGTTTGTCCAGTTCCCGGCGGCGCGGACGCTTACGGTGCGCGGCTGCCTGTGGGCGGCGGGTTTATTGTAAGGCACGGCCCGCGTTTGATGAATCCCTTTTTAGCATGAAAAAAACCTATACCTACCCCTCCGAGATCACGGTCGGCGTCGTTGGCTACGGCGGCGCCTTCAACATGGGTCGCCAACATCTAAAAGAGATGCAGGCAGCCGGTATGACGCCCGTCGCCGTAGTCGAGATTGACCCAGCGAGGTTGGCGGTCGCCACGCAGGATTTTCCGGGGATCGAGACCTACGGCTCGGTTGAGGAGATGCTCGCGAAGTCGGCGGTCGATCTCGTGACCGTGATCACGCCGCACAACACCCACGCGGCGTTGGGCCTACAGATCGTGGCGGCCGGCCGGCATTGCGTATTGGAAAAACCGATGGCGGTGACCACCGACGAGTGCGACGCGATGATCGCGGCGGCGCGCGACACCGGGGTGATCGTGAGCACTTACCACAATCGCCACTGGGACGGCTGGATTTTGCGGGCAAACGAGTTGTTCCGTGCGGGGGTTTTTGGCGACATTGTGCGCATCGATCTGCGCATGGGAGTCCACGGTCGGCCAGGTGACTGGTGGCGCTCCTCGCGCAGCATCTCCGGCGGTATTCTCTACGACTGGGGCGTGCACTTGCTTGAATATTCACTCCAGCTCATCACCGCGCCAGTCACCGAGGTGAGCGGCTACGCGTCGAGCGGCTATTGGGCGGGGCAACCGGACGCCAAGTGGGGTGCGGACACCAATGATGACGAGGCCCAGGCGACGGTGCGATTCGCCAGCGGCCAGCGGGTAAACCTTACCATTACCCAACTCGACGGCATGCCGGAGCGCGGCTTCATGAAGATCGTCGGCACCAAGGCGACGCACGTCATTGACTGGAACGGATCCGAGACGGTTACGGGGCAGGCGGGCGGTCGGTTCACCACCGAGCGTGCGCCGAACCCGAAGGCGGAGGGGGAGAAGTTCTACCAAAACATCGCCGCGCACCTGACGACCGGCGAGCCACTGGTTATTACGGGCGAATGGGCGCGGCGGCCCATCCACATTCTGGATCTCGCCGCCCAGAGTGCCAAGGCGGGGCGGGCTCTTCCGGTCAAGTATGCTTGAGCGGGTTATCTCGAAACCGTAGTTGGGTGGGAGTGAAAAAACCGCTTGCTTCGCAGCGCGCCGGGCTGCTTTCTGACCCTCTTGTCAGTTATTCGGGATGTAGCGTAGCCTGGTAGCGCGCTTGCATGGGGTGCAAGAGGTCGTGAGTTCGAATCTCACCATCCCGACCATTATTCGACTTCGAGGTCGTGAGCTCATGCGCCGCAGGCGCATTCGAACCCGCCTGCGGCGGGCAAGTCTCACCATCCCGACCATTTTTTAATCCCTTTTGTTTGAAATTAACCACCGCCCACCGCGGTGGTTTTTTTGGGCTCGGAGGTTGCAGGGCCGGGAGTGGCGCTGGCTTTGGGTTCTTTCCTTTTGCGCAACATGGAAGCTGGCATGGGGGGGAGTTCGAGGTAATCGGCGGCGTCGAGCATCGCGATGGCCTCTCGGGGGTCTTTGACCTTGGCTGAAGCCGTTCGCAGGGGCTCGGCCGCTTCCTTGGATCCGAGGCGAACAAGGCCGTCTAGGGCGGCGGCGCGGACCTCGGCTGAATCGTGGGTGAGGAAAGCGGCAAGGGCGGGAACTTCACGGGCGTCGTAGGTAACGGAGAGATCCTGGATACGGGTCAGTTCGGCGGCGTGTGGGCCCTCCAGCGGCGGCGGGTTGTAGACGCCATTTACTACGAGAGTTCTGGGCTTGGGGGCAGGAGATGAGGGTGGCGGGGCTACCTGAACCTTTTCGATGGGGCGCGGGCTTGGTGGAGTCGCGAGAGCTGGTTCTGGTGCTGGTTGCAATGCAGCTGGGGTGGGTGGGACCTGAGCCTCGGAAGTGGTCTTCTCGATTTGAGAGGAACGGTGGTGGGAAAACATCACATACGAGCCTACAATCAGCGCGCCCGTGATTAGGATAATAAGAACAGGATTTTTATTACGCGACATTGTGGGTATGTATATCTAATAACTGAAGGGTGTAGGCAAATTCTTGAACATTAAAAAGGGGTGCCGGTAAAGGCACCCCAAAGGAATAACTGGGTTTTAGTTCTGCGGCCCAGCGGGATTTACTGGCCAAAACCAAGAGTTTCCAAATCCAACACTACTTCAGCGGCAATTGATATAGAGCCTTCAATAACACCATTTACAGGGTTACCTTCTTCATCAAGGCTCGATGTTTCAAAAGTGCCGTTCAAACTTGTAGTCTTTATTCCTCCGCTCAAATCATCAATCGAGTAAGGAACAGCGGCGCTGCCTTTCCCAAAAGTTCCTTTGGCCAATTTGTATGAATAAGTTCCAACACCTTGCATTTCAAGGCCGTTGTAGGAAAACCCGAGAACTGCCTTCCCATTTTCGTTATAGGATATCTTTGTGCTAACGTCAGGGCTTGCAGTAGAGGTGGTCTCTTTACCGGCCGTGATCGACGCTTTGCCTTTGATTGATACTAGACCTGATGATTCTTCATCCACTCCACCAATCGAAACTGCCGGCTGGCCTTTCTTAACTGCATAAATTCCGTCATATCCGAGACCTTCTTCTAGTGCTCTCACACCTACAATTGACCAACCTTTGAGCGTGCCATCCGGGAGATCTCCATTATCGAGAAGGTCCTTGAGTATTTCTGCGTTACCAACTTTGAACGTCTGAACTACTGTTTTGGTTTCAGTGGTCGTCACCACGTCACCATTCTTATCAGGTTTTCCTTCGGTGATCTTTTCGGATTCGTAGCTAGTTTCCCCGGTATCTGGATCGACGACTTTGAATCCACCCACAGATTGCGATGCCGTGAAGGCGATGGTAACGGCAGGGGCGGTTCCGAGGGTAACGGCGAGGGTCGTGGAGGCGCTAGCAAGCGCGACGAGGGCGGCTAAGGAGTATTTCATGGTATGTAGTTGTGGGAGTGCGCAAATGCACATACAGACATTAGCCTTACTACTCAATCGCTCACCGTAGCGTCAAGAAAAAATGGCCATTTGGTTACCGCTCCCTTTCCCACTTTAGCGGGTTTGCGGCAGCGCGGCTTGCGCACAAGATGACAACGCGAAGGGCCGCAATCCCGACCGTGGCATGTGAGCCCATAGGGAGGATTGGAGCCCGGGCATTTTGTCACTTTTATATTTCGGCAGGGGATGGAGCAGCGCCAACCGTGGCCACAAAAAAAGGAGGCCGAAAGGCCCCCCTTTTAGCTAAATAGGAAAAATAGCTCAGTCAAAAATAGCTCAGTTAGTAACGGGGGCAAAGCCCAGCGTCTCGAGATCGACCACCTTGGCGGCGGCGACGGTGAGTGTTCCCTCCGCGAGATCGTAAACGGAATATATTCCGCTGAAGGCTGCGACCTTTGACCCTGCACTGAGAGCGAAGGTGTAATCCACGCCAGATGCGCCCTTACCAAGTTTTCCGGTGGCAATTTTCGCGGTGGTGATTTGCGTGCCTTGGATATTAAAATCCGCGATTGATAGAGTTATAGTCGTTTTGTAAATATTACTACCGGTCAAGCTATAGGATGGCTTAACGTAATCCACCGTTAATTTGCCCGTTCCGGATTCGGCAGATGCAGTTATAGCGGACGTGAATTCGAGTTGAACCGGTGCCAAACCCTTTTTGACAGCGTATGGAACGGGACCAGTGTCGTTTTCCGATCCAAAGTCGTTGGCTACGTCTACATTGATTATACTCCAGCCTGCCGCAGTGCCATCAAGCAGGCCCTGTTCGTTCAGTTCGGCGAGGATTTGGGCGTTACCATAGCGGACGGTGGTGATTATAGTTTTATATTCTGTGGTCTCGGAAATGACGTCACCGGCCGCGTTTTTCTTGGTGGTAGTTTTCTCGGTTTCCCCGGCAAACCCGCCGGCCGAAATCGAGGCGGTGAGGGCCATAGTAATGGCAGCCGAACTGCCGGGGGTGATTGCTAGCGTGGTGGAGGCGCCGGCGAGGGCCAGAAGGGCGGCGATGGTGGGTTTCATGAGGTAAAGATGCGGATGTTTACGAGGGCACGGAAACTTATGCGCAAGCCTTCCCGTGGACAAGAAAAACGCAAGGTTATGGTGCCATCTTGGTTTTTTCGGTTTCGCCCGAGCCTAGGCCGAGTAATCATCGTAGTCGGATGCTTATTCCTGATCCCAAAGTGAGCGTGTATGGCTGGCGTTGGGGCTATCCCATCGCCTTGGCGGCGATGGTGGTCGTGGCCTCGGGGCGCAGTCAGGTGGCGGCGCCTTCTATTGTGAATATCGACAAGCTCGTCCATTTTTCGATTTTCGGACTCATTGCTTCTTTGGTGGTTCGCCTTTTGGGGGCCAGGCGTTGGTGGGCAGCCGTCGTGCTGGTTTCGGCCTTCGGGGTGAGTGACGAAATCCGGCAAAGTTTCACGCCCGGCCGTTCCATGGAGTTCGCGGACTGGGTGGCCGACACCGCCGGGGCCCTCGTCGCGGTGCTACTTTACGCGAATTGGGCTTGGTATCGCCGCTTGCTGGAGAGTCCTATCTGTTTTCGCCGCCGAGGAGTATTGCCAGTATCTCCGCTCGTGCCGCCTATAGCTACGCTATGACATCTTCAGAAAACGACCATGCGCGACTGGTTCGTTTGCGGGCTGAAATCGCGGCTCACGACGAGCGATACTACCGCCGCGCGCGGCCGGAGATCAGCGACTTCGACTACGACCGTCTGAAGCGAGAGCTCGCTGACCTCGAGGCATTGTATCCGGAGGTGGCCGCTGGCGAAGCCTCGCCGACCCGGAGCGTGGGCGACGACCGCAGCGAGGGTTTCTCCCGGGTCAAACACCGCCAGGCCATGACGACCCTCGACAACACCTACGACGAAGTGGAGCTGCGGGAATTTTGCGCGCGGCTGGCGCGGTTGTTTGGTCGCGAAGACCTAGCCTACAGCGTGGAGCCAAAGATCGACGGTGCCTCCATCTCGCTTACTTACGAACACGGTCGGCTAACCCGTGCCGTAACGCGTGGCGATGGCGAGGAAGGCGACGATGTGACCGCCAATGTGCGCACCATCGCCAACCTGCCGGCCACGCTGCGCCCCGTCGTGCCTTTGGTGGCCCCGGCCGACGATCTCTTCGCTGCGGTCGCGGCGGTGGAGCCGTTCCCCGAGTATATTGAGATTCGAGGCGAAGTTTTTCTGCGTTTTGACGAATTTGCGCGCATCAACGCCGCCGAGCAGGACGCGGGCGGCGAATCCTACGCCAACCCGCGCAACCTCGCGGCGGGCACCCTTAAGCTGCTCGACCCAGCGCTCGTGGCGACGCGCCGTTTAGAGATCGTGCTTTACGGCCTGGGTGCGTGCGAGCCGACTGGGTTGGTTTTCACCCAGGCGGCCTGGCATGAGAGGCTCGCGGCGTGGGGCCTGCCGACGCTCGAGCACCGGCGGGACGTGGTGGGCGTCGAGGCGGTGTTGGCGGCTATTCGCGCGCTGGATGCGGTGCGTGGGGGGCTCGGCTACGCCACCGACGGCGCGGTGGTAAAGCTCGACGACTTCGCGCTTCAGGCGCGGGCGGGCTATCGCGGCGAGGGCCAGAGCGCGCGTAAACTTTCCCCGCGCTGGGCCTGCGCTTACAAATTTGCCCCCGAACAGGCCGAGACGCGCCTTCGTGCCGTCACCATTCAAGTTGGTCGCACTGGCGTGCTGACCCCAGTGGCTGAGCTTGAACCGGTCCAAATCGCCGGCACCACCGTGGCCCGGGCTACGTTGCACAACGCCGACGAGATCGCGCGCAAGGACATCCGTATCGGCGACTTCGTGACAGTCGAAAAGGCTGGCGAGATCATCCCCGCCGTAGTGGCGGTCAACCTCGCCCGGCGCGCGCCGGAGTGCGCGCCCTACGTTTTCCCAGCGGTGTGCCCGGTATGCACGACGCCGGCGGTGCGTATCGAAGGCGAGGTCGCCATCCGTTGTCCCAACACCGACTGCCCGGCCCAACTCACCACCCGGCTCGACTACGTGGCGGGACGGGCAGTGCTCGATCTGGAAAACCTCGGAGGCGTGGTGGCGGAGGCGTTGGTCCGCAGTGGCGAGGTTCGGGATGTTTTTGATCTTTTCTCATTGGAAGCGGTTAAGCTTGGAGAACTCAATCTGGGCACGGCGGAGGCGCCTCGAATTCTGGGTTTTAAAAACGCCACCCGGATCGTCGAGGCTATCGCGCGGGCGCGCGGCCACGACCTAGGGCGCTGGTTGCTCGCTTTGCAGATCCGTGACGTCGGTGCGGCCACCGCTCAGGACATCGCGGCTGTGCACGGCACTCTCGAGGCCGTGGCGGGGTCGGAGATTTTGCCTCGGCTGGCGCGTATTCCGAGTTTGGAGGACGAGGCGCGAACGACCAATCCCAAGGCGCGCGCAAACAAAGGGCAGAGCGACGGCGAGCGAGTGGAGAGAGAGATGCGGCACGCGACCTTGAAGGCGGAACTGGAGGGTGAGAAAGCCTGGCGCGCCTCGCTCATCGAGCTCTCGCGGATCGACTTTGTGACGGCGGCGCACGTGATTGGATTTTTCGACTCTGAACGCGGGCGCCGCGCCGTCCGGCGCCTAGCCGAGCTGGGCATCGCGCCAAAGGCAGCGAGGTTGGCAACGGCGGAGGGGCGGGGGCCGCTGGCAGGAAAAACTCTCGTGCTTACGGGCACTCTGCCGTCGCTCTCGCGCGAAGAGGCGAAGCAACTGATCGAAGCGGCCGGCGGAAAGGTCAGCGGCTCGGTCTCTGCTAAAACCGATTACGTCGTGGCTGGCGAGGAGGCAGGCTCTAAACTAGAAAAGGCTCGCGAGCTTGGAGTAACGGTAATCGACGCGGCTGCGCTGCGCGCTTTGCTGGGTTGAAACGCTCTTCGCATGACCGACGATCAATTCCTCGACGACCTCGCGCGCCGCGCGTTTCGGTTTTTTTTTGATGCGGCCCATCCGCACAGCGGACTGGTTCCGGATCGGGCGCGGGCGGATGGATCCAAGCCCGGTGAAATGGCCAGCGTGGCGGCAACGGGCTTTGGTCTTACTGCGCTCGTCATCGGGGCCGAGCGGGGCTGGGAATCGCGGGCGGAGTGCCGGGCCTGCGCCGAGCGCGTGCTGCGCACGCTCTGGCGGGATGCGGCCCATGAACGGGGTTTTTTTTACCACTTCCTAGACGTGCGTGCAGCGCAGCGAGGCTGGGATTGCGAGGCCTCGAGTATCGACACTGGGCTCGCCTTGTTTGGCGCACTCTCGGCTGGGCGCTATTTTGGCGGCGTGGTGGCGGAGCTGGCAGCCGCGATCGAGGCCCGGGTGGACTGGCTCTGGATGCTTGATGCACACGGGCGCATCGGGCACGGGTGGAAGCCGGAGGGCGGTTTCCTGCCTTGGAGCTGGGACCAGTTTTCCGAGCACTGGGGCATGACCTGGTTTGCGGTGCACCACGCTACGCGGCCCGCGCCGGCCGCGACCTGGCGGGCTTGGCGACGCGAACCGTGGGCGGAGTCGGGTGGCGAGCGTTTTTTGCATCATCCGCCACTTTTCACGCATCAATTTCCGCAGGCTTGGACAGACTGGCGTGAGCACCGCGACGAGGTGAGCGGGGTCAATTTCTTCGCCAACGCCTGCGCGGCGACGCGCGCGCAGAAGCAGTTTTGCCTCGGCCTAGTGCAGCGGTTTCCGGGTTACTCAGAAAATGTCTGGGGTCTCACTTCCTCCGATGCGGCGGCGGGCTACGTCGACTGGGGCGGACCGCCGGTCGACGGAGCCTCGCCTGATGCGCGCATCGACGGCACGGTGGTGCCCTGCGCGGTCGCCGGGTCGCTGCCTTTTTTGCCCGACGAGTGCGTGGCGGCGCTGCGCGAGATGCACGCCCGCTGGGGCGGGACGATCTACGGGCCTTATGGGTTCGCGGACGCGTTTAACCCGAACACAGGCTGGGTGGGGACTGACGTCATCGGCATCGACGTGGGGATCACGTTGCTCATGGCGGAGAATCTCCGCGACGGCTTCATCTGGCGGCTGATGGAACCGTGGCGACCGAGCGGCGGTGGGTGAGCGATTGTAGCCTCGCTGTTAGGCAGAGCAGTTATGAAGTAATTTTATGAAGATAAGGTGACTCGGCTCAAATGGCAAATGCGCGCGTAATCCGAACATGTTGCTCTATTGCACGAGTTGCTCGCGTTCGGTTTGATCGACGCTGAGTTTTTCCCTCTGCTCGTGCACTTCGTATCCCGTTGTGAAAAAACTCCCCTTTCCGCCTTCTGCCTTGGTTTTGGCTGGGCTCTCAGTTTTGTTGCTTGCCCCTTTTTTGCTGCGCCGCAACGCGAGGGAATCCTCGCGGGAAGAGCACACTAAAACCAGGCGGCTTGTTGCTGATACGACGAGCCCGGCGGTAGAAGCGGCGGCGGTCGGTGAGGGGCTGGTGTTTCCCCAAAAGGCAGCGCCTAGGCCCTTGCCAGTGGCAAAGGCCACCGATCGTCACGAGTGGACGAGTGGAGATGGCTTTGATCCGGAGGTGATGCACGTAATCGCGCATAATCCGGCCGAGTTTCGGCGTTTGGTGGAGGAGAATGACCGGATAATCGATCGCCAGTTGGTTTATCGGAAGGTTACGGTTGCGGCCCAGGTAGAGGCCGCTCGCGCGGGCGGCGAGGAGTTGCGCCGGATCACTTTGCCCGCGCTGGACGGGCGTGAGTTAGCAGTCGATTTGACCGGCACTGACCTGGCTCCCTCGGGTCTGCGCGGCACGATACATGGCCGCCTAGCAGGACGTGAGCAGTCTATGGTGACGCTGGCCTTCAAGGGTGATCGCGAGGCTTTCACCGTATTGTCGCCGGAGGATGGACTTTATCTGCAGGCCGATCCTCGCGAACCCGGGGAGGTGGTCGTAAAACGTATAGATCCCGCGACCTACGTCGTGGGTCGCTGTGGCACCCCGTAAAATGTTATCCGTCATGCCCCCATCGCAATTGTTACCTGTATTCCCCTCTACTTCCCTTTTTTGTCTCCGTCTTTTTGTGGCGTTGGGTGCATTGGGCGCGGCTCTAGGACTCCGTGCCGCGCCCGTGCAAGCCGCCATCGAGGCCGACCTCGCCGTTGGTTACGCTCCGAGCTATGCGTCCAGTGTGGGTGGTGATGACAATGTCGAGGTCTTGCTCGCCAATGCCGTCGCGGGAAATAACCGCATAAACGAGATCAGCGGGACCGGAGCGGCCATGCGTATCGTGGGTTTCATCAAGTCGGCAAACGATCCGGTAAACTGGACCACTACGGGAGGCATCGTTGGGTGGTTGTCGGGTAATGATTCGCGAGTGTCCGACGTGGTGAGCTTCGGTTCCTCGCTCGGCGCCGATCTGGTTACCTACATCGTGCAAAGCAGTGATAGCGCCAGCATCGCGGCCGTGGCTCAGCAGCCAGGGATGTTTTCCTCATACAATCCAGGTGCGGTGTGGTCTGCCGTTTTTGCTCACGAGACCGGCGGACATAACTACGGGCGCTCCCACTCCGATGGAGTGCTAAACCCAAAGACCGTGATGCTGCACAACTACTGCAGTGGGGGCGCGGCCCCGCCTTACTACTTCACCAACCCGAGCATTGTTTATAACAACGTCCTTCTGCGTGGCACGGGTGATAATTGCGGTCAGGGCGGTCTTGTGAACGGAGGCGATAATTCATCGGCCAACGCGCAGACGGTGGCGGATAGGCGAGAACGCATAGTCACCGGTCCGCGGCTCGGAAACGTCGTGCGGCGCTGGTTGTTTAACCAGGCCGCGGCGTCAGCGCCGGCCGGCACCGTAATCACCGACCAGATCGGCTCCGCATCCGCTATGGTTCGCGGCATTGGCGCCACCTTTACTGGTTCGGCGCTGCGCATCCCTGGCGGCACGACGGGTAACGTCGCAGCCAACGCCATCGCCGCGTATGTCGACTTGCCCAACGGGCTCATTTCTACGCGAACCAGCGTGACGATCGAATTATGGGCGACGCCGCTAGCGGCCGGCAACTACGCTCGCATCCTTGAGTTTGGCCGTCCGGTTCAGAATGGCGACGGGTTGGGTGCGGCGGGCGAATACACTGGGACGGCCGGCACCGCCGCGCCGGACTCCACACAGTCGTCCGACGGCATCATGCTGAGTGCTGCGGTTGGCACCGACCTAAAGCCCAGCGTTTCGAGGCCAAGCTAGACGGGGCCGCAGTTACGCTCGACTCTGGCCTGCCCACGCTCTCCGGCGTGCAACATCATTATGTGATCACCTACACGCGGGGTATAGGCGATTTCGCCACGACCGGCGGTCGCTGGGAGTGGTATCGCGATGGAGATCCGGTGGCTTATCTCGATGTAAGTTATCTGCTTTCTGCTATCGAGGACGTTAACAACTGGCTGGGTCGGTCGCTCTGGAGTGCCGATGCGATGGCGCGCGTTGATTATTCCGAGGTGCGCATCAGCGACGTGGCGCTCACACGAGCGGAGGTCTTGGCTAACTATCGACTGGGGCCTGCTTACGTCGCACCGGCGCAGGTTACGCTGGTCGCATCCGACGTTGCTGGTAGCAGTTCCTTCAACGCTGCCGGATTGTGGAGCGCAGCGACCGCGCCAACCGGAACCCAGACTTATGAGACTTTTGTGCAGACCCTGCGCACTCCATCTAGCGGGTCATCTTATACGTTTGGCGGTGCCTCGCTACGTCTTTCCGGTGGGCGTCTGCTCTATGCTGGTCCTGCCTATGGTGTTATCACGGTAAACAGCCTCGTGCTGAACGCCGGAGCAGTCACAAACGGAGCTTCGCCTTACACGCTCGCGGGTGGAGTTTCCTCCACGGCTATGGGTGGTGTTTTCAATAACATAGCGGCCGGCTTAACCCTCTCGGCGGCGCTTTCCGGCTCCGGTCCAATCACGCATCTGGGCAACACGACTACGCTGAGCGGCACGAATAGTGCATTTACTGGCAAGACCTACCTGGGCAACGGTTCGCCTGGCGCTATTTCGATTGATTCCAAGGCTCGTCTAGGTGCATCTCCCGCTTCTTTCGTGTCCGACCAACTGACGCTGAATCGCGGCACGATCACCACTAGCGCCACGATGGCCCTCGACGAGGCGACGCGTGGGATCTTGCTCGATGTGAGCGGCGGCGTCTTCAACGTCGCTTACGGCACACTCACGGTATCTAGCCCGGTGTCCACGCCTGCGCCCAGCGGCGGAGCCTATGTCGGCAGTCTCACTAAGTCTGGATTGGGCACGCTCATTCTTGCTGGTGCCAACCCGGCCTTTCAGGGCATGGTCTATGCCGACACCTCGGTCACCAGCGGGACCAGCGGCGTGCTGCGCATCGCTCATCCCCAGGCGCTGATCAACGCGCGCTCACCGATATATATCCGCAATAACAATGCTGGCGTCTCCACGTTACAGCTCGACGGCACTGCCGGTTCAATCATCCAGACCCAGCGCATTAACCTGAGCGGTCGCACCACATCTAGCGTCTCGGTGCAAAATATCACGGGGGTGAATAGCCTTGGCGGTATCACCATCGATGTGGGCGGTAGCGTGTATTTGCTCCAATCCGATGCCGGCACCTTGCGTTTCACCGGCAACCTCACCGCGCTGGCGACCGGCACGCGCACCTTCTCTTTTCAAGGCGCTGGTGATATTGAGCTCGCTGGCGGTGTGGCCAATGGCGGCGCTACGGTGGGACTTTCCAAAAGCGGTTCGGGCGTCTTGGTGCTTTCCTCGGCAGGCGCGCATACCGGCGTGACCACCATCGCAGCGGGCACGTTGCGTCTGACCTCGTCGGGCAGTCTGGCCGCTGGAGCGCTGACGGTCGGTGCTGGCACCACCTTGACTGGACTTGGTAGTATCGCTGCGCCGGTTATAATCTCAGGAATACATGTGCCGGGCTCGACTGCAGGTGCGCAGGCTTTCACCGGCACCCTCGCCTATGCCTCCACCGCGCGACTGCGTTGGATCTTGCAGGGAAACACGGCCGACCTTGCATCGACCGGTCGTGTCGTCGCAACGACCTCGGCGGTCACCGTATCCGCTGGAGCGCTGCTTGACGTGAGTCTGGTTGAGTCCGGTTCGACTACCGATTGTTTTGGCGCGTTTTGGACGCAGCCCCGTTCTTGGACCGCGCTCGCTGCAACTGCCCAGACGGGCACGTTTAACCTTGGAGCGGTGAGTAACGATTCATTAGGTCATTCGGTTGCGGCCTACGGGGTGTTTTCGCTTGTTCAGTCCGCCACTGGCACGACGGTGCAGTGGACGCCGCGTGCGTATGCTACCTGGCGCGGCACCGCGTTTGTTGCCCAAGCGGGCGTTTCTTCCGTGGCCGCCTTTGATGCCGATCCGGATGCGGATGGTTTGAAGAACGGTCTCGAGTATCTTCTCGGCTCCGATCCCGCCGTGCCTAGTTCCGTTCCTGCGACGACGCAACTCGCCGATGGGCGGCTGAGTCTTGTGTTTCCGCGTCGCGCCTCTGCCACCGACGTGGTCGCGACGGTGGCAGGCGCGGATTCTCCGACGGGACCGTGGACGGATCTGGCACGCAGTGCTGGCGGCGCGTCCTTTGTGGTGCTCGTCTCCGGCGCGACCGCGGTGGAGACTGGTGGCGGTGATCTGCGCTCGGTCGAGGTGCGTGATGCTTTCTCGACTGGCGGTGATCATCCCCGCCGTTTTCTTCGTCTTAGTGTAAGCGAACTGGCGCCTTGATTTAGTCGGTGCTTCCTGTTGTAGGTGTCATGTTAAAGTAGCGACGAGGGCTGGAAGTTCGTGAAGGGAAGCGAGGGTGAAAAACCGACCGGGCGCTTCGGGCGGGGTGGCTAGGCGTTCGTGTTCCCAGGTAACGTGGTAGGGGATGTGGGCGGCGAGGCCGCCAAGGCGCAGGATCGGGGCGATGTCGGATTTGAGGGAGTTGCCGATCATCAGGAAACGCGTCGGATCAATGCCGTGGCGGGCGAGCACGCGGCGATAGGTGACGTCGTCTTTTTCGGATACGACCTCGGTGGCGAGGAAGTGGGGCGCGAGGCCCGATTCGGAGATTTTACGTTCCTGATGCTGGAGGTCGCCCTTGGTGATCAGGATCATGGGGTGGCCAGCGGTGGCCAGTCCGGCGAGGACGTTGGGCACGGCGTCGAGCAACTCGACCGGGTGGGCGAGGATATCACGGCCTAGGGCGATCAGTTCGCGCAGTTCGGCGGGGGAGACGCGGCCGCCCGTCAGGTCGATGGCGGTCTCGATGGCGGAGAGGGTAAAGCCCTTGGCGCCGTAGCCGTAGAGCGGGAGGTTGCGTAGCTCGGTGGCGTAGAGGGCGCGGTCCACGGTGGCGGCGTCGTGGTGCGAGGCGAGTAGGGTCTGAAACTTGGTGTGGGCGGCGGAGAAGAGGCCCTCGTTATGCCAGAGGGTGTCGTCGGCGTCGAAGCCGAGGGCGAGGGGCGCGGGCGTGGCGGCGGTGGGCATTTCCGGAGCATCACCCACGAAAAGACACGAAAGGGCACGAAAAGAAAGTCGCGGGAGGGGAGGCGATGAGCAGGAAAGTTCAACTAAAACAGGGGAAAAGACGCTAAGGGTTCGCAATCCCGGTGACGCCCGGGTTACGAGTTCAAGCTCACCCCATGATCGTTTTTAACCCCGCGATCCGTCCGACGCCGTCGTCCGAGGTGCGGACCATCTTCATTGAAACCTTTCGCGCGCAGATCGCCGCCTTGGAGCGCAACGCGTCGGCTTTTCGCGTTCCGCAGACCCGCCACCTTTATGAGCGGCACCCGGGCATGGCTTATCATTTTAAGCCGGAGCTTTTTATTCAGCGTCAGGGCGCGACGGACTTTAGTTTTCCCGATCGCAACTTCCGGCTGGATGCCGGGGAGATCTGCATCATGCCCAAAGGTGTCCCGCATGGGGAGGTGGCGCGCAGCGAAGGCCGGACTTTTGAAAACGTGGTCGTGTGCTACTACAACGAGACCGTGGCCATCCATGTGGCCCACGCCGACGCGGGCGGGCGGCCTTTTGTCGACGACATCTATTTCTACACCACCCCGTTTTTTCAGGATCTGGTGGAATACTTGAATCGCATCTGCGAACTGCGGTTCACCCGCACCCCGGCCTGTGACACCGCGATCAAGGGCCTGATGCTGGCCGAACTCGCCTTGCTCCAGGCCATCGTGGAGGGCAGCGCGGCGGGACGTTTTTCGGAGACGGAGCGGGTTTTTCGTTGCCAGTGGTTGATCCGCAACAACATCGCCGACTGTGACTTGAGCGTGGAGGGGCTGTCCGTGGAATTGCATTGTTCGCCCAATCATCTGTCCAAGTTGTTCCACGAGCAGACGGGCGAGCGCATCGTCGAATACATCACCCGGGTGCGGGTCGGGAACGCCTTGGATGCGCTGCGACACACCAGCCTGAGCGTGAAGGAAATCGCCGCGGCGAGCGGCTTCAACGACCCGAACTATTTTGCGCGGGTGTTTCGCAAGAGCACCGGGCGGTCGCCGGTGGAGTTTCGTCAGGATCTGGCGCGGGTCGCCTGCATGCGGGAGCAGGAGCCGAAGGTGGTCTATTATGATCGGGAGGAGCATGGCTTCGGCCTGCGTCCCGAGGTCATGGCGCGGGCGGAGTCGGCCCTCTGAGCGCGCGCGTGATGGCCGGCTACCGCAGGCCGGGAACGTCGGCGGGGATGTAGTCGGGTTGGGCTCCGTCGTGGCTGGCGACGAACGCGCCCAGGGCGCAGGCGCGGGTCAGCAGGGCGGGCCAGTCGGGTTCGGCGCCTTCGGCGGCGAGCAGGCCGTCGAGCAAGGCGGCGGTGAAGGCGTCGCCGGCCCCGATGGTGTCGCGCACCGCGACCCGGGGGGCGGGGACATGGACGACGCCTCGCGGGTGGCGCAGAAGGGAGCCGTCGGCTCCGAGCGTGATGCAGACGAGCCGGCAGTTGTGGTGGATCGCGATGTGTTCGGCCTGGCGCGCGGGGGCGTCGTTCGCGAGCGCGGGCGGGACGAGGCGGAGGGACTCGTCGGCGTTGACCTTGAGCAGATCCACGCCGTGGAAAAACTCCTCCAGCGCGGCGAGGTCGTCGTAAGGAGCGCGCAGGTTGAGGTCGCAGAGACGAAAGGCGGGACGGGTGGCGATCCAGGCGCGAAGGCTGGCGCGGTTGGCCGGGCTGCGCAGGGCGAGGGAACCGTGGACCAGGACGGCGGGCGGGGCTTCGCCGGGGGCCGGTGTGGCGGTGATGGCGTCCCACGCGACGGGTTGTTCGATGCGGTAAGCCGCCTGGCCGGCCGCGTCGAGCGTGACGGTGACGGTGCCGGTGGCGAGGTCCGGGGTTTGAGTGACCAGACTGGCGTTGATTCCGGCGCGGTCCAGCGCGGCCAGGGTTTCCGCGCCGAGCGAGTCGGCCCCCACCGCCGAGACCAGGCGGGGGGCGCGGCCCAGCCGGCGCAGGTGGTAGGCGAGGTTGAGGGGGGCTCCGCCGAGGAAGCGGCCGCGGGGCAATACATCCCACAGCACCTCGCCGAAACAAACCGGAGCGGAAAGGGACATCACGAAGCGGTTTGGTAGTCGTCGGCGTCGCGGTCCGCGAGCACGCGGCGGGCGGGGGCGAAGCGCCAGTTCCAGACCAGCCCGGTCGCGAGCAGGGCGGCGAAACCGGCGGCGAGCCAGAACCCGTGGCGGGCGCCGCCGTAGGCGTCGCCCACCGCGCCCATGGCCAGCGGTCCGACGGCGGCGCCCAGACAGGACACGAAAAGATTCAAGCCGGCGGCGGCGCCGTGGCGTGCCTTGGGCACGCAGCTGATGCCCTTCGAATTCAGGGTCGGGTAGATCACCGACATAAACAGGCCGGAAAGCGGGAGCAGGTAGATCGCGGCCTCGATTCCGCCGAGAACGGAGCCCAGGAAACAGAGGAAGATCGCGCCGCCAAAGAGCGCGAGCACGGCGGCCCAGTCCCAGCGGCGCAGCAACCACGCGCCGAGGAAACGTCCGGCCGCGCGCAGGACAAAAAAGGCCGGCAGGGCGTAGCCGACCAGCGCCTTGGCGGAACCGGAGTAATCGGCGAGCAGGGTGGGCATCCAGACGTAGATCGCGCACTCGACCGCGACGTAGAGGCCGAGCCCCCAGGCGAAGAGACTGGCGTGCGGATCGGCGAGCAGGCGCAGCGAGGCGACCAGGTCGAGTTTCTCCCCGCCGGCGGGCCGTTCCCGCGCGGGGTAGCGGGTGAACGCCGCAACCAGGAGCAGGATGAGGCTGAGCCCGGCGGCGAAGACGTAGAGCAGTTTCCACGACGCGCCCCGGGCGAGGAGCGCCGCGACCAGCGCGGGTCCGAGAATGGCGCCCACGCCGAAAAACCCTTCCACCGCGTTCATGGTGGCGGTGTGGTCGCGGGTGTCGCGCGAGATGTCGCCGATCAACGCGAGCGCGCCGGTCTTGAACACGCCGATGGCCAGGCCGGAGGCGACGAGCAGGACCAGGAAGAACCCGAACGAGTTTCCCGCCGCGAACAAACCCGAGGCCGCGGCGAAAAAGCCGAGGCCAAGGATGATGGTGAGGCGAGGACCCAGCCGGTCGGCGAGGAACCCGAGGAACACGCCCGAGGTCGCGATGGCGATCATTGAGGCGTAGTGGAACGAGCCGGCGGCGGTGAGACTGAGGTCGAATTCCTTGATGACCTCCGGGATGATGACGCCGACCGAATCGGTGGTCATCGCGAACATCATGAACATCAGGTAGGTGAGCCAGCGGATGATCCGGTTCGAGGCCGGCGGGGCGGGGTGTGGGGAGGCCATGGGGCGTGGGGTTTACACCGTGGCGGTCTGGCGGCAGCGGGCGGCGAAGTCGAAATCTTGCTCCACCCCGTCTTCGGTGAAGGTCAACTCGACCCGGGGCCCCGCCGCGAGATCGACCAGCAGGCGGGCGGTTTCACCGGCGTGGGACCATTCGAGACCGATGACGTGATCCGGAGTGTTCAGGACGCGCAGCTCGCCCTGGAAGGCCGGGTGGCGGTTGCGCAGGCGGATGAGGTCGATGAGATCGCGCGCGACCGGACGCGCCAGCGCCGCGGCGATCTCGGGGGGCGTGTAGTGGTGGCGATTGATGTCGCGGCCGACCTGGGTGCGGGCGAGCAGTCCGAGGTCGTTGGTTCCGGCGAGCAGGCCGACGTAGTAGACCTGGGGCACGCCGGGGGCGAAAAACTGCAGGGCGCGGGCGGCGAGGTAGGCGAGGTCGTCGCGTCCCAGGGCGTCGTAGTAGGTGCAGTTGACCTGGTAGAGATCGAGGTTGGACGCGGCGGCGCCGGTGGCCAGGCGGCTCTGGCCGGCGCTCTTCGCGTGGATGGTCTCGACCAGTTGGTCGATGGCGGCGGGGGGCAGAAGGCCGGCGCGCCCGGTGGCGGCGTCGGCCCCGACGTCGATCACACCGATGCCGTCGTGGGTATCGAGCACGGTGATACAGTTGCGCGGGGCGATCGCGAGCCAGGCCTTGAGGGGGGCGGCGTCGGCCTGGTGGAGGGCGTGGAGCACGAGCGGAGGCAGGGCGAAGTCGTAGACCCGGTCGACGCGCCGGGCGATTTCGATCTGTTCGCGGTAGTAGCTGTGGATCTCGACCAGCACCTCTATGCCGAGGGCGCGGGCCTCGCGGGTGAGGCCCGCGATGAAATCGTAGGTCTCCGGAATCATGAAGCACGAGGTGCCGCGGCGTTTGATCGCGTAGCCGGCGGCGTCGAGGCGGATGATGCCGACGCCGCCCGTCTTGAAGCTCTTCAGGATACCGCTCAGGTAGGCGCGGCCCTCGGGGTGGGTGACGTCGATATCCACCTGCTTGCCCGTGAAGGTGGTCCAGAGGATGCGACGTTCCCCGTTTTGCAGGGTGACGCAGGTGAAAGGCAGGCCCGGGCGGGGGCGGTAGATTTGGAGCAATTCGGCCTCGGTCGCGCCGCCCGGGAAGACGCGATCGAGGGTGAGGAACAGGCCGGCGAAGGGCGACTCGGCCCCGCGCCGGGAGAAATCCTGGAACTGGGGCGAGTCCGCCGAGACGTGGTTCACGATCAAGTCCGCCATCACCTCCACGCGGTTCGCGAGGGATTGCACCCCGCGCCAGTCCCCGAGGCGGGGATCGACGCGGGCGTGGTCGATGGGATCGAAGCCGGCGTCGGCGCCGTCGATGGGGTGAAAAAACGGCAGCAGGTGGACGCCGCCGAAGACCCCGTCGAGCGGGCCGGCGAGGAGGGCGTCGAGCTCGGCGAGCCCGCCGCCGCCCAGGCGGTCGACGTAGGTGATGAGTTGGACTTGGTTGCGCACGGGTTGGGCGGGTCAGAAGTCGTATTTGAGCGACACGGCGACGGAACGCCCGGTGAGCCCGCGGGCGCGGATGATTCCGTTGGCGGGGATGGAGCCCTCCTCGGCTTCGCTCAGGCCGAAGGTGTCGAAGAGGTTGTTGACGTTGACCGAGGCGGTAAGGGCCTTGGTGACGCGCCACGCGGCGAACCCGTTCACGTAGGCGTAGGAGGGGAACACGAGCTGGTTGTCGTCCTGGGCGTAGGCCTCGGTGGTGCCGATCACGCTGCCGCCGATGGTGAAGCGTTTCCACGAATAGGTGGGCGAAACGTGGTAGGTGAAATCGGCCTGGCGGCGGGGGGTGTTCCCGACCAGCGCGGCGTTCTCGGCGGAGTCGATCTCGGCGTCGGTGAAGGTGGCGCCGACGCGCAGGTCGAAGCCCTCGTAGACGTAGACGCCTTCAAGTTCCAGACCCTGGGCCTGATAGACGCGGCTGGTGAACTTCTGGCTGGTGAGCTCGTAGTTGCTTTCGGTGGTCTCGGCGTGGAAGAGGGTGCCGAAAAGGCCGAGGGTGCCGGGGACGAGCTGGTTGGTCTGATACTTCACGCCGAGCTCGGTTTGCTTCAGCACGTTGAACACGGCCTCGTCGCCGGGGACGGAGCCGTCGGCGAGGATGCTCGAACCGAACAGGATGCGGTCGGCGCTCGCGCTGGCGCCCTCGCTGTAGCGGATGAAGGAGGCCAGTTTTTTGGTGAAGGCGTAGTTGGCGCCGAGGGAAAACGACGTGTGGCTGGCGTCGTAGTCCACGATCTGGCGGCTCGATTCGTCCACGCGTTCGGTGCCGGCGGCGTCGGCGGTGCCGGACGCGTAGCTGCCCTGGCCCTCGACCATGTCTTCGCGGACGCTGGCGTCGAGGGACAGGTTGCCGAGGGTCACACCGGCGGAGGCGAAGGGCGCGGAGGTGTCGTAGCTGACATCGTAGTTGCGGTGCAGGGTGCTGCCCCAGGCGGGGGTGCCGAGGGCGACGTTGCCGTCGCCGCCGGCGGTGTCGACGAGGGCTCCGTCCTTGGTGGCTTCCATTCGGTAGCTGGTCCACAGCCAGTCCATGTCGATCTCTTGGCGCGAGCGGTAGTAGCCGCCCGTGACTTCGGCGGTGTGTTCGCCGAGGGTGAACTCCTTGCTCAGGCGCAGGTCGTTGATGGCGTTGTCGAAGTTGTTCAGCCGGGTGTTAAAAATGTGGATGTCGGCGATGTAGGCGGAATCGGCGACGGTCTGGCCGGCGCGTTTGCCGTTCACGTAGACCAGGTCGTCGGCGCTGGCGGAGGCCTGGTAGACGTTGGCGGGAAAGGGGGCGACGAATTCGCCGCTGTTTTTGGCGATGCGCGCCTTGTCGGTAAGGGTCCAGCCGTCGCCGAGATCGAACGAGGCCTCGACGCCGAACGAGTTGGATTTGCTGTGCACGCCGGTGTCCATGTCGCCGGTGCGTTCCGCGCCGTTGGTGTCGCTGTAGCGGAAGCGGCGGAAGTTGGCCGAATTCAGGGTGCCGGTGAGTTTATCGAACCCGGGCAGGGAGGAGAAAGCCGGGTCGCCGTTGCTGCCGGACACGCGCATCGGGATGGGCAGGTAGGTGGCGACGTGGTCGTCGAGGCTCTTGGCGGAGACGCGGACGTAGCCGTTGGAAAGGGTCTTGGTGACGTTCAGCTTCAGCTGGCCGCCGTCGTTGATGTCGATGCCGGTATCGCGGGGGCCTTCGCCCAGACGGTAGAAACCGCCGAGCTGGAAGCGGTAGCCGTCGCCGAGCGGCGAGCCGTAGGCGAAGTCGGCGCGGCTGGAATCGTAGTCGAGGCCTTGGGTGAAGCCGATGCTGCCGCCGGCGGTTTCGCCGGTTTTGCTGATGAAGTTGATCACGCCGCCGGGCGAGTTGCTGGCGAAGGTGGATGCCGAGCCGCCACGGATGGCCTCGATCTGGTTTACCGTGTAGTCGGCGCGGAGGAAACTGTCCGAGGTGGCGAAGGCGATGTCGCCGAACTGGAGCAGGGGAAGTCCGTCCTCCTGGAGTTGGAGGTAGCGGGAGCCGCCGGCGGAGATGGGCGCGCCGCGCACGGTGATGTTGGCGTTCGCGTCGCCGGAGGTGGCTTCGGAGCGGATGCCGGGGATGGTGCGGAAAGCCTCGGCGGTCGAGCGCGGGGCGGAGACGGCGATCTGCTCGGCGGAAAGACCGCTGATGGAAACGCTGGAATTCAGTTTGGTGGTGCCGGGGCGGGCGACGGCGGTCACGACGAGGGCGTCGAGCTCCAAGACATCGTCCTCGGCGGTTTTCACGGCGGCGGGCGGGGTGGCGGCGGCCGGGGTTTCCTGGGCGCGCAGGGCCGGTTGGGCTAGCGCGGCGAGCAGCAGGGCGGTGGCTACGGGGTGGCGGAGGGTTTTTCCGGAGGTAACGGAGGTGTGCATGGGGGTTGGTCGGTTGGGTAATACCGTTGCCCACGAGGCACTGACCGTCGGGGCGAACGGTGAACGGACGAGTTCAAACCGGCCTCAACCGGTTCGACCACCGCCAAGCCTAGCATCAAAACCGTATCTGCGGGAAAAAACCACGACGGAGCCGCCTCGCGGCCGGGTCATGGTCCGGAAGCCCAGGTCGCCGCCGATTTTGAAAGGCCGGCGCGTTCCGGGCCTGAAGGCCGACGCCGTCAGGCGGCGCTACGGCGCAGCGGGCGTCGGACGCCTGCCAGATAGCCTGCTATGCCCAGACCGGCGAGGAGACCGAACGAAGCGGGTTCGGGGATCGCCGCCGCATAGGTGTAGGTCAGCGCCGCCGTGCTCGCGACGCGCACGTCCACCGACGCATCGCCGATCAGACTCGCGTTGATGGATGACGCGTAACGCGCCGTGAAGGGGTCCGCACCGGTGACGATGCCCAAGAGACTCGCCGCGGTTCCACCGCTGATTTCCGAAACGATGTAGGTGGAGGACATGCTCGGATTGATTTGAAGGGTGCCGGACCCGGGGAACGAATAGCCGTTACCACCGCCGGTTCCGTTATACGATATGCCGCCGAGCGAAGCCGTCACTCCGCCCGAGATCGAGCTGTTGCCGCCTACGCCCACCACGTAGTCCCACTCGACTTGGAGCGTCCAGGCGATGGTGAAGGATTCCAGGGTGCCCAGACTCGCGTTGAACGGCTGAAAAGTGGTGCTGAGGAAGTCCGCCGGCATCACGGGTGGGTTCCCCGGAGTGTTGAAGAGTTCGTTTCGGGAAAAATTCGCGCTCTGGGTGAGCACGGCCGCTGGCAGAGAGCAGATCGGGAACAGGGCTGCGCAGAGGATAAATTTCAGGGATTTCATGGTGGTGTTTGCGTGCCCCATCGTCACCAAGTCCCTAAAATTTAACGCGTTGGTGAAACGAGTCCGCGTTCTTTTTCTTTTGGAATACGGCGCAGCCAAAACGCCCTGCGACTCCGGCGACCTTTGCGTCAGGTGTCGACGCCGCGCACGAGTTTGGGGGCAACACGGTCGGGATGTTGAAATCGCGACAGCGGGGCGGTTTTGGTGCGGTCACAGCCCGAAGTCGGCGTAGGTTTTGAAAAAGCCGGCGTTTTCGGGTGCCTCGGTCGGCATGGCGACGGGTTGATAGTCGAGGCGGAAAAAGACGCGGCCGCCGACCGGGAGGGGGGACTGGTGGGCGGAGGGATTGCCCGTGCCGTCGGTCCAGGAGGTGGCGGGGGTCCAGTCGCCGGGCGCGAGGGTCTCGCTGCGTTCCAGGCGGTAGGCGAGGCGCGGGCGGGTGGGCCAGGTCGCCTCGACGTGGGTGGCGGGGTTGGCGGCGTCTGGCGCGAGAGTGAGGACGGGGGCGGGTTGCAGTTTAAAATCGAGCCAGCGCAGGACCTCGTCGCGGGCGAGGCGGCGGGCTTTTTGGTTGGGGCTCTCGGCGGCGGTGTCCCAGTTGGCCGGGGTGGCGAGGGTCACGGTGCCGAGGTCGAAGGAGTGGCCCACGCGCTGGCCGGCGGTTTGCACGGCGGTGCGGTCGAGCAGGTAGTGGCGCACGATGGGATTGGGCAGACCGAGGGTCGCGGCCTAGGGCGATCAGTTCGCGCAGTTCGGCGGGGGAGACGCGGCCGCCCGTCAGGTCGATGGCGGTCTCGATGGCGGAGAGGGTAAAGCCCTTGGCGCCGTAGCCGTAGAGCGGGAGGTTGCGTA
>Ga0209088_10000233_pt1 | contig 40452 bp, 39 predicted proteins | sample S_140625_EF_Meta_FD_187324 | JGI IMG/M metagenome (GOLD analysis project Ga0209088, IMG submission 187324) | Freshwater microbial communities from Lake Simoncouche, Canada to study carbon cycling - S_140625_EF_MetaG (SPAdes) (version 2) | ecosystem: Environmental > Aquatic > Freshwater > Lake ... | reverse complement strand
GGTGGCGGCTACGGCGGCGGCGGTGGCAACCGCTGGTGATCCAGGCCCCCCGTTGAGACCCTCGTCAGGGCTGCGGCGGCTGCTCAAGCTGCTTCGGCCCCATCGCCGTCAGATGGTTCTGGCGGCGACCTGCTCGGTTTTCAACAAACTCTTCGATCTCGCGCCGCCCGTGCTGATTGGCCTGGCGGTCGATGTGGTGGTGAAGCGCAACGGCTCCTGGCTGGCCGGCTTTGGCGTGGCCTCAGTGCCAGGCCAGCTTTCCGTTCTCGCCATCCTTTCGTTCCTGGTCTGGAGCGCCGAATCCCTGTTCGAATATCTGTACGCCCTGCTCTGGCGCAACCTCGCCCAGACCGTGCAGCACGAGTTGCGGCTTGAGGGCTACGACCACCTCCAGCACCTGGAGATGGCCTTCTTTGAGGCCGGCAGCAGTGGCCGACTGATGGCCGTCCTGAACGACGACATCAACCAACTCGAGCGCTTCCTCGACCACGGCGCCAACGAAATTCTTCAGCTGATCACCACCGTGTTGACCGTGGGTGCTGCCATGGTTTGGCTGTCACCTGGGGTGGCTGGAGTGGCGTTCCTGCCAATTCCGGTGATCCTCTGGGGCTCTCTGGTTTTCCAGCAGCGGCTGGCGCCCCGCTATCGCGAGGTCAGAGAGAAAGCCGGCGATGTGGCGAGTCTTCTGGCCAACAACCTCGGGGGCATGCTCACGATCAAGAGCTATGCGGCCGAGGCCTGGGAGAAGCAGCGCCTTGAGTGCAAAAGTGAGGCGTATCGGCTGAGCAATCGCCGCGCCATTCGCATCTCGGCGGCCTTCATCCCCCTGATCCGTTTCGCGATCCTCTTCGCCTTCCTGGCGATCCTGGTGATCGGCGGACTGCAGGCATGGCGCGGTGAGATCGCCGTGGGAACCTATAGCTTTCTCGTCTACATCACCCAGCGTTTGCTTTGGCCCCTCACCACCCTCGGCCGCACCCTGGACGACTACCAGAGGGGCATGGCCTCCACCGATCGGGTGGTGGAGCTGCTGGAGACCCCCATCGCGATCCCTAGTGGTCACCTGGGTCTCCCGATTGAGGCCGTGAAGGGAAGGATCCAGTTCGAGACGGTGGGCTTTGCCTATGGCGGCCGTTCGCCGATCTTGAACGATTTCAATTTGGACATCCCTGCCGGCAGCACCGTGGGCATCGTGGGTGCCACCGGCTCGGGCAAGAGCACGATCGTGAAGCTGCTGTTGCGCCTCTATGACGTGCAACAGGGTCGGATCCTGCTGGATGGTCAGCCGATCACCGCGCTGCGCCTTGAAGACCTGCGCCGGGCGATCGGTCTGGTCAGCCAGGAGGTGTTCCTCTTCCACGGCACGGTGGCCGAAAACATCGCCTATGGCAGTTTCCAGGCACCTCGTTCAGCCATCGAGCGGGCCGCCGCCCAGGCGGAAGCCGCCGGCTTCATCGAGGCTCTTCCCCACGGCTACGACACCGTGGTGGGTGAGCGGGGCCAGCGCCTCTCGGGCGGCCAGCGCCAACGCATCGCCCTGGCCCGAGCGCTGCTGAAAAATCCACCGGTGCTCATTCTCGATGAGGCCACCGCCGCGGTGGACAACGAAACCGAAGCCGCCATCCAGCGCTCTTTGCAGGAGATCACCCGCCATCGCACCACCCTGGTGATCGCCCACCGGCTCAGCACCGTCCGCCATGCCGACCGCATCGTGGTTCTTGAGCACGGGCTTGTGGTGGAAAGCGGCCGCCACAGGGATCTGTTGGCTCGCCAGGGTCCCTATTCGGCCCTTTGGAGGGTACAGAGTGGTCTGCTGCCCTCTGAGGTGCTCCAGCCGTGAAATCCCGCGGTCCTGTCCTGACGGCCATCGCCGTAGGCCTCGGCCTCGGACTGGCCCTGGCGGCACCCATGGCCATGCTCCTTCGCGGCGATGGCACCGACGGGGCTGAAGGCTTCCAACCGATTGCCAATCCCTTCGCCGGCTGGGTGGAGGGACGTGGTGAGGATTTGCTGGTGCTGGGCACCGATGAGGGAGGTGGAAACACGGATGTGATCACCCTGGTGCGGATTGAGGGGGGCGTCACCCGTGTCCGCCAGATTCCCCGTGATTCCTACCTGGAAACCGAGCGCTGGGGGCCGATCAAAATCAATGCGCTCTACAGCCTCGGCGGCGAAGAGGCGATCAAGCGGGAGCTCTCCGAGCGCATGGGCAACCCGATCCGCCACCACGTGATCGTGAACCTTGCCGCCCTCCGACATCTGGCCGACCTGGTGGGCGGCATTGAGGTGACCGTGCCGAAGCGGCTCTACTACGTGGACAACAGCCAGGGCCTGATGATCGACCTGCCGCCTGGCAAGCAGATCCTTAAGGGGCGGCAGCTGGAGGGATTCCTGCGCTTTCGCCACGATGAAGCCGGCGACATCGGTCGCCTCGAGCGCCAGCAGCTGGCCCTGCAGGGCCTCTTTCACAAGCTGGGGCGCCCTGAAAGCATGGTGCGCCTGCCATCCCTCCTGATGGCCACGGGCAAGGAGATCCGCACCGACCTCGGGCCTATGGAGCTGGGGGGTCTGATGAGCGCCATCGGGTCCACACGGCTGGAAACCGAGCGCCTGAAGGGCCATCCTTTCGACCGCAACGGCACCAGCTACTGGGATACGGACTGGCCCGTTCCCCAGGACCATGCCGGCATCGCCGGAAGCCGTGCAGACCAAGGGCAGAGTCTCCCCCCCCAAAGCGATGGCAAGGAAAGGTCATCCGCTAAGGGCTACCGCTACCTGTTCTGAAGTCGTCTGGGTTGGTGGCTACGGGCTGCTCTCCGGACCACCGGGCCTGTGCCCTCCATTGCGCGGGGTATCCGAGAGGGTCACCAGCGCCAGCAACAGGGCCAGCAGGGCCAGCACAGGGCTGGACGCCGCCACGGTGATGCCGAGGGCGGCGGTGAACCAGATCGAGGCGGCACTGCTCAGGCCCCGCACCTCATGGGGAGCATCGGCGGAGATGGCAGCAGAGGGCGTCATGATCTCGCCGGCGCCGAGGAAGCCCACCCCTGCGGCCACCCCCTGGATCGCCCGGCTGCGGGCGTCGAGGTCGGGTCCCGCCGCCAGCAGCATCAGGCAGGAGCTGAGGCCCACCAGCACGTGAACCCGTACCCGGTTGGGGTGGGGACGATTCCCATGCTGGGCCCGGTTGAGACCCACCGCCAGTCCGCACAGCACCGCCAATCCCATCCGCAGCAGAGCCTCCAGATCGGGCACGGGGGAAAGCACGGACAGGGAGGAAGCGAGCAAGACCATCACGGCAACCAAGTCCCATGATTGGTCGGCAGCCCTCTTACGGCCATAGCCCTTAAGCAGGCCCACCCCACAGACGGGGTCGAATCTCGGTCGGGCCGCATCAGAGCATCAGATGCTTCGATGGCTCTCCACCTCACCCACCAGTCGATCCGCTAGGGCTTCCGCCAGCAAGGGCACCACGGCGAAGGCGCCGCTGAACCCGCTGAACACCCAGAGTCCCGGGGCGTTCTGCACGGGACCTGCCAGGGGCGATCCCCCTAGGCAGAAGGACACCGGAACCTGGCGGTAGGTGCCCGGCAGAGATGCCAGTTGGGGATCGAGCTCCTGCAGGCCCGCCCGCAGCCGGGCCTCCATGGTGACGGGATCGGGCGGTCGGGCTGGATCTGCATTGGCTCCTACCAGCGTGATCTGGCCAAGCAGGATCCGATCCCCAGAGGGAGCCAGGCCCGCATCCACGATCCAGCGCTCTTCGCTCAGCGCCGCGGCCCCCGCTTCAAGGGGCGGGCGCCGCAGACACAGCGGCTGCACGATCTGTCCCCGCAGCGCCGGCTGAAGCCAGCGTTGCTGGCGTTGCTCGTGGTCCAGGGCTGAGGGATCCAGCTCGATCACCCCGGCCCAGCTGTAACGCAGCCGGTCCGGCAGATCCGGCCAGAGGTTGCGGTTGGCGGCCCCAGCGGCCAGCACCAGCTGCGGGTTCCCTCTCGAGTGGCGGCTGGCCCCGCTCTCGCTCCCTCGACCGATGGGCACTCCATCACCATCGATGGCCCGCCATCCCCCCCCAGGGCGCGGCTCGATTCGGGAAACGGTTCCCTGCCAACGGATGACCCCGGCACGCTCAAGGGCTCCCGACAGCGCCGCCGCCAGGGTTGGCGCATCGACGCGAGCGAAGGGAAAGAGGGCGGTGGGCAGCGCCTGCATCCAGGCAGGGAGGATCCTGAGGGGCCCAGGCCAGCCATGCAGCACTAGGCGGGAGCGTCGCAGGCCAAGGGGGCCATGCCACCGCTCGAGCCGGCGCCAGGAGCGCTGAGCCGATCCAGGCAGGCCGCCGTAGCTCAGGGCCGTGGCTGACGGGTGGGCCGATCCCGCCAGGGCCACGCTGGTGCCCCGGCGGGCCAGGGCAAGGGCGAGGAGGGAACCGGCCAGGCCGGCCCCAACGACCACGATGGAGGGGGTGATGCCCTGCTGCTTCACGGCAAAAGACAGCGGATCAGATCAGCAGGTTGAAGGAGGTGATGACACGCCCGAAGAGCTCCTTCACCCTGGGCCAACGCAGTTCGTTGGTGCTCGCGGCGAAGGTGTAGAGCCGGCCCCGGTCCACCACGGCCGTGGCCAGCTCGTGGCGGTCGCGGTCGGCTAGGTGAACGGCGTACTCGAGGTCGTAGAAGGTGCGGCCCTGCTGCTGGCGTTCCCGGGCCTCCACGAGTTCGGCCTGGCGACCGCTGCCTTCCGGAGCGATCACCTCACGGCGCAGCTTTTCCCCCACCGCCACGGCGCTGCCCAGGTCGCTCAGATCCCGCTCCGTTGCCACCTCCGCCACCACCAGGCTGAGGGTCTCATCGCTGTTGATCAGGTCGTGGAAGACCACCTGGGGACCTCCGCTCACCTGGACCCGCGTCCAGCCGGTGGGATAGAGAAAGGCATAACGGCCATCAGGGCTTTGATAGGAGTTCAGGCCCGCCGCCATCGCGCTGCAGCCCACGAGCACCAGGGCCAGCATCAGCCCCGCCAGCAACGCGGGCCAGCGACGGGTTGGGCGGGCGGAGGCGTGGAGCATGGGGTTGTCTGATACTGGAGCGCATTCTGGCCTGGCCGCCGGCGGGTCTGGGTTTGGGGTTGGATCCGCGCAGCCAGTCGGCGCCGCGGTGTTGATCCGAGGGGTGCCCTGGGAGGCCCCCCAGAACAGGCCCGAAGGCTCCGCCGCTATCCGACGGCAGCCCAGCGGCGGCGTACCCCCTGACCCTCCTAGATTCCGCCCAGTTGCGCCCGAGCCCTGAGCGGTTTCACCCGACCCCTGGCCCGGTTGATCGACCAGTTCGAGCGGTTGCCAGGCATCGGCCCGCGCACCGCCCAGCGTCTGGCCCTCCATTTGCTGCGCCAGCCCGAGGAGCAGATCCGTTCCTTCGCCGATGCCCTTTTAGCCGCCCGCTCCCAGGTGGGCCAATGCCGAAGCTGTTTCCATCTCTCCGCAGAAGCTGAGTGTGAGATCTGCCGTGATCAGGAGCGCAGCAACGGCCAGATCTGCGTGGTGGCCGACTCCCGCGATCTGCTGGCGATGGAACGCACGCGCGAGTATCTCGGCCGTTACCACGTGCTGGGGGGCGTGATCTCGCCGATGGATGGCATTGGGCCGGAGTCGCTGCATATCCAGCCGTTGGTGGAGCGGGTCGACCGGGAGAATTCCAGCGAGGTGATCCTGGCCCTCACCCCCAGCGTGGAGGGTGACACCACCAGCCTCTACTTGGCCCGGCTGCTCAAGCCCTTCACCACGGTCACCCGCATCGCCTACGGGCTGCCGGTGGGTAGTGAGCTGGAGTATGCAGACCAGGTGACCCTGGCCCGTGCCTTCGAGGGCCGCCGCCGGATGGAATGAAGCGCGCCATGAGCCAACGTCCGACCCGCTACAGCACCATCCCGCCTGCCGAACGGCTGCCGGAATGGATCCGCACGCCGATTGGCAACGCCTCCGCCCTCGAAACCGTGCAGGGGGTGGTGAAGCAGCAGCGCCTGCACACGATCTGTGAGGAGGGCCGCTGCCCCAACCGCGGCGAGTGCTACGCCGCCGGCACCGCCACCTTCCTGTTGGGCGGCCCGATCTGCACCCGCAGCTGTGCCTTCTGCCAGGTGGAGAAGGGGGAGGCGCCGGTGCCCTTCGATCTCGGCGAGGCCGAACGGGTGGCCGAAGCGGTTGAGACCCTCGATCTGCGCTACGTGGTGCTCACCGCCGTCGCCCGCGACGACCTGGCCGACCATGGAGCCACGTTGTTCACGGGCACCATGACGGCGATCCGGGCCCGCAACCCCCTGATTGCCATCGAGGTGCTCACCCCGGATTTCTGGGGCGGCCACCGCGAGGAGGCCGAGGGCCGCGCCGCCCAGCGCCGGCGGCTGGCGGCGGTGCTGGCGGCCGAGCCGGTGTGTTTCAACCACAACCTCGAAACGGTCGAGCGGCTGCAGGGGGAGGTGCGCCGCGGCGCCACCTACGCCCGCTCGTTGGCCCTGCTGGCGGCGGCCCGGGAGCTGGCGCCCACCATCCCCACCAAATCCGGCCTGATGCTCGGACTTGGGGAAAGCGAGGAGGAGGTGGTGGCCGCCCTGAAGGATCTGCGCGCCGTGGATTGCCAGCGCCTCACCCTCGGCCAATACCTGCGGCCTTCCCTCGCCCACATCCCGGTGGCCCGCTACTGGACTCCCGCCGACTTCGAGCGCCTCGGTGCCATCGCCCGGGAGCTGGGCTTTGCCCAGGTGCGCAGTGGCCCCCTGGTGCGCAGCAGCTACCACGCGGGGAGCGAGGGGTGAAGGCCATTGGCTCGGCTCCGCACTTCGGGGCTGAGAAGAGCCGTGAGGAAGGATGCGACCACGAAGGTTCGGGATTTCGGTTTTGTGTTTCAGCGAACGGTGTTATGAGGACCCGCATAAGACGCCGGGATCGTGCCGTGGACTGTAGATATCCCTGTCCACGACAGGGTTGTGGCAAGGTTGCCAGCGGACTTTGGCGTCTTTATGTTGCGATAAGTGCTGAAATAAGGTTTTTATCCGGATCCGCCCAATAACAATTTAGGCATTCCAAGGGCACTTACTCTATAGTTCTTCGATATTGCCCTAATCGCAATGAACTTCTCAGATCAAGTTTCAAACGGCGAACGCGTGCTGTTGACTAAAGAAGGCACCAAAGCCCATCGTCAATATCAGCAGTCTGTGGCAGTTGGTGGAGGAGCTGTCGTTGCAGCTGTCGCGTTGCCAGCTGCCCTCCGGCTCAAGCGCCTGATGGTTATCCTGGCAACACCAGCCGTCCTTCTGCTGAGCCCCGGCCGAGCCAACGCGATTCTTACTTACAATATTTATGAATCAGATGGCGATGTCATTATCCAAGCCAATGGCGCACTTAATCTACCTTCGTCTCAGCTTGCGGAAGGAAGTTGTGGCTTTAATAGTTATATCTTTGGTGGCCAAGCAGAAATATGTACCGGTGGCTTTTTGAGTGAAGTGGCTTCCTATTCAATTTCTGGTCCATCCACATTTCTTCAAGACTCCGTGGCGTGCACTGGCTGGTGTAATGTACATTTTCCTCTTTTTTATCCTGCTGACAGCTGGAGCGGCCTACATGTTCACCTTAGCGGTCTATTCGGTCACATTTTAATGGATCCCACTTATGTCAGCGGAAGTCCCATTCTGTCCAGAGCCACTTTCAATGCCAGAACCCTTGCTGACCTGGACATCACCGCCGAGGGTTTGATCGGCACTTGGATCCTCGCCGAAACCGGTGATAAAATCAATGTTTTTGCTGGCTCACCAGCCACAGGCGCGCCTAACCCTCTGTCCCTGTTCGGTGCCGCCGCCGCCTTCGGCTGGAGCCGCCGCCTGCGCCGCCGACTCAGCACCAACAAAACTAGCATTGTAGAGTGACATATAGGCCCCTAACAGCCCCCGCGCAACCTACAACGCATGCATTGGCTGCTCCGCTGCTGATCATGAGCGTTATGCAGATATCAAATACTCCTACACTCCACAATTTATTTCCAAAGCAGTCCCCTCCCCATTTTCATCGCCTTGCTCCACCTATCTTGGTCAACGTGTTTCACCGGTCAGCCTTGCCCCTGGCGTAAGCCAGCTGGCATTCTGTGAGGGCCGAACTCCTCGCCACGTTGACCTACGCCGCCGACAGTCCGCTGCGCGATGCCGGCCTGCAGGACAGCCAGGAGGACGATCTGCAGGATGAATTCCTGGGTGCCCTTTCCGCCCTTGGCGGTTCCGCTGGCAACGTTCGGCTGCGCGATGGTCTCGAGTGGGATGTTGCCACCTACGACGCCGTCAAAGCCCAGCTGCTCAGCCGTGGGCTGATCGTGCCCGGCCGAGGCCGCGGTGGCTCCGTCGCCCTCGCCGGAGGTGAGGGCGCCACGGCGTCAGTGACCGCGAATGCTGAGCGCCCCGCCAGACGCCCGCGGACTGCACGGGGCTCCAGCAACTCCACAGCCAGCAGCTTCGAAACGGCCTTCCGCGCCATCGACGACTGCCTGCGCAAGGAGGCCGGCTGCGGCACCGAGCTCGACTACACCGAGCAGACCTCCTGGCTGCTGTTCCTCAAATACCTCGACGGCCTCGAGGTCGACCGCGACGCCATGGCCCTGCTGGAAGGTCGCACCGCTTCCCCGATCCTGGAGGAGACTTACCGCTGGAACAGCTGGGCCGCACCGAAGGATGGCCATGGTCAGCTGGCGAAGGATGCCCGGATCGGGGATGACCTGCTGAAGTTTGTCAATAACGACCTGTTCCCTTACCTGTCGGGGTTCAAGGATCGAGCGAGCGGACCAAATACGATCGAGTACAAGATCGGTGAAATCTTCGGCGAGATTCGCAACAAGATCTCCAACGGCTACAACCTGCGCGAAATCATCGAGGAGATCGATGGCATGCGCTTCCGCTCCCAGGCTGAGAAGCACGAGCTCTCGATGCTTTATGAGGAGAAGATCAAGCGCATGGGCAACGCCGGCCGCAACGGCGGTGAGTACTACACGCCCCGGCCCTTGATTCGCGCCATCGTGCAGGTGGTGAACCCCCAGATCGGCGAAACGGTCTACGACCCGGCCGTGGGTTCCGCCGGCTTCCTCTGCGAAGCCTTCGAATTCATGCGCAAGGGCGGCTCCACGGGGGCGGAGCTCAGCACCGCCGATCTCGAAACGCTGCAAACCCGCACCTTCACCGGCAAGGAGAAGAAGAGCCTCGCCTACGTGATCGCGATCATGAACATGATCCTGCACGGGATTGAGGCGCCGAAGATCATTCGCGCCAACACGCTCAGCGAAAACCTCAGCGATGTTCAGGAGCGCGACCGCTTCGATGTGATCCTCGCCAACCCGCCGTTCGGCGGCAGCGAACGCAAGGAGGTGCAGCAGAACTTCGAGATCCGCTCCAGTGAAACGGCGTTTTTGTTCCTGCAGCACTTCATCCGCTTGCTGCGGGCCGGCGGCCGCGCCGGTGTGGTGATCAAAAACACCTTCCTCTCCAACACCGACAACGCTTCGGTGGCCCTGCGCCAGAAGCTGCTCACCGATTGCAACCTGCACACGGTGCTCGATTGCCCCGGCGGCACCTTCCAGGGGGCGGGGGTGAAAACGGTGGTCTTGTTCTTCGAAAAAGGTGCCCCAACCCGGAGGGTCTGGTTCTACCAGCTCGATCCTGGCCGCAACCTGGGCAAAACCAACCCACTCAACGACCGCGATCTGGCGGAGTTCGTGGAGCTGCAGAAGTCGTTTGCTGATTCGCCCAAGAGTTGGAGTGTGGCGGCGGACTCGATTGATCGCCAGAGCTGGGATCTTTCGGTGAAAAACCCCCATGGGGGTGAGGCGGTGGCGCTGCGGAGCCCGCAGGAGATCATGGCGGAGATTGCGGCGCTGGATCTGGAGAGTGCTGAGGTGTTGGGGAGGATCAGGGGGTTGGTATGAAGGACGGGTGGACAACCAAGACGCTTGATGAAGTATGCGATTTCACTAATGGCACATGGAAAGGTGAAAAGCCTCCATTCCTTACAGTCGGAGTCATCAGGAATACCAACTTCACTAAAGAAGGTGCACTGGATGATTCCGATATTGCCTACATCGAGGTAGAGGCCAAGAAGTTTGAGAAGAGACGGCTCCAGTTTGGTGACATCATCCTCGAAAAGTCTGGTGGCGGCCCGAAGCAGCCTGTCGGCCGTGTGGTTTTATTCGACAAGCATGACGGAGACTTTTCGTTCAGCAATTTCACGGCGGCGCTACGTGTCCGTGATCCTGGGGGGGTTGACTTTCGCTATCTGCATAAGTATTTGCATTGGACCTATCTGGCTGGAGTCACTGAGGGGATTCAGAGCCACTCAACTGGAATTCGCAATCTGAATGGCGAAGCGTACAAGGCGATTGCATTCAATTATCCTCCTCTCCCCGAACAGCAGCGAATCGTCGCCCTGCTCGACGAAGCGTTTGCGGGCCTCGCCACCGCCAAAGCCAACGCCGAACGGAACCTCCAGAACGCCCGTGCGCTCTTTGAGAGTCACCTTCAAGCCGTCTTCAGTCAGCGGGGAGAGGGGTGGGAGGAGCAGGCTCTTGGCGATGTGTGCAGTATCGCGAGGGGCGGATCTCCACGGCCTATCAGCGAATTTATAACCACGGAGCCAGGTGGCATCAACTGGATCAAGATTAGTGACGCAACATCCAGTGACAAGTACATCTTCAAGACTGCGCAGGCGATTAAGCCAGAAGGGGTTTCTCGTTCAAGAATGGTTAACGATGGTGATTTTCTCCTGTCTAACTCGATGAGCTTTGGACGGCCGTACATCATGCGCACTTCGGGGTGCATCCATGATGGTTGGCTTGTATTGACGGATTACGCAGGAAGCCTCACGCAGGATTATCTGTATTACTTGCTTGGCTCGAAGCTCGTTTTTCGGCAGTTCGACAGCCTTGCCGCAGGTTCAACCGTCCGCAATCTAAACATCGAGTTGGCAAGTCGCGTGATTTTGCCGGTGCCCCCTCTTGAGGTTCAGCAGATTATCGCGAAGGATATAGAGGTTTTGGCAGAAGAAACCCAACGCCTCACCCACCTCTACGAACGCAAGCTCGCAGCCCTGGAGGAACTGAAGAAGTCCCTCCTGCACCAGGCGTTTAACGGCGAACTCTGAGTCGTGGCGGCCGTCACCGTCGCCGGCGGCCCGATGGGGAGTGCGTGACCGACGGCGAGTCGGAACCCAGGTCGATGCTGGTTCCCAGCGAGCGCAACCCGCAGCCGCCTCACGTTTCCCTGCTTGGGCAGAGCAGTTTTCCCTGCATCAGCAGCTCCGCTTTATCGGCATCAGGAAGTCAGTTTTTTCTGCATTAGAATTCCGGCATCTCCTGCATTGCTCGCCCCGCCATGGCCGCCAGCAACGCCTTGGCCTACCGCCCCCGCATCGCCGATGCCGAGCTGCGCGCCTGCCTGGGCGCCGCCGGAGCGGTGGTGATCGAGGGCCCCAAGGCCTGCGGCAAGACCCGCCTCGCCCAGCAGCTGGCCGCCTCCACGGTGCTGCTGGATGTGGACACCGCCGCCCGCCAGGCGCTGGCGGTGGATCCGGCCCTGGTGCTGGCGGGGCCTCGGCCGCGCCTGCTGGATGAGTGGCAGGTGGAGCCGGCGCTCTGGAACCAGGTGCGGCGGGCCGTGGATGCGGTTGAGGCGCCTGGGCAATTTCTGCTCACCGGTTCGGCGGTGCCGGCCGATGATGCTGAGCGCCACACCGGGGCCGGGCGCTTCTCATTTCTGCGGCTGCGGCCCATGAGCCTGACCGAAAGTGGCGCCGGCCAGGGCGGCGTCTCGCTGGCGGCGCTGCTGGAGGGGGAGCCGCCCAGCTGCGCCGATCCGGGGTTGGCGGTGGCGGATCTGGCCGAGCTGGTGTGCCGCGGCGGCTGGCCGGCCCAGCTGGAGCGGCCCCTGGCGGCGGCCTGTCGGGCCGCCCGCGATTACCTGGAGCAGGTGCGCCAGGTGGACGTGCAGCGGCTGGATGGGCGGCGGCGGGATCCCCAGCGGTTGGGGGCCCTGCTGCGCTCCCTCGGCCGCAACGTGGCCACCGAGGTGAAGCTATCCACCCTGGCGGCCGATGCCGGTGGTGCCGATGGGCCGCTCGACCCGCGCACCGTGGCCGACCACCTGCAGGCTCTGGAGCGGCTGATGGTGCTGGACAACCAGCCCGCCTGGCGGCCCCACCTGCGTTCCAAGGCGGCCCTGCGCCAGGCCCCCCGGCGCCACTTCTGCGATCCCTCCCTGGCGGTGGCGGCCCTCGGCGGCAGCCCCGACCGCCTGCTCAAGGATCTGGAGTGGCTGGGGTTGTTGTTCGAGTCGCTCGTCATCCGCGACCTGCGGGTGCTGGCCCAGGCGCTCGATGGCGAGGTGTTCCACTACCGCGATGACTACGGCGTTGAGGTGGACGCGATCGTGCAGCTGCGCGATGGCCGCTGGGGTGCGATCGAGATCAAGCTCGGCCCGGGTCAGGTGGAGGCCGCCGCTGCGGGCCTGCTGCGCTTTCGCCAGCAGATCGATACGCGCCGCACAGGCGAACCCGCCTTCCTGGCTGTGGTCTGTGGCAGCGGCTATGGCTACCGGCGGGCGGATGGCATCGCCGTGGTGCCGGTGGGAGCGCTGGGGCTGTGAACAGGCAGAAGGCAAAGCCAGGCAACCCACGCCAAACTGTCCCCATGAGCGCCTCTTCCCGCCCCTCCAGCTATCACTACGTCGTGGATGAGCCGCTGCTGCGCACGATCGCGGCCGAGATCCAGGCGGCCATTCCTGGCGCCCAGGTGCGCCTGTTCGGCTCCCGCGCCCGGGGCACCGAACGGCCCGATTCCGACCTTGATCTGCTGGTGACGGTGCCGGATGAATGGTTGGCCAGCCATTCGCGATTTGTAGAAACGGATGTCCTGGGGTGGAAGCTGGCCCATCACAGGCTGCCGATTGAGTTGTTGCTTTTCTCCCTCAGTGAAGTGGAGGAGCGTCGCCAAGGCCGCACCAACGTGATCGCGGAGGCCTTCCGCTACGGCCGTCAGCTGCAACCAGCGGAGCCTGTGCATGGCGCCAGCTGAAACACCCTCGGCGTTTCTGCGCATCGCCCACCGCGATCTGCGGGCCGCCAGGGCCATGGTGAATCACTCTGTCTTCGAGGAAGACAGCTGGGGCTTCTATCTCCAGCAGGCCACGGAAAAAGGCCTCAAAGCATGGCTTCTGCTTCTGTTGCCCGAGCAGCCTCCCTTCACCCATAACCTCCGGCTGCTGTTTCAGATGCTGCAAGATCAGGGTGCAGACATCGAACCGTTCAGAGCTCTCAGTCGCTTCACGCTGTTTGCTGTGTTGCGTCGTTACGACGAAGAACCGGACCAGGAACAGCTCGATCGCGCCGCCTGGAACCAGCTCTGTGCTGGCCTGCTCAACCACGTCGCCTCCCTGCCGCCATGAACGAGGCAGAAACCCGCGCCGAGCTGATCGATCCCCTGCTCACAGCCGCCGGTTGGGGCGTGGTGGAAGGCAGCCGCATCCGCCGTGAGTTTTCGATCACCCCGGGCCGGATCGAAGGCGGCGGTCGGCGCGGCAAGCCGCTCACCGCCGACTATGTGCTCACCTACCGCAACACCCAGCTGGCGGTGGTGGAGGCCAAGCCCGATACGGCCCCGCTCACCGAAGGCGTCGCCCAGGCCAAGGATTACGCCGGCAAGCTCCGGCTCCGCTTCACCTACGCCAGCAACGGCCTCGGGGTCTACGCCATCGACATGGCCAGCGGCGAAGAGGGTCCGGTGGCCGCCTTCCCATCGCCCGAGGAACTCTGGGCCCGCAGCTTCGCCGAAGACAATGCCTGGCGCGATCGCTTCGCCGCCATTCCCTATGCCGATAAGGGCGGCAGCTGGCAGATCCGCTTCTATCAGGACATCGCCGTGTCGCGCGCCCTAGAGGCGATCGGCACCGGCCGCAACCGCATCCTGCTCACCCTCGCCACCGGCACCGGCAAAACATCCATCGCCTTCCAGATCATCTGGAAGCTGTTTCAGGCCCGTTGGAATCTCTCGGGTGAGCCCGCACGCCGACCGCGCATCCTGTTCCTGGCGGATCGCAACACCCTCGCCGATCAGGCCTTCAACGACTTCACCGGCTTCGCCGCCTTTGAAGACAATGCTCTGGCTCGCCTGGAGCCCGATGCGCTGCGTAAAAAAGGCCGGGTGCCCACCAATGCCAGCGTGTTTCTCACCATCTTCCAGACCTTCCTCTGCGGACCAGCGCTGGACGGCAAGCCCACACCCTGGTTCGGTCAGTACCCGGCGGACTTCTTCGATTTCATCGTGATCGATGAGTGCCACCGCGGCGGCGCCAACAACGAATCCACCTGGCGCGGCATCCTCGACTACTTCGCCCCCGCCGTGCAGCTCGGCCTCACCGCCACACCGCGCCGCAACGACAACATCGACACCTACGCCTACTTCGGTGAACCGGTGTTCACCTACTCCCTCAAGGAAGGCATCAACGACGGCTTCCTGACGCCTTTCCGCGTCAAACAGATCACGACCACCCTCGACGACTACATCTACACAACGGATGACACGGTGGTAGAAGGCGAGGTGCAGGAGGGGCGCCGCTACACCGAGGCGGAGTTCAACCGCATCATCGAGATCGAGCGGCGTGAACGCCAGCGGGTGGAGATCTTGATGAGCCAGATCGATCCGCGCCACAAAACCCTGGTGTTCTGCGCCACCCAGGAGCACGCCCTCGCCATCCGCGACCTGATCAACCAGCTCAAGAGCAACAAGGATCCCAACTACTGCCAGCGCGTGACAGCCGATGACGGCGAGCTGGGCAACACCTGGCTGCGCGCCTTCCAGGACAACGAGAAGACGATCCCCACCATCCTCACCACCTCCCAGAAGCTCTCCACCGGCGTGGATGCCCGCAATGTGCGCAACATCGTGCTGCTGCGGCCCGTGAATTCGATGATCGAGTTCAAGCAGATCATCGGTCGCGGCACCCGCCTTTACGACGGCAAGGACTATTTCACGATTCTCGACTTCGTGAAGGCTTATCAGCATTTCAGTGATCCCGAGTGGGATGGCGAGCCTCCGGAACCGCAAGCGATCAACCAGCGCACCCCCGGGCTCAATCCAGATCCTCCTGAACGCGACGATGACCCCAAAGGCGGCGATGAGCCAGAGGCGCAGCCCCGCCGCACCAAGCTGCGCATCAAGCTCGGCGACGGCAAGGAGCGCTCGATCCAGCACATGCTCATCACCAGCTTCTGGCATCCCGACGGCAAGCCGATGAGTTCCCAGCAGTTCATCGAGCTGCTCTACGGCCAGCTGCCCGAATTCGTGCGGGATGAAGCTGAGCTCAGGGCACTCTGGAGTTCACCCGACACCCGCAGTAAACTGCTGCAGGGCCTGGCGGAGAAGGGCTTCGGCGCCGAGCAGCTGGCGGAGATGCAGGCGATCATCTCGGCTGAGCACAGCGATTTGTTCGACGTTCTGGCCCACGTGGCCTATGCCCTGCCGCCCATCCCCCGCGAGACTCGTGCTCAGCAGGCCCGCCTCTACATCCACTCCCGCTTCAGCAGCAAACAGCAACTGTTCCTCGATTTCGTGCTGCAGCACTATGTGAGCAGCGGTGTTCAGGAGCTGGCCCAGGAAAAACTCACCCCGCTGCTGCGGCTCCGTTATCAGAACTCCATCGCCGATGCCGTGGCTGATCTGGGAAGGCCAGAGGAAATCGGCCAGCTCTTTTCCGGCTTTCAGCGGTTTCTATACGCAGCTGCTGCCTGATGCTTGCTCCGTTCGTGTCGTCGTGTCACGGTAAGCAGCCCAGTACGGTCATCTCAACCGCCGAGCAGCCGGCCACAGCGCCCCAGCCCTTCGGCGCAGTCGCCCCGCATCAGCAGGCCGGAGCCCCCCCAGACCATGCGGAGCGGCAGGTCGGTGATGCCTGCCCCCACCTCCCGCACCGGTTCAAAGCCCAGCCGATGGAAATAGCGCACCAGGCAGCGGTGCTGGCGGTCGCCGTCGCGGATGGCCAGCAGCCGGGCGCGGCGGCAGGGGGTGGCTTCCAGGGCCCAGGCGAAGGTGGCCGCCCAGATCAGGAGGCCAACGCCGGCGGTGTCGCGGCCCTGCACCCGCATCGTGTCGAGCTGCAGGCCCACGGGGGTAGGCAGGGCCCAGCCCTTGAGTTCTCCCAGCAGCTCGGCTCGGCCAGCATCAAGGGGGCGCGCCACCACCACCTGGAGACTCCATACCCCCAGGCGGCGGGGGGCCCGCAGGCGCAGCTTCAGACCCCGCGCGGCGGCCAGTTCCTCAACCCGCTGCAGACTCAGCTGAGGTGGCTCTGAGGCCGGCATAAGGGAGGAATCGGCTGAGGAAACGCTCGTCATGGCCGGTAGGGCTCAGCGGCAACCACGGCCCCACAGGGCAGCGGCCCGCCGTACAGGTGGGGAAACAACTCACCACTTTCGGGTGCCGGTTCCTCCCGCACCTCAAGGCCGGCGGCTCCCAGGCGCTGGGGATCGATGCTGAGGAGGCGCACCGGACCGGCGTCGGCGTAGAAGCGCTCGAAGGTGGCTTCAATCTGATCGCCATGGCTGGCATGCAGAAAGCCCACCTGCTCGATGGTCAGGCCCCGGGTGGAACGTTGGTAAACCCCAGCGGCCAGGGCCTGCTGCCATTCCTCTGCCAGGGCCAGGTGGTAGAGCCAGCTCGGAGAACGCCAGGGGTGGCGGGGAGCCAGGGGCGGTGCCATCACCTCCGCCATTTCGCTTCCCGCCTCGAAGCGGGCCAGCCAGACTTGCAGCGCCCCGATGCCAAGGGCGGCGTCGAAACCCTCCGGATCGGCGAGCCGGAACTGCCGCACGAAGGGCAGCAGGGCCCAGTCGGCCAAGCAGGAGCGCTCCCCCAGGATCCAGCCCGGCTCACCATCGAGGCTGTGCCCCTCAATCCGGGCATTCCAGCCCCGCAAGATGCCGAGGGCCGCCCCACGATGGAAGGCAGGATCACCACCGGGGAAGCGGCTGGCGTACTTAAAGCGATCGAGATGGTGCTTGAAGGGCCCATCGTTCTCGGCCACCAGCGCCATGACCTGCTCCCAGGCCTTGGCCGCTGACGCGGCATCACCGGCGCGCCGCAGCCAGTCGCCGGGATCGTGGACCTCCAACGCCCACACCATGATCTCCAGGCTTTCGCGGAACCGGGTGCCATTGGGCCTCTCCAGCACCGGAACCGTTCCCGGTGCACCGAGCGCCACGAATTCAGGGGGGCGAATCGCAAGATTCAGCTCCCGCACCTCCACCGCTACAGATGCTGCGACCAAGGCCAGTCGGGCCCGGATGGCAAAGGGACAGCGGCGAAAACTCCACAGGATCGGGAGTGTTGGAGTGTCGGTTGGCGCCATCAGGCCGTCGGTTCATAAGAGAAAGCCCACCACCACCACCACCGCCAAGCCGATGAGCGAGATCACCTGAAAGCGTCGATCGGCACGATCGATCCGCTGCCGTGTCGCCGCCGCCGCCACGGGGGCTGGGTCTGTTTCTGCAGCTGTATGCACGTTGGTACCCCAGACAAACAACACGAATAGGGCAATGGAGATAAAATAGCAGTACCCATAGAGAATATCAAGGAAAGTGAGATAGGGAAGCGGCGGCAATTCGGCTTGGTAAGTCTGCTGCATTACCACCAGAGTTAACAGCGCTGTGGAAGGAATTGCCAGCCGCAATTCACCGAGAGAGCCTTCCAGGCTCGGTGCGAGAAACACAACCACCATCACGATCAACAGCGGCATCACCCATTGCAGGAAGGCTGTGAACCAGGGGATGCGGTAGAAGATGCGCAATTCCGTCATGCCGAAGTCGTGGGTGGATCGGTCGCCGAAGTCGGTTGAATAGGAGTGGATCACGGCCTGAATGTTGACCCCCATCTCCTGGTATCCCTTGATTGCTGCATAGGCCCCCACCAGGCCGTCCCTGTTCTCCTCGGGCACCAGCAGCACCGGTGTGGCGCCATCCACAGCGAACGACTGGGGGCGGGTTTCAAACAGCAAGGGCAGGGAGAGCTGGTTGAAGGGTGAGCGGCGCAGATTCAGATCGTCGATGTAGAAGCTGCCCGAGAAGCGAAACAGCTGGTAATGGCTGCCATCAGGCCGCTCGAGGGGTTCCGGGTTATCGGCTTCCACGTTAAAGTCATAGCCGACGATGTTGTTCACCACCTCCACCAACTGATCGGAGTCGATCTTCTCAGCCTCGATCCGTTGCTGCACCGCCTCGGGCCATTCCAGCCAGTACCAGCCATCGGCCATGAAGGTCTGGTCCGGAATCGAGAGGTTGTAGGCGTTCTCCAGATGCACCCCCAGGCGGATGCGCGGTGCGGCGGCTAGGGCGGGGGGAATGGGCTCCAGGCTCCTGTAGAGATCACGGCGCCGCACCGGTTGTGGTTGCATCCCCGGTGGCTGAAGCAGGCCATCGCCGGGTTTGAGGGTCGATCGTCCATCTCCTGCTCCGGCGGTGCCGTGATGGAGCAGTGGGATGGCCAGTCCCACCATGAGCAGCAAGGCCAGCAGACTCCGCAGCCAACGCCCCCGTCCGGGCGCTGGAGTGGAACCTGATGACCTGAGCCGCTCCGCCATTCCTTGATCCGCGGGAAGTCCCGCAGCGAATTGCTGCCCAATGTGGCATGGTCTCCATCGCAGTCCGGCGTCCCGCTGGCTTAGGGGGTTTCCGCCCCCGCATCAAACACCCGTCCGATGTGGGGCTCACCACGACGCTGGGCCAGGGCCACTTGGCGCTGGCGTTCGCTGAAGCGTTCCCGGTCCTCCGGCGCCAGCTGGTCGACGCAATGGCGGCAGCTCACCCCCTCCAGGAAACTCGGCAGCTCCCGGTCCTCGCGCGACAGGGGCATGCGGCAGCCGTGGCAGAGGCTGTGCTCCCCCGGCTCCAGCCGGTGGTTCACCGCCACCCGCTGGTCGAACACGAAGCATTCGCCTTGCCAGCGGCTTTCCGCCGGATTCACCGTCTCGAGGTAGCGCAGGATTCCGCCCTCGAGATGGTGGACTCCCGTGAAGCCCTCTTGGATCAGATGGGCCGTGGCCTTCTCGCAGCGGATGCCGCCGGTGCAAAACAAGGCAAGCGCCTTGGGTTGGCGCTCGGCAACCAGGGGCCGCAGCACCTTCTCCACCCAGGCCGGGAAGGCGCGGAAGCTGGCGGTGCCCGGATCGAGGGCCCCCTCGAAGCTGCCCACCGCCACTTCGTAGCTGTTGCGGGTGTCGATCACCAGGGTGCCTGGGTCATCGATCAGGGCATTCCAGTCGTCGGGCGCCACGTAGGAGCCCACGGCCTTGGTGGGGTCTACGCCGGGTCTGCCGATCGTCACGATTTCGGCTTTTAAGCGCACCTTGAGCCGATGGAAGGCTTGCTTTGGGGCGGTATGGCGCTTCACGGTTAGATCGGCAAGGCGGGGATCACCCCGCAGTGCCGCCAGCAGGTCCTCAAGGCCCTCTTCGGGCCCGCTCACGGTGCCATTGATCCCTTCGGGGGCCAACAGAACGGTGCCCTTCACGTCGCCTGTCGCTCCGATCGCCAGCAGCCGGTCCCTGAGGGGTGGCAGTTCGCCCGTTTGGAAGGTGGCGAACCGGTAGAAGGCCGCAACCCCGACGCTCATGGCGCCAGGGCCGCCTCCCCCACCCTTTGCACCGGCGTCTCGGCTTCCACCTGCACCCCAGCGGCGGCTAGGAGTTCCCGATCGGCGGCCACATCAGGGTTGCCGGTGGTCAGCAGGGTGTCGCCGTAGAAGATCGAATCGGCTCCGGCCAGCAGGCAGAGGATCTGGGCTTCGCGGTTCAGCTGTTCACGGCCGGCGCTGAGTCGTACCCGGCTGTGGGGCATCAGGATCCGCGCGGTGGCCACCATGCGCACCAACTCCAGCGGATCCACGGTCGGGCGGTCTTCTAGGGGGGTGCCCTCCACCGCAACCAAGGCATTGATGGGCACGCTTTCGGGATGGGGATCGAGGTTGGCCAGCACCTGCAGCAGGGAGGCCCGGTCGGCGCCGCTTTCACCTAGGCCGATGATGCCGCCGCAGCAGAGCTGGATGCCCGCCGCACGCACCCGGCCCAGGGTTTCGAGCCGTTCCTGGTAGGTGCGGGTGGTGATGATGCGGTCGTAGTGCTCGGGGCTCGTGTCGAGGTTGTGGTTGTAGGCGGTGAGCCCCGCCTCGGCCAGCCGGGCGGCCTGGGTGCCCGTGAGCATGCCGGCGGTGACGCAGGCCTCCAACCCCAGATCCCGTACGCCCCGAATCATTGAGAGCATCGCCTCGAAGGGGGCGCCGTCGCGGATGTCGCGCCAGGCCCAGCCCATGCAGAAGCGGTGGGCGCCGGCATCACGGGCCGCCCGGGCCCGCGCCAGCACCGGCTCCACCTCCAGCTCAGGGCGGCCACTCACGTCGCTGCTGTGGTGCATCGACTGGGGGCAGTAGGCGCAGTCCTCCTCGCAGCCGCCGGTCTTGACGCTCAGGAGGGAGGCCAGCTGCACGTGGTAGCCAGGGTTGGCGGCCCGATGGACCTGCTGGGCCTGCCAGAGCAGATCCATCAGGGGGAGGTCGAGCAGGGCCTGGATTTCGCTCGTGGTCCAGTTGTGTCGGGTGATCATGGCGGGGTCTCCACGCCTCCGAAACGACGGTGGCGGCCCTGGTAGTCAAGGAGAGCGGCAAGCAGGGCCTGGGCGTCGAAATCCGGCCAGAGCACATCGGTGATGTGGAGTTCGGCGTAGGCCAGCTGCCAGAGCAGGAAGTTGCTGATCCGTTGCTCGCCGCTCGTGCGGATCAGCAGGTCGGGATCGGGTTCACCGGCGGTGTGCAGCTCGGCAGCGAAACGCTCCTCATCCAGGCAGGCCGGATCGAGTTCGCCCCGGGCGGCCTGTTCCGCTAGGCGGCGGGCAGCCCGGACAAGCTCCCTGCGGCTTCCGTAGTTGGTGCACACGTTGAAGTGAATGCCCGTGTTGGCCGCGGTGCGGAGCGTGGCATCGGCGATCAGGCTCTGCAGTCCCTGGGGGAGTTCTTCGAGATCACCCAGAAAGCGGATCCTCACCTGCTCCTTCTCCAGGGCTTCGAGCTCCCTGGCCAGCACCCGCTCAAAGAGGGTCATCAGAAAGGTGACTTCCTCCCCTGGACGGCTCCAGTTCTCCGTGGAGAAGGCGTAGGCCGTGAGGGCCCCGATGCCCCAGTCGCTGCAGAGCCGGAGGGTGCGCTTGAGGGCTTCGACGCCGGCTCGGTGGCCCATCACGCGTGGGAGCCCCCGCTGGCGGGCCCAGCGGCCGTTCCCATCCATGATCACCGCCACGTGGGTGGGCAGACGGTCAGGATCCAGCTGCCGGGGCAGGGGCTGACGCTGGGATAGGGGGGTGGTCGCCAGGGCGCGACTCATCCGCGTGGCTCCGGCGGGTCCAGGGCCACCGTACGACCCGCCGGTGCCGTGCCGGCCGCCGCCAGGGCTTCCGTGAGGAGGTCATGGAGTCGGCTGCTGGTGATCGGCCGCTCCAGACGCCCCTGGCTGGCCAGGGAGAGGGTGCCGGTCTCCTCGGACACCACGACGCAGAGGCAACGGTCGAAGCGCTCGGTGAGGCCCAGGGCTGCCAGATGACGGGTGCCGAAGCGGTTCGGGCCCTGCCGGGAGAGGGGAAGGATCACCCCGGCGGCCACCACTCGATTTTTCTGCACCAGAACGGCGCCGTCGTGGAGGGGGGTGTCGGCCGCGAAGAGATTCAGGAGCAGATCCACCGAGAGCCGCGCATCCAGATGGATACCGGGATTGAGGAAATCTTCCGGCCTTAGGTCACTGCCCACATCCAGCACCATCAACGCCCCACGCCGGGCCTGGGACAGCCTCCCGGCCGCCTCGGTGAGGGTGCTCACGGAACCGGAGGTGAGCTGATCGCCGCTGCGATCGGCGAAGAGTACCCCGATCCGGCCGGTGCCGAGCAATTCCATCAACCGGCGCAGATCGCCCTGCCACAGGATGGCCAAGGCCAGGCTGCAGGCCAGCACGAGGGCGTCGATCAGCTTGCTGGTGAGCGGCAGGGGCGCGTAGCGCTGCACCATCCAGGCCAGGCCCACAAGAAAGAGATAGCCCCTCAGCAGCCAGAGGGTCCGTGGTTCCTTGACCCTTCCAAGGAGAAGGATGCCGATGGATCCGGCAAGGGCAACATCCACCAGCAGCAAAAGAAGATCGCCGGTCGGCTGCCAGATCACTGGGTGAATCGTTCCACTGCTGAGTTCAGGCGCGCCAGCCAGCTGCCCTTGGTCAGCCAGCCAATGCCTGTGCTCAGGTTATCGGGTTGAGATGGGGAGGAAGAAGGTCGTAGCGCAGTAGTTCCTCCGGCTGTTCGCGCCGTTGCACCACCTCCGCTTGCCCGCCGTGCACCAAGACCGTGGCGGGCCGCGGGATCCGGTTGTAGTTCGATCCCATCGAAGCGTTGTAGGCACCGGTGGCGAGCACGGCGAGTACCGCCCCCGTGTTGTGCTGGGGAAGGGCGATCTCCTGCAGGAGCACGTCGCCGGATTCGCAATGCTTGCCGGCTACGGTGAAGGACGCATCGGCCTCGGCCAGGGGTTGGCCCACCAGCACGGCCGTGTAGCGCGATTGGTAAGTGATCGGCCGAGGGTTGTCGCTCATCCCCCCATCCACCGATACATAGGTGCGGATGCCGGGGATTTCCTTGCGACTGCCCAGCCTGTAAAGGGTTACGCCGGCGGTAGCCACCAGGGAGCGGCCGGGCTCACACAGCAGGCGGGGGAGGCTCAGGTTTCTGGCTTGAGCGGCCTCCGCCACGGCCACGGCCACGGTGCGCACCCAGTCCTGGATCGTCGGGGGGTCATCGGTGGCCACATAGCGGATCCCCAGTCCCCCGCCCACGTTGAGATCGGAGCAGGGGTGGCCCAGGGAGCGGGCCAGGGCGAGGGCGTCGGCCATCACGGCGGCCAGGTCGCGGTGGGGCTCAATTTCAAAGATCTGCGAGCCGATGTGGGCATGGAGCCCATCAAGCCAGGCCCAGCTGCAGCCGGCCAGATGGCGCAGGACGGGCTCCAGCTGGTCGGGATCGAAGCCGAACTTGCTGTCCAGATGGCCGGTGCGGATGTACTCGTGGGTGTGGCACTCGATGCCCGGGGTAAAGCGCACCATCAGCCGTACCGGGGACTGCCGACCCGGAGCGATGCGGCTGAGGATCTCCACGTCATGCCAGTTGTCGACCACCACGGTGACCTGGTGGGCCAGGGCCAGTTCGAGTTCCTCCTCGGATTTGTTGTTGCCGTGTAACACGATCCGCTCCGCCGGCATCCCCCCCCGGAGGGCGGTCATCAGCTCTCCGGCGGAAACGGCATCGAGCCCCAGCCCTTCCGAGGCCACCAGGGCGCTTAGGGCGAGGGAGCTGTTGGCCTTGGAGGCGTAGAGGGCAAGGGATGGCCCGGGATAGAACGTCTCCAGGGCTTGGCGGTAGGCCCGGCAGGTGGCCCTGAGGGTGGCCTCGTCGAGCACGTACAGCGGGGTTCCATAGGTGCGGGCCAGGTCTTCGAGCCGGCAGCCACCCACCACGAGGCTGCCGTCCTGGTCCAGCGATGCGGTGAGGGGGGCGAGGTTGCGGTTCGGGCTGGCGGCATCCACGCCGGCCTCGAACGGATCCTGGTCCAGCCCAGCGGCGAGGGGTGCCGCCCCGTCGGCGAAACCGGTTGGGGCGCTGTCGGGGGCGGACGTGGACACCATGGCGGTAGGGCTGGGGTTCGGCCTGATCCGGCCCGACCCCGCTGGGGAGGATGGATCCGCAATCGTAGGGATGTTCCCGATCCGAACCGGCTTGAATCCCGAAGCACGCACGGAGGCGGGCCAGGGCCTGATGCGGCCGCTGGGGCCGGCGGATCTGGCCGACTGCCTTGCGCTCGATCGTCGAGCCCTGGGGGGCCTCTGGAACGAAGACCAGTGGATGCGAGAACTGGCCGAGCAGAACCGACCGGGTCTCGGGATCTGGCGGGGGGCCGGGCTTCAGGCCATGGCCTGTGGCTGGCTGATCCTCGACGAACTCCACATCACCGTCGTGGCGGTGGATCCCGCCTTACGGCGCCTCGGCCTCGGTCGCGCCGTGCTGGCAGGGTTGCTGGCCCTTGGTCAAGCGGCTGGAGCCCGGCACGCCACCCTGGAGGTGGCTGCTCCAAACGGGGCCGCCAGGGGGCTCTACGCCGCGGCCGGATTCAAGGAAGCGGGTGTCCGTCGCGCTTACTACCGAAATGGCGACGATGCCCTGATCCAATGGCTGCGGTTGGTTCCGTAAGCAGCAGTACGGGAAACCGGCAATTTGAGTGAACGGTGAGGCCAATCTCAGGGGCTTGTTTTATGCCGTAAACGGCCAGAACGCTTGCCGTCACAGGGGCGACTGGAAAGGTGCCAACCGCAACCCACGCGGCGCTTCAATCCTGATAGCTTGGTTTCACGTGCACCAGGCCCCGGCCCATGTTCGAGAGGTTTACCGAGAAGGCCATCAAGGTGATCATGCTCGCCCAGGAGGAGGCCCGAAGGCTGGGCCACAACTTCGTGGGAACGGAGCAAATCCTGCTGGGGTTGATCGGCGAAGGAACCGGCGTGGCTGCGAAGGTTCTCAAGTCGATGGGGGTCAACCTCAAGGATGCCCGGGTCGAGGTGGAGAAAATCATTGGCCGCGGCTCCGGCTTTGTGGCGGTGGAGATTCCCTTCACCCCCCGGGCCAAGCGGGTGCTCGAGCTCTCCCTGGAGGAGGCCCGCCAGCTCGGTCACAACTACATCGGTACCGAGCACCTGCTGCTCGGGCTGATCCGCGAAGGCGAGGGTGTCGCTGCCCGGGTGCTTGAGAACCTCGGGGTCGACCTTGCCAAGGTGCGCACCCAGGTGATCCGCATGCTGGGGGAGACCGCCGAGGTGGCTGCCGGCGGTGGCGGCAAGGGATCCACCAAGACCCCGACCCTCGATGAGTTCGGCACCAACCTCACCCAGATGGCGGCTGAAGCCAAGCTCGATCCCGTGGTGGGCCGTCACAACGAAATCGATCGGGTGATCCAGATCCTCGGCCGCCGCACCAAGAACAACCCGGTGTTGATCGGAGAACCGGGCGTTGGCAAGACCGCCATCGCCGAGGGGCTCGCCCAGCGCATCACCCAGGGCGATATCCCCGACATCCTTGAGGACAAACGGGTTCTCACCCTCGACATTGGATTGCTGGTCGCCGGTACCAAGTATCGCGGTGAATTTGAGGAACGACTCAAGAAGATCATGGAGGAGATCCGCTCCGCCGGGAATGTGATCTTGGTCATCGATGAGGTTCACACCTTGATTGGAGCGGGTGCTGCCGAAGGCGCCATCGATGCCGCCAACATTCTCAAACCGGCCCTTGCCCGCGGCGAGCTGCAGTGCATCGGGGCCACCACCCTCGATGAATACCGCAAGCACATTGAGCGTGATGCGGCCTTGGAACGTCGCTTCCAGCCGGTGATGGTGGGAGAGCCGTCCGTGGTCGACACGATCGAGATCCTGCGGGGCCTACGGGAGCGGTACGAGCAGCACCATCGGCTGAAGATTTCCGATGAGGCGTTGGTGGCCGCCGCCACCCTCGGCGATCGCTACATTTCTGACCGTTTTCTGCCGGACAAGGCCATCGACTTGATCGATGAGGCCGGCAGTCGGGTGAGGCTGATGAACTCCAAGCTGCCACCCGCCGCCAAGGAGGTGGACAAACAGCTGCGTGCCGTGCAGAAGGAGAAGGAGGACGCCGTTCGCGATCAGGACTTCACCAAAGCCGGGGAACTGCGCGACAAGGAAGTTGAACTGCGCGAGCAGATCCGCACCATTCTCCAGACCCGCCGCGATGGCGAATCCAATGAATCGGGCGAGACGCCGACTCCGGCAGACACCGCCACGCTTGCCCTCGATGGCAGCGAGGCACCTGCCGGTGAGCGGAGTCCTGTGGTGACCGAGGAGGACATCGCCCAGATCGTGGCGGCCTGGACCGGCGTGCCGGTGCAGAAGCTCACCGAGAGCGAATCGGTGAAACTGCTCAACATGGAGGAAACCCTTCACCAGCGCCTGATTGGCCAGGATGAAGCGGTGAAGGCTGTGTCCCGTGCAATCCGCAGGGCCCGGGTTGGCCTCAAGAACCCCAACCGACCGATCGCCAGCTTCATCTTCTCCGGACCCACCGGTGTGGGTAAGACCGAGCTCACCAAGGCCTTGGCCGCCTATTTCTTCGGTAGTGAGGAGGCAATGATCCGCCTTGACATGTCCGAATTCATGGAACGGCACACCGTCAGCAAACTGATCGGCTCCCCGCCGGGCTATGTCGGCTTTAACGAAGGCGGTCAGCTCACCGAAGCGGTGCGGCGCCGTCCTTACACCGTTGTGCTCTTCGACGAAATCGAAAAAGCCCATCCCGATGTGTTCAACCTCCTGCTGCAACTCCTTGAGGATGGTCGTCTGACTGACTCGAAGGGACGCACGGTGGACTTCAAGAACACCCTGATCATCATGACCTCAAACATCGGATCGAAGGTGATTGAAAAAGGTGGCGGTGGTCTTGGCTTTGAGTTCGCAGGCGGCGACGTCGACGAGACCAACTACAACCGTATTCGCTCCTTGGTGAACGAAGAGCTCAAGCAGTACTTCCGGCCTGAGTTCCTTAATCGCCTCGATGAAATCATCGTCTTCCGCCAGCTCAGCCGTGATGAGGTGAAGGACATCGCCGAAATCATGCTGCGTGAGGTGTTTGGCCGCATGCAGGAGAAGGGCATTGCGCTCTCGGTCACGGAAGCTTTCAAGGAGAGACTCGTGGAAGAGGGTTACAACCCAAGCTACGGGGCCCGCCCCTTACGGAGGGCCGTGATGCGACTCCTCGAAGACAGCCTGGCCGAAGAATTCCTCTCCGGCAGGCTTGGGGAAGGTGAATCGGCCTTGGTGGATGTTAATGAGGAGAAACAGGTTGTGATTCGAAAGCAGATTGAGAATGTCTCCATTCCTGAGCTAGCCGCGGCATCGGCTTGAGGCTATACCCACCGATGACCACCTCCCTTATCCCGCGTCGCGAAGAGCGCCATCTCCTACCTTTTTCAAGCGTGATGATTAAGGCAGAGTTGTACACGCCCGACGTCAGCTATTCTGGCTTCGTCTGGGATGTGAGCGCTTCCGGGGCCTGTCTCTGTTTCAGCGACAGCGATGAGGTCAGCAACATTCGCGGCGCAGGTGATCTGCATGTGCGTTTTTTGTGGGATGAGAAGGAACAAGTCATCACCACCCCATGTCGGGTGGCGTGGCTCAAGTCCATGAACGGAGCCCGCTTTGTGGGTGTTCAGCTCACCGAGGCGATGGATCTGTCAAAAACATTTTTCCAAGATCTCCTCAATCCTAAGTTCCAACATCAACTGAGTCCCAACTAGGGCTCCCGACCCGGCCGGACCATGGTCACCACCACCACCCAGGCCATTGCGCCAGCCCATGTGCTGCGCGGCGATGTTTTTTGGCCCGAGGCAATTGCGGCGATCGCTCAGCTGGGCCGCCGCCCCCTCCTGGTCGGACGCAGTGCCTCGACGGCAACGGTCCGCCAGGGTCTGGAGGAGTGCTTCGGTCACCATGGGCTGAATCCGATGCCCGCCGCCCTCGCGCATGACTGCTGTGAGGAGGATCTGGCGCGAATCACCGGCCTGACGGACACCTCCACGCGAGACCTGGTCATTGCCATCGGAGGTGGCAAGGTGCTGGATGCGGGCAAGCTCCTGGCCGATCGCCTCGAGCTGCCCTGCGTCACCGTGCCGACCAGCGCGGCCACCTGCGCCGGTTGGACCGCCCTGGCCAACATCTACACCCCGGGGGGCGCCTTTGCCCATGACCTGGCCCTACGGCGCTGTCCTGACCTCTTGATCTTCGATCACGCCCTGGTGAGCCAGGCGCCGGTCCGCACCCTGGCCAGCGGCATCGCCGACGCCATGGCCAAGTGGTACGAATCCTCGGTCAGCAGCGTTGGTAGCGAGGACGGCTTCGTGCAGCAGGCCGTGCAGATGGCCCGAATCCTGCGGGACCAGCTGCTGCTGGAGGGCCAGGAGGCCATGGCGCACCCCGGCAGTGCGGCCTGGCGGCGGGTGGCCGAGGCCTCGGCCCTGACCGCCGGTTTGATTGGTGGGCTTGGGGGCGCCCGCTGCCGCACCGTGGCCGCCCACGCCGTCCACAACGGCCTGACCCAGCTGGAAGCAACCCATGGCAGTCTTCACGGCGAGAAGGTGGGGTTCGGCGTGCTGGTCCAGCTCCGACTTGAGGAACTCGTCGGAGGCAACCGTCTGGCGGCCCAGGCCAGACGCCAGCTCCTCCCCTTCTTCCGGGCCCTGGCTCTGCCCCTCAGCCTCGCCGACTTGGGCCTGGGCACCGCCAGCCTCAGTGATCTTGGGTCGGTGTGCGCCTTCGCCTGCCGGGAGGATTCCGATCTCCATCACCTGCCCTTCCGGGTGACTCCCGACGATCTGCTGGCGGCCCTGGTCAGCACCACCGCCGAGCGCCAGCCCGCATGACGGGGCCCCCAGTCGTCTGCGATGGCCCTCAGCTCGTGGAGACCGCGGCGAGGACCCTGCTCGACCCCCTGGGCCGGGATCTGGCCGCCTCGGTTCAATGGTGGGAGCTCGATGGGCTTCCCGACCGCTGGCCGGTGGCGGTGACCGGCCAGGGACCGCCGCTGCTGCTGCTCCATGGCTTCGACAGTTCTTTTCTGGAGTTCCGCCGGCTGGCTCCCCTGCTTGCGGACCACCACCGGCTGATCATTCCGGACCTTTACGGCTTCGGCTTCACCCCCCGGCCGCCCAATGGCTCTTACAGTCCCGCCGGCGTGCTGGCCCATTTGGGGGCCCTGCTCGAGCGGCTCAGCCGGACCGACGCCCCGGGGAAACCACTGGGTGTGATCGGAGCCTCGATGGGGGGCTCGGTGGCGGTGGAGTTGGCCCGCCTCCACCCTGCCCGGGTGGCGCGGCTTCTGCTCTTGGCCCCGGCCGGACTCACCGGTCGGCCCATGCCCCTTCCCGCCGGACTGGATGGGCTGGGGGTCTGGTTCCTGGGGCGACCGGGGGTGCGACAGGCCCTGTGCCGCTCGGCCTTCGCCGATCCCGCCTCCGCCGTCGGCCCCGCCGAACTGGAGATCGCCTCCCTGCATCTGGGCACACCGGGCTGGGGATTGGCCCTGGCTCGCTTTGCCCGCTCCGGTGGCTTTGCCGGTTGCGGCGATCCCCTGCCGGAGCAGCCCCTGCAGGTGCTGTGGGGACGGGAGGACCGGATCCTGCGGACACCCCAGAAACGCGCCGCCCAGGCGCTGCTCGGTGATCGGCTGCGGGAGCTCAATGACTGCGGTCACCTGCCCCACGTCGACCAACCCGAGGCGGTGGCGGCATGCTGGCTGGACTCCGATCCACGCTGAGCGATGCCTGCGGCCCCTCAAGTGATGAACCACCTCCGCCCAGCGGAACGCCGGACGCGTTCAAGACCCGAGTGGCGGCTGCCCTGGCTGGCCGATTTCGCGTTGACCATGGGGATCCTGCTGGCCCTTGTGTTCACAGCTCCCGATGCCGCCAGGGCCTCCCTGCTGCACCTGGAGGGGTCTCCACCGCCGGAGCTGGGCCTCCACCAGTCGCACCTGTCACCCTGCCCGACTCCCGCCCACTGCGCGCGGGAAGATTGGTCCGTGGCCAATCCTGCCGCCGCTCTGGAACGGCTCCTGCCTGCCGTTCTGGCCCTAGAGGGCATTGAGATCGTCGAAACGGGATCCGGCTACATCCATGCCACCTCCACCAGCAGAATCTTCGGCTTCGTGGATGACCTGGAACTCCATGCCGCCCAGGCTGACGGCGTGATCGAAGCACGCTCGGTGTCCCGTGTCGGCGATTCCGACCTGGGTGTCAACGGCCGACGGCTCGCCACCCTCCGGCAGGCCCTCGAGGCATCCTGAGGCCACCCTCCTCAGTACCCCGCCTCAGCCCTCCCCGCCTTCTCCTCCCTCTCCTCCCTCGTCTCCCTTCTTGGAGGCGGCCGGCTTCGGCGAAACGGGCACCGCAGGCGGGGCCACGGCGGGTTTCCCCATCTCTGCTGGTCCCGGGCCGCCATCCCCGGAGGGCACCGTGGCGCAGCCCCCGCCCATGGCCACCAGGCCGGCCGTGGCGAGGAACAGGGCAATGCGGGAACGATCCAAGGCAGCACTCAACGATGCAGGGCCATTCTTGGCAGGTGTCTGATGCAACGGCGGCCAGAATGCCACCGGCGCTTGTGCCATTGATCACGTTTGCCAGCACCATGCGGTTCCAGCTCGATGGCCTGCTCGATCCCCAGGGCTTGGACAACCTGCTGGAGGATCTCCTCTCCTCGGAGGCCGAGTGGCGGCCAGGCCAGGAGAGTGCCGGCTGGCATGCCCGCGGCGTCAAGCACAATCGCCAGCTCGATCGGGGCTCCCCCCTGCATCAACGGCTGGCTGCCGGGGTGATCGCCACGCTGGAGGCCCATCCGCTGCTGCAGGCGGCCGCCCTGCCGGTTCGGATCCATGGGTTGCTCTTCAGCCGCTGCGAGCCCGGCGAAGGTTATGGCCGCCATGTCGACAACGCCTTCATGGCCGGTGGTCGGGCCGATGTGTCCTTCACCCTGTTCCTGCAGGATCCGAATGCGTACAGCGGCGGGGGCCTGATGCTCGAATCGCCCGCCGGGGAAGAGGAGGTGCGGCTGGCAGCCGGCAGTGCCATCGTGTATCCGAGCACCCTGCTGCATCGGGTGGCGCCGGTAACTGGCGGGGAACGGTTCGTGGCGGTGGGCTGGATCCAGAGCCGGGTGCGTGACGCCGAACAGCGCGAGCTGCTCTTCGATCTCGACACGGCGCGCCGCCAGCTGTTCCAGCGGGAAGGCAAGAGTGAGGCGTTCGACCTGATCAGCCGCAGCTACAGCAACCTTCTGCGCCGCTGGGGGGACTGAGGCGCCAGCATGGCTTGTGTCCGGTAACCCCCGGAGCCCCTATCTGATCGAGAACCCTGCTGCCATGCCGGAACTGCCCACCAACACGCTCGCCACCCCTGGCCCAGGCCCCGACCGCAAAGCCGTGCTGGCCGCCTCGGCACCCTGGCTCGGGGCGTTGCTGAATGTGCTGCCGGGCCTGGGGGCCGGCTACTTGTACCAACGCCGCTGGCGGGCCTGGTGGATCACTACGGTTCTGTCCAGCGGCTGGTTCCTTCTCGGTGCCCTGTTGCAACCGACCCCGGCCGAGATCGATCCGAGTTCGCGCCTGGTGGGCTTGGCGGGATTGCTGCTGTTGGCGGCCGTGAGTGCGGTGGAAGCCTTCCTGGCGGCCCGCCGGGCCCGGATGGAGTGAACTGTCCTCTTCTCTGTTAGGAGAATCCGATCTCCCTGCGGCCGCATGGACACGCTTTCCCCTACCAGTTCCGAGCCGCTGCCACCGGCAGGGCCGCTGCTGGGACTGCTCTCGAGGGGTCTTGAACTTTGGCTGCGCCAGCAGTGCACGTCGATTGAACGGCTCGAGATCCAGCTGGAGGGCTCGGCGGCCAAGCTGGTGCGGGGTCGGCTGGAGGGGGTGCGATTGCGGGCGCGTCGGGTGGTGTTCCGGGACCTGCGCTTCGACCGGGTGGAATTGGGTAGCGGAGCGGTCCAGGTGCGGATGGGGGCCCTGCTACGGGGCCAGAGCTTGCAACTGGTGGAGCCCTTCCAGGTGCAGGGCACGGTGGCCTTCAGCGGCCCCGACCTAGGAGCGTCTTTGGCCACACCCGCCTGGCGAAGCCTTGGTGATGACCTGGCGGAGGAGATCCTCGGTCTGAGCCCCCTGGCGGGGTTGCGCATCGAGGAGGACCAACTGGTGCTGATCGCCCATGGGTCCGGCTCCGGAGCGCCGCTGGAGGTGCCAACCAGCGTGCAGGCCCTGGATGGCAGCATCGCGTTCCAGAGCCTCGATGGCGGCGTCTTGGCCCGGTTGCCGATGGATCCCGCCATCCGGATCGAGCAGGCCCAGATCGGCTCTGGGTTGTTGCAGTTGTTCGGCGAAGCTCGGGTTTCCCCCTAGGAGCTCAGGCCGGCAGCGGCGTGCAGGATGCCAGGGTGAAGGGGTGATGCCGATGCGCTGCACCCGATGGCTGCCCATCCCCCTGTGAACCGGACCGGGACGCTCCGGCAGGGCCTCCCAAGAACCATCGCCCGCCTGCTGGGCGCCGGCTTATGGGCTGTCCTGGGGTTAGGCGCAGGCCAAGGCAGAACCAGTGACCTGCCAGCAGCCGGGGCCGATGTCGCCGTAGAAGCCCTGGTGGCCGGCGCCGCCCAGGCCTGCCGATCGTCGCTGGCCAGCCGCTATGGAGTCGATCCAGCCAGCCTGGACATTTGGCTGACACCGGGCCAGAGGATCGCGATTGACGGCGGGGAGTTGGGACTGGCTGCGGTGCGTCGCGAAGGGCTTCAGTTCGGCTGGATGCTGCGCGGCCGGCCCGCACCGGCGCCGATCGGCCTGTGCCGCACGCGGGGAGACGGCACGGTGGCCGCCATCGAAGAGCAGAAGGACTGAGGCGTGCTCTTGCTGTTCCCTAGGAGAGCCGTTCCATGAGGGGAAACCCCAGGGTGACCAGGGAATAGACCACAGCCGGCACAAACAGATAGCTGTCGATCCGGTCGAGAATGCCGCCATGGCCGGGGATGGCATCGCCGGAATCCTTGAGACCGGCATCACGCTTCATCATCGATTCGGTGAGATCTCCCACCAGGGCGAACACCGACACGAGCGCTCCCAGCAGCCCCCCCACCAGCGCACCCAAGGGCCAGCCCAGCCAGATCCCCCCCGCAGCCCCCACCAGCAGCGCGGACACCATGCCGCCGAGGGCCCCTTCCACGGTCTTGCCCGGTGAGATCGGTGACAGGGGATGCCGTCCCCAGCGCCGGCCGATGGCATACGCCCCCAGATCGGTGGCCACGATCAGGAAGCAGGCCAGCAAGGTGAGCGCCAGACCACTGCTCCAGGGCAAGGAGGTACCCGGCAGGGTGGCGTTCGCCAAGGAGGGAGCCAGCGCCGGATCGACAAGATCGCGCAGCTTGATCCAGTGGCTGGGTAGAAAACCGAGATAAAACAGTCCGAAGATCGAAGCCGCGATGTCGGCGATCGTGCCGGTGGCGGGCTGGAGCAACAGCCAGCCGCAGATCACCGCGCCACTGGCCGGCAGTACGGCGGCGGCCACTTCGGAGGCCACCTCCGGCATGAACCAGCCGCTGCCGGCGGCCGCCTGGGTCGTGAGCAGTAGCAGCTGCACGGCCACCAGGGTGGTGCGGCTGGCCGGACGGATCCCCTTGAAGCGGGCCATGCGGAAGAACTCGAGCAGGCCGAGATGCACGATCACGCCCACCGCCAGCGTGAACCACCAACCCCCGAGCATCACGACCAGAAAGCCAAATCCACCGGCGGCCCAACCGCTGGCCAGACGGGCCAAAGAGGTGGCGGATCGGGGGTGGGGAATCAACGTTCGGCGGCGATCACGAAAAGGGGCTCCGCGGCGGCCAGTTTGGCCTGGCTGCCGCGCCGCTGCATCCGGTGCACCGTGGCCTGCACCACTTGCACGTCATGGGCCCCGAGTTGGCCCAGGGTATCGGTGGCATCCACCAAACCCTCCAGGCTGGCGGTGCTGATCACGAGGCGGCCCTGGTCCTGAAGTGCATCCCAGACCGCCCGAAGCACATCCCCCAGGGGCCTTCCCACCTCCAGCAGCACCCGGTCGGGATGGGAGGGGAGCTGGGGCAGATCATCCGGGGCCCGGCCGGCATGGATGTGGAGGTTGCCAATGCCAAAACGCAGGCGGTTTCGCTCTAGCAACTCAATCGCCTCGGGGTCGCGTTCGAGGGTGTGGACCTCCCCGGCGGGCATCAGGCGGGCTATCTCCAGGGCCAGGGCACCGGTGCCTCCCCCCACGTCCCACACCAAGGAATCGGCCCGTGGCCGAAGATGGGCCAGCAGCATCACCCGCAGTTCCATGGGTGTGGGGCTGAACCCGGGGGCGTCCTCGAAGGCGGAATCGGGCAGGCCGGGGGTCACGAAGTCCCAGCCGTAGGGGGACGCGAGAATCGGAACAGGGAGCCCGGTTCCGGAGGCGCCGATTGGATGGAGCGGGTCAGCCGGGGGAGAGTGCGTCATCGACCGCTCGTTCCAGGCCCCGCCGCAGGGAGCACAACCCTCACCGTATCAGCGATCTGCCCAGGCCACAGGGCCCGTTGCCCCTCGAGCCAGTTGGCCCGCACTGCATCGATCCGCTCGCCGGGGATCAGCAAGGGAATGCCGGGTGGGTAAGGGCAGAGCGGCTCCGCCGCGATTCGGCCGATGGCCTCCGCCAGAGGCACCAGCTCGGCCTGCGAACGCCAGGCCAAGCCCACCGCCAGTTCCGGAACCGCCACCAGGGGCAGCGGGGGCGGCGCGAACGGCGGCAGGGGAGGACCCCCAAGATCCCGGCGCAGGTCCAGCAGGCAGGCCGGCAGGCGCCGCACCAAGGCGCCCGGTGGGGCCAGCCCCAGGCAGAAGGTGAGGGCTCCCGGCTCGGGCAGCTCGGCCACTACCCCCCGCTCCAGCAACCAGCCATCGGCCTCGGTGCCGCGGATCCCCAGCGGTCCGGTGGCCAGCACCAGCCGCAGCGGATCGCGGTTGGCCACCACGGGAAAACCCAGACCCTCCAGGCGCTGCCGCAGCCGTGAGGCGCTCGCATAGGCCCTGCATCGCTGCCGCTTCCCGGACCTGCTGCGGCCATGGGCCAGGGCGGCGGCGGTGGAGGCCAGCAGCAGGGCGCTGGGGCTGGAGGTCTGCAGCCAGAGCAGACTTCGCTCCAGGCTGGGCGTATCAAGGCGGGTGCCCTGGCTCAGTAGGGCAGCGCTCTGGGCCAGACCGCCGCCGGCTTTCTGCAACGAGAGCACCACCAGATCGGCCCCGGCCGCCAGGGCGGCGCCATCACCATGGGCCTGGTCCACCAGCACCGGCAGGCCGGGCCCGCCATAGGTATGGATCAGATCCACCAGGGCCGGGAGGTCGGCGGCGAGCCCCTGGTAGGTGGGATCCACCAGCACCACCGCCGAGGGGTGAAGGGGTTCGGCGGCGGCAAGCACCCGCTCCAGATGGTTCCTGGTGGGCGGCAGCCACAGCCCGGTGAGGGGATCGAAGGGGAGATCAAACAGCAGCGGTTCGATCTGACCCAGCACACAGGCATGCAGTAGGGAGCGATGCAGGTTGCGGGGCAGCAGCACCCGGGATCCCGGCGGCGCTAGCGCCAGGAGGGCAGCCTGAAGCATGCCGCTGGCTCCATTCACTCCGAACCAGCAGCGCTCGGCCCCCAGCAGGGTGGCACAGGCGGCCTGGGCCTCGGCCACCGCACCCTCCGGTTCCAGCGGCCCACCGACGGCCGGCAGTTCGGGCAGATCCCAGCTGCCGGGCGGCCGGCGCAGCAGGGAAGACAGCGCCGGGGCAAGGGCGCGGCCCCTCCCATGGGCCGGGAGATGGAGATCCAGGCCACCGCGCGCCCCGGGGTTGCGCAGCAGCCGGAACAGGGACCAGTCGGGGAACTCCCCCATGGGGACGGGCACACGGTTTCTAGAGTCTCGCCAGTCACCGGCCCGGCGCCGGCCCCTGCAGCGTTGCCCACCTCTGCCCCAGCGGTTGCCGACACGGCCCGATCCACCCCGCTCACGCCCCCCGTCGATCCGGCCGGTGAGGCGCCCCGCTATGACCCCGACGCCGATCTGCGCTGGCTGATCCTGCGCCCCTGGATCTGGATCAGCCGCCTCACCGAAGTGATCAGCCGGCTGGGCTGGTTGGCGATCTCCCTGGTCGCCCAATCAAGCAGCCCCGATCCCCGCGTGCAGCAGAAGCTGGCCCGCAGCATCCTGTCCACCCTCAGCGCCCTGGGACCCTGCTTCATCAAGGTGGGGCAGGCCCTCTCCACCCGCCCCGACCTGGTCAAGCGGGAGTGGATTGAGGAGCTCACCCGACTTCAGGACGACCTGCCCGCCTTCCCCCATGGGGTTGCGCTTGGCCTGATCGAGACGGAACTGGGCGCACCCGCCCAGCAACGTTTCGCTGAATTCCCCGATTTTCCGGTGGCGGCAGCCAGCCTCGGCCAAGTCTACCGAGCCCGTCTCCACGATGGACGCTGGGTGGCGGTGAAGGTGCAGCGGCCCAATTTGCCGTTTGTGATGCGGCGCGATCTGGTCATCATCCGCTCCCTGGCGGTGCTGCTCGCGCCCATGCTGCCCCTGAATCTTGGCTTCGGGCTTGGGGCGATCATCGATGAATTCGGCACCACCCTGTTCGAGGAGATCGACTACCGCCGCGAAGCCGACAACGCCGAACGCTTCGCCGCCCTCTTTGCCGACCACCCCGAGGTCACGGTGCCCGAGGTGAATCGGAGCCTCAGCAGCCGCCGCGTGCTCACCACCCAGTGGATTGAAGGAACGAAGCTGCAGAACCGCCGCGAGCTGGAGGCCAACCATCTCGACCCCGCCGCCCTGATCCGTACCGGTGTCATCGCCGGACTGCAGCAGTTGTTGGAGTTTGGCTATTTCCACGCTGACCCCCACCCGGGCAACCTCTTCGCCCTGCACGGTGTGACCCGTGGGCTGGGTCATGTGGCCTACGTGGATTTCGGCATGATGGATTCAATTAGTGATGCCGATCGCCTCACGCTCACCGGAGCTGTGGTGCATCTGATCAACCGCGACTTCGAAGCGTTGGCGAGGGATTTTGTGACTCTGGGTTTCCTCAAGCCCAACGCCGATCTGGGGCCGATTGTGCCGGCCTTGGCCGAGGTGCTCGGCGGGGCCCTTGGCGAGAACGTCGGCAACTTCAACTTCAAGGCGATCACCGATCGCTTTTCGGAGTTGATGTACGACTATCCCTTCCGCGTGCCGGCCCGCTTCGCCTTGATCATCCGGGCTGTGGTGAGCCAAGAGGGGCTGGCGATGCGGCTCGACCCCGACTTCCGCATCATCCGCGTGGCCTATCCCTACGTGGCCCGCCGCCTGCTGGCCGGCGACACCGCCGAGATGCGCGAGAAGCTGCTTGATGTGATCTTCGATCGCCAGGGGCGCCTGCGGCTGGAGCGGCTGGAGAACCTGCTGGCGGTGGTGGAGGGCGATGGGCCGGCGGTGGATCTGCTGCCGGTGGCCCGCGATGGATTGCGGTTGTTGTTGGGCAAGGAGGGCAGCAACCTGCGCCGGCGCCTGCTGCTCTCGCTCGTGACCGACAACCGGCTCGATACCGACGACATGCGGCGGCTGCTTGGTCTTCTGCGCAGCAAGTTCTCGATGCGCCGACTGGCGGGTGATGTGCTGGCCAGGATCAATCCGCTCGCTGCCTAGGGGAAGAGGTGATGCCAGTTCCCCCACACGGATCACGGCTGACCCGCAAGGAGCTTTTCCGGATTCTCTCGGGGGCGATTCTCTTCCTCTCCTTCTGGATCGGCATGCACCAGCTCGAACCGCATCCGATCGGTTCGCGAGATCGCTATGTGTTCCAGACGCCTCCGTCCGGTGTTGTGGCACCGAATAAACCCAGCCGCTCCCCGGCGTCGATGGCGCCGGGCAATTATGCCTCCGAAACCAGGAAGGAGGCCATTGCGCTCCAGCCTGATACCGAAGTTGTGAAGGTGGGTCTGTTCGTCGACAGTCTGCATAACCTGGATCTAGAGGCGCCGATGTTCACGGGAAACGGCTACTTCTGGATGCGCTGGGGCCCCAGTCTGCAAAGCAAGCTGAAGGCGCTCTCCCTATCGCCGCTGGAATTGCTGGGATTCATCAATCAGGCGGAAACCTGGGATGGGGGGTTGCGCCCCATCGGAGCGGCTCCCCAGCTGCTACCCAATGGAGAGTATTACCAACTCTTCTGGTTCTCGGCAAAATTTTATGTCAGCAAGCTCGACCTGAGGAAATATCCTTTTTTCTCCGTTCACCTGCCGATCGCCGTTGAGGTGAATGACGACGAAGATATCCGTTTCCCGTTCGAGCGTCTGCGCATTGTGCCCGATCAGGCCAATTCAGGAATCGGCCGCCAGGCGGATCTGACCGGTTTCATCACCCGAGGCTGGCAGTTGGAGGAGTACAGGCATGTCTACGAAACCAACTTCGGCGTCTCTGATGATCCGGCTCGTGCCTCCATTGCCTACAGCCAGCTGGTCTTTCAGGCTTCCTACGAACGATCGATCCGAGCTTCGTTTTGGTCGTTGATTCAGCCCTTGCTGGTGGTGATGGCGATTGTCATTGTTGCGCCTTCCCTCTCCAGCAGTTTCTGGGATGTGCGGATCGCCATTCCAGCCACGGCCGTGCTCACCCTGGTGTTCATGCAGGCGAGCTACAAAGCCACGATTCCAGAGCTGCCCTATCTGACCTTCATCGACAAGATCTATGTGATCGCCTACGTGGTCTGCCTTGCCTGCTACGGCCTGTTCGTCTGGGGGGGCAACAGGCTGGAGGCGGCGGAGGGTGAGGAAGCGCGTCGTTCGATGGTGCGACTGATCAACAGGGTGGATATCCGCTTTCAGAAAATCACCGTGATCTCGGTGTTGGTGGCTTCGGTGCTCGCCTGGTACATCCAACTGGCATGAGCAGCCCTCTATGGTCTGGCGAATGCTTGCCGATGCCGCGTGATCTCCGTCCCCGCCACCCTGGCCGCCCTGCTGGTCTCCACCATCAGCGCGGCCGAACCACCCCTCAATCTCCAGGAGGCAGCCCTGGATGCAGCGAGCGGTCTGTACGGCGATCTCGATGACGCCGAGATCCTCCTGGAGTTCGCCCAAATCCAGCAACCTCCCTACTTTTTGGCTGGCCTCGGGTTGGCCATTGGCCTGGTGTGCGGTCTCACCTTCTCCAAATTGGTGCAACTGCGCCTCGACGGCTGGAAACAGGACCGCCTGCCGATGCTGCCTCTGAGCGGAGCCACCACAGTGATGCCCTGGATCGGGCTGATGGTGGGGGTGACCCTGTTCATCGGCGGCAGCCTGCAGGTGTTTGGTTTCGGCGGAGGAGCCGCGTTGTTGGTGTCCTTTCTGCTCTCCATCGCCACGGCCGGAGCGCTCTGGGCCCAGCTGGTGCGGCTGATGCAGCAGGTCGAGGCCGGCAACTTCAAGGCGGTGGACTTCGACAACTTCGATGAGTTCTTCTAGACGGCACCGGGTTGCGGCGAGCTCCCCGTTCGGTTACCCATGCCCTTGAACTGACACCGGCGTTAGGGCCAGACCCGCTCATCGACGGTGATCGTGTTACCGGCAAAGGAGGTGGAGGGCACCACACGGCCCACATGGATGGCCTGGATGCCGCGGTCCTTGGCCAGATGGTCGGCCAGGGCCCTCCGCTCGCGACCATCGAGGTAGGTCCAGGTGCTGAGGGGCAGCACCATCACCGGCTGGCCATTCCAGCTGCGGTAGAGGCCCTTGCGATAGGTGGCGGTTCCGTCCGGGCTGGTGCCTTCGAGGGCCCAGTAATCGCAGGCGCGACTGAGGCGTTCGGCGATGGTGCGGCCGAGGGAGGATCCGGCAGGCTGGGGCAGCCCTGGATCGCTCGGGTCCGAGTCACGGGAGAGCGGTGGGGCCGGGGCGAGGGCCGGCACCGTCGGCTCCGGCGGCGTCAGCAGGCTCCGCCCCATTTGCGTCAGGGCCACCGTGGCCCCAATGAGCCCGACCCCGGAGAGGCCCAGCAGGGCGATGCCGAGCCGGCGGCTGGTGCGGGGAAAGGCCTTTACCCCCCCGATCACGGCCAGGGGCAACAGCAGAGGTTGCACACACGCCATCAGCAAGAGGGCCACGGCACCGCTTCGACCGGCCTGCCGCACCAGCTCCCCGCGGCGCTCAGCGGCCAGACGGGCCTCGTGTTCGCGGACCAGCTGGCGATCCTCATCGGTGAACCAGTGCCCAAGCCGACGCGCCTCCTCCAGTTCACGCTCAAGCCGGCGCTGGCGCTGGCGGGGAGACTCTTTGCCGTCAACGGCTGGGCCGGCCCCGGCGACCCGGGCGAGCAGCCCGGAAACCCGACCGATGACACCGACAGGGGACATGGTGCGCCGTCATCAGGGCATGCAGACGGGCAACCTATCCCGGCTCTCCCGCCCACAACGGGAGCTCTCGGTACGGATCATCCCCTTAGACAGGCAGCTGCTCAGGCCGTGAGGTAGGCATCAAGCTCCCGTGATCGGGTCCGAATTTGTTCGAGGGCGCGGCGCTCGAGATTGCGGGTCTTGTCGCGGCTGAGCCCCAGGGATCGGGCGATGCTTGTGAGGCTCATCGGCTCCTCACCCTCCATCCCGTAGCGCAGCCGCAACACCCGTCCCTGCAGCTCCGGCAGCTGCTCCAGCAGCGCCCGCAGGTCGCCCTTGAGGCATTCCACCGCCACCATCTCCTCGGGACCTGCCCCCTC